>Ga0233434_1001126_pt1 | contig 27433 bp, 15 predicted proteins | sample SI_122_August201_4_FD_182738 | JGI IMG/M metagenome (GOLD analysis project Ga0233434, IMG submission 182738) | Seawater microbial communities from Saanich Inlet, British Columbia, Canada - SI_122_August2016_120_MG | ecosystem: Environmental > Aquatic > Marine > Inlet | place: Canada: British...
ATAGGGTTACCATCTGCTCCTAATTGTGGAGCTATTTCGACAAAGTACTTATTTCCAAAACGTGCGGAATATTCAATACCAAGATCAATTCTATTAACATTAACACCATTAGGCCTTGCTGGAATACGATGAAGCTTTTCATTAAGACGAACAACTCTTTGAGGTCTTAGATACTCTTCAACATACCTTGTAATGTCAGTAATTTTAATCCAATCACGCACTGATTTTTTAATCTCTTCTGGGGTTGTCGCTCTAGAAACTTCCTCAATGTGATTTATCGTCGCCCACCTAATAACGTCTCTTTTTCCCTCAAGAAAAGGAGCATTCTCCCATTTCCACATAGCTACGTTGTATGCAGACTGAGGATAAGCGAGTCTAATATTTTTATGGTATAGCTTGGCAACTTTAAAACTAACGCCAAACCTTGATTTTATCGTTCTAGGAGTAGCTATAGTCTCATATAAAGCGTAACTACCTATTGTAGATAAATCACCAAGTGTTTTCGTTGCAACTCTTGCTGTTATTGTATGCTCAAGAAACCTTCTTAAGTCTTCATCTTTTGTTCCTGCTCTAAGCTCTAAAGAATAAGTTTCCGGAACAAATTTATTTGGATAATCAAGTCTAAGGACTCCCCTTCCAGTACTACCCCCAACTCTAATCCGACTATCTTTAAGAACCATTTTATAGTTTGAATTTTCTATTCCGGTCTGTCCTTTTATTCCTCTAAGAATAATATAGGCTTGTGACATACGAATCAGCTCGTTCAATTGGCCTTTAAATAATTGTCTTTTAGCTGCAGGAACTTTTAACGCTTTTTCATTTGGAAAAACTATTCTTTGATGTCCTGGTGCTTGAAATAACTTTCCAGTATTTTTTAATTCATTTCTGAACCATAAAATTTGTGCCTCGAAGTCACCATATGTTGGCATCGGCTTAAATACAATTTCCCAGCCTTTAGATGTGCCTTCCATACGATCAATATGTCTTTCAGGTTCACCAAAGTTTGGCGTGTATACGCTATACCAAAGGCCACCAATTGATGTATTTGGGCCAACTCCGCCAACGAGATGAGGAGCTGTGCCTTTGAACAAGGCCTTTCTTTCTGCTCTCGTTAAGTATGAAAATGGCCTATCTTTAGTAATTTCAATAAATATTTCAAAACGCTCTTTTAGTTGAGATTTTGTCATCGAATCAAAATCGCCACGAACTCTTGATAACTCTTCCGTTGTCAAGGAAACATCAACACCATTCACATCAACAACTGTTCTTAACCTAGACCTGCCTGAAACAAATCGCTTCAAGAACTCTCTATAAAAAGCTTTCTTTTGATTACTCATCGTAACCCAGACTATTAAGGACTCTCCAGAGGGACCTGCAACACGAGTTATTAAATGAGAACTTCCCTCTTTTTCTCCACCAAATGTTATTGGTGCAGCGGTATCATTTGCCCTTACCTCATAAGCACGTAGCGTGTTCGTACTTTCTAGTAACTGCATATAAACTTCATGAACAGTTTTTCCTTTTACAGTTTCAGGTGGTTCGTTTGCAAAGATGGCGCATGAAAATATTGCCAAAAATGGCACAACAAGAATTTTTTTTAGGCTCAGATAAGACATCTAATTCCCTTAAGAATAGGTTCAATTGAAGGGAATATATGATATTTCTAGGTTTGCTTAAATACAGCTAGTCATTTTTACATAGAGCGCATTCAAATTGGAAAAATACGACTACCTGGTTTTTGGTCGTAACTGTACGGAATCAAATGTATTTAATTTTTCATCAACAGAATGTATGAAAATTTTATCTAGTCGTTTTTCTAGTGAGAAAAAATGATATTTTTTTTCCACCCGTCCATCACCTGAAAAATACCACTCTCCAGACTTTTCAGGCTCTCTCAAAGGAACTCCAAGGCCACCTTCTCCAAGGTAACGAATCCCCTTTTCTCGGTCTATTTTTCCATTAAATATTGGCGCCGTTTTTTTATAAACATGCCCATCACTTTCAAAAACTACATCTACCTGATATTTTTCAAATAAAGGGACCCAGTACCTTAAGGCATCACCAGGCTTTTTTACCGCCGGATAAGCAGGGCGATGATAATTGGGTATTATCCATTTCGATTCTTTGCTTAATTTTTTAAGTTTGGATTGAAGCCAATCCTTTTGATTTCCGGAGTGAGATAAATTTGTGTTTAAATGGATAAAGCTTAAATCGTTCCACTGGGTAACATAATAGTTTTTATAAATTCCCCCACTAGGCCTTGAAAACAAAGAGTTAAAGTAAAAGCTTAAATATTCATGATTTCCACGAATTGGTATTAGAGGCAGTAATCTTCCACTTTCGCTAGTAGTTGTTTGATAATCTTTAAGCCAGCACTTCCACTGGCTCCAACTCCATCCATTTTTAATGTAATCACCCCCATGAATAAGAGCGAATGTATCAGGGTTTTTTTTCACATAGCTTTTAATCGCCTGGTTTATATTCACGCGCATTTTAGAATCAGAGCGAGAGTCCCCACCAAGAAGAATTTTCCCGGTTTCTTTAGCGGTTTCAAACCAAAAAGTTCTTTTTTCACCCTCTACTGTGATTTTATATTTTGAGCCAATTGAGAGCTTTTTAAATTCCACTTCATGAACACAACAAGGAACGCCAAAAGGTTTTCGTTTAACGGTTTTAAAGCTAAATTGAGCACCCAAATGATCCGTTAAAGTAACATTTAGTGGTTTACGCGAATTTTGATGAAAGACAAATACCGCCGAACGAGACAAGTCTTTTTCAAAAAGAACCATCGGATACTTAATAGATGCTTTTGAGGTAGATATAACCCCAAAAATAACAAAGAGTGTGTAAAGTTTAATGCTCATTTTTATAAAATAACAACAAAGAAGGGATAATCCAATGGGGAATTCTTAAAAAAAACTCAGAAAAACCCATAAGGCTAAAATCATAATAAACCAGTCTCATCGCGGCCGTTATAAACCCCCAAAACATCATAAATCTTAAGGCATTAACACGAAATTTTGAAAAGATTAGAATTGCGGACACAATATCGAAAAGACCAATAAGTTTTAAAATAATCAACACCTTTTCCTCATTTACAAAGTCGCTAAGCCCAAAGACTTTTGAACAATAAAGAAAAAAATCAATAAATTTACCAGCACCCATTATCGCTTCTATACCATGGCCAAAAAAAGTCAAAGCACAGGCAATAAGTACTACTTTATGAAGTTTAGTTTCAAAAACCAACATAAGAGGAAAAACAATTCTTATGGCCGAGGTAAATGGAGATAATAAATTTTCTAGAGGTGATAACTGAATAAACTTAAAGCTCGCCTCAAACAAAAGGGTTCCGCTAAATAAAAGCAATAGGTTTTTGATAGAATATCTTTTTGGAGTGAAGGCCAATAAAATAAATATCGGCCCTATGTATTTTTCAATATACCTTACTGAAGGATAGCTGATAAAGACGCTAGAGAATGATCCAGGAGCGCTATAATGCCCATAAGAGTAAGCAAGCGAAAAAAGCGCAAGAGTAACCCTTAGAATATTATTACTCTTGCAATTCATTTGATTTAATACTTAAGAAGCAACGTTTTCTTGTGAGTTAAGTGTCTTATTTAACTCAACAAGCATTTCTTTTGCTTTTACAAGAAGGATTTTTGCAGAATCGAGTTCACCTTTAGAGATCTCTGATTTTGCAAGTGTTTGAAGTTTTACGATAGCACTTAAATCTGTCTTAATTTCCATACTGTTTTCTCCCTATGGCTTCATGCCTATCAACAGCTTATCAAAATGTTAATGGAGAAATAGATAGTTTAAAAATTTTACAGATTAAAAATAAGAGGCATCGAAATGGGGGGGGAGAAAATTTTCGATACCTCTATTGGTAAGTAGTTAAAAATAAAAAGAAACACTAAAGCTTTGGGGGAGAATGGGGGGAGAAAATCGCCACAGTGTTTCCTTTTATTTTTTAGATCCAGCTTCAACTTTTATTCAACTTCAACCAAGTAGATCTAATTACTTGTTTTTACTACCTACACATGTACCGCACAGCTCTAACTTCAACTTCAGCATTACTCACATTCGCTTTAACATTCACTCAGCTAGTGTTGGTAGTTGCCTTATATAGTTGCAACTGCCCGGCCAAATTGGCGATAATGGCGTTAAATATTTAGACAACCTAAATGACTAGTTTTTTTACACCTGAAAATTAGGATTCACCAAAAAAGAGTTCAACCTTTGTATAGACACCCGGGTACATTTTCCAACCTAAAGAGTTTTTGGCTTTAATGTTAGGGGTTACTTCAAAAAGTAGCCATTTTTTATATAGATTACGTCTCCATGTATAACTAACGTAATATTCATTTATTATATGCTTTCCATTATCATCAAATCCATTGACACCAGTCTGGGCTGAAGTAAAGTTATTGTCATTCCAAGTTGTTAGAATTTGGAAACTTAATCCATAAGTATTAGTACTCAAATGTTCATGATTATAAAAATTATGGACTCTCCATCTGGAACTTTGAAGCATCGGTCTCGTCAGATTTAGGTTGTAGACACCGCCACCAAGTGATTCACGATAATAATAGAGATCTAGATTTGCTTTAAAATCGAACCATTTATATTTTTTTGAAATAAGGTTTTTAAACCTGACATAAGTATTTAATGGCCATTCAAGCCTGGCACCAATTGAGGTAGAGAAACGATAAAACTTAGAAATACTCAAATCTTTGGTAACATTGGCCGATATTTTTTTATCTCCATTTCTCGTTGCTCCATCAACTTGAGCTTGGTCGACACGAGAAGAATTCTCTTGCTGAATAGAGGTATTTGAAAGGTTAAATTTTAACAGTTTTCGAGTTTTTCGAAGATAAACTCTTAATCTAAAGTCTGGCCTAAAAACAATAGGCTCTCCCTTTTCGTTATAATATTCGTACCAAAATCTTGCATAACCAGGATTTTTGTTTTCATTAATTTCAGCATCACTAAAAAATGCATCCAGAGTATTACTTAGAAGCCATACCTTTTTAGTAATAAAATCGTGAGTATCATCCACCAATGTCTCGCTATATATTGGAGTTTTAATATTAGACAAATCTTTGGATTTAATTACCGCTTCGCGACTTGGCTCACGTTCTAAACTAAATACATCAAAGGGACGAACAAAAAATAGAACAAAAAAAATAAAGTAAAATTTCTTAATACTCATTTCTTTTTTGAGATTTTAAATAAACGGCCAACGTTAGGAGAATTTTCATTAACAAGAGAAATTAACTCCACCTTTAAATTTTTAATATCTAGATTTTTTTGGCGCCAAAATTCTCCACTCCAATATGCTTCGTAAATAAAATAATCATCAATAAATAAAAAAATCGATGTTGAATCACCTAATAAAAGGTGAACTTTATCTTTTTTAAGGTTTTTAAAAATAGGAACAATTTTAAGATTTAGTTTATTTTTTGTTTTAATGAAGCCTTTAACCGGTAATAATTTTCCAAATGGTGTATAAAGTTTAATGCCCTTTGTGTCGGATCGCTGGATAAGAGTTTCACTGACGGAAACCATCGATTGACGACGGTGATAATCTCGATGAACTCGAACTCCAAGTCCTACTAATAAAATACCAACAAGAGATAAAGCAAGAAACGACTTCATCAAAGGAATCTTTTGAACTTTAATCATCTCTTTTAATGAAAAGGTTGTTGCAATTGTTAATAAAAAAACACTTGAATACAAGAGATGATAGTCTGACTCCACTAGCTTCGGGAGTTGAAAGATTGGAAGTAAAAATCCAACGGAAAGTAAGGGAAATAATTCTTTTTTTCTTAATGGTCGTAAAAATAATATTAACGGAGCAATAAAAATAACCGGGGAGAAATAAGCTTTTACCATTGTTCGAGTAACAATAGCTAAATTGATAAATAAATCTTTTGCCGTAAGAAAAGATATTAATTCAATAACACTTTGAGTAAGTGTCTTAGGTGCATTGGTAAAAAAATGAGTATCCTTACCCAAAATAGAAACAATAAAAATAGTCATTAAAAGCCCGAGTGCGCAGACGGGATTAAAAGCGGAAGACTTTTTTCGATCAAATGAAAAGTTTAACTTATCAACACACACAATTAACAAGGAAAAATAAAAAATCATTGAATAAAAATGTAATGCCGGGGACAACAACACTCCACACCCCATTAGGATTACACCAATTACAGAGTGTAAGAAAAAAGGGAGAGGACTTATTAAGTGAAAAAGAATACCAATTGAAAAAATACCACTACTGAAATGATAGATACTCGGTTCTCCACTAAGCCACACAAGAAGAGGGTGAATAGAAAGTAAAAAACCGGTTAATAATGAGTATCTTTTAATATTTAATTTTTGATAAACAAAAAAGCTTCCCATACAGATACTTAAGAAGCTTAAAAGAATAGAGAAATAAAAAATTAATCTTTTAGAAGTTACCCCAAAGGAACTCGCTAAATTATCTAATAAATCCACCGCCTCACTTAAAAGAAGGTATCCATTGTTTCCTACAATTCCAATACTAGATAAAAATGTAATTTCAGAGTTACTGTCCCAAAGAGTATAAATTTCTGCGCCGTAAAAAAACCGAGGTATAATAAACACTAAAAATAATAAAAAAATAGGAACCAATTTCATATGCTCCTATTTTAAAGTAAATTTAATTTATTGGGAAAAAAATATTAGCCTAAATCAATTTCCAGCCCATCATAGGCGTACATAAAGTTAATTTCTTCGTCAGCATTGTTCATTTTTTTCATCATTGAGTTATAAACCTGAGTTTCTTCAGAAGACTTATGAATTTCTTCCATAACCGCTGCAGGATCATGATGAGTAAAAATCATCTGCTTGATTCCTTCTCTATAAGCGATATCTATTCCAATAGAGCTGGTACTATGCCCCCAATCAATTTTTTCTAGATAGTTTTCAAAGCTATACTGGGCATCATAAAAACATAAATCGACATTTTGATACAAAGGTAAATCCTCCCCAAGCTCTTTTCTGCTAACACGGACCCCTTCATTATCGACACAATGACTATATACCTTCCCGTCGCTAAAAACTTTTAGACCCCAACAAGGATCAGGGTGATCTAATTGATAGGGACAAACCGAAATACCGTTTATATTAGTTCTCACTCTCGGTTTAATAATATGGTAGTTTATTTTGCTCAGTAAATCTTTGTACTCAACAGGGAATTGAGGTTTTTTAAAAAGCATTTTTATATTTTCTTCGATATTTTCGTCTACTGAGTAAATATTAATTTCATTTCCTGGAATAAATATAGGTACAAAAAATGGTAACCCCATCAAATGATCCCAATGAAAGTGCGTAAAATATAAGTGAATAACACCCTTACCTTTTCCGCAAGGACCGGCCATAAGTTCATTCCCCGCCCGTCTAAATCCCGAACCAGCGTCAATAAAAAGACTTGCACCTTCCTTATTCTTGACCTCGACGCAAGTAGTATCCCCACCGTAACCAAAGTGAAGTCCTGGAGTAAGCGATTCTATGAAGTCATTTGCTTCAAGCTTCGGAGAGGTTTTTTTTGCTTCAATATAGCTATCTATTAATGATAATGATCTATTTTTGATCTCTTTTGGGGTCATCGGTGACGGGAGTGAACCACGTGATCCCCAAATTTTAATCTTCATCAAATTACTCCGGTGTTAATTTCCACTATTAATTTTAAGTACTTATTTTAACACAATATGTGATAATGCAATTATGACAAAAAAAGTCCGTATCTACTCAACAAACCGACCAAACGACTATGGTTTTCGTGAGGATCATGCCACCTGGGTACCAAGAGCTGAAAATATTGATTACCAAGTTGTCGAGTCTATTGGCCAAGAAATTTTAGATGATAATAAGTTTTCAACTTTTGAAAGAAACATTATTTCTAATAAATTAGAAAATAATCCAACATACATTTCGAATAATAAAATTTTTCACCTCACCCCTTCTTCATACGCTTCAAAAATAGATTCTGTTCCCATGTTAAAAAATCTCCTCCCTCAAAGAAAGGATCAATTGAGATCAAAAAGATTTGAAGTATTTACAAAAAAAGAACGGCACGATGCTTTGCGGACTATAACCAGATCTGTCCCTAAAAATTATTTTTTAAATTTTGATCAAATAATTAATCTTGTTTTAGATGAGCTTATCACCAATGCTTGCTTTGCTCAAAGCTCACCTATACCACCTGTGAGGGTTAAATATACAGAAACAGAAGATAAAGTATGGATACAAGTAAAGGATCATGGTGGAAGCCTTACGCCTGAAAAAATATTTAAATATCTTGGACGAGGTTTAGATAACTTATTTTGCGAACAAAAAAAGCGAGGAAGCGGCCTTGGCTTAATTTTTATTTATTACCACACAACAGACCTCATCATTGATATCAAAGAAAATAAATACACAAAGTTCTATGTCTCTTTTAAAAAAGAAAAAAGAGACAAAATTTACTACCAAACACCAAAAGCATTTCACTTATTCTATAAAAAGGAGATCACTATGACAGATAGAGAATTTGATGTATCCATAGATTATTCACCAGAAATTACTACATTTAAATTTAGTGGATCGATCAATGAAGATTTTACCTTCAATAACCTCATTGGGGAGAGATCTAACAAATATATTTTTGATCTAGAAAGTGTAAATCTTTTGAATTCATGCGGAATTAGAGAGTGGATTAAATTTATCAATGAGTTACCAGAAGATTGTGAAATAGAATATCACCACTGTCCTACCGTTGTAGTACTTCAAATGAATATGGTAAAAGGATTTTTAACAGCAAATGCAAAAGTTATTAGTTTTTATGCCCCATACTATGACGAAGAAGCTGATGAAGAAATTAAAGTTTTACTGAAAACCGAGCAAGTTAATGATGGTAAAGCACCTGAAGTTAAAAATGATGAAGGGAATGATCTAGAATTTGATGGAATTGAGGCTACTTACTTTAAGTTTTTAAAATAAAATTATTTCTGTATCTCTAAACTAATTTTTCAGCTCACTGGCAGCGAAAGAAATTTATTTAATCTTCACCATTGCAAGAGTAACATCATCATCGACTTCAATGCCGTCAAAAAAGACATGCCCATCGGTGATAACCTGATCTAGCATATCTTCAGAACTAAGCCTGCAGTGTTTAATCATACTTTTGATAAATCTTCTTTCTCCATACTCTTTCCCTGCTGGATTAACCCCTTCAATTATTCCGTCCGTAAAAAATGAAATAACATCACCAGACTCAATTTCAACTTCATAGTTTTCATAAGTACTATCTGGTTTATGGCCTAGACGATAGCCAGGGTTTTCCATTAATGGAATGATGTCTGATTTAGTAGGTGTGTAGTCCTCTGTTTTTGCACGCAAAAGAAATGGTGGGTTATGAGAAGCATTAGAATAGATTATCTTTTTAGTTTCTGGATCAATAACGGCTACAAAAAATGTCATTAGGATTTGCCCGCCCATTCGGTGGACAGCTTTATTCATTAATTCCATCATCTCTTTTGGATTTAAAAGAAGATCTTGGTTTTTTTTACTCATACTCTCAAAAAGATTAACGCAACAAAAAGTTGTCGCGGTAACCAGTGCCGCAGGTACTCCATGCCCTGTGGCATCACCAATATAAACAATATATTTTCCATTCACTTCAGAAAATCCCCACCAGTCACCACCACATTCACTTGCAGAGTCATAGCTTCCAGCAATTTCTAGTGTGTCAGAGGAAAAACTTTGTTTTGGAAAAAAAGAATCCTGCACAAGATGGGCAACTTCAAGCTCCCCTTCCATACGGGTTTTTTCCTTTACTTCTTCCATGTATTTCATAATTTCATCACTCATAAAATTAAATGAATCACTTAAAACACCCAACTCATCTTGTGATTTAACATGTACTTTACTGGAAAAATCCCCTTTCCCAACAGAAACAGTTCCTTCCATTAAAGCTTGAACTGGTTTTGTAAGTTGTCTTGCCCCAAAGATCGCTGAAATAACTCCAATACTAATAATAAATAAAGCAAACAACCCTGACATTTGAAGAAGGAAGTTTAAGGCCCTAAAAGCTTCTTTTAATTCAACTTGAGATATAATTCTTAGGCCAAGTTCTTCAATGGCGGAAAATGTTGTAAGAAAGATACCTTGATTTTTAAAGTCAATTTTCTTTGTTCCTGATAGGGCCTTACTTTTTAAAATAGACTGCAAATCAGAGTTTGATGTATCAATCGATCTTTTACCTAAGCCAATAATAGCGACTCCAGAGGTATCAAACATTAAAGATTCGTAAATTTTACTTTCATTAAAGCTCGACACTAACTCTGTCGCGTCAAGCCCTCCCATTAATGTAACGTTATTTGCAGGATCATGGATGAAGTAAAAAAATAAACGAGAACCCTGTTCATTTAAGTAAGGAAGAAGATATCTACCATCTCCTAAAATTTGTCCATAAAAACTCTCACTCTTATCAATTCCTCTTTGAATGTCATTTTTCGAAAGATTAAGCCGAGTAAGACTGTCGGTCTTGTTTTTTTCGAAAAGAATATTTCTTTGTCCATCAAGAATTGAAAAACTTAAAAGACTTTTATTACTACCAAAAATTTGTTTAATTAGATTCGTTTGTTTCTCATCTAACCTCAAGGTTGAAATCAAGGCCATATCAGATGCTGCTTGATTAAAAAAACTTCTCGTTTGCTTCGCCAGGGACTTTCCATGAATTAGCCCCTGCTCATAGATGTATGCTTCTTTATCTTTTCTAAATAAATTAGCTGCAAATAAAAAATATAGACTGACAGCAATACTTAGAAGCGTCAGAATCATTAGGGCCACTTTTAATTTAATGGAAAACTTTACCTTTCTAAACATGCTTTAATTCCTTTTAAGGACACAATTTCCTAGTCGTACATTTATTGTAAACCAGCTTTAAAATTAATGTAAGTGATGAAAATACTTAGAAAATTATCAATTGATGGTGTGGCACTAACAATCTCTACAATTACTGGAGTGTTGTGCTTGTATTTTCTTTTTATCAATCCCATGAACTATGATCCGTTTGAAAAAAAATTAACCGTTAAGACTCCTGCAGGTGAAGTAAAAACAAAATCAAATAGACTTGTTAGAAAATCAAGTGGTGAGTTTTCTTGGAAAGAGCTTCTTTCAAAAGCAACTATTTATTTTAATGACAGGCTTTTCACAAATGATAATTCCTCGGCGAATATAAAGTTATCTGAGGGCGATGAAATTATGATGGGGCCAAATACCCTAATTGAGGTGGCCAAAAAAGAAGATGCTCAAGAAATTTCATTTTTTAAAGGAAAGGCAAGATTAAAAGTATCGGGAAAATCAAAATCAACGTTAAAAATTGGTAATAAAAAATATGAATTAAAAGGCCGAAACACAGAGCTTGAAATTACTAAAACAAAAGAAAAGGCCTCAGCAACAATTGACCTTTTAAAGGGTAACGCTTCACTAGTCAGCAAAACAGGTGAAAAAATAGATATTAGGGAAGGATCTCGACTAGAGATTAATAAAACAAAAACAAAGATAAAAAAGAATTTTATAAAGGCATCACTTTTAGAGCCATTTGATGGAAGATTCTTTGAATTTAATAAAAGTGTGGAAATAAACTTTGAATGGAAAATATTTGGTAAAAAAGAATCATTTGAATTACAAATATCAAAAGACAGTGAGTTTAATAATGTAATTAAAAGTTTTAATAACCCTACATCACCATTAAAAGTTTCATTATCAACCTCAGGAAAAATTTATTGGCGAATAAAAACTAAAAATCAAAAGGCCCCAAAACATTCATCAATAAGAACCTATCGTCTGCGACCAGTGAAACTTTTATTTCCAAAGGACAATGACTACAATCAAATACTTATTGAGGAAAACTACGCTCTAATTGATTTAGTATGGGGAACAAATAGAAATAAAAAATATGAAATTCAAATAAGAGATCTCAAGACTGGTGATACCATCACTTCAAAAAAAACAAAAAGAACAAGGTATCAACACCGTTTTAGGCCAGGACGCTACGAATGGAATGTAATAACCTACGGTGAAAATATAAAAGGACCTGTGTCAAAAAAATATACGTTGACTGTTGAAAGAGAAAAAGACCCCTTTGAAAATCAACCAATAAGTAAGATTACTAATAGGCTGGCAAAAAAAACTTTTCTATCAAATAAAATATTGGCATCTGGACCTAAATCAGGCTTAAGATTTAGTTGGAAACCACCAAATGTTAAAAAGTTAAAGTATTTAAAATACCAGGTAATACTCACAGACAAAAATGATGAAGTCGTTCTAAAACTTCAAACTAAAAATAATTATTTTTTAAAAGATAATTGGAAAAAAACTGGCGATTACAATTTGAAATATAGAAGTATTCTTGGAAAGTTTAAAAGTGAATTTTCAAAAGAATATGAATTTAAGATTATTCACCCAAAACCACCGCTCCCTCCAATCGTTCCAAAAAGTTATAATTTTCATAAACTAAGGGCAAACCGTTTTCCTAATGATGAAGATGGAAATAATCAAAATATTATCTCTTGGACAAAAACGAACTCTGAGTTCTCCTTTATAGTTCAGATTTCAACCGATGAGGATTTTGATACTATTGAAGAAGAGTTTGAACTAGAACGCTCAAAATTCAGATGGCCAATTAATCAAGAGGGTGAATACTATTTTCGAATCGCCACAATTAATGCTTGGGGGGCTCAAGGAGAATTCTCTGATCCATCTAAAGTAATTATTGGACCTCCCCTTCCGACAAAAGAGGAATTGGCCCTTATTGTCCGGCAAAAACGTGAGGTAGAAGAGGAAAAAAGAAGAGAAGAGCTTAGAAGAAAAAAAGAAGAGGAGAAAAAAGAGTTACTAGCAATTTTAAATGAAAAAAGAAAAAAGGCGGCAGAACAACTTAAACAAACCTTTAAAAAAGGGGTGAAAAAAGTTTTAAGTTGGATGGAGTTTATTCCAAAAAGTGTTCTTGTTAGCCTTGGGTCAAGTATCTATGAATATGAGCAAAAATCAACAACCGTAAATGCCACGGCTGCAGCAACGATGGCCAATCTTGGGGCAAGAGTAAACTTCGATATTTTGGATACCTACGTTGGACAAATAAATTACATGCAAAAAACTAGCGTCACTTCTACCGGGCTTGATTTCACAGATATGGGTGTTGGGTTAATTGCAGGAAAGCACGTAAGACTTAGTGATCAATTTGATTTGAAGCCAACAGCAGGTGTAAGACTTTCAAACCTCACCTTTTTTAAATTAAACGGTACTCAAGTTGAATCATTTAATGAGTTTTTCACATCATTTAATGGAACGTTAATGCTTAGCTATCAATACTCTCCAACCATGATGCATGATTTTGGAGTTTATATGGATGTTGGTGAATTTAATCAATACGGTGCGGAATATCAGTTCATTTATAAACCAAGTGGATCTAAGTGGCTTTTTGATGTTTCTACACTATACCTCACAGGTGAGGCGACTGCCAGCGACAGTGTTAATGATAAAGTCGTTAATAAAAATGAGCTTCAGTTTTCTCTTCAAATTGGACGACAGTTTAAATAATTATTTAAGAGCATTTTCAGGATCAAAGAAAACATTCATTATTAGGCACTGAGACTCCCCGAAAACAACCAAAAAGTTTCTTTTCGTATTACTCGTATCTTGTGATACTCCAAAAGGTGCATGGTACCTACTTACCAACCTATTAGTGTCGGTGAACGGCCGCTCCAGTATTTAAAGTGCTGGTAAAGTTTTGACGACCTAATAAATGCCAACAGTGAAAACAACGTTCTCCTGCACCAAATTGAATGTCAGGAGTATTTTTTTGACCGGTTACTTTGGCCGTTACTGCTCGCCTTGCTTCTTCCAAATCAGGTACTGAATTTTTGCAACCCCGAGGATTCTCCTTGCAAAAATAAGCAACCGATCGATAGTATGCCACTTCACAGCCATTATTTCGCCCAGCACATGCCTTTTTTACTTTAGTTCTTACATCACTCACCAAGGATTGATTTAAATTATTCTGTTTCAAAAGATTTTCAACATGTGGGGGAGTACTATCGACTCTTAAATCCTTTGCGAGGTTTTCTCCGGGAATAACAGATGGCTTGTCTTTTACACTTATAACATTTCCCCCATCTGCAATTGATGCTGTAGTTTGATTCCCCCCCCTAACGTCAAAAAAAAGTTCATCTGGTTTACTCCCTCCTGGCGGCGGCCGCTTAAAACATTCGATTGGTTTCCGGACACATTTAGAAAACGAATCTTTACTTGGTATTTCAACTTTATATTTTTTTCCTATTTTTTGCCATTGTTTATAAGAACAACTCTTACTTTTTATACAACTAAATTCAGCAATTATCCCTGAGCACCTTTTTCTTTTTGAACTATATAAACATCGTCCTACATCATCTTTAAATTTCAATACCCCATTTGAGGCAAGGACTTCAGCATGAGTTCCGGCGGCACCATTTTTCACCCTTGTGTCTCTATACATTTCGTGAATATCACTATTCGCCGATCTACCCTCACCTCTTATCCCTTCTGCAAAATACTGCTGCCTGTTTGCCATTAAATCTTCATGAGCACTACTTATTGCATCAGATCTATGTGGCGCTTGCTCTTCTAGAACGTCTCTAAAAACATCAGCGCCATTATCTTTTGGCATCCTATTTTGCCTAATACTATATACCCCAGACAATGGGTCAGTGGCCGAAGCAATATACATATTTGCGACATCTAATTCTTCTAGTTCCCCATGCTCTCTTCCAATTAAAGAAAAAAATACCTTATCATCAACTTCTCTCATTATTCTACGCATCTCTTCAGGGTTTAATGCCATGCAACTCTTTGGAGGGATTCCCTTTCTAGTACACAGACTCAATAGACTCTTATAACTACTATTTCTATCTATTAAGCTTTTTGTTTGATTATCAGGAAAGACAGATGGATGTTGATCGGGAACAACTCGATGTCCATAATTTGTGTCAACACTTGAAGATGGACGGGTTGATCTTCTAGGATCTTTTATCCACTCATCGTACGATTCTCTTAACCGTCTTAATTCATCCCCAAGATCTTCAATGTTTTCATATCTGCCGCTCATTCCCCTTTGTAAAAAGTCAGCAGGGAAATATTGAGCTATAGCTTCGGGAAGTTCACTCTGTTCAATGAGGTCTAAAAACTTTTGACACTTTTCTAAAACACCAACAGTTTTGAAGCACTGGGTATGATGCACATCTAATGCTCCTCCTAAACGTCCCTTAATTCCTTTGATTCTAACTCTAGCGGCTACTTTTACTGATTCGGCAGGTTTTTTACTTTTAATTATTTTATTTAATTCAACATCAGTTAATTGACCTCTTATCCCTCGTTCAATAAAGTCCGGAGTTTGCTCTAGCTTTTCAAATAATTTCTCATCATTTTTAAATAGATTAAAAAATTCGGTACAAGTATCTTTGTTTTGTTTGCAAATGCTTTTATTCTTAACGATACTGTCATTTATTAGTCTATTTTTTTTCCTATTACCATTTGAATTAATGGGAAATTCTTTAAGCAAACCATCATAATCTACTTGCCCCACACAAGGTAAAACTGAACCAAATATTGAATTATCACTCCCAGAACTAATTGGGACACTCAATGCAATTAAAAGTATTGGAATAAATTTAATTTTTTTTAAATTTGTGGAAATAAACATTTATACCTTTTACTTGCGGCATTTTTATCACCTGCCAGCCTTATTGCTTTTTGTTGATTTTCCCTAATTGTCTCTATTTCATCTTCAATTTTCATCAGGCCCCTAAGCTTTTCTTCATTTGTTCCATACTCTTCTATTATCTTCAATTGATCTGAAATTTTATTGGTTACATTTGTTGGAAGGTGTGCGAAAGATCGTTCTATTTCTTGAAACTTATCTATTACTTTTGCTGCATCCTTGGCAGCTCTCGAGGCTTTATTTGCCTTAGCTCCAACCTCTGCAATAACCCCTGTTCCCTCACCTATGACAGAAAGAAGAAAATCATTTCTTGTACTGTAATACTTGCGAATGGATGCTTTTACGTTTGCATCAGAGCAAACATTAGGAGCGGCACGACAAGAAGACATTTGGTCGTAATGAATTCGAGCATCACTATTAACTGAATACATTGCTGCAACATCAAGGGCCCCACACCCAAAGGCGACAACAGGTGCAATTGGAACTGCGGCCAAACAACCAAGACCAAGCCCCAAAGCAAGATTTTCTTTTACACCAGATATTGCATCAACCTTTTTTTGAAAACACCCTGCAAATTTTGTAAAACCAAATTTAGTCGTCACCTCTTGTAAAACAGAAGTCATCCCCATTAAGTTTTTCCAACCAAAAGGTTTTTCATCAATGCACTGATCACGAACTAGCTGCGCCAACTCCTTTGTCACTTTCTTTTCTCCATTAATTTGATGCTTAATATATTTAACAGTGATGTCATTAGACTCGCTATTCATGACTGCAGAAAGGCAATTTTTAAAATCTTGCTTATCTCTAAACTTCATTCCTATGAATATGGCCGGATCCCAAAAGCTTAGCGCCCATTTTCCCCATGCTCCCCAAGAATCATTTTTTTCTTGATAATTCTTTTGTATATCAGTTCTTAACTTTCCTTCATCCGAATAAACCTGACATAAGCTGTTCACACTACGCTTTAAATCAGAAGAGGTTTTCGCCATGAAATACTTTATTTTTTCAACTAACTCTTCTGACTGAGGCTCCATGGTGGAAATTTTTTCAATCCAAGGCTGATACTCCCAAAGTTTGTCTGAGCAATTAATAACACACCATTCTTTTTCTCGATCGAGGGAAAGAAAAGGATTGGCGGCCATTATATTCTCAATTTTTCTTTCGAGGGGCAGAATATATTTATCTCTATATTCTTTTTGTTCTTTTCTCAACCTTGAGTGGCATCCACTTGTAGCTGTCCCTCTGCAATCATATCTCACGGCAATCTTAAATATCTGTTCCTTATGGCTTGAAATTTCCTTTAAAGTTTTTTGTATCGATTTGGCCGCATGAACTAGTTGATGTTGTTTGATTGGATTAAGAGGATGGTTTTGGTTTTTCAATGGATCATTCAAAACCCCCTCTTTAAGTTTATTATTAATTTTGCCCATTCCTTTTTTGAATTGATAACATTTATTTTTATCAAAATTATCCATTGGAACACCAAGAAGATCTCGATGGCGAATTAATACTTTTTTAATAGCAACTGCACGCAATAACTCCCCTAATTGTCTAGAATCCTTCCAAATTGAATCTTTTTCTTTAGCGTTTAAAATTCCTTGTCGATTCAACTTAGATGAACCAAGAAGTTCCTGTGCAAACTCTATGATTTTTAAATTTTGTAATTTATTGCAATCGAATTTATTATCAGTAAACCTATAAGACCTTGAGGTATTATCACTTCCATGCTCATTGATGTTGCTACAAGTGCCAAAAATTTCACCTTTTAAAGACGATTGCCATCTAGGCTCACCTTTAAACTTGGGGATGTCTTCTGCTTTAACATGTAAGGAAAAAATTAAAACAAAAAAGATGATTTTCATGCATGCTTAACGGTATTTAAAGAGTGAAAAATTAACATCTACATATATGGGTGCAATGCTCTTTTTGTCTCGCAAATGCTAAACAAAAAATGCAAAACTAAATAAAAAAAGTTAAAATAGACCTATGCATATTTTTTGCCATGCTAATGGCTTTCCACCAGATTGTTATAAAGAGTTTTTTGATCATTACAAAAATGAAATGAACGCACAGCTATTGCCTATCACACTCACTCCTTTAGAAAGGCAATTTACAATGTATGAGGCGGCAAGAAATTGGCACGACTACTCCTGGGACTTAATAAGAAAAATAGAAAAAATAGAGCATCCCGTGTCCGCTGTCGGTCATTCGATGGGAGGAATACTGCTTTTAAAAGCCGCAGTGGAAAAGCCAGAGTATTTTGAAAATCTCATCCTTCTTGACCCAACAATTCTACCAAGAAGATTTGTTTATCTCTCCAATTATCTTCCTAAATTTATCACCCGAAAGATCCATCCCGTCGCCTCAAAAGCTTATCGAAGAAAAGATACATTTGATTCTTATCAAGCTGCCTTTGATAATCTTCGAGAAAAAAAATTATTTAAATTTTTTAGCGATGAAGCTTTGTGGAACTATGTAAACGCAGGATTTAAAGAAACCATCGACGGGAATGTCTCTCTGACATTTACCAAGCGCTGGGAAGAGCACTGCTTTTTATCCGTCATCAGCGCTTGGGGTCTTCTTAAAAATGTAAAAGTTCCCACTAAGATAATCTATGGAGAAAAATCTGATCTCATTCGGCCGATAATTATGAAAAGAATAAAAAAACTTAATCCAAATATAGAGTTAATTTCAAGTCGGGGTGGACATTTGTTTCCTATGGAGTTTCCAAGAAATATTCCTCTCGTTTAAGACTTCCTACTCCTCACATCTAATATTATTTCTTCGCTCAACAATATCCATTCCTTCTATTAACACTCTCTTTTCCTCGAATGTGTTATTATAATTTGGCACCATCCCTCGACAATTATTTACAATACCTTCCATTCTTTCTAAAAATCTATCAATTGCGGGACTGTTCATGAATGCACGGCACTGGGCTTCAGATGGACGGGATCCAGGAGGGGGAGGAGCAGGAAGATCTTCGATTCCATCATTTAAAAAGCGAATTAGAAATTGACATTGTTCAAACAGAACGCCCATCAACCCTCTTCTAAAGTGGCAAATTGGATGACCTTCTCCATTAATATCGCGGCCAAAGATTGAGGGGAAATTACAATAACGGACATCATTAAATGGTGTAGCACCGACAGTATTTTCGACACGTAATCGTAGCCAAAGATCCGTTATGGCACTACATTGCGCTTCCTTTGCTCTTCTGGAGATTGTTCGTGCACGAATTCCATTAATGACAACAAAGTCATTTTCCTCATCATTTTCCATATCTATTGTTTCTATTTCTGTAGGAGGGCGACAAAGTTCATTGTGTTTACACAAAAATATATCATTTATTTTGTTAATAGAGCTCTTTGTCATTTGAGGAAAGATATCGACATTAATTTCTAACTTTACTGCACCGTTATTTTCACCTTCAACAACTTGATCGTCATTTGGAATTTCCGATACTGCCTCAAAAAATAAATGATTCGTTCCTTTAACTTGAATATCAGTAAACATCGCACACTGCATTTGCCAAGGATAGCGTATAGGGTTAGAACCTACTGGGTAGGCTCTTTTTCGTTGATCCTCTAATTCCTCACTTGGAGCATAATTGGTTCTTTCAAGTTGGATTTTAATATCATCATATGATTTAAGAACAATATCAGACTTTGGAACTTCATATTCCCTATCAATCTTATTAAGTTCTTTTTCAAATTGGGTATAACTTTCATGACTTGAGCAAAATCGAAGGGGTGGTGAATCACCATTTAAGAAACCTTCATGAAAATTTATATCCTTTAATGATTTGTAATGAGTTTTAACACCTATGCGGCTTAGGCAAATTTTATTAACTGAATCAAAGCTAGTTTGAACATTACTAAATAATCGATGTACAACACAAGCTTCATTATCCTCACTTAAAATACCTCCAGGTCGACATAAACCTCCAAGTAATCCAAACTGGGGGCTTCCTGTCACGTTGTTATACTCGGTTTCAACTTGCTCTGTAGACTCCTCTGGGAGGTCCATTGAAATTGCACCGTCGGTTAGACCAAGTAAGTTTTCATTGATTGTCTTGTTGGCCGATTCAACAAGCGTTTTTAAATGTAAATCACTCTCCAAAACTTCTGATAACATTCCTACTGCGCTGACAACAGGGCTTCGACGTCCAACGATTAACTCTCTACCGAATTCGGAGATAGAACTGCTAAAAAAATCAAAACTATAATCTGTCGCCGCACTAAACGACTCCCGAGACAACTCAGATTCAACTTCTCTGGTGGCACTAGAATCTGAAGCCGTTTGTTCAACTTGCGTATACTCACCACTGCTAGGATCGTACTCAGGTCTATTAAAAGAAAAAGGATTTATATTAGAAATCATTCGTGATTTATCAACGCGATATCTCCTAACTCCCGCGGTGATCTGACTATTACCTTCACCATCTTTTGAAATAGAAGCTAAACTTTGAACTTTTATATTGACCTTATTAAAGTCATAAGAAGTGCTAAATTTTCTTATGTTGTTAATCAACTGATGGCCTTCTATTATATTTCGACTAGCAGCTCCATCGTCAAAGGCCCCATCGGCAAGGACAATAAAATATACTGCAATGAAACTAAAACTATAAATTGCTACAGAAATTATATAGACTATAACCCACACAATAATTAGTATTAATGCGACAATCCACCCTATCACTGGAACTTGGACAACCCTCTTTATTTGTTCCTCAATTTCAGTCAAATAGGTAAACTCAAATTCAAATTCTCCTAGACTTCCATCCTCTTTTTTCCCAAGTATTAATGCATATTTTCCCATGTCGATATTGGTTGTAAGCTCAGTACTAAAACCGTTATGAAAGGTGCTTCTATTTTCACCTGCTTTTGGGGAAATGCTTTGAATATTGCCAAGCGCCGCACTTGGCGGCATCGGCATTTGGCTTGAATCAATACCCTGGCAAATATAATCAATCGTTTTTCTAAACTTTGTTTCAACAGAAGTGGATGAAACAAATAAAACCTTTTCCATGTTTGGAGTAAGTGAATTGTTAAAGTTTTTAAGGTTCAACCGTGAAATCAACTGTCCACTATAAAAAGAAAAATCTATTGGCCTTAATTGGTCTTCAATATGTTTAATACAGCCTATATGAAGACCGAAAGATTTAAGAGGAAAATTTGAAATATCACGCCCCACAAAGACTTGAGATCTAGATTCATTTGAACTCTGAGGATTTGGCGTATAAAAAGAGCTATTTTTTAATTCTTCATCCAAAGTCAAAGTCCAATAAGGAAATCCATCCATGGCAAAAAGATTTCGATTGAACTCCATGTCTTGTGATTTACGAACACCTGGTAAGATCTCCTCACTATTAAACGGTGAAGGTGTTGAAAGCGTAACTAATGGTGGTCTCAGATGATCATTATCAAGACGTTCTTTAGAAAATATTTGTGGATTCTTATCGAGAATTTCAACACCTAAAAATGTTGCAATTAAAGGGGTGAAGTATGGTGAATTATTTCGATCCACGCGCTCTAAATGTTCAGTTGATTGAATTGCCTCCCCAACAAGTAGTCCAACTTTGGTTAAAATTCCTGGATCAGAAAAAAATCCATAATCGACATTTATACTTTCTTCTTCAATGTCCCAAATGTCGTAGCCAGGGAGACCTGTAGTGTAAGCCTTTCTTAGATCTCGGTAGTCATCATGAAATAGAAGTTTGTTGATAAAAATTTTCCAATTATCTGGGAACTGATTAATGACAGCAATCAACGCCTGCTTATCTAGATACTCTGAGCCGTTACCATCATTAATAGATTTAAAGATCATATTTCTTGACCGTTTTCCCAGCTCAATAAAATCTCTAGAAGGGTCATTTTCCATTAACGAACAATTAGAATACATTATATCAAATGTTCTATTCCATTTATCAGAGTCATAGAGAAAGTCTACTAAAGAGAATCTATAGTAATCCTCGTCAGAGGATTCTAAAGTAAGCTCAGGATGATTAAATGACTGATCTTGTATATTAATATCGTAATTAATATTTTTTAACTGCTTATAGACAAAAAGTGAATCTCCTGTTGAATTATAATTATTGATAGAATCAAAAACTTGATTATTACCACTTAAGTACTGGGGAACAATGGAATCAATTATTTGATTATTATTTTCAATTCTCAATCGTTCTAAATTATTTAGATAGTGAACATCATTTAAATCTTGAAATATTTTTAAGCGATAATTTTCGGATGACTCTTTGTCTGTTCGAAGAATATCATAATGAAAATAAGTTTTCTTTGATCCAAATTTAAAGGCAAGATTTAGTATGTCCGCATTCGTACGACTAACTTGAATATATTTATCTTCATTTGTTTTATCAAAAAGGCACCAAGATGTACCCTGCCCATCATCAGCTAAACAAGTACACTCAAAGGGAGGAGAAGTCGTGTCATAAGAAAAGTCATCCTCGCCATCAGAAATATTATGAACAGATTTTGGATAAACTTTATCATAACTATTTATTCCGTAAAAATCTCGCGTTGGCCTAGCGATAAATGAATTTTCTAATTTCATGCAGGTGTTGTAGCTCAAATTAAAATAAGATTGCACATTCATTAGGCCTTCATTTCCTTGAGGGGTAAAATGTTTTTCAACCCCATCCCTATTGGGGATAGATTGATTAAAACCATTTGGTCCATCAATGGGAAGTAACTTTAGGTGATTGGGATAACTAGACAGATCAATTCGCACTGCTTTTTTATCAACGGGCTTTACTCTAATTGCATTATCATCACTTGTTGATTTCCAAGTCACAGCGAATTCGGGAAGAAGAAATGCAGGTTTGTTTGTTATTTTTATTTTTCTTAGATTAATACCATTATAGAAGCTATCATCTGACCCACTATCCCGCTCGTCAATAATTGTGTCTGTATCATATTCCTCAAACCTTATCCTAGTCCCATTACCAGATAGCGCTCTTTGAAGAGAGGTAATAATTGGCTCCACAGCGCCCTTTATAGGATTGACCTCAATAATAGGTAACCCTTCAGGCGAGCGTGTTTCTCTTATACCGCCCATAAGGTTATCAATATTTTCTTGAGTGATAAATTCTTCATAAACTTCATCTACAGGGTCTTCACCTGATGCAATAAAGGATCTTAGCTCCCTTCGCTCTTCCTCTTGATGATTTCTTAAAACATCATCTAACGAGTCTCTAATAACATCCTTAATATTTGTCAGGTTCGGTAAAACACCGTAATTGAAAAAAACATGGCGGATAAAGGATTCTGGAGTTTCAAGGCGAACCTTTGGTACTTTTGTATAAAAATTTTCATCTTCAGAAAAATATTCCGGTTCTGGAGAATCATCTCCACCAAAGTCACGAGTTTCATTTAATGGATTTGAATACGGAGGGGAAGAATAATTGAATACTGGTTCATAGTATTTTAGATAACTATCTGGAACAAAACAAAATCCTGTCGCGCAAAGATTATTTTTAAAAGCATAATCTCTCGCCATTTCTTGTATACTTTCAGAATCAAAAGCAACACATCCGTTATCATAAAAATCTTTCATCATCTGAACATGTTCACAAGGAAGAAGGCCTTCGCTAGTTGTCGATTGTTCAACAACAGGATCACTTGTTTGATTTGATGAGTTTGTAATAGAAGGTTTTCCATTACAAGTAAGGCCACTAAGGATTTCCTGCTCTAGGTTACGGTCAGCTGTTTTTGATAATGATGAGATACTTTTGGATCGTCCTCTAGATTTCCTTTTATTAAAGTAAGTCCTATTTTTTGAAACTTTCTTAGATCTAAAACTCTGTTTAGATTTACCGCCACTAGAAGCAACATATTGTCTTAAAGACGCAGTTTTTGTTTTAGATGTTTTTAGGAAATTTAAATATTCTTCTGTTGCATTCTCGCAACTATTTTCATTACCAGAACTTAATTTCTCAATGGTCTTGCGGGCAGCAGAATAGTCGAGACATTGAACCGTTACTGGTTTCCCCTGGCAATTGAGCCAACTTAATTCTCTTCTCGTATTGTTTTTTGATTTCGGACAACAAGCGTTTTCATATCTATTCTTAAAGTAATTTTCATCTTTTTTAATTTTTACTTTTTTGGGGGAAGCAGACTTTGAGCTCTTGTACATAAAGTTCAGGTAGCCTGTCGTTATAACAAGAGAAATTATACTAATAATTAATGAGTTAATTTTTCTTTTGTTAAAAAACCTCATCCCAAACTCCTAGCTCAATCTTCGGGATGAAAAAAAACATAATTTAGTTAAATAAATATTATTTTTATACAAAAAATACACCGCCTATTAGGGCGGTGTATTAAATATTTATTTTGCTAGTCTAAACCCAGAGTCTTTATAACTATTTTCTCGGTACCATCTTACTCGGTGAGCAAGTCGTGATTGATAAGCATTACTTTCAAAGCTTCCTCCTCGGGCCAACACATCTTCATAATCTTTGTAGTGATACGGATCCACAAAAGTTATCTCCATGCTAACAAAGGTAAAACTTGTGTAGGAATCGGCTACTATTTCCATAACGTTTCCATTTACATCATAGAGGCCAAGGGCATTTGGCCTGTTGATGGTTTTTCTATATTTTCCCACTGGCTTAGTTGTATTACTATTTCCCAGGTAAATGACAAAGTTATCAATTAGGCTTTCATCATCTCCGTAGAAATATTCCGTCTGACGGCCACCCCTTGCAGCGTATTCCCATTCAGCTTCTGTTGGAAGACGATATTTTTCCCCCGTTAGCTCATTTAATTTTTTAATAAACGAAAAAACATCTTTTTTTGAAACATTTTCTACCGGGTGATGCGGACAAATTTGTGAAAAGCCAAATTCTTTACTTTCTTTTAATTCCCATGAATCTGGACAATGCTGTTTATTTTTAAAGTAAGATGGATTTTGTCCCATCACTGAAAAGTAGAGTGCTTGGGTCACTTCATTTTTCATTATGTTAAAGTCTTTTGTTAAACGAACCTTATGCTCTTGTTCTCCTGGAGAATGATAATAATTATTTGAATGATTCATGATGAAATCACCGGCCTTAACATAGGACATCTCCAAATCAGGAAAGGTTGATTTTTTAATCGCCAGCCTTTTAACAATCTTATCTTCTAAAAAAAGAGATAACTGACTTGAATAAAAATAATCAGATGACTGATCGTTATTAACCTCAAGTCCAGACAAACCTGCATACTCATGATGAACAAGAATATACTGTTCTTCTGGGCCTAGTTTCATAAAACGTTCATAACTGCATTCAATGGTTTCGTTATAGTTGATGCAAGTTTTTTCAACTCCCATAAGTTCAAGTGATTTTGAAACACAGCTAATTGAAATATTTTGGTTTAACGTCATTAGCATATTAGACTCATAAGACACTAAATCATTCTCATCAGTAAATGTAAGTGAAGCCGCTCCCCCATCGTTTATCCATTGTTTAATATCCAATGCGATCGTTTTAATTTTATTTTCGCAGCTATCACCTCCGTTTGTCGCCCCTTCACCGCCGGCAAAGGTTTGAAGACTTGTGATAAATAATCCTAGTGCAATAATCTTTTTTAGTTTCATTTGTTCCCCTTAATTTTATTTAATCTAAAAAATTGATTGTTTATTTGATAGGTAAGATCAGACTCATCCGGATTTGCCTGAAACTCACTAATAAATTCTTTTATAAATTCTCTAAGCCGTAATTTTGCCTCAGAGACTTTTTCTTTTTTGATGTTAAAACTCATGCTATTAAATTCACGTTCACTAACGTCTTGAGTGTGGACCTGCTCGCTCGCCAGAAGCGCCATTTTTTCATGAAATTTTCGAACGCCAAGGCTTGGAATATCTGCTTTATTTTGAATGGCCTTTTTATTTTTAATTAATTTTCCGCGTTTTTTTTCCACACTTCCAAGTTCAATGAGTCTATTAATTACTTCGTTTATTTCGGTGAGACTTGCTTTAAAAACGAGATTATCCTTAATCCATTTTGGATCACCGTTAAAATCGTTTCTCTCCATCATCGTTCTAATGATGGAATGAAGTGGATTTTCAAAGTATTTATAATTTTCCACTTCAAGAATATGAACATCATCATTTTTAGGACGAAGCTTTTTTAGTTTTTCAAGATAAATGCTTTTTTCTTCTTCTGATTTTGATTTTTCAAAATCAATAAGGATCCCAAGATAATCTAGTTGTTTTTGATTCAGATTTAATGATTTTTTAATCGCCGGAAGATACTTTTTGGGTAGCACTCTTTTTCCGGCCAATATTTGTTGTAGTGGCCCATGGGAGCTAAGTCCTAAAACTTTTGCCCATGCCCTAATAGAAAACGATGGGGAGTTCTGTTTTTTTTCAAAGAACTGATCCCTAAGTAGTTTTCCTGAATTTAAGTACTGATAAATCTCCATTGCCCCATTACCTGTTTTATTCTTACGACCTTATAAAACAAGTCCGCGGCAGGGACAAACTATTTGAGCACAAACCGGATCATACTTGAGCCACCTTGTATTTATTATACGATTAAAAAAATGATCGGGTAAAACTTATAGCACCTGCGAAACAAAAGGTGCATGGAACCTATTATGTGGCACCTATTATGGAGTGGCGTAATTAAATGAAGGAGTGAGTGGACATGGAAGTAAAAAAACTTCTTCAGGGTTGTTCTCCCAATAACTAAAATCGCCGAGAAACCCCGTGATTGGTGCAAATGATTCTAAATCTTCATTGATTTGAATATCGTTACAAAATGAATTTCCTTTATTTACAAAAAAACCAGCGAGAAAAAGTTTCTCACCATATTTATATAGTTTTTTTGGATAGATCTCATTGACTGTATCGCTAAAAAACTCTTTTCCCCATTGGGATATTTTTTTTATCCCCCCTGAAGAGTCAACACTTATAGTCAAAAGGTTATCTTTAAGAAATTCCCCATCAACAACTATATCCTCAATATCAGACTCAGTCCTTGAGATTATAAATATATCGTTTTGGTCTCGAACTATTAAATCTTCAAGATTCTGATTCCCTGTTGAATCAGCTAAAAAGGACTTTTCATTTTCGTATTGAGTATCTAGTTGGTAAACCCATTCTAGGTAACCAAGATAATGTAATTTTGCATAAAAAATATCATCATCGGATAATGTCTCATCAGATTCATCTATACCTTTATCAGAATCTATACCAACTTCGAGGTTGGTAACACCTGCACAATAAACATTTCCCATCAGATCAACATCCAGCTTTTTACACCAAGCATGTGAACTTCCTCCATAATTTCCAGAGGAAGTCATATAGTTTTTAAAGTCATAAGTATAAGTGTGATTATTTATAGATTCATCAAATCGAAGAATTGCATGATATTTACTTTGAAGGGCACCATTATCATCATAGTCTTCAATATTTCCCAATACGTATATCGTATCACTCGCAGGATAATACTTTATATCAACAACTGATGTTTCATCGTAATAGGCTTCAATTATTCCGTCTCCATCTCCATCACCAAGAGTATCGCATTCATCATTATTTGATTCACATTCTGTAGGGATCTGATAAATAAAATCAAATTCACCATTTATACTCATTCCAATAATTAATCCTCTTGAAAGTGCATCCTCATCAGAAGGTGAATCTGTTGGACTTAAATAT
>Ga0233434_1001128_pt1 | contig 27403 bp, 25 predicted proteins | sample SI_122_August201_4_FD_182738 | JGI IMG/M metagenome (GOLD analysis project Ga0233434, IMG submission 182738) | Seawater microbial communities from Saanich Inlet, British Columbia, Canada - SI_122_August2016_120_MG | ecosystem: Environmental > Aquatic > Marine > Inlet | place: Canada: British...
GCACCCGGTGAAGTGGCCTTCCGATCACCCCGCCGTGATCGTCACCTTTCGACAGAATCAGTAGCAGCAGCTTCAGTCGGCGCGCCGGGCAATGGCCCGGCGCGCCCTTTTGCTCGGTGGCAAAACGCCGAGTCGTTCACACTGTCGCGTAAAGGTCCGCGTCGCGATACCCAGCGCCTGACTGGCGTCCTTGTTCGTCTTGTAAACACGCGCTACGCGTTCGAGTTGATCCCGTGTGCTTTCGAGTTGATCGGGTGCCATCGACGACTTACCTGGTTTCGGCCTCAGCAAGCTGCGTTTCCAGAGCTCGCTTCTGGTCCAGATCAGGGAAATGCTCGACGCCGATCTCGTCACCATCGCACAGCGACAGAGCACGATCGACCATCCCCGCCAACTGCGCCACATTGTCCGGCCACGAGTACTCAACGAGTAGTTCCATCGCCTCTTTCGTCGCAATCTGCGGCGACCGTCCATCACGGTCGGCTCGACTCTTGATGAAATAGGCGACGAGGGTCGGAATATCCTCGGGTCGATCACGCAACGGTGGAGTCTGCAGCACGACGGCGCCGAGCCGGTAGTACAGCAGCGATTGAAAGGCTCCCTCGTCCACCTTCGCCTTCAGCCCCCCATGCGTGGCCCCCATGAGACGCACGTCGCTGAAGATGGGGCGCGGATTCCCCTCGCGGGAGAAGTAGCCATCTTCCAGATAGGCCGACAGCCGTCGTTGTATGTCGGGCGGACAGTCCTCCACCATGTCCAGAAACAGTGTGCCACCATTGGCCAGATCCATCAGCCCTTTTCGCGGTGCCTTGTCATCACGATCGACACCGAACAACTCCGCCCCCAGCGTGTCCGGTGACTCGCCACAGAATTGCGACAGGAAGGGATGGCTCGATCGTCGACTGTGCGCGTGAATCGCACGGGCAGTGAGCGTCTTTCCCGTTCCGGGTTCGCCTTGCACGAGCACATGTGAATCCATGGTGGCAATCTTCTTTAGTGTGCGCAGGAACTCCTGGTTCGGCGCACTGTCACCGATGATCTGCGGTATGTCCTGCGCCGTGGAATCTGGCACGGCTGCCTCGATCGAATCGAGCAATTCCTCCGCTTGTTCTACATCGAGTATGTGATCGTGCAGCATCTTGAGCACACGTCGTCTTGTGGAATGCATGAATCATCCTTTCGTGAGGCCGCGAGGGCACCCTACGATCGATTGAGCTTCTGCATGGCGGCGATCCCCTGCTGGGGTGTCATGTCACCACTCTCGATTGCATCGAGAATCTCCTCGCGCTCCTGCCGTGCAGCAGCAGGTGCGTGACCAAGAGCCTCGACGACCTGGTCCAGCTTCTTGCGGACCGTGGGATAGGAAATCCCGAGCTCGCGCTCGACCTCTTTGATATTGCCTCGCGCCAGCAGGAAGGCTTCGACAAATTCCTGTTGTTCATTCGTCAGAAGCACTAGCCTCGATGTAGGCAGCTGCCCCTCGATCGACACCTCGCAGTCATGACACTGGAGTCGAACGGGGACCAACTGCCCCTCACACAGAGGGCAACGGTTAATGGGAGTTGGCATAAGCCCTACCTCAATTTGTAGTTCATCAGCTGATGTTTAGAACCAGCATCCGCCGAATTGACATTGTCAATCACAATATTTGAGAAAGTTAATGTTTTGACTTGGAAAACTCACAAATGATCACTGCCACCCTCTTTGATCTGATGGGAACCCTCCTGATCGAGGATCCGAACAGTCCAGGAGACCACTTCGCCTCATTTCATCGATTGCTGAGTGAGGCGGGACTGTCGATGGATCGCGACGAATTGCTGAGATGTCTCAATGAAATACAGTCCGTCGCCGTAGCGGGGCCCACCACCCCCTTCGAGGACCGCCTGCTCCGGATGTTCGCGCGGGACGGGACGACCCTGTCAGCCGAACAAGCACGGGATCTGGCCAATGAGATCTGTCACGACAGTTGTGATGTACTTGCCCTCGACCCGGAGGCGATCGAGACGCTGGTCGCAATGCGCCAGATCGGACCCGTGGGGCTCGTGAGCAACTACGATCACCCGCCGAATGTCCATTACCTGCTCGAGCGCGATGGCATCCGCGACTACTTCGACGTCGTCGTGATTTCAGGGGAAATCGGCATCTGGAAGCCAGATCCCGGCATACTCCTCGCCGGCCTCGAACCACTCGGGCTCAGCGAGCCAACGACCGTCGTCTACGTCGGTGATTCCGCCGTCGATGTGCAGGCGGCACGGGCGGCGAAGATGCCGTCGATTCTGATCAGGCGTGAGGGTGGCCCCTCCGACCCTCTGCGCGAACAGCAGGAGGAACTCGTCGTGGAGGCGGACGTGACGATCAGCCGCTTGAGTCAGCTACCTGACGCGATTGCGTCTCTGTCCTGATCGACGCAACCAAGGCATCCACCTCGTCAACCGACGTAAGACGCACGAAACGAACGTGCCCCCACTGCGGATCATCCATCATGGACAGATACTTTGCCCGCTTCACTCGATGCTGTGTCAGCGCCCACCACAGAAGCGAATCTGCCCTTCTCCACAGAGCCAGATGCTGCCAGAAGCTCTCGTAGTTCGTCCCCCACAGCAGTTCCTTGGTGCGCCACCTACGCCACGAACGCGACAGCACGCGCCACACGATCAGCGCTAGCGGTGGATCGAGCCAGATCGCCGTTTCCAACCTTGGCCAGAAAACCTCCTGTGAGAAGCTGGCATAGGAACCAGCTGTGACCCAACCGTCACCTGCAGTGGCCGCCGCTATCTGACGCTTGAACTCTTCCGGGTTCGTGTCGTGGAGACCAACCCAATTCGGCTGCCAGTTGATTGCGTCCAACTCGACGAAGGGTACGCCGAGCAGCTCGGCCAACTGCTCGGCGAGGGTACTTTTCCCGGATCCCGTGTTGCCAATGACGGCAATACGTTGGCCGATCAGAGACGGGGAGGCATTCGTCAAATCCGAAGCCTTCCTCGCTTGTGATTCGCATCGGGTTCCAACGCCATGACTTAGACCACCGGATCATCGGTGCGGAATTTTTCAAGAATCCGTGCCTGTTCTACTTCGACGGCACTCATTGGCATGGGCCCAAGTGCTTCCATCGCGTCGACCAGTGCCTGCCACGCCGCTGGTGACATGTTCGACTCGAAGCGTGCCATGAGTTGATCGCTCCCTGTCTTGAGCGCGACAGCCAGACGATCACGACCGAGGCGGAAGATCACCTGTCGGATTTCGTGATCCGCAAGCGCGGCGAAATCTTCGAAGTTCTGTATCGGGTGAAGCTTGCCCAGTTCCATCTCGAGGGTTTCCCAATCCGCGAACCCGTAGTCAACGGCGACCACCCTCTGGACCTCGGCAAGGGTCACGTCCGCCTGTGTGATCTGTTCATTCGACATCTCTGCAACACGCGGCAGGCTCTGGCGAATGCGGTCCATGGGCCAGCCCCCGCCACGACTGATCATCCACAGAAACCACTCTGCTTCGCGGCGAACATTCGGCAGCCCTGGGCGCACGAAAAGAGTGCCCCAGCCCTCTCGAGGCGACTCGCCAGCCTCTGATAGCAACTGCTTCCAGTTGCTGAGGCCCTGCTCCACGGCGATCACATGTTGTGCTTCCTGCAGTGTGACCTCGGCACTGAGCACTTCCTGGTCAGCCACCTGAGACAGTCGTGGCAGACTCCGGCGAACACGTCGGACACTATCGGCAGTGTCCACTCCTTCAGCACCGCTCTTCAGTTGTTTGAGCAGGCTCTTGGCCTGCTTTCGCAGATTCTCAACATTCAGTTCAGCCATCGTCACGTCACCTGCCAGTCGTCGCACTCGCCTTGTGGGGAAGGGGGGCGCTGCGGCGAACCCGCAGCGCCCCCGGTTCTTAGACGAAAGCGTCGTCTCCCGACGCATCCTTGAACTTGTTGACGATCTGCAACTGCACCACTTCGACCTCGGACAGGCGCATAGGCCCGAGATACTCCATGTATTGGGTCAGCGCCTGGCGTTCTTGGGTGGACATATTGCTAAGGAGTTTGTCCTTGACCGGCTCCTCGGCCGCCTTGAGGGCAATGGTCAGATCATCACGACCTACACGGGCGATGATCTCTTTGGCTTGATCATCGTCGAGGCCGGCGATATCTGCGAACTTCGAAAGATGGATAGGGATAGGCATACTTCACCCTCTCTCTGGATTCGCCTGGGCTCGCTCCCTGACAGGCGGGAAAGAAGGTGGAAACCTTCGTGGTCGTTCGTTGGGTGGGCATAGCCCTTCTCGCGAGCTGAAGGCGCCCCAAGCGCCTATGTCCAGAGAATACTCGAAAGACGTGGGTGATTACAAGTAATATCTGGGGCTGAACCGAAGGATTGCCCAATATCACAGACTGAGAAAGGCGCTGATCGTATCGTCTTCCGTCACGCAGATCACATCCTGATCCCGTGCAAGCAAATGACGAATCTCTCCATCGACGTGCGCAGATCCCAGCACGTCTCCGGCCGCACCAAGCCACAGCAACTGTCCTTCTTCTGTGGCCATCACTATTTCGTCGCCACAGCGGGTGGCAGACCGAATCCACTCACTCACATGTCGCATGGAGAGAATCTCTCCCGTCAGCGATAGCAAGTAGAGATCACCGTGCTCGCTCGCCGCGAGCACACCCGCCTCTGTCACTTCCAGCGCGACGACCTTACCGACGATATTGAGTTGCCACACTTCGTCGCCTGCCAACGAGTCGACAGCAAAGATCCAACCATCCTCCGTGCCATAGATGATTTCCTGACGTCCGTCACCATCAACATCACACAGTCGCATCTGCGTCAGACCGATTCCACGTCGTGGTGTCGTCGCGTTGCCTTCTGCCCCCACCTGCTCAAGGGTCGACCAGCGAAAGGTGCCATCGAACTCATGTACCGTCAGGGGCGTCGAGTACGTGTTGCCTACGATCACCTCGGCGCGTCCATCATTATCTACATCTGCCGCCTCGACAGCAGTGATCACATGATATCGGAACCACTGAGTCCACTTCGGGGTACCGTCGGGCTTGAAGACATTGACGAACCACCCCGCCGTACCGACGAGAACACTGAGGTCACCATCGCCCTCCAGATCCGCCACGCGCAACACCGTTACCGCAGCGGCGGAGTCATACAGATTCTTCAACGGTCGACGCCATCGCTCTGCACCGCCCGCTGCATCGATCACGACCACCTCTGCGCTGGCCAGACCTGCGATAACCTCAGGCGCCCCATCACCGTCGATGTCCGCCGTGAGCAGGACGGATGCAGCAGACGGCAACTGCACTCGCCACAACTCGGAACCGTCGTCTGTTGAGACACAAACGAGATCACCCTTGGTATCCGCCACGACCATACGATACTCGTCCTCGTCGTCGAAGAGAACGAGAGCGGCAACAGACTCGACGATCCTCTGTCGCCAAATGAGATCTGCAATTGGCTGCGTCTCGACAGAGCGCCGAGTAACTGACAAGGTGGGCCGACTCAAGATCATTCCATCATCCGGTGCCTCACCTTCGGGGTGGTGTTCTATCTGATCTGCCACAGCCTTTCCCGCCCCATTAACGATCGCACCGATCTCGTCGATACCGACGAGTCTCGTCTCACCTTCGTCGCAAATCCGCAACTGGCCGTCAGCACAGCGCTCCACTCGCAGATCATCGTGAGGTGTGAAGACATGTAGAAAGAACATCGATTCCCCCTGCCGGAGGCGCCGATTCAACTTCTGGTGCACGACATGGACATTGCCACTGTGATGCGGATAACCACCCCACGCCGCCCCATCGTCAACGATCTCCATTGATGACTCATCCGCTTCCAGTGTGTGACCACTGTGCAGAAATAGCTCTACACCATCCTGTTGCAGGCCCACTCGGTCGACTGCTTCCGTCACATCACCGACGACACGCCAATAGCAGCGACAGCGGAAATCTCCGGCCTCAGTGCAGCGCAACTCATCAACGACGACGATGTAGCGACCGCTACGCCAGACCAGATTTCGTCGCCAATCCATCCCGTTGTAACCGGCAACCTCACTCTGTACGACGCCACCCTCTTCATCGGCATGCTCTTCCAGCAGACGGGCCAGCGGCGGGATCACGATGCCGTCTCCAGGCGAATCGAATACCCCCACCCCATCCCGCTGAATGCTGATGCTATTGTGGAACTTTGGCGCCGCACGGATATAGTCACCGTCCGCAAGCCAGGCCCTGTTTTTCCAGGAAAGCCCCAGGATCGCATTGGTGTCTTCGTGGCCATGGCACATGGTGCCGACACCTTCAAGCAACAGATACTCATCATCCTCAGTGAAGCCGGGTCGGATGGAGAGTTTGTCGAAGTAGCGACTGCCTGCCGTGGGTTGGTGCGCCACCGGGACATTGGCGGCGACGAAATTCCTCGCTGAATCCGGCAAGTCCAGAGCCGCCACGCCGAGTAGATCCCTGGGCAGCATCGGTTCGACACCGGGAAGCGTGAATCCATCCTCGCTACGATTCACACTCGACCGCCACGTGTCGATCGCTTGATGGAGACTGGGCGCCTTGCCCTCTGCAAGCCAGTTAAGTAGCCAGAGATGGGCCGGGTCCTGCGTGCGCCACAGCGACGCGAGCAGTGGCCAGAGGTGATCGCGCCAACCGGCGTTGTCGAAGGCCGCGTAGCCGCTGCTGTCACCGTACCCCACTTCGCTGCGAAGATTGTCGGTCGTGATCGCCAGCAGTCGACACAGATCTGCCACGTGACCCTCATCGAGGTAGCGGTGATCGTCGCTCAGCAACCAGTAGTCGAGGGTATGATGTGGTGTGTGCCAGACGTAACCGACACCGGCGTCGTCATTCGGTTTGTACCCCAACGCCTGTCCTGCGAAGATGCGTTCCACCCGGGCGCTGACGTCGGCGAATTCAGTGACGCCGTAGCGACGGGACAGATACTGGTGACCCACTGCCAGATTAAGCCCGACGAAGGTTGTGTGATTCTGCCGCGGCATGTCGTCGGGATTGACCTCTTCCTGCAAATAGAAGAGTCCTGCAAGATGACGTAACAGTTCGATGAACATCTCCACGACGGCTTGTCGATCCTGCTCGGTGTAGAGAGGATGATCTTCCACCAGATCCCACAGGCGGATGAATTGGTCGAGATGAAAGAAGTCGTGGTAGTCATGCGGATCTCTACCTCGTTGTTCGCGCCACTGATCGACTGACCCGGCGAAAATGCCCTTGATCAAGTGACCCCAGACGTCTCCATCATCGAGATACTGGTGCCACAGATAGGACTTGAGTTTTCCGCCGCGAAAAGGTGACGCCACCCAACCACCGTGCCACGTGGCCAGATCCTTGGCGATGAGATCATCTACTTCTGACGCCACTGGTTGCTTCGGTCCGGAGGCCAGTTGCTGGATGTGAACTCGATTCAGGACGCCGTCACTGGCCTCGACACACTTCGTCAGCTCTGCCACCGCGTCACGCAGACCCTTGTCGCTACTGGCACCCGTGACGATCGCATTGTACCCAGCGCCAACGGGATCACGGATCGAGCGAACCAGATAGTCGTCATTCCCCGGAAACAGAGTATCCACAAAACAGCAGCGGGCATTGTAGAGACGAGTAATGGCGGCATTGTTCGCCAGGTGGCCGCAGGCGATAACGTGCGTCTCTGCAAAATCGGCGACATCGAAGTCGTGCTGCCCCAGGACGGGAGATTCACATGCGTCGGCGAGCCGGCGGACACTGGTGTCCCCGGTGAGATGATCCGGCACGACAACGATGGTATCTGTAACGGTTGTCGGCTGAAAGGCACGTGCTTTCAGTAGAGACATATCGACACAACTCCCGTGATTCGTCGTCGATCACCGTGGACGATCATGAGTCCAGGTCACTAGGTGTCGTAGCCACTGATACGACCAATACTGCGTCGCTCGGGCCGCACAGTCGCACTCGTCGCGGGCTCCTGCTGGCGTTGGCGAACCCTATCGACCCATGCCGCTTCCGCGTTTTCAAGAGCCTGCACGCCGTGCTGGTCTTCCGCGTGACGTACAGCGGCCATCATCGGCGGAATGATACTCCCCCAGCAGACATAGGTGAAACTCATGACTTGCGCCCGCGCCGGGAAATGTTCCCGAAGGTAGTAGCGACAGTAGGCCGCATAGTCGAGTTGGCCCGTCAGCTCATAGGCATAGGCGATGATCGCCGCATTGAAGTAAGGATCGAGTTGTTCGTTGCCATCCACATCGAGCACTTCGAAGAGATCGTTCACGTGGTACACATATCGATCGGCGATCGCCAGCAGAGCCTGTCTGTAGATCGGATCACTGACGCCAAACAACTGCACCGCATCGTAGAGAAGTTGCGGCGTCATGCCACCCGCCTGCCGCAGATGCCAGCCTGCCTGCTCGACCTCGGCCTCGTCACCTTCTTCACCGGCGGTGAACACACTCTGCATAAAACAACCAGGTTCAGGCATAACGAGTAGTAGCCACTTCAGAGACCGCTGCGCCAATTCCACATATCGTTCATCCCAGGTGGCCTGATAGAATTCCAGGAGATTCGCCAGGGGCGATGTGTACTCTCGCACGAGAGCAGCCGACCGATTCGCCAGGATGCCACAGGGCTCCTGCTGCGACAGAGCCCAATCGGCGACTTCGCGGCAGACATCGAAGATCCGCCGATTGCCCGTCTGATAGTATTGCAGCATGAGCCCGGCGATACAGGTATGCGAGGGAGACGGACCGCCCGTCCAGTGATGACAATTGTGGTAGTGCATCGTACCCACATGAGATGGTTCGGTATGGGCATGGATGATGTCGATGTCGGCCATATGGCGACCATAGGCGTCAGCCGCAATGAAGTGCTGTCGATCACCCGAATGCAGGAAAAAGCCCCACAGGGCCAACACTTGATCATTCGCTTCATTGTTGTAGGAACGCGCGCAATATTTCATGCGTTCAATCGCATCGGGCAGATCGCGAACCACGTCCCAGAGAGCGGCATTGGTTCCTGAGTGCGAACACATCAGATCACCATAGTCGATCATCCCATACGTGCGCAGAATGCGTCGTGGCTCAGCAACGACCCGCTCAAATAGTTGTTCGAGCCCGGCCTCTGCCACAGGGAATCGCTGCGTATCTGCCGCCGCAAAGACGCGCGCTGCCTTCGTCGCACTTGCATACTCGCTGTCGACAACCGCCAGCAGCGGTTCTTGCACAGCTGCAGCGAATGGCTCGGCTGTAATCGTTTCAGCATGGCCGTCGAGGCGTAGAACGAAGCGGGTCGTACGCGCAGCACCACGCCCATTGTCAGTGTGGGTGTCGTTGTAGCTCGCAGGACGATCCGGAGCATAGCGAGCGACCATCTCCTCCACCCACTCAATCTCTTCAGGTGTCGTCGCGGCGAGACTTTTTAGATTCAGAGGCGCTGTGGGATTCTCTTCGACAATGCGCCGAAATTCCGCTTCATCTCGTGTCCGCGCGAAACGGACTGCCGTCTCCTTGAAGGGCGTCGCGAAGGACAGTGGCCCGGCGTCTTGCGGCCAGATCTGTAGATCGAATCCATTGCTCGTCAGATCAACTGCCTTCGGATACTCCCGCCACATATCAGCCACGACGAGAGTTGCCGTCGCCTTGTCTCCGACGATCTGCGACCAGCCCTTCGTGCGTCCAACGGACTGGCCAGTCTCTCGGCGAGTATGATCATCTACGCCATTCGATCCATCGATAGGCGGCTCTGATACACCGTCTGTATGGTAGATGACCGCTTCTTCATCAGAAACCTGCACGAAACGTGCCCCCGTGGAGACCTCAACGCCCGCGCCCGCACTGCAGCCTGTTCCATCCTGTGCAGACTCCCCCACCGCACCAAAGCCAAAGCGCTGCACAGAGCCCAGCTGCAACCCGACATCCACACCGAGTCGTTGTAACTCGACGGCCTCAGGATCAGCGTCGAAAACGAAGGTGTGGGCAAATCGGATCTCCGAGCGTCCTGCGAACATCTCCAAACGCAGCGCATAGGGAGACATCGTCTTACCACTCGCCTCACCATGATGACCACGGATGCACACAGCTACTCTCAAGGGGCCGGCAGTTTCAATCTCGATGGTCGGCATTGGGCCAAGAGAGGACCGCCAGTCGACATCTACTTGATCCCGCAGGTATAGATCGAAGCCAGTGCCGTCATGCCCACTGGTGCCTAGCAGATCACACTCGACTCCATCTTCACGCAGGAGAAGGGCGGCCACAGGCGTCGCAGAATCCCGCACAAGTGTCAGTTGCACAGGGCCTGTTTCGACGGTCAGCGTCTTGCCCTTTTCTTCCACTCCCACTGGTGCCCCATGCGGCGGCGAGACCTCGACACCATCGCCAAACTCCAGAAACAGTTGTCTCTCGATGCCAGCGGCTATATCGACTTGAAAATCCACGAGGAGCCATTTCACCCAGCGACGATCGGCAGCCCACGTGGCGAGGCATTCGGTCTGCAGTGGCAGTACGACACCATTCGCGTCGACGAGACGGATCTGCTCATTGAGCGCCAGTTCGCCATCGGCAAAGGGAACACCCTGGGTAACGGGCCACGATGCCCGATCGACACTTGCCGATTCGGTTACGGAGAGGGAAATACGTTTCAAGATTTCCTCAGTTGAATGGCATCGCTGCAAACATCGAGATACCTTCCCGGTCGACCTTCAGGGATTTCGACATGCGGACGGACCCAATGAATCAGGAAGTAGTCATATCAGATCTGGGCACTTGTCTGCCGGCGTCCAGCCTATGTCCCGAATGGTGCGACGGCAAGTGGATGCTCCTCGACTATGAGACCGACATTGGCATCTCCGGTCGCATGCTCTACTACACGTACTACCCCGTTTTCCAAGCCGCCATGCGTCGACCACAAGGCGAGATTTTTGTGAATCCGCCCCCGGTTACCTTGCCACTGAATGTATCAGGACGCTACGACATTCATCTGGGCATGCACTATGCGTCGACGGCGCGCCTCGATGGGCCGCAGATACTCGTGCGTCTTGCCGGCGACGATGCCTATGCCACGATCGGTCGCGAGCAATGTCAGCCGAAGGACGGAGATTTCGCCGAAAAGAGCGGCTTCGGAATTTTCGACATGGCCGAGGTCTTCTGGCGCACTGCGGATTTAGGTGATCAGGATTTGATCATCGCTCCCCCTGTCGACTACTACGGCACGGATCAATACTTCGCGAACCTTGCCTATGTGCGACTCGTACCCGTCGACGATGAACGACCTGCTCGTTTCGCATCGCACCGTTCGGAGGATGGCCCAGACCCAAGTCCAGCCTCGACTTCCGATACGAGCCCCAGCACGAGCCAACAGAATCTTGACCTAGTCACAGAGAATCGACTCGTCGCCTACTACGGTGGACCACCTCGCACGAGGACCGCGGCGATCGACTGGATCGACTGTTTCGCGGATACCGACTTCGGTCTCGTTCTGTGGGGAACGGGAGGAGATGCTGACTCTGAAGTCGCCCGGACTGCCATCGAACGCGCCCATGAACACGGATTGCAGATCTATGCGAGTGTGCGCTTTTCAGGACTCAAGATGGACAACTACCTACCCATCCACGAGATCTACGCCGAATACAGTCTTGGTTCCTCCATCGTCACCGATCATCCCGAGTGGCGTAAGCTGAGCCCGCAGGGACTGCCTACAAACAGTATGAGTCTCGCCTTCCCCGAAGTGCAGGATTTCTGGCTCGCCGAGATCGAGCGTGTTCTCGCCTGGGGCTTCGATGGCATCAATATCGTCACGGCAAGATGTTTTCCCTTCGTCCTCTACGAAGATCCCGTGGTCCAGACTTTCATCGATCAGTTTGGCGAGGACCCACGTTCCCTACCTGCCGACGATGAACGCTGGATTCACCATCGTGCTCAGATCGTCACGGATTTCATTCGCCGTATTCGCCACCTCGCCGACAGCGTCGGTGCACAGCGGGGCACGAAGCTTGGCACGGCATACCACACGATGAACAGTCCTGCCAACAGTCTCTTCTTTACCATCGACGCAGCGACTTGGATGCAGGAGGGTCTGATGGATCACTGTATCGTGCACCCATGCCACTCCGCTGCACCAGGCATGCCAGATCCAGGCGCCATCGAGGCAGACCTCCTCGCGCAGTTTGTCAGTGCACGAGGTGAGTCCCCATGCCGCATCTATGCCGACATCTATCCTCGCCGCATGCCCGCGGAAGGGTATCGGCTCAAAGCGCTGGAATACTACGCTGCTGGCATCGACGGACTCAGCCTCTGGGACACGCATGCGCGACGCACCCGTGCCAGCGAGTGGAGCATGATTCGTCGGCTTGGCCACCGTGAGCAACTCGAGCAGTGGCGCGAGGATACGGATGGTTTGTTTCGGCGCAGCACATTGAGCACGTTACAGGGGATCACCACAGACCGCGCCTATTCATTCACCGACGGCTGAGAAACAACGATGCCCTTTTCCTACTGTCTCAACACAAGCACCATCCGCAGCGAAGGCACCTCAATTCTGGACATGATCGACGCAACCGCCGATGCCGGCTGGGATGGCATCGAACCGTGGGTCAGGGAACTTGACGATTGGGTCGCAGGTGGTGGCACACTCGATCAGGTGCGTGCTCGAGCCGAAGAGCGAGACCTCGCCATCGTCAACCTGATCGGCTTTCCCGAGTGGGCTGTACCAGAAGAGGATCGCCGCACTGCCGGTTTCACCGAGGCGGCTCGCTGTTTCGAGATGGCCAGTGCCCTCGGATGCCCCCACGTCGCCGCTCCCCCCTTCGGCATCCACGATCGGGTCGTCGACATTCTGCCCGTTGCTGAGCGCTTCGCCGACCTTGTTGATCTCGCCGCCAAATCAGGCGTATCACCACTGCTGGAGTATTGGGGAATCGCCCAGACCCTCGGCCGCACGGGCGAGGTCCTGCTAGTCGCCGCTGAGTGTGGACGCTCTGGTGTACAACTTCTGGCAGACGTCTTTCACATGTACAAAGGCAGTGGCCATCATGTGGGGTTCGAGCACTTCGGTAACCGTCGACTGGGCCTCGTTCATGTCAACGACTACCCTGCAACTCCGGCTCGCGCCGATATCACCGATGCCGACCGCGTCTATCCCGGCGATGGTCTGGCACCCTGGCAGCAGATCGTCACAGCCCTCGACGGCATCGGTTTTGAGGGGATGCTCTCCCTCGAACTGTTCAACGAGAGTTACTGGGCCAAGGGTCCAGAAGTGGTCGCACGCGAAGGTCTGGCAAAACTGAAGGCGTGTGTCGAAGCAGCGTAGCGACCTACGCCCTCAGCCGCGACGTGGTTTATCGCGTAAAATCTCGCGTGCGGCATTGTGTCCGGGAATCCCTGTGACGCCACCACCAGGATGTGTGCCCGAACCGCACATGTACAAGCCGCCAAGGGGGCCACGATACTGCGCAATCGACGGCAAAGGTCGCGCCCAGAACAGCTGGTCGAGTCCCATGGCCCCATGGAAGATGCAGCCCTCCGTCAGAGCATAACGTTCCTCGAGATCATCCGGCGTCAGGATCTGCTTGTGCACAACGGCACCCGGTACATTGGGCGCGAATTCACCGAGCTTGGTGATGATTCGATCCAGAAAGGCAGGTCCCTCTTCTTTCCACGTCGTGCCCACAAGTTTCTTGGGTCCATACATGGCAAAGATGTTCATCACGTGATGGTCGGGATGCTCCGGCGGTACAAGTGTCTTGTCATAGACGGATGGAATCGTGCATTCGAGAATGGGTTCACGCGACCAGCGCCCGTGTTTTGCATCCTCCCAGGCACGCTCCATGTAGGCGAGATTCTCGCAGATATGGATCGTACCAGCGTGTTGCCGTGCTTGCGACACACCAGGAAGTGCCGTGAAGTCAGGTAGCTCTGAGAGCACCAGATTCACCTTGGTCGTGGCTCCTTTCATCTTGTAGTTGCGGATCTGCTCGACGAATTCCGCCTCCAGATGCTCCTCATCGAGCAAGCCGAGATACGTGATTCGCGGATCGACAGCAGACACCACGGTGGGCGCCTCGATCACTTCACCATTGGCGAGTTCTACACCACGCACCTTCCCACGATCCACAAGAATTCGCACCACAGGTTCACCGGTGATGAAGTCAACGGGATCGTGACGCGCCTGCGTCGAGGCGACAATCGATGCTGGAATCCCACCCATGCCACCACGCACGTAGGCCCAGCGCCCGCGATGATAGGTCCCCGCCGCGTCCGTGATGCCGCCCATCACGTGGTGCAGCAACACATAGGCGGTACCCGGTGATTCAACACCCGCATAGGCGCCGATGATACCATCCGTTGCGAGCGTCGACTGCAGGGCATCCGACTCAAACCAGTCACGGACAAAGTCAGCGACACTCGCCGAGGCCAGTTGCAGCGCCGGCAGGAAGTCACGGCTTAGCCCCTTGGCCATCTTGCCCATGCTCAGTAGTCGCCAAAGATTGCGCGGATCACGCGATCGAGGATCGGGCGGTGTCATCAGCAACAACGGCTCGATCTGCTCGGCAATCCGCGTCAGCATCGCCTCGTATTCGGCATAGCGCTTGGCATCACGCTGCGAGAACTTGGCGATCTGCTTCTGCGTATCCGCCTGCTCAAGACAGGAGAATAGATGTGAGCCATCGGCGAAGGCCGTAAATGAAGGTGGATCTCGCACGAGGAACTCCAACCCGTGCGCATGCAGATCCAGATCGCGGATGATATTGGGATGGAACAGGCTCGCTACGTAGGAGGCAGCAGAGATCTTGTAGCCGGGGAAGATGTCTTCCTCCGTGACACTACAGCCGCCGAGGATGTCCCGTCGTTCCAGCACCAGCGTGCGGTAGCCGGCTTTGCCCAGATAGGCTGCCGTGACCAGGCCATTGTGGCCGCCGCCAATGATGATTGCGTCGTAGGATGAACTCATGCAGGGAACGATAGGCCCTGCACCGATTGCCGTCGACTGGTCTTGGGCGTTCTGCTCTTAGGCGGACCGCCTAGGTGCTCGCAGACGCCTGCAGGGGCAGCTCGATCGTCACCTCAGTGCCTGCGCCAAGGACGCTCGCCACACGCAGATCGCCACCCAGATCGCGCACCGTGCTGTAGTCCATGGGCAAGCCCATGCCCAGCTTCACGCGGCCATCGTCACGACGGAACTGGAAATCAAATAGTGCATCCAGTGTCTCTTGTGGCATCCCCGGCCCGTCGTCGGCGATCTCCACATACACCGTCTCATCTTCCAACCGTGTACTGATGCGAATCAGCCCTGAACCGTCGAGAGCGGTGAGCCCATTTTTCAATAAATTCATGAAGACCTGGTTCAGTCGACTCGGTGCGGTGTAGACGGCAGGCAGTTCGCCAAAATCGCGCTGCACAGTGATGGTCTCGCCCATCTCACTCGCAAGCAGCACGAGCGTGCTGTCGATCGCCTCATGCAGGTCCGTCATCTGGTATTCCGCCTCGTCGAGACGAGCAAAAGCGCGCAGGCTTTTCACGACCGTCGAAATCCGTTCAGCCGCCTCCTGCGCTGTCGCATTGGATGCCCCGAGACCCTTGATCGCTTTCGATAAGCGCTCATCGCCAGAAGCGTCGACGCCCTCCTCTACTCGTTCGATGCAGCGTCGTGACAGATCCAGTGCACTGCCAATGGCACCGACGGGGGTATTCATTTCATGGGCAATCCCGGCAACGAGCTTGCCAAGTCCCGCCATCTTCTCCTGCATAAGCAATTGCTGTTGCGTTGCACTCAGATCCGCCAGCGCCTGCTCAAGGGCCTGGTTCTGGGACTCCAACCGTTCGAAATCAAGATATCGTAGATAACCATGAGACAGAGCCGACGTCATATCGTGTAACAGCGACATGTCTTCGTCGTTCAGTTCCTTGTGGCGGACGGAGACCCAACCATGCTCGAAGGGCAGCACCGACATGGCCCAATCCTCGTTGGCAAAGGGCATGGGCGCACTGAAACCACATTCATCATAGAAATCCTGTAGTGCCGCGGCGGTTTCTTCCGCCGTGCGAATCAGAGTCTGTACCTCACCTGCCCGCCAGCGCTCGAGATCTTCCTCCCATGAATCATCGAGAGGTAGAGTGAGCATCAGTACACTGGTATTCTCGTCGTATTCCTCGAGATTGGACTCCCACGTGATTCCATACTTCTTCGGATTCTCCATGGCAGAAAACCAGACGATTTGCTGCGTCTCTTCATTGACGAAGAAGAAACCCATCGCCGAAACATTCAGTTTGAATTCCAGCGCCTGGTGATACGTGAGCAGCGCCACGTCCTTGAGACCGGACACACCTCGCATCGACAAGACTTCCGCACGCAGCCGCTCAATCGCCTGCTCTCGGGCGAATCTCGTGCGCTCACGCGCCAATTCAGCCTCAAGAGACTCAATCGTCGGCTCATGCAGCCTGGAGGATGGCGTATTGTGGGATGAAGTCATGCGCAGAGATTTCTTCGACGTGGATTTTCGGGAGAACCATCCTGTTCACCGACGGCAGGATGCATCTGAATAAGGGTGAGTGATCTTGCCAATAAAGATGGATGCTCTGATCCAGACCAGCGATTCACAAGGTCTTCACCGTTGACAGCGTCAGAGCGGAAGGTTTCTTACACCCACCAAGGCAACCCGCACCCTAAACTGAAAGGAGATCTGTGTGGCCGACGTGACCATCTACCACAACCCCAATTGAGGCAAGTCGAGAGGCGTCCTGGAAATCCTGGCCGCCCGCAACGTCGAGTTCGACGTCATCGAATACATCGAAAATCCTCCGAGCGAAGCAGACTACCGCCATTTCATCGCCCTACTGGACGTCGAGCCTGCTGATATGCTGCACAGTGGATCCTTCAGCAAGCTCGGTCGCAACATCGACCAGATCAGCGATAACGATGCGCTTGTTGCGCTGCTTCTCGAGCATCCAGAGGTGATGAATCGGCCCATCTGCATTCGTGGAGACAAAGCCGTCATCGCCAGACCAGCAGAATTGGTCGAGCAGATTCTCGACTAACTCATGTTCTATCGCCCCGAAGACGGCCACGGCCTGCCGCGAGATCCCTTCAACTATCTCGTCGTCCCACGCCCCATCGGCTGGATCTCAACACGCAGCGCCGACGGTGTCGACAATCTGGCGCCCTATTCGTTCTTCAACGCCGTTGCCTACAGCCCACCCCAGGTGATGTTCGCTGCCACCACCGGACATCAGCAGGGGGGTGGGCTCAAGGATAGCGTCGCCAATGCGCAAGAAATGGGTGAATTCGTCGTGAATCTGGCGACCTGGGACCTGCGTGAGCAGATGAATGGCTCGTCGACGTCTGCCCCGAGAGATGTCGATGAATTCGACATCGTCGGCCTGACCAAGGCGGCATCGACGATTGTTACACCGCCAAGAGTCGCCGAGAGTCCCGTACATCTCGAATGCCGCACCACGCAGGTGCTGACACTGCCATGTGATGATGAAGAGGACGACAACACCGTCGTCTTCGGTCAGGTCGTCGGCATCCACATTGACGAGCGTGTCCTTACACAAGGCCACGTTGACGTGGCCAAACTCAGACCCATCGGCCGCCTCGGTGCCCTCGACTACGTCGACGTGCGCGAAGCCTTCGAGATCAAACGTCCAGTCTGGACTGAGAAGTAGGGAGAGCTACTTGCCAACCTGCTCGAAGTCCACCTTCGTTGGATCCGTCACCCACGAAGAAGCCTCCAGCACCTCGATCGATACAAGCAGACCATCCTCCCCATAGTCGAAGACAACACCACGCCCCTGGTCACTGTCGATGACGGCTACGTCGTCGCGAAGGATGACATTCAGTGTATCGGTCTGTTGATCGTAGGTGACTTTCATTTCTGACGACTCCAAACCTTCTTGTTTCACTGCAATGACAGGATCTCTCGGCACGAGATTCGCAATGTAGCCTACTCGCACTTGCAGCACCACCGCCAAGGGGACACCTTCCTATTAAAATCAGATACCCACATGAAGGTGCACAATGTTTCTGAAACAGTATTACCTCGGTTGCCTCGCCCACGCATCCTACCTGGTCGGCGACGAGCAGACCAAGAACGCCATCGTCGTGGATCCCCAGCGTGATATTGGTCAGTACCTCACGGATGCCGACGCCCAGGGCCTGACAATCCGGCATGTCGTTCTCACGCACATGCACGCCGACTTCGTCGCCGGCCATCTGGAGCTGCGCGATCGATGCGGTGCCACAATCCACGTCGGTCACGCCGCCAAGACCGAATACGCCTCGGTGCCCATGGGCGATGACGATGAGATCGCTTTCGGCCAGGTTCGTGTGGTTTTTCTTGACACACCCGGACACAGCCCGGACTCGATTTGCCTGCTCGTCTACGACCTGGCACAGAGTACCGACAAGCCACACGCTGTGCTCACGGGCGACACACTCTTCATCGGCGATGTGGGTAGACCGGACCTGCGGGCCTCTCCTGGGCTCACCGCCGAAAGTCTCGGCGGCATGCTCTACGACTCCCTGCACGGAAAGCTGATGCAGCGAGTTCCCGACGACGCCCTCGTCTACCCAGCGCACGGCGCCGGCTCACTGTGCGGCAAAAGCCTCAGCGAAGAGACATATTCCACCATGGGCACGCAGCGCATGTACAACTACGCCCTGCAACCGATGGAGAAGGACGACTTCATCCGCATCGTCAGCGCCGACCAGCCAGAGGCGCCGGACTATTTCAGTTACGATGTCATGATGAACACCAAGGAACACCCGACCCTCGACGAGAGTCTCGAGGGCAGTCTCAAACCCCTCGAGCTGGACGAGGTGCTCACCCTGCGTGACGGGCAGGCTCAGGTGCTCGACGTGCGCGAAGGCGACGACTATGCCGGTGCCCACCTGATAGGCAGTATCAATGTCGGCCTCGACGGCAAATTCGCCACGTGGGCAGGCGCCCTCCTGACGCCCGATCGCCCCATCGTCATCATCGCCCCTCCTGGGGCCGAGGAAGAGGCAGCCACGCGCCTGGGACGCATCGGTTTCGACGACGTTGCCGGGTATCTACGAAGTGGTATGATGTCCCTGAATGATCGCCCCGACCTGCTGGGTCGTCTCGAACGCATTACCGTCCTCACACTGAAAGAGCAACGGGACGAAGGTCAGGCGCCGGTCGTCATCGACGTGCGCGGTGCCGGCGAGCGTGAGACAAGCCACATTCCCGATTCGACGAACATTCCCCTGCAGCAACTGCACAAGCAAGTAGGTAGATTACCGAGAGACCGCCCGATCATCGTCCACTGCGCCGGTGGTTATCGATCGACCATCGCCGGCAGCGTGCTGATGCATTATGGCTTTGAGCAGGTGATGGATCTGGTGGGCGGAATCACCGCGTGGGAGGCGGCCGGATTACAGACGGCAGTGTGAGGATGTGACTGACACAGTGAGAGCCTCTTCTGCGCAGACACCAGCCCACCGGCCACGCATTGCCGCCATCATCTCCATCTACCACAAGTACGCCCACGCCCAGCACATCTGCGACCGCTTCCTCGACGGCTATGGCTGGAATGGTCACCACCACCACCCGGCAATGGATCTCGTCTCTCTCTATGTCGATCAGAGAGACGAGACAGATCTTAGCCAGGAACGCACCGAACGCTTCCCGCAACTGACTATCTACTCCAGCATCGCCGATGCCCTGACCCAGGGCGGCCCAGACCTGGCAGTCGATGGCGTGCTGCTGATTGCCGAGCACGGCGACTACCCGCGCAACGAGCGGGGCCAGAAGCTCTATCCGCGCTACGAGTTCTTCCAGCAAATCACGTCTGTCTTCCGCACGACAGGCAAGACAGCACCCGTCTTCTGCGACAAACACCTCTCTTATGATTGGAATCGAGCGAGGCAGATGTACGATACCTCGCAAGAATTGGGCTTCGCCTTCATGGCCGGGTCGTCCTTACCTGTGACGAGCAGGGTCCCCGCCATCGATATTCCTCTCGGTGCCTCAGTTGAAGAAGCGATGTGCATGGCGAGTGCCGGAGACGACGGGGGCGATATTCATGCCCTCGAGGCCATGCAGGCGATGGTCGAGCGTCGGTCGGGTGGAGAGAGCGGCGTAAAATGGCTACAGGACTACCGCGGCGACGCCTTCTGGGAGGCCCATGCCGCCGGTGCCTGGTCAGCCGATCTGTTTGCCGCCTGCCTGTGTAGAAGTCATCAACTCGCACCTGCACGACCGGGATTCAATCACCACTACCCCACCATCGACGAGATGAAATCCCTCGCCGCGAAACCGTGGGCCTATCAATACGAACACCTCGACGGCCTGCGCTGCACGATGATGATTCTCAATGGACTTGTGGGGGATTTCTGCTTCGCCGCTCGAATCGCCGATCAGATGGAGTTGCTCTCAACCCAGGTCTATCTGCCCATGCCACCGGCCCACACGACGCTGGCCAATTTTTTCTCGCCCCAGGTGAACAACATCGAGCAGATGTTTGCGAGCGGTCGCGCGAGCTACCCCGTCGAGCGGACGCTGCTGACAACGGGATTGGCGATCGCCGGCGTCGACAGTCGAGAGCGTGAGGAGAGGGTCGATACACGTCACCTTAACATTGCGTATCAACCGAATCCCGAGTCGACCTTTTGGCGAACGTAGTCGAGGGAACCGGGGCCCAACGCGAGCCCCCGCCACGATCTGGCCATCTGGCCCGATCCATCCACGCTCACTAGATTGCCCACATGACAACTCAGCCCCCCAACATTGTCCTCATCGTCACTGACCAACAACGCGGCGACGCACTGAGCCTGGCCGGCCATCCTGCCCTGCGCACGCCGAATCTCGACTTTATTGGCGCCACGGGCACCCGTTTCCGCCGCGCCTATAGCGAGGTTCCCTCCTGCATTCCCGCACGCCATGTGTTGATGTCAGGTCAGTCACCCGAAACGGTGGGCATGCTTGGCTTCTACTATCGCAATGCCACCTGCCCCTGGACACCGGAGTCGACCCTGCCCGGCACTCTGCACGACGCCGGCTACGAGACCCGCATGGTGGGCAAGCTGCATCTGCAGCCGCAGCGTCAACGCTTCGGATTTGATGCGATGGAACTGGCCGACGGTGTCGGCGGCGAGAATGACTACGTCGATTGGTTGCGACAACGAGGCGTGCCGCGTCACCTCGAACCCGCCGCCCACGGTATCGGCAGTTGCAGTTGGCTCGCCAAACCGCATCATCTACGCGAAGAGCAGACCTATCCCGCATGGGCCGTCGATCGCTCCCTCGATTTCCTCAGGAAACGTGATCCCTCGACGCCGTTCTTTCTGAATCTCTCCATCTTCTCACCGCACCCACCATTGACGCCCTCTACTGCCTACTTCGACCACTACGATCGCATGCAGCTCGGCGACTTGGGCGAACCCGACATCGGCGATTGGGTCGAACCTTTCGACGGGCCGATCAATGGCCTCGATCCGGTGGGTGGCGAGCAACGCGTCCATCTCGATCCACTGACGATGCACCGATGCCGCGCCGGCTACTTCGGCCTGATCCACGAACTCGATGCTCAGATCGGTCGTCTGCTCAGTGCCCTGCGTGGCCAGCTGGAGAATACGGTCATCCTTTTCACCAGCGATCACGGTGAGATGCTCGGCGACCATCACTTGTTCGGCAAGTGCGAGCCCTTCGAAGGCTCAGCAAACGTGCCCTTTCTGCTGCGTTTGCCTGGCCCGGCAGGTAAGACGCCGGACGACGGTCTCAAGGGACAGATCTGCGACCGACCCGTGGGCCTACAGGATGTCATGCCCACCCTGCTCGACTTGGCGGGAATTACAGTGCCCGACGCCTGTACGGGCCGTAGTGTCGCCGCTTTGGCCCGAGGTGAACAGTCTGCCGACTGGCGGGATTGTCTCCATGGCGAGCACAGCGGTTATCGCACCTACGAAGAGGGGTTCCACTATCTCGTTGATGATCGCTACAAATACATCTGGCGCTCTCAGACGGGACAGGAGTTGCTCTTCGACCTGATGGAAGATCCGTGCGAAGAGCACGATCTGAGTCAGGACGCCGACATCACCACGTGGCGGCGACGCATGGCAAAGCAACTCGCCCACCGTCCAGAGGGCTTCAGCGACGGTGAGCAGCTCATCGCCGGCCAACCGCACCGAGCCTTCGTGCCTGGCAAAGGACCTGAGGTTGCATGGGGAGATGTGGGCAGATGAGCGACCGGCTCTCAGGCCGCCACGCTCTCATAACCGGCGGCGCCGGTTCCATGGGCAGCGCCACGGCACGACTATACGCCAGTGAGGGTGCCAGTGTCTGCGTCGCAGATGTTGATCTCGTACGAGCGCAAGCCCTGGCCACTGAATTACTCGAACTAGGGAATCCGGCCCTGGGTGTCGAGCTCGATGTACGAGACAGCACTCAGTGGCAGCGAGCGGTGACCGCCGCTGAAACACACTTCGACCAACCCGTAGACATCCTCTGCCACTTGGCGGGCGCCAATTTCCGCGTCTCCTTCGACGAACAGACAGAGCAGATGTGGCGCGACATCCTCGACGCGAACCTCACGGCGAACTTTCTCGGCACAAAGGCCGTCGTGGCGGGTATGCGACGTGCGGGACGAGGCGTGATCCTGCACGTGGGCTCCCTCGGGTCTATCCGCCAGGGCGCGGGCAGCCCGGCCTACGGCGTCAGTAAAGCGGGACTCGTCGCGCTCACACGCAGCACCGCTGCTAGTTATGCCGCCGACAACATTCGTTGCATCCTCATCAGTCCCGGACACGTGGACACCAACTTCCTTCGGGGCAACGACGACCACAGCCCCAACGACTGGACCACGAGCATCGAGAATCCTGACAACTACGAGAGGCGCCGCCAGGCGACCCCCCTCGGACGGCTGTGTACCCCCGATGACGTCGCCCGCACCTTCCTTTTCGCCGCATCCGATGACGCTTCAATGATCACAGGATCCATGATCACCGTCGACGGTGGCGCTGGGATCTGACAGTCAACGCGGCAGAACCGAAAAAGTGCGGCCAGGCAAAACGCCAGACCGCACTTCCACAGTGAGCAACCGCACGACCAAGCATGCCAGCGACCTCACACGCTCGCATGCCCGCCAGGCAATCGTGTCAGCGACTCAACCACGTCTGAGATGTTTTCTCCACTGGCCCTCACGCCAGTTGTCCATCGACGCTTTCACGCCGAAGGTCGCCGCCACGCCGAGAATCAGCGTGATGACTGCCAGCAGGATGTGGTGGGGAGTCATCCGCTGCCTCCATGTTGTGAGTTGAGTCATCCGACCTCCGTCAGTTCCGATTGTTGTCGTCGTATCTCGCTACGATCATTGACCAAACGCATCCCCTCAACGAAGGGCTCTGCCATTTCTGCCACCCAGAAACGGGCACTCTCCGTATCCGCCAACTCTTCTTCACGCAGATCAAAACCAAGCATGCCCTCGGATAGGGGATGATCGATCGCCAGCGCCGTTTCCTCGCCCTGCACGGGCAACTCTTCGCGTGTCTGGCGGCACATCACCTGATTCTCTCTCCAACTCGCCATCAGAGCACAGACAGGTCTTGTCGCCACAGCTCGACGTTCGCCTGTCTGGATCTCGCCTTGGCCATAGACGGCATAGCAGTGTCTCACCCCCTTGTCACTCGTGAACAGCGTCAAGGATAGGGCCGTCAATGTGGGGCGCACACTCTGCAGATCTCGCAGACAATAGCCGAGTAACTCAGGCAGGCGCTCGTGATAGCCAACATAGAGAAAGTGCATCGCCACGCGACCTCGCAGTTGGGCGATGGGCTGCAGCGCCGTGCTTGGATTGTCGATCGCGTCTCCAATCATCGCGTGGGGCTCCAGATTCAGAACGACACAGATCTCCTGAATCAGATGCCACGATGGATTGGGCAACATGCCGCGTTCGAGACGCGAGACAGCACTTTGGTCGATGTGCAGTTGTCTGGCCAGGGCAACTTGGCTCAGCCCCAGGCGCTGGCGCGCTATACGGAAGTGGTAGCCGCAGTAGTCCTGGGGTGCATTCGCAGATCCAACTGTGCCAGAACCGTTCGCAGCAGAACCGTTCGTGCCATTTCCATTTGTTCGTAGCATCATCACAGGTATCGTCACGGGGCATTCCGATGGACACGTGACAAAATTAAAGCACTGAATACCTGCCTCTGGCAAGAGGATTGTGCGAAAAACCTAAACTTTTCCTCTTATTTCGACTCATTCTCCAAACGCTGAACTCTTTCGGTGAGTCTGGCCAGCTCCGACTCGATGTTGCTACTGGTACCACTTGGCTGATTTCGGATCCGCTCGAGGTGCGTGCCGATTTCGTCCGCCAGGTGGTGCATCAAATCGGACAGATGATCATCTCTCTCTTCAGCTGAGCCAGTGAGGGCGATCTGGATCGCCCCACCTGGAAAAAGCCACTCCAGGACTTGGGTGTCTGGCACGATGGGTGCCTCATCGTATGACAGTACCTGCACCAGCCCCAGGCGATCCTGCTGTGACGATGATCGACCGTCTTCGACCATCTTCGTCCAGCGAATGTACCGAGCCTCATCGGGACGCAGCCCGGCTTCGCCAAAGGCCCGCATTCCCACTCGAGCCGAATACGTACGCGCCTCACCAGAGGGATGTGCCCCCACGAGCACGCTCATTCCCACCACATCAGGCCGCAACCGATGGATATCGGTCAGTAAATAGGAGAACGCTTCGCCAAGGCGATCCCACAGGCCAAGGTGGCTCATGTGAGTGGAGACACGGCCTCGTAGGACACGCGCCATGTGATAGGACACGTGTGTAAAAGCTTCCGGATAGACTTCGAGGGCTTCGCACACCCTACCGACCAGATCGATCGTCCACACGGGCGCCTGATCGGTGCCGCCTTCCAGAGCAGAGACCTGAGATCGACTCAAACCGACGAGCTCGCCGAGTTCCTTCTGTCGGAGCCCGCGGTGGGTGCGTGCGCAGCGCACCATCTTGCCGAGGCGCTCTTTTTCTGTCGTTTCTTTGACCATGGCTCAACAATGTCGTGAGAAGTGGGGCAGGTGCAAAGAAAAAAGGTCCCGGAGAAATCTCCGGGACCTCAGTTCCTGACAGCTTGTGCGATTGTGCCTACAAAGAGCGGACAGGATCCTTAATACGCACGAGCGCAATGTCGAAGAGCTGATTCGATGCGCCGACGGTAGTGATATTGTCTGTCATCGTCGCCGTATAGAAGTCACGGGACACCTCGATCTGGAAGACGCCGGGCAACACCTGAACCGTCGCCTGACCATCACTATTGGTGAAGATCCGCGCCGTCGAACGTCCCTCGATGCGCCTCGCCTCTACCTCGGCCCCGACGATTGGCCGCAGAGTAGACGCATCACGGACCGTCACAGTGAACTCGTGAACATCCTGCGCCACCTGATCACTCACTTCAAAGAGACCCGAGCGGAACCAGGCCGTCTGACCCGCCGTATAGAAGATGGCGAGGGAGCCCTTCTCTACGGGATCACCTTCGGCGAAGAAAATAAAGTCGCCCGTAACGATGCCTTCATTGCCAGCCATCGTACGCGACGTTTCATGAAAATCGTAGCGGAGATCAGCAGCGCGATTCGGCAACTTGGCGGCGGTGACAGAGAAGTGTGACGCCAGATTGTCACGTACGTCGCGAGTCAGGTCGACGTTGATGTCACCCGCGTCGAGAGCTGCAGGACCCGTTGCTCGATTGTTGCCATTGTCGCTGTCGCTACAAGCGGCAAGCAGTGCGCTCGCCGCGACGAGCGCGATGGTGAGGGACTTACGCATTTGGTATCTCCAGGGTAAGGTGCCAGCAACCTTCACATCGTGCGTCAGTCGCTTGAGCGGTATGTGCTCGTTTGATTGCAGATGGGTGATCGCTTCGCGATCCAAACCCCTCTGCTCACCGCCACTATTGCACACTTCGTGCCACGGATCCACCCAGATCTCGCCCTGCATCGTACATCGTGTATAATCAATTAGTTACATCACATTGTGCCCTCGCCTTCAAATATTCCTGATCAGTCATAAATCTGCTCGAATTCTATCCAGGCCCCTTCCTGACTCCATACAGAGCCCAGCATAAGCGGCTTATTTACAATGACATACACATCTATTGATCAATCATGATGCAGCGAATGCCACGCGATGGCCAGATGTTGGTCAATGCAGGCTGATGGCGGGCCAAGCCAGATTTGCAGATCCAGTGGACGTGATTTCGCCAGAACTGTTCCTTTGCCAGAGATGGGCCTCAGTTAGCTGACGAGACTCCGGCGACGCTCGGCCAACCATCTTCGCAACACGCAGCAAATCATCAGAGACCTACATCACGCGAGTCACTCATGAATCCGATCCAATCGATCCCTCTCGAGGGTGGTGCCGTATCAATCGAGGGTGGCATTTCCAATGAACAGACTGACGCCGGATTGCATCCCTGGCGTCTGCCCGTCGCCGAACGCGATCTATTCGAGAAGAGTCCCACCAACAAAGCATCCATGCCCGCCGGCATTCGCCTGACCCTTGTCAGTGATACATCGAGTGTACGCCTCGACGTGGTCCCGCCGCCCGTCGAATCAGATCCTCCGTGGGTCTTCGACCTGCTCGTCGATGGCCGGTTACACGGCCGGATTCCACCCGCCATCGATGCAGATGTGATCCAATTCGATGACATCCCATCCGGCGAGCACAGACTCGAACTCTATCTGCCGAGCCAATACGTACCCGTTGTGTTGCGTGGTTTGTCTATTGATGAGGGGGCGAGTGCATCAGCCTGGAAAGATGATCGCCAGCGCATCGTCTTCTACGGCAGCTCGATCACCCACTGTCGCCACGCCGCCGGCCCCTCCGAAACGTGGCCTGCCATCGTCGCCAACCGCAGTAACCTGCATCTGACCAGTCTCGGCCTGGGTGGCGATTGTCACCTCGACCCGATGTTCGCTCGCCTGATTCGTGATCTGCCTGCCGATGCGATCGGCCTCAAACTCGGGATCAACATGATGGGTGGCTCCGTGAGTGATCGCACTTTCCGCGCCTTCGCCATCGGCCTCATCAAGACCATCCGCGACGGCCATCCCGCGACCCCGCTGGCGGTTGTATCACCCATTTGCCATCCGCCACGAGAAGAGACACCCAACGTCGTGGACATGACCCTGCAAATCATGCGACAACGGCTGGCAGAAGCCGTGGATGTGTTGCAGGGATATGGCGATCAGAACATCCACTATATCGATGGATTGGATCTGATGGGACCCGACGACGTGCACCTCTACATCGATGGCATCCATCCCAGCGCCGCGGGCTATCGCTTTCTCGCCGACGCTTATCTGCGCGAGGTCATGCCGAAACTGGGGTTCTAAGTTGTGTGGTCGTCGGAACAGAGCTGACACGAATCGGTGACATCCTGAACAGATGTCTGCTGGCATTCTCGAGGG
>Ga0233434_1001129_pt1 | contig 27402 bp, 23 predicted proteins | sample SI_122_August201_4_FD_182738 | JGI IMG/M metagenome (GOLD analysis project Ga0233434, IMG submission 182738) | Seawater microbial communities from Saanich Inlet, British Columbia, Canada - SI_122_August2016_120_MG | ecosystem: Environmental > Aquatic > Marine > Inlet | place: Canada: British...
TACCCCCAGTTGTGACGTAGTTCCCCCCACTTCCCACATGCTTTGCCCCCCTCCCCGGGCTTTCCAGGCACAATGGCACCTCTGTGTGCGATTGTTATGCCGAAGGTCGTGGAACGTATTATGCACGAGGGCGAAATATTGGTGGAGCCAGCGGGACTGCTGACGGACGTGCGTCGTCAGGTCTTCGAGTGCTGGCTACAAAATCCATTCCTCGATGATGACGTTGCCGGAATTTCTCTGCGCCTCGGCGTGCCTCTGGTTGATGTCGACGAGGCAGTGGCACATCTATCTCAGGCTGGCCTGTTGCGCCCTGCCGCCGGTGGTGGCTTTGCGCTAACCGTCGACCTGGGCGGAGTCACACTTCCGGAGGATCTCTTTCTTCCGTCGCAGGCTCTCGTCGATGAACCGATTCCGGCTGACGCCGACGCAGACGAGACCGCCGAGGATGAGGCGCGGATGACCCTCGATTCTCTGTCCGGCGCCCTCGAAATCGAAACAGATGATGGGATCGATGAGGATGCCGTCATTGATCTGCTGCCATCCGGCCATCGATCAGAGGACCTGGCGCGCGAGATTGCCGCAACCCTGGCAGCTCTGGTCCCGCAAGAGCAGCTAGGGGACGCAGATCTACTCGACGTGATGCCCTTTGGTGTCATCGTCCTGCAGCCGAATGGCGCACTTGAACTGGCCAACAGTGAAGCCGCACGCCTCTTAGGTCTTCCACTCGAAGATCTTGATGGGGCCACCTTTGAAATGGCAACAGGCGTTAACCCCCTCACTGTGCTGCGAGCAGAGTCGAGTCTGAGTTTCTCCCTTACGGAGCCGGAACCCCTCGAAATCACACTACAGCCCCATCGTCTGTCCGCGGGCGAGGTGATTCTCATCTTCGTCCGCGATGTCGCGCTGTTGGAGGAGGTCTCCCGGATTCAAGCTGATGTCCAGGAAGAGCTCTATGACCGGATGCGCGACGAGATGGTGGATCCGCTGGCGATGATCGAGGAATTTCTCGAGACGCCTGATTCTGCCGGTCTTGTTGATGCACGTTTCGCCATGGAGCAGATCAACGCATTTCTGCGACAGCACTTCATCTCTCGCCGCGACTCACAGGAGGGGCAGGGCCCGGAGCCCTGCTAAGAACCCTACATGGTTATGGATATTCGCCAGACGTGGGCCGACAATGTTGATAAGAAGCGCCAAGCACAAGACGAGTCCGCACAGATGGATCCGTCGGCGAAGGACGTGCCTGCTGCGCACGACTCGGGCCACGAGGATTCCCAGGCTCAGGCAGCCGAGCCTGCACAGATCAAGGCGGTGCCCCTCGACCCCGTGCCTGAACCGGTACCTGATGTTGATCTCGAGGGTTTGATCACACAGGTGGCCACGGGTGATGCTGAGGTGCGCGCCAGATCTGCAACACAGCTGCGCGCCCTGGTTCCCGGCAGTGACGGGATCGAACTACTCTTCGACCTGGCGTCGCGCGATGGAGACCCACGTCGGTTGCCGGCTATCCAGGCACTGGGCCATCATCGCCAATGGATGTCGACGCGGACACGCGTCGAGACGATTCTCAAACTCGCCCGCGCCGAGCGTGATCCAGAAATCGCTGCAGCGCTGGTCTGGACCCTTCGACAGCGCGAAGAATTGCGCGAATTTCTATTGCACACGATGCACACTGTGGCCCGCGAAGCGGCACTTGGCGTGCCCGTCTCCCACAGCACGGTCGAGGCGATCGTGCATGCCATGCTCGTAGGGCGTGCGCCTGATGTTGATATGATTCTGGCGCAGAAGCTACCCGCCATGCACGCGAGTCACACAAAAATGGCCATCGACATCCTGCAGGTGATGGCCTCCTTCTCCTCAACGGAGGAACAACGTCTCGTCGTTGAGAACTTGCCGCAGCCGCCATTGTTCGAAGCCTTCGTCGAGGGGCGCTCGCGCCCAGCACTCAATCCGGAGCCCACTGAGGGTGAGACACTTGCTCTCAAGCAATGGCACGACCTGTCCCGACTCACGTCACAGGCTTTGCTGGATCGTCCCGGTGCGGATCTGATTCGGTATCTGGTGAATCGGTGTGCTGCAGACGAGCCCTTTGCTCGGCGCCATGCCGGATTTCTGCAAAAGGCCATGGCCGGCACGCGCGACACGCTAGGTGCCGAAGTACTGGACGATTTCGAGCGTCTCACGCAGGGCGCGACGGAAGAACGAATCGAACGGATGGCCCTGCTGTTGATGGAGTTGGTAGACAAGATCGCCGGCGGCGAAAGCCATTCCCAGGCATCGGATCTGCTGGAGAAGTGGAAGAGCCATTCACCGGCTCTGAAGCTGAAGATCTACCACATGCAGCAGGGACTCAGGTAGGCGACGTAGCAGCCGCACAGATGGGCGCCGCTGTAGACGCTCCGAGCCTTAAACGGCCCGGGGCGTTTTCTATTATGTGTGGGTGCGCCGCAGGTAGATGATGCTGAGCAGGCCGAAGACGACATTGGCCAACCACGCGCCGAGCCAGGGGCCGAGGACGCCATTCCAGCCGAGAGCCTGGCCCGCCTTTACGCAGCTATAAAAGACGAAGCAGATCAACACACCGAGACCGAAAGCATTGGCGCGCCCACTGCGGCGGGCATTGGCTGCAAGTGGGGCTCCAAGGCAGAAAATCACGACACAGGTGAAGGGAAAGGAAACCTTCAGATTCAAATCGACCAGGTGGCGTGTGACATCCTCGCCATTTGATCGGGCCCGCTCGATATATTTTTCGAGTTGGGCATAGTTCATCTCTTCCGGTTGTCGTTGCTGGCGAGCCAGATCAGCCGGCAACAAGGTCAGTTGCGACAGGACGAGGCTGTCGAACGGCGTCGTGACGGCATGGTCCCCATCCAGGCTGTGGTAGTGACCATCTACGAGCCACCAACGTTCCCCCGCCGCACTGCTGCGCCACTGCAGTTGACGGCCGACGGCACGTTCCAGCGTCTGCTGGCCATCTGTCCGCTCCCAAGTGACGTCATGTGCTCGCCGGCGCGTATGGTCGTAGGATCGGGCAAAGATGAACTGGCCCTTCACATCCTGCAGCAGGACCTGACGACGTGAACCATCGGCCCGTCGATACGAGCGGATCTCATCCCGCGTCGAGTTGTAGCGGAAGGTCGCCGGCGGCACGATGACGTCGGTGAACAGATAGGCTGCCCCAGCGAAGAGGAGGGCAAACAGATACAGAGGGGCCAACAGTCGGTGCAGGCTGATGCCGGCCGCTTTTGCGGCCGTGATTTCACTGCGCCGGGCAAGACCCGTTAGGGAGAACAGAGTTCCGAGCAGCGTCGTGATGGGCAGCGTCAAGACAATCCAATAGGGGGATCGGTAGACATAATAGCGGACGATCTGCGAAAGTTCCGCTTCGTGATCGATGAAGGTATCGATGTTCTCTATGAGATCGACGACGATCGCGATAGACCACAAGGCGATGCCACTGAGTGCGAGGCTGTACAGATGACGCCGCAAGACGTAACGATCGAGCAAATGCATCATTGACGCTGGCGCCATTTTAGCAACGTATCCAGAAAGCCTCGATCCAGCGTGACGGCACGTAGCAACAGGGCACCGATAATGCCGAAGACGACATTGGGTGCCCACATGGCCGCCCAGGGGGGGATGAAGCCACGATCCGCCAGTTCCTCGCCACCGATGAGGAACATCCAGTAGGCAAAGAAGAACACGAGGCTCAAGGTCACCGAGACGGCCGCACCTCGAGCGCGGACGAGGGCACCTAACGGGGCACCGACCAGGACGAAGATGATGCAGGCGGCGGCGATCGAGAATTTCTTGTGGATTTCGACGAGGAAGGCATTGGCCCGTTGTTGGCGTGAGTCAAACATCCGCCATTGCTTCTTCAGACGATCGGAAATCCGCTCAGAGTCCGCTCTGCCCCCCCGTTGATCGGGGTCGAAGGATGCCACGTCTTCCAGGAAGACTCGAGCCGTTGAGTCGATCTGAACCAGGGCCTGTTCGTTCTGTTCCTGCAAACCATCGACGGCGCCACGCATGGCACGAATATCCATCTCGCGATCCGAACGGTAAGATGATCGATAGGAGGGAGACAGATCTCGCTTTGAATCCCTGATATGGACCACCTGGCGCGAAAAGGTGCTGCGTGTGAATCTCGAAGGGTCATCGGCATCGACTTCATGCGCCTCACCATCGTGCAGCACCAACCGGATGTAGCCCCCCTCATCGAAGATCTCCACCTTGCCTCTGGCAGCCCTGAGTGTCGTCGGTGGGCCCGCGTGGCCCGTGTCGTAGAGGGTCAGGTCGTGCAACTGATTGGCTTCCTCGTCAACTCGACGCACCAGGAGCGAATACGGCCCGAGGTCGCGTATGAAAACCCCTTCCTTCTGCTTGAGGACGAGGGCCGCTTTTGCCCGACGAAGATTTACGGCGAGATTTCGTGCCTTGTGATTCCAATCTGGCAGGATACGGTCGTTGAAGGCGACCATTGATGCAGCCAGAAGACAGGCTGCAACCAAGGTGGGCAAAAGAAGCCGGGTAAAGGAGATACCACTCGCCTTCAAGGCGAGGATCTCGTTGTCGGCGGCCATTCGACCAAATGCCATGAGCACGGCGACCAATACCGCCATGGGAACGGCGAGAGCGACGATCCAGGCGAGATTGTAGATGAACAGATTCAGCGCCAAGCCGACGCTCAAACCCTTACTCAGGACCTGGTCCAGCATCTGCAGGACCACATCCAGCACCAGGACGAAGACGATCAGCGAGAATCCCAGCAGAAATGGCAGCAGATGCTGGCGAAGTATATAGAGGCTGAGGGAAACCACGAGAGCGCTGCGGTGTCCTTAGGTAATGGGAAGAAAACTGTGTCGCGAATGCCACCCGGTGGTGACACTCGTGCTGCAAAGTCGACTCACTCCAGCGATGGTACCAACCGAGTTGAATTCCAATATACCAAGGGAGTCGTGACGCTGGGAGGCAGTGGGAATGATTCTTGCATTGTCACATTCGACTGCATTGCTGGAATCTCCCGACAGGAGTAACTTTGCGGAGCCTTCGGTTGTCGCCTGGCGACGTCCGAAACCCCCCTCAGGACCCTTTCGTCAAAGTCTAGCTTATCGCGCAGAGCGAGCGGTCAGTGATTTCGTGTTGTTGAGTGAACCGGCTGCGGCCGTGGTGGCATTGGGCCACCTCAAGATCGTCGTACAAACCCTGATCGCACCTGCCCACGATCACCGGGAGAGTCTTCTGTGGATCGTGAGTGGCACCCGTACATGCGCCCATTTGTGAACAGTCTATCACATTCTGACCTACGAGCACTGCGGCGAATTGCCCTGGTGCTTTTCGTGTTGCCCGGATGGTTGAATGCCTCCGTCGGCCTGAAGCCCGATCCCTTGCCCGGGGCAATGGGGCATCTCTTCAGCGATCCACAGGAATTCGCGCCGTTCCGGCCAGGACAACCTCTGTTGCGCCATCGTCCAGGCAAAAAGGCGTTGCTTGAGAGTCAAGCTACGTTCAAGCAACGCCAGGTGACTGTTGACTCACTCGGTGTGCACTACTCCCGGCAGGTGGCGGGTTTCGATGTGGCAGCACCGGTATCGATGAGTGTGCAGAGCTATCTCGATCTGGCGCACACCCACATATATCGCTCCACATGGCAATCGAAGGTTCGCGCACGGCAACGTCGTGCGGGGGCTGCTGCGCATGGACAGGGACGCAGTCGCCTCGAGTGGCGCGTGCCCTTTCCTGCGCCAGCGCCCATTCGCCGTCTGATCGGCGAGGAGGGTTCACTGCGGATCAATGGTTCGCACACAGCATCTCTGGGAGGCAAGAGTCAGTGGACGGCAGGTGAGGTCCAGACTCTGGCAGGGCGGCCCTCCAAGTTTCCGACACTGAGCATGGACCAGGAGTCGAAATTCTCTGTCGAGGGCAGTGTGGGTGAAGCCATCAACATTCGCATCACCCAAGACACGGAGAGTCTTGGTTCGACCTTCGGACAGAGTCTGTCAGATCAGTTGACGAATCAGATCAAACTCGACTATCACGGCAGTGACGACGACATCTTCCAGGAGGTGCAGGCGGGCAATACGACCCTATCCCTGCCGAGTACACGATTCGTCGGTTTCAATCAGCAACACAAGGGGCTCTTCGGAATTCGTGCCAAGGGGCACATCGGTCCCTTCGCCTTTACGACGATCGCCTCGCATGAAGAGAGCGAGAGCAACCGTCAGACGTTTCGTGGCGGTGCCCAGGTCGACACCGTTGAGATTCGCGATTACCAGTATGTGCGCAATCAATACTTCTATCTCGATGACCTGTATCGAGGCCAATTGAACGATTTCGCCGCCCTCAATACAGGGATCCCCGATGACTTCGACGCGTCCGCCGCTGTCGATGAGCGATCTCTCCAGGTGTACATCAACGATTTCAATGTGAGCAATGACCCCGAACAGCTGGCGCGCCCAGGGCGTGCTGACGCCAATACGGGCAATCCAAATGATCAGCGCACCGGCTATAGCGAGGTTGGCACGTGGCACCGTCTTGATCCTGACAACGACTACGCTTTGGTCGGAGAGTTGGGCTATATCGTGCTGCGCACGCCGGTGCAAGACCGACATGCTCTGGCCGTGACATATCGTACGGTCGCTGGAGACCAGATCGGTACAACGCCTGAACTACCTGACTCGCTGCGATTGCGCTTGATCAAGCCCCGGGATGCGCGCCCAGATTTCCCCACCTGGAATCTGGAATGGAAAAATGTGTATCGCATCGTGCGTGGTTTTTCGCAGGGACGTCTGTTCGACGAGGACAAGATCCGCGTTGAAGTCCTGCACGAGGTACCCGGTGCCGAGCCCGAGAATACGCAAGGGGGCAAGTCGTTTCTGCAGTTGATGGGACTCGACCGCCATGGCCAGGATTCTGGTACGCGCGCCGACCAGATCATCGATGCAGATTATGTCGGCCTCGACGGATCTCGAGGCGTCCTCATCTTCCCTGACCAGCGGCCCTTCGATCCCATCGAAGACAAATACGCTCTGTCGACACGGGTTCCGGAGATCTACGACAAGCAGCAGCAGCGCGATCAAACCGAGGCGAGTCGCTATGTCCTGCAGGTAATCAATGCCTCCGCACAGCAACGGATCAGTCTCACGCAGGGACGACTCGCGGGAATCGATATCGAGTCTGTTGACGTGCGTCTCAACGGCAAGCGCCTGAGTCGTGGTACTGACTACAATGTGACGTTCACGGGTGAAGTCAGCTTTGTTGGCGAGACTTCCAACGCCGTCGCTGATCCGGGGGCCGATCTGGAGATCACCTTCGAGAGCCAGGATCTGATCGGTCTTGGCAGTCAGCAGAAGACGTTGCTGGGTATGCGCAGCGAATATGAGTTCTGGCAGGGCGATGGCGTCGTGGGCGGCACCCTGCTTTACAACAATATTCGCTCGCCAGAGAATCGCGTGCGCGTCGGCTCCGAGCCGGCACGGACTGTCGTGTGGGATCTCGATCTACGGGCGCGATTCGAAGCGCCAATACTCACACGAATCGTCGACGGCCTGCCACTGCTGAAGACGGCGGCTGAATCAAAAGTCTCCATCCAGGCTGAAATTGCCCAGAGTCGGCCCAATCTGAATACCAAAGGACAAGGATATATCGACGATTTCGAAGGCTCCGAGCGCCCCGAGATTTTGTCGATTTTCCGTAGTCGTTGGACGCCTTCGAGCCCGCCAGGTGATCCGCGTTTCGATGGGGCCAATCGTGGTCTGCTGAGATGGTACAATCCATATGATCGTTTTCTGCGCACGGATATCTGGCCGGGTCAGCAAGATCAGGTCGAGGCCGCCAACAATCGTACCGATGTCCTGACACTCGAGGTGCATGCGGGCGACGAAATCGAGACGTGGGGTGGCGTGATGACCGTCTTCACAGGTGGTGTGCGCGATTTCTCGCAATCGAAGTTTCTCGATCTGTGGCTGCGCGGTACCGAGGGTGAACTACATCTTGATCTGGGTGACATCAGCGAAGACTGGATTCTCAACAGCCGCATTGATACGGAGGACGAGCCTCTGCCCGGACGAGCCTCGGGTGACGGGCAGGTGTCAGCAGACGAGGACGTTGGCATCGATGGTCGCGATGATACGGAGGAACTGAAATTCTACCTCGCGGAGGTCGACGGCGACACGACGCAATCAGAAGCGGCGATGCAGGACCAACTTCGCTTGCTCGATCCCGATCGTGATCCGGGGGATCCGCAAGGTGACAACTGGAATTACGACCCCACACGGAATCGCGACGACTATCGGCGCATCAATGGTACCCAGGGCAATCTGAAGGGTGGCGAAGGTGGTCTGCGACCCGACTCCGAAGATCTGAACAACGACGGTAATCTCAATTCCAGGAACGACTACTACCACTACACGATCGATCTGGCCCGAGACCCCTATGAGCCAGGCACCTGCAGTGAAGCGGAAGTGGCCGGCGAGTGCCAGCAGTGGCGGCTATACCGCATCCCTCTATACAACGACGACGTGGAGCGTATCGGGTCACCCGATTCCAGCCGTATTGAGTTTGCGCGTCTTATGATGGTAACTGATCAGGCCAAAGGTGATTCGGCACTGGTACAGATCGCTCAGATTGAGATCATCGGCAATGAATGGCAGGAAAATGACATTGTCGCCCTTGAAGACGCCGGGATTGTCACGGACGACGAGGTGTTCAATGTGACCGTCATCGGTACCGACGAGAACCAGAGCTATCGTCCGCCACCTGGGGTGAGTGTTCGTCGTTTGGCCAACTCGCGTGTGCGTGAACGCGAGCAGTCTCTGGTTCTCGATGTAGAGAATCTCGATGCGGGGCATCAGGTATCGGCGTCAAAAGTGCTGTCGCGACATGCGGACTATACGAAATACACGCGTCTGCGCATGTTCGTCTATGGCGACTCGAATGCGACATATGTACCAGAGATTGATTCGAGTAGTCTGGAACTCTTCGTGCGTTTTGGTGCGGATACTGTCAACTACTACGAATTCGCGACGGCGGTCTTCGTTGGCTGGGACGACCGCAATGAAGTCGATATCGAGTTGGAGGCGATGTCCCTGTTGAAGGCGGAGTTGCAGCAGGGACGTTTTGACAGTCTCGGTGTGGCTCTGACCGAAATCGATACGATCATTGCGAAACAGAATCGTCGCGACGGGGCACCGGCGACCTATCGGGTGCGCGGCAATCCATCGTTGCAGCAGATTCGCCAGATTACCCTCGGTTTCCGCAATCTGAGCAATGCTCGCCGCTTTACAGGGCAGGTCTATGCTGACGAGATGCGGCTGGATGAGGCGCGCAACGATCCTGGTATTGCGGCTTTCGCCCGGATCAACACACAGTTGGCGGATTTTCTCGACGTCGACGCTCTCGTCGACTGGCGTAGTGAGAATTTTCGCACCATCGACAACACCGAGCGCAAGAGTGGCGATCTGCGTACGAACGTGTCGACGACGACGAATGCGCACAAGTTTCTACCGGGTAGTTGGGGTTATTCAATCCCGTTGAAGGCCAGCTACAACCGTGATGTGTCACTGCCACGATTCGGGCCAAATTCCGATGTCGAACTACTGGCAGATGAAAAGGACTCGCTGCGTACCGAGCGTCGCAAGGACTTCTTCGAATTCTCTATCAGCAAGCGTAGTGGCACGCACTGGTTGTCGCACTGGACTGTCGATCAGATCAATCTGCGCATGTCACAGACGCGAGAACGAAACACGTCGCCTGTGACTCCTGTCGATGATCGTGACTCACAGATCATGAATTTCAGTTACAAGATGCCGATTCCAAAGCCGACGCTTAGTTATCTGTCCTGGCTGCCGGAATTCATCCCTCAGCGCCTGCGCAAATCCGAGTTGAGTCCGTTGCCCACGTTGATGAACTACAATGTCAACGTCAATCGGCAGACGAGTGAAAACTGGAGAGCCACCCAGCTGGACACGACGTTCAACGAAGTTTTCGACTTGAAAGAGACCTACGCCGGCAAATACGCACCCTTGCGTTCGCTGTCGGCCGACTACAACCTGCAAGTGAATCGCGATCTGCGGAAGAAATTTGAACTCTCCCAGTTTGCCTTCGGGCAAGAGGTGTCACGCAATCAGAAGGCGGATCTGAAGCTGAATCCACGGTTGATCACCTGGCTCGATCCATCCTTCACGTTCTCTGCGAACTATCAGGAGAGTGGTGATCCGAGACGTCGTCGGCAGTCGGCGGTTCTGGATACGATCACGGGCGTTCCGATCCGTACGATCGATGTGACGACCAAGAACACGGTGACAGGGCGAGTAAATGTGCGCCTTCCACAATTGCTGAAGTTCCTTGGAGCACCGCCTGATCGGAGCGGAGCGGGTCGTCCACGGCCGCGACGCAGACCATCGCGCGTCGACAGTGCAGAGGCGGCGACGTCGCCGACGGAGGTGATTGAGGAACCAAAGGTGTCGCAACCATTCATCGCGCGACGAGCACTGTTCTTCGTCAGTAGCTACGTGGAGCCCTTTAATACAACGTGGCGGCGCAGCACGGACGCGCAGAGCTTCAATCTCGTCGCGAGGCCATCCTTCGCGTTCCAGGTTGGGATTGAAGACTCACTGCAGATTCGCCAGCAGGGCTCGGGACTGACGCAGCAGGATACACGAAGTCGCAGTACTGATACGGATATGTCATCAGGATTGCGTCTGCCCTTGGGTTTCAGCGTCAAGACCAGTCTGAAGGAAACGGAGTCGCAGCGCTCGGGAAGCACGCAGAATCGAATACGTGTTGAGCGCCGGCGGCAATTCCCTTCGCTCACGATCAATTGGGGACGTGCTGACCGAATTCCGTATCTGAAGCGTTTCCTGAACAGCGCCCAGGTGAATGTTCGCTATGACGAATCCTCAAATGATCAAGGCGAAGGGAATCTGCAGCCTAGAAATCTGATCAATCAATCCGTATCCACCGAATGGCGAGCATCCTGGACAGGCCAATGGCGCATTGGCCCCACAACACGATTCGAGGTTAATCGCTCCTCCGGTGACGATCTCGACTATGAGTTGGCAGAGGATGATTCCAGTGGAGGTGGTCTGCCCGCCCTTCGCGGCAGCGGTGGCCTTCAGCGGAACAAGACGAGCTTCGACATGCGCTACAAGCTGCGACCACGGGAGTTGCCATTCTTCGGCAAGCTGAAGAGCAATATCGATCTCCGTTTCGAACTCGCCTTTGAGTCGGAGGTTCGCTCCAGCGGGACCGGTTCAGAGGCTCCCGTGCCTATCTCGTCTACGGACCGCATCAAGGCTGAGCTGAGGGCGACGTATACCTTTAGCGAAAACTTCCGGGGAGACGGTATCATTCGTTACGAGAACGATCGCAACAATATCTCTGATCGGACGCGAAAAGTTCGTGAGCTGCGCGCGTCCGGCACGCTGTTCTTCCGCTAACACCACATAACCGTATCGGTGGGTGAGTGCGCGTTGCATCTGCCCGTGGCGACACGGTATCTTCCCGATAAGACAGATGAACTGGTTGGTTTTCACGCGACAGGAGCAGATGGCCCTGCTCTTTCTGACAGGGACCTTGTTACTAGGTTGTTTCGCCCTCGTCGTCGAAGCGGTCCGACAGGATGGACTTGAGGATTTTCACGTCATCCGTGCTGCTGTTGCGCCGCCGCAAGCCATCATTGAGTCGCAGGCGGAGGCGCCGGTGGCCTTGTACGGAATCGCGACTCCGCAGTCGCCTCAGATACCGATAGCGGCTAGTTCGGTGGTCGGCGGCGCTGATTCGGTGCAGGTCGTCAAGGTGATCAGCTCAATCGGTATCAACTCTGCCGATATCGCGCAGTGGGTCGCACTGCCGGGAATCGGCCCACGAACGGCGGAAGCGATCATTGACCATCGGCGTCAGCAGGGCAGATTCGTGCAGATCGAGGATCTAACACAAGTACGTGGGATTGGCGTTCGCACGCTGGAGCGTCTGCGACCCCATGTGCATATAGATTAATGCGTATCCACACCCCTTACCCTGGTAGCTGACTGACACGTGTTCGGCTCTGGTTCCAAGCGATGCACCGGTGTCCACATCACGGGCGATGCTGTCTACGCGGTCGAAATATCGCGTCGAAGGCGCCAGGTGATGCTGTCTGCCTGCGCACGAGTTTCCTTGCCTGGTTCGCTGCAATTGCCCGAGCAGCTGGCCGAGGATGAGGAGCGTTCGACGTTGGCTGCAGCGTTGCGGCAGCTGGCCGCTGCCGGTGTCGAGTGTCAGCGCCCCTACTTTGGTCTCGGCGGCACGTCTTCCTTTGTGAAGAGACGATTTCTGGTCCCCGACAGTCGTGCGGAGACACGCGATCAACTTCTGTGGGAGGCACGCCAGGCACTGGAAGAAGACTACGACGATTTTGTTCTCGATGTGCTGCAGACGAGTCGCTACGGTTTCGTCGTCGCTGCGCGTCGCGAGGTCCTGGAACTGTACGGTGTTTTGTGTCGCCAGGCGAAGATTGGCAAACCTGGATTCGATATGATCCCCTTTGCTTTGGTGAATGCCCTGGAGGGGGGGGGCGCAGCGACGGATGAGGGGAGCGATCTGATCGTCCAGCTCGCAGACACCCAAGGCCGGGTTGTCTTGATGCGCGATGGCGAGTTTGAGGCGGAAGCAGTCTGGGAATGGGAAGATGAATCGACGCTGATGACGGCAGATCGGATCGACCTGCTACGCAGTTACGTAGAGGGATTGCTTGACACGGGTCAGGGAACTGAGAGCGCTGATCGAGTCTGGTTGGCTAGTGCTGCAGCGCAGGATGCGGGTGAGCACTTGGCTGGCCTGGGCAGATCTATCAGTCCCCTGGATCCTTTCGCACGCATGAGTCGCCGAACGCGAGCAGACGAGGCACTCGAACAGATGCCCGGTGGGGGTCCCGCACTGGCCGTTGCGGCAGGGCTCGCATTTCGCGGCTTGGCGGACGCCTGATTCCTATGGCGATGATCCGCGTTGAACTCGAGAGTGAGCGGCGGCGTTTGCCCCTCTATCTTGCCATCAGTGGAATCGCTGCGATCGTGGTCGCCGTCGTTCTGTATGGGATAGATCGTCAGGTCGGTCTTCTACGGATCGTGGACCTTCAACAGTTACGAAACCTGTACGTCCAGGACCAGGTCGACACCAACCAACGGCCCGGGGCAACGATCCGCGAGGAGCCATCGGCGGCGGCGGTCGTCGTAGATTCGCCGTCATCTGTCGGCATGACTCAAGCTGCCATCGTGACACCTTCACCGCTTCCCGTTGTGGGGACAGCAGGCACGCCAAGTTCCGTCGCAGTACCGATCTCCTGGTGGAAATCGGCCCAGCGTCTGCGCCAGCGGCTGTCGTCGAAGATCACGGTCACGCGACAGCAGAATCTCGCAGATGGGACCTTTCAGATTACCGGCCGTGCCGAGGCGGAACATCACGAGTCTCTGCGGCAAGATGTCGCGGCCCTGCGAAGCCAGGGGTTGCGACCGACACTCACCTTCTGGCGCGAGGGGGGAGAGGCAGCGGTCGCAACCTTCATCGTCAGTGGGCAGGCGGGATCTGACGCCCCACAAAGACCACCCCTGCGGGCTTCGATGCCCGTAGATGCACTGCTGCAATTGGCTCAGGGGCACGCGCGGGCGGCTGGGCTTGTGAGGATGGCCTCGACGCGACCAACTCACGAGCAGGTCTCAGCAGGCAACACTCGAGTGGAGCAAGGTATGTCAGCTGTGGGGAATCCAAGGCAGATCGCTATGTTCGGTACTGCCTTGGCTGCAGAATCACAGGCGCGTCTCACGCGATTCGACATCGCAGCGGTCGAAAGAGGCCTCTTCCGCGTGACGGCTTCCATCGATGTTCTGTTAGGGAAGGAAAACAGATGAGGACCGCTGTTTATCCAGGAAGTTTCGATCCGATCACGCTTGGTCACTTGAATATCATCGAGCGTGCTGTGGACATGTTCGACTCTCTCGTGATTCTGTTGGCGATCAATCCGGGCAAGCAGTCGCTTTTTTCGGCTGAGGAGAATACGGAGATGATTCGCGAAGTGACATCTGCGTGGCCGCAGGTGAAGATCGATCAGACGCATGGGTTACTCGTCGACTATGCTCGCAAGAATGACATCCATCTCGCTGTGCGCGGGTTACGGGCGGTGACCGATTTCGAGGCAGAGTTCTCCATGGCACTGACGAATCGCAGTCTGTGGGAAGAATTTGATACGGTCTATCTGATGACGAGTGCCGAATACATGTATCTGCGATCTTCGACGGTCAAGCAGATCGCTGAGTATGGGGGAGATGTATCGGGATTTGTGCCGCCAAATGTAGCGGCGCGATTGCGCGAAAAATTCGTCCCAGGCGGTGAGTGAACCATGTTCATAGATGAAGTCTCTCTCACTCTCACCTCCGGCGCAGGTGGCGATGGATGTATGAGCTTTCGCCGCGAGAAATTTGTCCCCCGCGGTGGGCCGGATGGCGGCGATGGAGGCGATGGTGGTCATGTTATTCTGTACACGGACGACAAACTTTCTACCCTTGTAGATCTGCGGTATCGACCGAAGATTGCCGCCGATCGAGGTGGCCATGGCAAGGGCAAGAAGCTGACCGGTGCTCGTGGTGAGAATGCGGTCATTCGAGTCCCACCGGGAACGCAGGTGCGCGATGACGAGGGTGGCATCGTGGCTGATCTACTGACCCCCGGGGACGAACTGGTCTTGCTCAAAGGTGGTCGTGGTGGCAGGGGCAATGCCCGCTTCGCTACTTCGACGGATCAAGCCCCCCGTCGTGCAGATCGCGGACGCCCAGGTCGCGAGACGGTGGTTCATCTCGAACTGAAACTTCTGGCCGACATTGGCCTGGTAGGTTTTCCAAATGCCGGAAAGTCCACGTTGTTGTCGCGCGTATCGGCGGCCCACCCAAAGATCGCCGACTACCCCTTTACCACCCTCGAACCAAATCTCGGTATCGTTCGATTCGGTGAGTTCGACAGCTTTGTCCTGGCTGATCTACCGGGGATTATCGAGGGGGCGCACGAGGGGAAGGGGCTCGGTATCCGGTTTCTGAAGCACATTGAACGCACACGAATCCTGTTGTTCGCTCTCGACGCAACGGGGGACGATCAGGCCGAGCAATTCGAAGCACTGCGCAAAGAATTGGGAAGTTTCAATCCTGCACTGCTCGAGAAGCCGCTGGCACTTGCTTACACGAAGGCGGATTTGCTCACGGCCCAGCAGGCAGAAGAGTTCACCAATCCTCTCGCCGACCTTGGACTGCATCACTTCCTCATCTCAGCCGTATCCGGCTATGGTCTCGATCAACTTGTACAGGCCCTCGGCAGCCAGGTTTCTTTGCAGCGCCAGCATTCCAAGGAACTGCTTGATGACGAGTCTCTCGATGATGATTCTCGAGAGGATTGCGACCTGGCAACTGGCAACTGATGACTGATTCTGTCAGCAAACTGGAGCATGAGGCACTGCTCGCTCTAGGTCATCTGCCGCAGATTGGCCCGACTCGCGGACGGCGTCTCATTCACCTGTGTGGATCCGCTCAGCAGGCGCTTGCGGCCCCCACGGCCGTGTGGGAAGAAGCGTTGGGTCAGGCCTTTGTGCAGCGCCTCCAGCGACACGTACACCAGCCGAATTCGATTCGTTGGTCTCAGGAAGAATTGCGCAGACTTGCTGATCTGGGTGGCGAGTTGATCGGTTGGGGAGACGCCGACTATCCGAGTTGGCTCGCTCAAATCGATGCCCCTCCTCTGGCGTTGTATGCCCTGGGGAACCGGCAGCTACTACAATCTCCGGCGGTTGCCATCGTCGGTTCGCGGCGTTGCAGTAGTTACGGGCGGCGTGCCTCCGTGCAGTTGGCCGAGGATCTGGCAGGGCGTGGAATCACCATCGTCAGTGGCCTCGCACGAGGAATCGACGGTGCGGCACACGAAGGAGCGCTGCGAGTTGGCGGCGCCACGATCGGTGTACTCGGCTGCGGCGTGGATGTTACCTATCCGCGTGAACACAGAGGTCTGCAGCAGCAGGTCCAACGCGATGGACTCCTATTGGCCGAAGCGCCCATGGGAACGCCTCCTGAAGGTCGTGGTTTTCCGAAGCGCAACCGAATCGTGAGCGGTCTTGCTCTGGCGGTCATCGTCGTCGAGGCGCCACAGCGAAGCGGGGCTCTGATGACGGCCCGCCTGGCACGAGAGCAAGGTCGGGATGTCTTCGCCGTACCGGGGGAGATCACAAATCCACGCTGCGCGGGTTGTCTTGCGTTGCTGCGAGATGGTGCCGGTCTGGTGCGCACGGCCCAGGATGTGATCGATGAACTGGAAGTACACCTGCCACAGGCAGCGAGTGCAGAGGCAGTACAGTTGTCGCCAGGGGGCGACGATTCTGGCGTTGCCGCGTCGGGGGCCACGTTGCTTGATGCGCTGACATCCGGTGAGCACGGCGTCGAGTCGCTGGCGCGACAAGTGGGACAATCTATCGATGTCGTGCAGCAGGCACTGTTGCGGCTCGAATTGTCGGGTCACGTTGTGCGCCTGCCAGGGCAGCGATACGCCCGGGCCAGCTAGCACGGTCAGTTAGCTCCGATCAGCTACTTCCGGTTGGGGGCCGACTCGATCTGCATCAGTTCACCCTCGCCCGCCGCATTCGCAGCACATCCACCGCAGCTTCCGCTCGTCTCTGAGCCATGAGGGCTGAAGGCACGCCACAGGTGCACGACACTCCAACCTATCAAGAGGTAGACGGCCAGAGTCTGCCAGTCGATGGAAGTCATCCGAGCCCTCCTGCGCCCCATCCCATGTACTCGGCCGTTTGATAGACGATGAAGGCGCCGATGTATGCCAGTGCCGTCATATAGCCGAATGAGAGTCCGACCCAGCCCCAGGAGCCCATTTCTCGCCGGATAACAGCCAGGGTCGAAGTACACTGTGCGCAGAGAGCGAAAAAGACCATCACCGACAGGGCAACGGGCGTATCAACGGGTTCACCATCGGCACCAGGTGACGTTCGCAGAGCAGATCGCAGATCCTGCGATGTTTCGTCCGTATCCCCTCCCAGGCTGTAGATCGTGCCGAGGGTGGAAATAATCAACTCTCGCGCGGGAAAGGAGGCGAGGGCAGCCATGCCCAACTGCCAGTCCCAGCCAAGAGGACGCACGACCGGTTCAATGAAATGCCCCGCCTGACCCAGGTAAGAGGCCTCTAGCAGAGCCGTGGATTCGGCGTGATCGATTGCCCTGAGGATGTCGACACGTGTTTGATCGGGAAACCGTTCGGCTGTCTGACGCCGTTTGTCGAATTCATCCGTGATCTCGACAGAATGCGGGTAGTAGGCGAGGGCCCACATGATGATTGTGGCGGCAAGAATGATACTGCCGGCGCGAACGACGAATTCCCGACTATTCAGATAGACCCGCATGAGTACGACCTTGGGCACGGGCCATTTGTACGATGGCAGCTCGATGAGGAAGGGCGTCGACTCGCCACGAAGCAAGGTTCGGCGCAGGAGCATCGCGACCGGTATGGCAACACCCGCACCCACACCATACATCGCCAACAGGGTCAGCCCCTGCAATCCGAGCCAACTACCCAGAACCGGTCGGTCGGGTATAAAGGCAGCGATAAACAACACATACACAGGTAGCCGCGCGGAGCAACTCATCAGAGGCGCCACAAGGATCGTTACATAGCGATCGCGCCGGTCGGAGATCGCCCGAGCCGCCAGGATACCCGGCACGGCGCAGGCAAAACTCGAGAGCATGGGAATAAAGGACCGTCCGGACAATCCACAGAAACGCAGCAAGCGGTCCATCATCATTGCGGCTCGAGCCATGTAACCACAGTCCTCGAGGAGGGAGATGATGAGAAAGAGGATGGCGATCTGTGGCAGAAAAATGAGGACACCACCCACACCGGCAATCACTCCATCCACAACGAGACTCTGTAGCGGTCCTTCACTGATCAGACTGCCGACACTGTCGCCAAGTTGGCCGAAGAGTCGGTCAATGGCGTCCATCAGAGGTGCGGACCAGGTGAAGATGCCCTGAAAGGTGGCGGCGCTGATCAGGAGAAACACGGCCAGTCCGGCGATGCGGTGCGTCAGGACACGATCGATTCGATCGGAGTGTCGGGGACGCAGTGTCTCATCTCCCCGCAATGTATCAGCGACGATTTCTGCAATCCACGCGTAGCGAGCCTCACTCTCGACGGAGGACAGAGGTCCGTCGGCGTGGATTGTTTCGCGCAGTTCGGCGATACGAAGGCGAAGCGGTTGGCCTTCTGTCGCGATGGCTCGCCGCTCGAGATGGCCGTCGACGTCGACGAGGACACGCAAGGCTTCAACGGAACTGTTGAAGGACGCGTCGTCGCCCCTGCAAAGCTCACCAGCTGCTGCGATCAATCCCTTCGGCAGATGTGTCTGAGTCGGTTCTGGACGATCGCGCTGCAGAGCGGCATCGATGGCATGGATGAGATCGTCGATCCCTGTTCCACGGTGTGATGTGAGGGGGACGATCGGTATTCCAAGTCGCGACGACAGAGCGTCTACGTCGACGTGTATATCACGGTCCTGTGCAAGATCCATCATGTTGAGGCCGAGAACAACACGATGACCTGTCTCGAGAATCTGAGAAAGCAGGTAGAGATGACGACGAAGGTTGCTGGCGTCGGCGATGGCGACGACCAGGTCGATCGGCGGCGCACCTTCTTGCTGTCCCAGAAGCACATCGACGGCGATGGCCTCATCTGGTGAGGAGGCAGACAGTGAATATGTGCCGGGCAGATCGATGATCTGCGCTTTCCCCGACTGCGGCAATTGGGCCTGACCAGCCGAATACTGCACCGTCACACCGGGGTAGTTGCCGACGCGTTGGGACAGGCCTGTGAGTGCGTTGAAGAGGGTGGTCTTCCCCGTATTGGGGTTGCCGACGAGCGCAATTGCGTGGCCAGATGTTGGGAGTTGTTCAGACATCACAAGCTCAGCCGCTACTGCGCTTCAACGATCCGGTCCTGGTTTCCTTTAGTTGCCGTCAGGCGACGGCAGGTACGGCGCCAACACGAACAGCGCTGCAATCTTCACGGCGCAGAGCCAGGCGGGCATCGCCTGTCTGCACGACCAGATGGGCGCCGGTACGCAATACACGAATCAGTGTTCCGGGCAGAATCCCCAATTCGCGCAAACGGGCGGAGAGTCTGTCCCCACCGGGCAACTCCAGAACGACGGCGTCACAATCCCTACGCCAATCGGACAAGCAAGCCTCTGTCGGTTCACTTGCGTGCTTCTGCGCTTCGCCGATCGTTACACCCAACACTGTCAAGGTGGCCTTCAATCTTTCGTTTGGTAATCCAAACAGACGGTTGGTACGGCTAAAGATACCAAGGTGTCCTTAAAGCGCAAGCTTGAGGGCAAAATAGCTAACAGCCTCAAATTATCAGTGGTTGCACGATTTCCTGTTGACCAATTTGACCGTCGTGTTTAGGTTGCAGCTCCAATGTTTGGCATGTGAAACATAAATGATCCAACAAGAACAGGATTAATCGTCAGATGATCAAGTATCTACAGTTCGTGGTCCTGTTTTCAGGATGTGTCCTCCTGAATACATCCATCGCTGAGGCGCAGCGCTCATCTGTCCCAGGTGGCAGCAATGACAAGCCCCATCTGCGTGGTGGATTCGAAGGGACTGTTCTTGGTGGCTACATAGATCACGAGCTGTTCTGGACCGACTCCAAAAAGACCTTCGATCAGCACCGCTTTATTCCATTCATCCATGGACAGGTCAGTGATCGAATCCACGTGATGGCGGAGATCGAATTCGAACATGGCGGATTGGTCAAAGGCAGTGGCACAAGTGACGGAGAAGTGAAGTTGGAGTTTGCCACGATCGATATCGAGTTCGCCGAGTCGATTGTGTATCGCGCCGGTGTGATTCTGTCTCCCCTTGGAAGATTCAATCTGTTGCACGACAGTCCACTCAATGATCTGACAAATCGTCCCCTTGTGGCCCGTGCGATCATCCCAACGACCTTGGCTGAGTCAGGGATGGGTCTCCATGGGACCTTATATCCATCAGAAAATGCGCTTGTGGGTTACGAACTCTATCTCGTAAACGGGTTCAATGAGTCGGCCGCAACCAGCCTGCGCTCGGGGCGCGGCAGTCAGAAGGCCGACAACAACGAAGAGAAGTCACTTGTCGGTCGGCTGAATTATTCACCCATGCTCGGCGTAGATCTCGGAGGCTCCTTTCACGTTGGCGCCTATGACGACGCCGGAGAGCATACGCTGGCGATTTACGCGGTGGACGGAAATTTCCATCGCGGGCCCCTTGATCTGCGCGGAGAATTCGCCACGGCCAATGTGGATGGAGCTGAAGAGGATGGGCGCTCAGGATTCTACGGTCAGGTAGCCTATCACTTCCTGCCAGGTGTCTTGCGGCAGTTTCCGAATTCGACCTTCACTTTCGCCGGTAGATATGATCACATCGATTTGGGAAATGGCGATGAAACTCGCTACACAGTAGGGGTGAATTTTCGCCCGGAAGAAGAGACGGTGATCAAGTTGGATTACGAGGTGTACGATCGGAATGATGACAGCAATGGATTGATTTTCTCCGTCGCTTCCTACTTTTAGTTCATCTTCTAATCCATGGCTAACGTGCGAAATCCGTCCATCCTTATCGCAGTGGCGCTCTTGTTGTCTGGAACCGGCATCCAAGGCCAGGCAACACCTACGGCGGAGCAGATCGGCTCGGTACAAGTCTACCTCACCGAGACCCAGGCAAGAGACCAGATTTTCCCCGATGCCGTGGCCTTTGAGCGCCGTGTTGATCTGCTCGACAGCACCGCCCGCGCTGGCGTCGGGGAGCGCCTGGGGCGACGCATTGAAGATGATTCCTTTGCCGTTTATATTGCGCGCGATGCACAGGATCGGCTGTTGGGGTATACGGCAGTCACCGAGCAGGTGGGCAAGTATCGCCCGATCACCTTCATGGTGGGGGTCAAGCCGGATCTCAGCATTCACGAAGTCGCGGTACTCGTCTATCGCGAGAGTCGCGGCGGCCAGGTGCGACGGTCAAGATTTCTGCGTCAGTATCGGGGCAAGGACAGCGACGATTCCATCCGTATCAACCAAGACATTATCAATATCACCGGAGCCACACTGTCCGTGCGTGCCCTCAATTTTGGTGTGCGCAAGACACTGGCCCTCTTCGAGTTGGTCTATCGCGAGTCGCGTGCTACGAGCCGCTGACTGCGGTCCAACTCCATCGGCAATCCATGCGTTACTTCACTAATCGATCACTCCTTGCTCGCATGGACCTGAATACCAAGTTGATCATGACGTATTTCCTGGTTTTCATGCTTGCTGGTTCCGCGTTTTCCATCTACATGTCCTACGAACGTACTCGTCTCAACGATGATGGTGCCGTTGCCTATTATGCCGGCGACGAGCAAAACATGCAGTTTCCGAAACAAGCGACGGAGCTGACGGAAACAACGCACTTCCATTTCTTTATCATGCCCATCATCTTCCTGACGACGGGTCACCTGTTCTTGATGAGTGCGTGGAGTCAGCGATGGAAGACCTTCGTCATCAGTTCTTGTTTCGTCTATATCTGCCTCGATCTGGCCAAGCCCTGGTTGATCCGCTACGGCACTCCCGGTTTCGGCATTCTGGCACCGATTAACTCTGCCCTGCTTGGAATGACCATGTTGCTTTGTGTCGTGATTCCTCTCTATGAGATGTGGTTTCTCCGCATCGAACGACGGGAACATCCGCACTAGCTAACATCGCAATCAACCACAGTTCGGTGTGTGAACGTGCACGAAAGATGACGACTATGATGATCAGGATCGGGTATATCGCTCTCGGACTTGTCCTGGCGGGTGTTGTGCCTTCGCTGGCGGCAGACACCGAGGACTTCTACGAATACTGGGGAGACGGTCGCGCCGAGCTCTCGAGCTATCGCGTGGTGCAGTCTCGCTATGGTGAGGCCCGGGAGGGGCACAGTGTGCTCATTTTCGTGACGGAAGAGATCAATCGGCAGACACTGGTGAAAGTGGAGTCCGATCAGCCACAGGAAGACCGCGTCTATACGCTGAAGCTGAACAAGACACTGAAATTCCTCACCGGTATCTATCCCTATTCGGTGATGACGAGTGTCTTCAGTGCCGTCGAGGGTGGCCCATCCGAACCAGCAAGACCCTTCGAGGCTCGCAAGATCACACTCAGTGCACAGGAGTGGTGCGGTCACGTGTTCGAGGAGGTCAAGCTGCAGGACGACGCGATCTCCGGAGATCTAAACAGCTATTTCGAACGCGAGGGTAAGCAGGAGTGGGAGTTCAAACGCCCTGCGAATTTCGTCAGCGAAGACCACCTGCCCATTGAACTGAGAGAACTCAAGGGGGCATTCATGGCGACAGGCGAGATACGTGAAGTGACTATGTTGCCGTCGTTGTGGCAGTTCCGTATGCGCCACAAGGCGCGTGATCTTGTTACCGCGACGATCGCGAAGGGGACGGCAGAGGCCGTGCACATAGACGGCGTTACTTATTCGGCCATCCCATGGACATGGAGCTATCCGTCGAGAGAAGTGACCATGTGGGTGGATACTGTCTATCCGCGTCGAATCCTGCGATGGCAGGACAATGACGGCAGCAGTGCCGAACTGCTCGCATCCGTGCGGCTGCCGTACTGGCAACTGAACGATGCTGGACACGAGGTGCATCGTGAGCAGTTGAGGCTGCCGTAGCATGGCAAAGAGACCTCACATCCTCTACATCCTCTCTGATGAACATCGTGGTCAGGCGATGGGCCACACAGGCGATCCGAATGTTCAGACGCCCTGGATGGACCGACTCGCGGCGGAGGGAGTGAGCTTTGACCGCGCCTATGCGAATTGTCCCATCTGCACGCCATCACGTGGTACGATCTTCACGGGTCGTCACGCCCATGCGGGTGCTGTGCAGGGCTTTTTCGATGTCTTCAAACCGACATCGCCGAGTACGGCGACACAACTTCGCAAGTTGGGTTATCGGACGGCCTACTTCGGCAAGTGGCACTGCGGCATTGTTCGCAATCAGGTGCCGCCATCGGTGCGCGATGATAAAACGGGTCGTTTCGATGGTGGGTCACGCAACCGTACACCCGAGTCACATCGGGCCGGTTTTCAGGATTGGTTCGGTTTCGAAAATCTGAACCAGCATTTCAGCAGCTCGATCTACGAGGGTGACAACATTGATCCGACACCTCTGGAGGGGTACGAGTCAGACGCTCTGACGGACAAGGCGATCGAGTATCTGCAGAATTATGACGGCAACGAGCCGCTGTTTCTGGTGCTGTCAGTGACTCCACCGCATTTCCCGCTCATTGTACCGGATCGCTGGAAGCGCTTCGACGCGGGGGAACTCGAAGTGCGCGAGAATTTTGCTGGCGATGGGGAGATGCGAGAGCATCTTGCCACCTACTACGCCATGATCGAGAACCTCGATTGGAATATCGGCCGCCTGATGGAGACCATCGGCGCCACGGCCGGTTTCGAGGATACCCTCACCGTCTACTTCTCCGACCATGGTGACTACATGGGTAGTCATGGACGATTCAATACCAAGGAACATTGCCACGAGGAGTCCGTGCGGATTCCGGCGATCTTCCATCGCCCTGGCCATATCCAGGCTCGGGGGCTGATCGATGACGGGATGTTCAGTCTCGTCGACCTGCTGTCGACAACATTGGGATTGGTAGGGGCAGAGGCGCCACGTTGGAGCCAGGGGCGTGACTTTACGCCTGCGATTGCCGGCAGCGGCGAGTTCTCACCGCCCACAGATGTGTTGCTGGAAATGCAGGGATCGCCGCGGTGGAATCTTGGTATGCCCGACTGGCGCGGTCTGGTGAATGACCGATGGAAGTATGCTTTTCTGGAGGATCGCTCCGAGCGGATGTACGATCTGCACGAGGACCCCTTCGAGCAGACCAACCTGGCCGCCACGCAGCCACAGCAGTGTGCGGCGCTGCGCGATCGTCTTGTAGAGATGCTGCGAGAGGCACGGGACCCTTATTGGGATGTGCTGATCGAGGATGGTGTCGAGCCCGACGGACCCACACTGGATGTGAATACGGGTGAGCCACCGCAGCTGTTCTACTAGCTCTACTATATGTGGGCTCGAATCGTCCTGGTTACCTGTTCGGCCAGAGTCGACTTCCCCTCTGGGTTGAAATGGACCGCGTCCTCTGAAAAGAGCTCCGGTCGATGAATCGTCAGGGCGAACAGATCGTTGGTGACAATGTTGTTATTCTCGCACAGTGCCACCGCTGCGGCGTTGCGCACTTTGACCCGCTCGGTCTTGGCATCGAGCGCCCCCAGATTTCCCTTTTCTCTCATTGGGGTTGTCGTTGCCCAGATGAGTCGGCTGTGTGGTGACTCATCCTGGAAGAACTGAATGAGATCTGCAAGACCTTGTGCATACTCGTCTTCCGAATAATCCCAGCCATGCAGACCATTGTTGAAATGGATGACGTTGAAAGAGTAATCGTCCAGCACCAGACGTAGCTCTTTCGTGAAGGTCGAATCACTGACACATTTCGATGTCATCACGCGGGCACATGCGGCAAGAGGTGTTATCTGCTCTTCAACCGCAGGGTAGTAGGAGCGCGTGATCGAATCGCCCATGAGTAGTACTCTCTTGCAGTCCGACTTGTCGGCATCACGAACCCAGATGTCACACCACTCAATATTTTCTCTGTTATCCATTCCATTCCTGTTCACTGGTAGGGGACCGCATGCTGACGGACGATGAAATCAGGCACTATGAACGCGACGGTTATGTTACCCCCGACTTTCGATTGCCCACGCACGTGATTGAGGCTATCAGCCAGGCTCACAGCAGACTGGTTGATCAACACTCGCAGTTTAGTGACTACTGCTCAGCTCTGCTTGCCTATGACACCTGGTATCTGACCGTCGCCCGGATGCCGGAGATACTGGACATGGTCTGTCAGGTCATCGGTGAGGATGTCGCCCTGTGGAATTCCAGCTTCTTTGCCAAACCTGCCAGAGTCGGAACCAAGACTCCATGGCATCAGGATGGAGAATACTGGCCCATCGAGCCACTGGCGACGTGCACCGTGTGGATTGCCATCGATGCGGCGACACGCGAAAATGGTTGCTTACAGGTCATCCCCGGATCCCATCGCACAAAGAAGCTGGCCAGGCACAATCAGAACGACGCAGAGGGGTTGGCACTCAGTCTTGAGTTGGATCCGAGTCAGTTCGATGCGGCAGATGCTGAAGACATCGTTCTTGAATCGGGGCAGGTGTCACTGCACGACGTATTTCTATATCACGGGTCTGAGCCCAATCACTCGGAGCACTCGCGCCGTGGCATGACCCTGCGCTTCATGCCGACGACCTCCGTTTATCGTCATGACATCACGCCTCGCACGTCACATGATGGGCCACTGAGTATGTCAGAGCGCACAGTCTATCTGATGCGTGGCGCAGATCGCTCCGGTCAAAACGACTTCCGTATGCGACACTAGTGGCGTAGTTGAGCTGTACAGTCCGGCACGAATCTCCAGCTTCTTCTTCTCGAGTGGGGCAGTCGTTTCACGCCGACTCGGTCACACGCTATACCCCGTCCTGGCGCGGCCATCCCAGTGGCAGGGGGCACCAAGCCAACAGGGTTGCCGCAGTTGCGGGCACCGTCGTCACTGCCGCAGGTGGCAGCGGTCCGAAAAACACGCGCATGGCGATGCTGGGATCCCATGTTACTGCCGCCGGGTCGTCGACCTTCACACAACTGATCTGTGGACCCTCGACCTGCAGGCGCAGGTTGCCGTATCCCTGGATACCGACGACAACGTCCCCATCGGCCAATCCACCCCCTGCAGCACGGACCTGTAGCAGGGCATCCAGTGTTGCCTGCCAGTCGTAGATCTGCCAGTTGCCCGAAGATCCGACGCTGACACCTTCGCCGAGGGCCGACATCTTCTGCAGCAGCTCGAACTGCGTCGCCGGAATGTCAAAGCTGGCACCATTGTCTTCGCGTGATTGCACCCACGAGCGCGCCATATCCACCGCCGTATCCGCGTCGCGGCCGAGCAATTCCAGGACGTTGCCACCACTCTCATCGGCGACCAGGTAACCCACCATCTTGTCTGCGGCATCCAATGCGACGTACGGACGGTGGTACCAGTTGGCGAGGAATCGCGGAAATACATCGCTGTCACCTCGCAGACAGTGGACGAGTTGGGCGTCGTGCAGGTGACGGGCTGTGTCGATGGTTGCCTTGTCGTCGTCCTCGATGGGCTCGAAGCGCAGAGAGGCCAGGTCGCCGAAAACATGGCGTACATTCGCCGATGTAAGGCTGACGCTCAGTTGCTGGCCACACTTCTCGTAGCCGAAATACCCATAGCGCTGACGCTGGCCACCCAGCCATGAAAGGTGATATCCCTGTACCTGCATCTTCTCAACGCAGTGGTTCATCAGCACCTTCATGTAGCCTTTACCGCGCACCGAAAGGTGCGTCGATACACCACCGATTCCACCCACCTTCAGCATGACATCCCCAACCTGCCAGTCCATCGGAAACAGGCCGACCACTGCGCGGATCCTGCCGTCTTCACGCACGGCGTGGTTACAGGCCATGAGATCCTCTGTCGGCTGATAGATCGACGGCAGCAGCGTGGCAAAGTTGTGCTCGCCGTGTTCACCGAACACTTCGTTGAGAAATGCCAGGCCCTCCTCCCAGTCCAACCCTGTCAGTTGCACAACTTCCACAGCCATCATCTGCTCCCCAGTCGATGCACCACGTGCACGACGTGATTGGTTCCATCACAGGCATTGGCCGAATTCGCCTTCCAGTTCTTGGCGATGAACTCAACATCGTCGCCCCCTGTGATTCGGCCGGCACGCCCCTGGTGGGCGCCCAGGTTGGCATCCAGCACTGTGCGTTCGGTGAATCGGAGTTGGCCATCATTACGAAACAACCGCCACGTAGGCCGGCGCTCGATTTCGAGATCCTCCATGTAGAGTTCCATCTCCGCAGCGAAGATGTCGAGCCTCCCGTCGCCGTTGGCATCGAGCAGCTGCAGAGAATGCAATGCGCCCAGATTGCGCTCGCGATCGATCAGCGTGTGGCAATCCCAGGTGCGACCACCATCCCTCGAGTGCAGCAGCAACAGGCGGGCATGGGTGAGCACTTCTGATTCGCTCAACACGACACAGACTGAGCCATCCCCGAGCAAGTCGCCGACGACCACTCTCGTCTCCACATCAACTTCCAGTTCCTGCGTAGCCTGGAAGGGATGGAAGTTCCAGTCTCTTCCATCCTTGTCTCGACGCTCGTAGTATCCCGTTCCGGTCACAATATCCAGTAGACCATCTCCGGTGACGTCGTAGAGGGCGGTACCAT
>Ga0233434_1001138_pt1 | contig 27286 bp, 36 predicted proteins | sample SI_122_August201_4_FD_182738 | JGI IMG/M metagenome (GOLD analysis project Ga0233434, IMG submission 182738) | Seawater microbial communities from Saanich Inlet, British Columbia, Canada - SI_122_August2016_120_MG | ecosystem: Environmental > Aquatic > Marine > Inlet | place: Canada: British...
CAAAATTAATCTCACAAGAACAAACTTCATACAGCTATTCTCGTGTACTAAATGAAACAATTCGTAAAGTATTGAAATAACTGGTTGATTTTTTTCCCATTTTTAAAAACATCTAAATCGTTTTATATAAATAATATATTTCATATATGACATATATTTTATATATACACTTATATTTGAGCTGTGTATTCTATTAGAACTATGCTTGTAGCACAAACAACTGAACAAATAACAAAACAATTTCTTGATTCGATGTATCTTATCTCTCATAGTGATAAGACAATTTCAACTTACAAAACAGCACTAAATCATTTCAAAAAATTTACTTTAACACAATACAATTGTAATGAATTACATCTAGTTGAAGAAATAAAATCAGATAAACTAGATTTGTATGCTGTTTTACGAGATTTTATCGTATATTTAGATCAAAAAAATCTTCAACCAAGAGGCATTCATTCGTATCTTAGTGGTTTGAAAGGATTTTTGCGTCATATGGGAATTAAAATCAATTCTGATGACTTCAAACAAATGGTAAAAATTCCTAGAGTAGTCAAAAAACGTGAAATTCCAGTAACAAAGGAGATGATTCTACGAATTTTGCACAATTCTCCTCCAAAACTTCAGACTGCAATCCTTGTTTGTACTTCTAGTGGATTACGAATTGGAGAACTAGTTCAACTCAAACTATCTGATATTAATTTTGAGTCAAATCCTACAAAACTGGACATTCGTTCAGAAATTGCAAAGGGGAGTATGTCTCGGGAGACATTTATCACAACAGAGGCTACCATGGCTCTTCAGGACTATCTCAAGCGTTATTTTGATTGGAAAGAACATGAATCTAATCTCCATTTACAAGATACCATGATTTTTGGGAGAATCTCCAAAGTAATTACTTCAAAATCCCCAAAATTTACAGTAGATTCTGCAAAACAAATTTTGCAAATATCTCTACGAAAACAGATTGAAAATATTCCAGAATTAAACATCAAAAATGAAAATGGATTACATTCAGTTCATTTTCATGCATTAAGAAAATTTTTCAGAACAACTTTGGGTAATGCTTGTGGTAGAGACTATGCTGAAGCATTAATGGGTCATGGGTTCTATATGGATACGTATTATCAATTACCTGAAGAGAAGAAAAAACAGATGTACATTGATGCAGAGCCACACCTAACAATTTCTGATTTTAAAGCAGTAGAGAAAAATATCAAGACATTATCTCTACAATACTCAGAACTTGAAGCAAAATTTAACGAGTTTAAACAATATGCAATGACTGAAAATATTCCAGTTCCAGATCATTTGAAATGATCACTAGAGAAGATATTATTGAGATATATCAAAATCGTGAAAATCGTTTGGATGATTGGATAGGAAATAACCCTGAAAAGAAAACTGTTTCAGTATTAAAAAAAGATCTAAAGTTATGGCAAAATGAAATTTCTGATTCTCATAAATTTGCTAAAGACAATGATCCGTATTTTCCTAAAGAAAGTCTGTTAACTTGCTATACTTTTATGAATACATCTAGTGCAATCTATGCAAATTATGTAGTTGCACTTTATTATATTAAAAAATTAGAAACTACATTAAAACAAAAAACAAAGAAAAAACCTAGAAAATAATTTACACAAAAACTTTAGGGTACACTTTTTGAGATTCTTTTTAATACCATCTTATTTTCATCATTATATGGCTAGTGTCACATTTCATGGAGGCGTAAATGATATTGGTGGAAACAAGTTCCTAGTCAAAGACAAAGACACCACATTACTCATGGATTTTGGCATGTCATTTTCTGAAGAAGGGAAATTTTTCTCACAATTCATGGGTGCTAGAGGCTCAAATGCCCTAACTGATATGTTCGAATTGGGAATATTGCCAAAAATCAAGGGAATGTATCGTCAAGATTACGCAAAGCATGTTGGATTTGGAGGAAATGAGGAAACAGAAATTGATGGAGTATTACTCACTCACGCTCATGTAGACCATTGTGCATACATTCCATATTTGAGACCTGATATTCCGATTTACTGCTCTGAAGAATCAAAATTGATTATGCAGAATTTTGATGAAACAGGAACTGATCAATATTTGACCATGAAAGAAAAATTCAAAGTTTATGAGAAAAAAAATGGAGAACTTAGTAGAGCAACAGGTGATAAAGTAAAAATTCCTAGAGTAATCAAAACATTTCAATCAAACAAAGCATTTGACATTGATTCAATTAACGTAGAACCATTACCTGTTGATCATTCCATTGCTGGAGTTCACGCATTTATTTTACATACATCAAGTGGTTCAATAGGTAATACTGCTGATTTACGATTTCATGGAAGACGAAGTAAAGATACAGAGAAATTTGTAGAACGATGTGGTGAATCATCACTTGATTTGTTACTATGTGAAGGAACTAGAGTTAATGCAGTACCATCACTAACTGAGTTTGATATTGAAGATAAAGTTGCAGATATTGTTAACAACACAAATGGTCTTGCAATCTGTGGATATCCAATTAGAGATTTAGATAGATTGTTGTCATTTTATTTGGCTGCAAAAAAGAGTAATCGTGATTTAGTTATTGATATGAAGCAAGCATATTTACTGAAACTATTTCATGCATCTGAAAATCTACGTGGTAATTACCCATCACCAACTGATAGCAATATCAAAATCTACATTCAACGTGGAACTTGGGGATTACTTGATAAGGATTTGGAAAAATTCTCTGATAGACAATTCCATATGGATTATTCAGAATGGCAAAGAGAGTTCCTTGATTATCCAAATGCTGTAGATTACAGAGATATTCAAAAGAACCAGAAAAATTACATCTTCTTTTGTAGTGATTTCAGACTACAAGATTTGATTGATATCAAGCCTGATGAGGGGGCTACCTATATCCGCTCATTAACTGAGCCATTTGATTTAGAGATGGAACTCAAAGAAGAGCAGATTAAAAACTGGTTTACTCACTTTGGAGTGATCAAAAAAGACCAAGATTGGCATCAAATTCACGTATCTGGGCACGGAGATGGTGAGCAAATTAAAAGAGTCATTGATGGATCTAATTCCAAGAAATTAATTCCAATTCATACTCAACATGATGAATATCACAAGAAATGGCACAGTAATGTATTATCTGTGAATCAACATGATTCAGTAGATTTGTAATCTTGAGATACACAAAAAAGTTTCAAAAATATGGTTTTGGTTAAAAAAAAGAAAAATAATATCAGCTATAATTTTTCATTAGGTCAAAAATATCTTTACAATAAATTCTCAATCTTTGTTCATTATCTCTTGAAATAGATTTTGAATGATCAATATGATTTCTAATAGTTGATATTTCTTTTAATTTTGTTGATATTTGTTTTTCATCTAAAAAGATATTTTTAAAATGATTTTTCCAAAAATCTCTTTTTGTAATAATTCTCTCAAGATCTGCAAAATCAATCTGATCTATTTTTGAATGTTTATTCATTTTCATTATTTTTTGGATTTTTGAATCTTTTTCCTCTCTCCATTTTGCATTATCTTGAACATCTTGTGGAAGAGTTTTCCACCAATCTTGTTGTGTTCCAATACATCTTACAATTAACTCACGAAGTTTTACTTCAAGTAAATTGATTAATTCAAATGGAATTTTTTCAGATAGATCTAGTGTTGAAATATCTTCTACTATTTCTTTTACTCTTCCTTCAACACCATTTTCTAAGAACACCATAATTCCAGATTCATGAAAAGGAGATTTAGTTACTATTTCTTTTACAATTCCTGGAATTAAAGATGTATCATTTTTTAATTTTTCTTGTATTTTAACAAAGGTTCCAGGTTGTACATTGATTCGTAATCGTATATCTAATGTCATTACATTACATCAAAATTAGCATTCATATTTTTTAAAATTATTTCAATTTCTTCAATCACATCTTCGGAAATCTCTCCATCTTCACATTCAATATGGATCTGAATTTTCTTAAAACTTCTATCAATTTTTGGAATAATTTCTGAGAAATTATATGATTGGCTTTGAGGCAAATTTGTATTAATAGTCAATTGTTTTTTTACGGATACATCATCATCAGGTGGTGAATCAGGTGAAAAGCCTGGTGATGGTTCTTCAGGAGATATTATGGGTTCTTCTGAAGGAGGTGATACTTTTTCAGGATTGATAATAATTTCTCCTTCTTCAATTGTTACAGGACAAGGTTCTTTCCAATAATCATAAGTAGGTTTTCCATCTTTTAGTTTTCCAAGACCAAAATCCCCATTTAAGACACCATCTTTTATACACTGTTGCAAAATATATTCATCTTTGATTCTAATTTCTCCCGGAGTACGTAAAAACACATTGTAGATCTGCTTTAGATCTAAAAAATCATCTGTTAGATAATCTCTTTTGAGTGTTTTTGGACCTAACCTTTCAGTTATTTTGTCATTTTGTTTTAATTCATCATAAACATGTTTACCAATAGATTCTTCAACGGAAGGAACAGTTGCAGTAATATTTTTTAGAGTACTGTCTTTTTCTAAAACCCAAATTGAGCGATAACATTTTGTTACAAATGTAGGTAAGTCGTTTTCACATTTTGCTAGATTTCTTTTTAATTCATCTTTATTTTCTTTATCAACAATATTACCATCTTTCAGTTGTTGATAAGCGATTTTATCTTTTAGAATTTTTTCAAAAGAAAGTAAATCTGATTCATTTGGACATACAAAATAGATTGTATTACGATTGATTCTTGGAGAATCACCATAATTTTCAAGAATTTCTTGCATTTTTGGGAGATCATTATCTACAATAACTAGTTTTAATTCGGAATCATCTTTTACATCCTTTGAATTTACTGGAAAAATATATTTTTTAAAAATACTATTGCTTAAATTTGATGTTATGATTTGTCTTTTTTCATCATTGATTATTTCAGGTTTTAAACTTTCAACAAAATCATTCTTTAATTTGAAAAGATTTCCAGATAATTTAAAAAGAAATCGCTCATTTATGTGATGAAGAAAAGCCAAATTATCCTGTGCTTTTTGAATAACAGTATCTATAGTAGCGGGTATAATATTTTCATTACAAACAGAACGTTTGATCTCTTTAATTGTTGCACCATCTTTTGCATCTGGTGACCCCGAATGAGAATACATAAAAATAGTTGTTGCAACTCGTTCTCCAAGTTTTGAACTTGAAAAATTTCCCATATCTTTATCGATTTTCTTTGCACCTGAATGTTCAGATATTATATCTTTTGAAAGAATCCCCGTAAATTGATTGTTAATTTGATCAATTAGTTCCCTTTGAATCTCATTATTGGATAAATCAAAATCCCCTAGAGTGATAAAAGGGGATGCATTATCACCATATTTTGTGATCAACGAATGAACAACTAAAGATAGTAATCTCAGTACCCCTCGTGTTCTTTGAAAATTTACAAATGTTCCCCATCGCTCATAAAGTGCATCAATCACATGAGGTAAAAATGGGTATGAACGTTCTATTTGTTTTCTATATTCTATTGCATTTACCTTATCGGGAAGAATATCTTCTCGTTCACAATATTCAACAAAACTTGTAATTGCTTCATCGGCTTTATCCAAAATTTCTTCATCAGTTCCAATAAACAGTCTTCTTCTAATTATATTTGGAATTTCTATGTCATCAATTGGTACAATTTTTTTTTCTGTTCTACCAGTAACTTTTTTGAGCCTAGAAAATAATTTTTCACTTTCCTCATCATTCGCATGCTCATTTGAACTTGAAGGTAACGTGAATACAACACAAACCTTGTCCAATTTTGACACTGCTGTATTTAATTCTTGGAAAAAATTTACAGTTAAACTACCTAATGTATCATCTCCAACTTTTTTAGCTTTTGCATTATCGATATAATGCATTGTTTCATCAATTAAAATTAAAAGAGGTTGATGTTTTTCTAAAATTTTTGATAATTCATTTGCACCATGAGGTATATCTCCAGTTAATTTTTCTATTTTCCCTTCTAATTGTTCTTCTATTGAACCCCAAAATGTTTCTTTATTTGGATTTAATTCAATTCCATCTAAAACTATAGTCTTGGCATTCCATTCTTTTGCTTTATGAAGTAATCCTACCAGTGAATGTGTTTTACCTCCACCAAAAGGAGTTTGAATATTGTTAAAAGAATTTTTTTTTGTATCACCTTCAAGTCTTCCTTTTACATCTTCTAAAATACGTTCAAAACTTTTTGTAGGAAAAGTTCTTTTGAAAAACATATCTGCATTCAAATATTCTTGAGGACAATTTTCACTTTGTTTATACACTTCACTAATTTTTGCAGCATAAACATCCATTGAGAATTTTCCATCAATAATGTCTTGATGAGGTTTAGCACAAAGATGAAAAGATTTCATAGATATTTTTTTTGCTTAGATTCTTACTTAAAACAATTTTGATTGAGTATTGCCATTTTTTTTAGTCTCCGAAAATATCGTCAAATATTGATCAATCCAATTTTTTTCTTTAAGTTTGGAATCCCCTAGAGATTCAGAAATTGCTTTTGCTACATGCCTGAAAAGATCCATTTTTTTACTGAATCCTGTTTCATCTAATACTTCATTCATATTTTCTGTTTTTCCTTTTTTCCATAACAATAATGCTTTGTGTAACACATCAATCAATTCAGTAGGATTGTCAATATCATTTACGTTTCTATCCTCAGGACCTAATAATTGAATAATATCTTTCTCTTTTTTTATAAACCCTTTACCAAATTCAATATCAGAATTTAATCCAATACTTGTTGCTAATTTTCTTGCATCATCATATGGAACTTTTCCATGCCCAAAATATGTGCGCCATAATACATAAAATCTCGTCATTAGAGAAACATCATTTGAGATTTTACTTTCTAAAACTTCTTTTAGTGCGCCTTCTGTTACTATTTTTCTAACATCATTAAGTAATTCTTTTACAGATATTTCTTTATCTGAATTGTCTGTAATTGATTCATATTTACCAAAAACTTCAATTGCAGATCCAATAGCAGATATAAAAAAATCAGCTCCTCTAATTTCTTGTTCCCATAAAAACTTCAATTTTTCATCCAAGTATTGTTTAATTTCTTTTTTCACTTCAGAATAATTTCCATGAGGAATTTTTTCCCATTTACGACACACTATGTAAATTGATGATGCTAAAGCTGCTGTTTCTTGAGATTCAAGCCTACCTTCCATTTCCGTATTAATTGGCCATGAAGCAGTAATATTAAAACCAGAACTTAGTAATGACTCTATTAATACTTCCCAACCTTCGGTGGATTTATGAGCATAAACAATTACAGCTATTCCATCATTTTTTAATACACGATACATTTCTTTGAATGCAACAGATAATGTATCATTATACCATTGAGCTGTTTTTATTGATGGTATTTCTTTTTTGAGAATTTCTTTTCCCATACCTCTAGTAAGAGGTAGTTCAGAGATTATTTCATTAGATATGGATACAACAGGAGTTGCAAATAATTCAGGTTCTAATTTTTTCATTATTTGTTTTAACCACACATAAAAAAAATCTGAAAGATACCCATATGCAATATTATCATAATATGGCGGATCAGTAAAAATGGCGTCAAAAAATTCATCAGGATAAGACAATTTAGTAGCAGATTCAAATTTAACGTTAACAGGATTTTTGATTCCCAGAGATACAAAATCAAAAAACTGAGTCAGCGCTTTACTAGATGCTAGCCATCCTGCACCTTCAGGATTTAGGGGGTTAGATTCAGCATAATTATGACGCATTTTAATGACATGTCGACCAAATGAATTAGCAACACCTCTACCTCCAGTAGAATTAAGAGGACATAGTTTTGATCCATAGTTTGGAAGACGACTAAAACCTAAAGCCAGAAAAGAAATTAGCATTTGAATATATTCATCATCATAACCTTCTTGCTTCATCTCTAATTGTGCATCACTAATTATTTTTGAAAATATAACTAAAGCAAGTTTCTGTCTAGCATTGAATAAATGATTCCATTTTGTAAATCCATACAATACAACTGTGGTGAAATTAAAATACAATCCTCCCGGAGAATATTCTTTTCCATCAGGAGTTCGAATTATTTCATCTGGAATTGGGGAAGATATAGATTGTTTTTTTAATTCACTCAAATATTCATCAAGATATTGTTCTGCAGATTTGAATTTTTTAAAATCATCTGATGAGGCGATTCTAAAATTTTTCCCACTCGTCCCTTTTTTTAGAGTGAATACCGCAATTAATTTTTCTTCCCATTCTGCTTTTTGGAAAATACTGATTAATTCTTTTTTTACAATTTTTGTGTTACATGCAACGCATGTGGCAATTCCATTACTGATTGTACCATTTTTAGGATCAAATGATTTTGGAAATTTTTCATGTCCATCACCTACAATTTTAAAAACTATTTTTCCTTTGTTTTCATAAGGAAATAATGATATTTTCCTTTTATCTTTTTTAACCAACCAAAAATTATTGAATAATGGAATTTGTTTTTTACATCTTGGATTTTTACATTTTATTAACTTTGACCAAATGTATCCTACCACATTTTCATTATTAATAGGATCTTGATAAAATGAATTTAATTCATTTTGACTTTTTTCATAAACCCATTTATTCCATTTAGAAAAATCTTCCAAAAATTTATTTTTTTTATCTTTTGTTATAGTATTTTTCTTTCTTTCTCTACCGCAATTTTTTATTGCAAAATTTAGAACACATTTTAAAATTAAATTTGAAACAGGGTTTAGATCAGATGCAAAAGTTTCACAACCTAATCTTGAAGCTTCAAAAGGTATAGAGCCGCCACCTGCAAAAGGATCTAAAATTTTTGGTTTTTTATTATCATTTTCTTTGAGGATTTTATCAGCTACGTTATCAAATAATGAAAAATTATAAGGATAATCAAAATTTTCAACTTGAGAAATTTTTTTAACTAATTCAAAATTTGATGAGTTGACGGATTTTTTTTGACTATATTTTATCAATGAAGCAAATATCGTAGCTCTTGATGCTGTTAAAGGTCGTCTAGCCCACCAATGATGTACCGTTGTAATAGTTTTAAACCGGTCTCTTTTTTCTTTTTTACAAATTTCATTAATTTCTTTTAAAGGAAATATTTCTTCAATTAACCGTCTATTCATTGTGATGCTTTCTCCTCAATTTCTTTTTGGCTTATTATGAAATGAACGTTTTCTTTTGGGGATAATACATTTGTAGGATTTTGAATAATTTTAGGTGTTTTTTCAGGATTATTTGCAGTATTCCAAACAACATAAAGATAGTAATCATCACCTAGATCTTTTGCTTTAAACCATTCATTATATGAAAGACTAACCGAACCAACTAAGGATCTTCCTTTTACTTCAATCAAACGAACATTACCATTTTCATCAGATGATCTAATGTCAAATCCAGGACCTATCTCTTTTGAAACATCTACTGGAGTTCTATTTTGAGATCTCTCGTACTCCATTACTATTTCCATTGCAATTTTTTCAGAGTCAACATCTCGTTTCATTTCATCAGATTGAATGTTAGGAGGATTGACTTGAATAATTCCTATAAATTTTGGTGATGAAATTGTTAGATTTTTTTCTAATTGTATTATTTTTTCGAGTTTTTCTTTATTTTGCACATACCTCTGCATTCTAATTTTTTTATTTCTTATTGCTAATTGTACATCTTCCCCTTTGTGTTCTCTTATACGTAATTTTACTAAACCTTCATCAAGATCTGCAATTAATTTTTCAAGGGATTTAATCCCATACTTTTCTTTAATATCTGCCTGACGATTACGTTCTTCAAGAATTTCATTTTGATATTTCCTTAAAGATGAAATTGTTTCAACCGTGCATGTTTTCTTAAGAATATCTACATCCACACTTTGAGAATTAGTTTGTATAGTTTCTTGTAAATCCCACATAATTGATGGTTGAATAACTTCAATTTCAGAATTATTATGATCAATAAAATATGAAAAAAGTCTTTTCCCCGCAGTTTTTCCAGTTCCATCTTTAATCTCACCTTCATAAAATAAAATATGTCCATTTAGAACACCTGTAGGATCATTGAATATTGCACCTTTTTGTAACTCTGAAAAAAAGTTTTTAGATATCCATTTTAACACAGCCTCAAATAATGGATGACCAAATGAGATAAACACCGCATCCTGGTCTTTTGGTCCAAGATCTTTACTAAATGACATTTTGGAATAAGAACGAATCAATGAACCAAAACTTTTCTTAAATGAATCTTCGTCAGCAATAGATTTTATTTCGAAAGGAATGGAATCAACAGCGATTAACCCGTTTACTCTTTGTCTAATTTTTCCACCAGCCTTTTCAAATGCTTTTGTAAATAATGCTGCAGTATATTCTGGAATTAATCGATTTTCTCTTGCCCTTTGTTGCCAATCTTTTAACTGTGTCCAATCTATATTTTTAGTAGCAAGAGTATCTCCTAGATCTTCTCGTACTTTGTTGATGTATTTTTCATCTACTACAATATCTAATTCTTTTAAGATCTCATCTTCACTTCTTGCTCTGACTGCAGCATCTGATAAAAGCTGTGCCAAATTTTTATCAAATAAAAGAACACCAATTACATCATAAACTTTATCGCTGTTCATAGCATGACGAATTTCCTCTAGTTTTTCAAATAATTTTCTAAAAATTTTACCTTCTACTGTATCTGCTGCAACAAGATTGTACACAAAGACTTCATATTTTTGTCCATATCTATGAATACGACCCATTCTTTGTTCTAGTCTATTTGGATTCCATGGAATATCATAATTAATCATTAAATTACAGAATTGTAAATTGATACCTTCTCCTGCTGCTTCAGTTGCAACTAAAATTTGAGTTTCCTGTTTGAAAACTTGTTCTGCTGTAATCCTTTCTTGCAAATTCATTCCACCATGAATGGTATTTACACTATATCCCCATTTTTTGATTCTTTTTTCTAAATATTCTAGTGTGTCTTTGGATTCTGTAAATATTAAAATTTTCTTGTTCTTAGCTTTCTTTTCTAATTCTGTCATTGTTTCTTTTAATTTACTTAATTTTACTTCCACTTCACTTTCAATGACTTCTTTTGCTTGATTTTCTAATATTGCCAATGTATGAATTTCATTTTCTAATTCTTCTTTGTTCTCTGCGATACTAAGTGTCTCCCAAATTCTTTCTTGATTTTCTCTTTCTTCATCATCCATATCTTCAATTTCATCAAAATCAAAAACAATGGGTTTACGTTTCTTTTTGTTTTCTTCAAAATTCTCCAAAATATCTTTTAATTTATTTTTCCTTCTTTGAAGTGATTTCCATAATGCATAACTGCTTGATGCTAATCTTCTTTGTAATATGGTTAGAGCAAAACCAATGTGACGTTTATTTTCAGATGAGAGTGCCTTGTTGAATTGTTCTTTAACATAAATTGTCACTTGATTGTATAGTTCCTTTTCAGAATCAGAAAGTCTGTATGCTGGTGTAATTACATTTCTAGGTAAGAAAAGTGGTTTCCCTTCAAAATCTTTCATATCCTCTTTCATTCTTCTCAAAAACAATGTATTCTCATTTTTTTTAATAGACTCTTCAAGCATTTCTGTAGTAGCAAAGAATCCTGGTTGAAGTAAATCTAAAAATAATCTAAAATTTTCAGTATCTCCTTTGTGAGGTGTAGCAGTTAAAAATAGTAAATGTTCTGAGTTTTTTGATAAAATTTCACCTAGTTTGTATCTGCCAGTTTTTGAAATTTTTTCATTATACTTGTAAGCTGCCATCTTGTGAGCCTCATCTACTATAATCATATCAAAATCAGCAGAATCAAGAGTAGGTAGAACTTCATCTCGTTTTGCAAAGTCAATTGATGTGATCAGTTGTTTTTCTTTTAACCAAACATTTTCTCCAAAATTATCATTCATTGTTCCTCTTGAAACTAAAGAAAAGTTCTCTTCAAATTTTTCTTTTAATTCACGTTGCCATTGAAATTTTAAATGCCCTGGTGCTACGATTAAAAATCTATTTGCTAGATTACGGAGTTTTAATTCTTTAATTATTAATCCTGCCATGATTGTTTTTCCTGCACCAGGATCATGTGCAAGAAGATATCTAATTCTTGGAAATTTCAACACATAACCATATACTGCTTCAATTTGATGTGGTAAAGGTTCAATCTTTGATGTATTCATTGCAAGTAATGGATCATACAGTGATGCAAATTTGTAACGCATTGCTTCTAATGCGAGAAAAACTTTCCAACTTTCACTTGAAAAATCACATTTGATTGTCTTTAGTATGATATTACCTAGTTCTTTAAATGAGAGAATTTGATCAATATGCTCTCCACTTTGAATCATAGAACCAATTATCTGAATATCTTGTCCTATGATCTCTGATTTTTTTATTTCAATTGGTTCTGGCCATTTTGGTCCTTCAATTACAATTCCTGGTTTAATTTCATTAACATCCAAGATTATGATACCTTTTCACTAATTGATAAATCTAGTTTTCAATCCTTGGTGCTAAGAAATATTCTACTTTGGTTAATGATGGCATTTCAAATAATATGCGCATTGGAGTTTTTGTTCCATATTCCATATTGACATTTTGACTTGCTTTTCCAATATTTCGGATAATTTTAGCCATAAACTCTAGACTATACACTGCAGAACTGTCTTGTGTTACTTCAAGTAGAGATAATTCTGTATTATTTTTTTCCAAATCCACTTCGGCTTTACCTGAGCTTCCTTCTCCGCTAAACTGAATTTTTTCAGGAATGGTTGAAATTCTTACATTTTCAGAAACTCTTTCTATATTTGCCATAATTTTGGCAAGTATATTTGGAGAAAGTGAAACTTTACTTGTTGCTTCAATTTTTGGAATTTCTGTATTTACTTCTGATCTTTCAATCAAGTTCAGATCATACTTCATTTGTAAACTTCCATTAATTGAAATTTTCATTTTATGTGGACCATCAATGACTAGTTCTATTTCATCATCATTTGATGCAGAACTTAGAATGTTTTTAAAATCACTAACTGAAATTCCAAAAAATGTGGCATGACAATCAAATAATGTAAATGATGATTTTGGAAATGTTATGTCAAGTAATGCAACATGAGCTGGATCTACTCCTCGAAATGTGATCCCCTCTTGATTACAAATGAACATTGCCTCATCTGCAATATCGCCTATTGCTTGTAAGATCGCTTTCCATTCCCCTATGTTTGTAAATTTGGCTTCTAGTAACAAAATCTAATTTTACGATAGTATGGAAGCTTAAATGCTTTCTCGTTTAATGATGAATGATTTTTTAGATCTAATATGCGTTAGATGAATTATTTCCCAACATTGTGGAATTTGTGATTTCACACTAATTTCAAAGATAAGGGAATAGATCCCTTAACTATGGATAATTCACTTAATGGGTTACTTTGCTAACACTAGAAACACTTGTAGCATTAATCCTGCAAGTGTGGCAAATGGGCTTATCGCAACAATGTCTTTCTTTATGTTTTTGTAAACCATTACACAAATTTCAAAAACTGAATCTATTATAGTTTGAACATATCTGAAAAGCGTTCAAAGTTTATTTACTCAATTTTTTGATTATTCTAAAATTTCAATATTTTTTAAATTAGTAAAATAATTCTCTGATAGATATTTTCCTCCTTTGAGAAGGTGATTTAGGTACCATTTTTCTGGTTTTCGAGAATTATCTGTTTTAGAATGGTTTGCAATGTATACAATACAATTTATTGATTCATTATTTTTATTTTCTATCAACATTTCCTTTTGACGATAACTATCAAATCTAACACCTTCATTCCAATCTAATTTCTTAATTCCATCCTCATTAGTTTTGTAAATAATCCCTTCTACAATTGAGCCTGAATCTGGCTCAATATTGGCATATCCTGAACCATCTTTTTTTACATTTATTTTGTTAAAAACAAGTTTCCAATCCTTCAAGAATCCTTTTTGCATTTCTATTTCGTTAAATTCAACTTCTCTTTCTATCATACGTTCTTTATTCATATTTGAACCAAAAGCAAAATAGTATGATGACATATCACAAAAACTCTGCAGCGTGTTTTCCTTCTTCAGTAATTTCAATCCATCTAGTCCTACCAATTTTATTTACTTTAACAAATCCCCATCTATTCTCTAATACTGAAATTATATTCTTATCAAGACTTGCAAATGTTGCTTGTGATTCATTTTCAGCATTGATAATAATCAACTTCTGCGCTACTGCAATTTTTGCCATATCTTTTTTAGATATTCTACCATTATTATCAACTACAATTTTCAGTGCTTGAATGTGTTTATCCTCTGGCTTTTGAATTTCATATGTTGGAATGTGTTCAATTTCTTTAATTCCCTTTGACATTGGTTTTCCTGAAAATCCTAGATACTCTTTTGCCTCTACGTAAAATGGATTTACATTATCATCATCGTTAAACATCATTGATGCCATCATACATCCTATTGCTTGTACTTTAGATCCTGAAGCTAAATTAACTGAGATAATATTCCCCTTTTCTTGTAAAATTAATTCTTTGACAGTTTTGATTATTGCAAAGAGTGCTGTTCTGTTATGATATTCTATTACTGATTCAATGTTTAATTTTCCTAGTTGTTCGGAAATCTTTTGATAGAATTTGGTTGCTTTATCTTCATTTGGTTTATCGTGAACTAGTAGGATTACTTTATCTGCTCGCATCTTTTTTGCAGGAAGCACGATTCTATCTATTTCATAGCCTACAGGGGCAATATGTATACGTAAATTCTCATTTTTAGCCATAATAGTATGCTTAGTATGCATAGTATTGTCATGGTATATAATAATTTATTACGCATAAACTAAGTCATGAAACAAACACAAATTCAAAAAATAGCACTAGACTCGTGTGTCGTAATTGATATCATCGAGAAACCTAAAGTCGCCTTTGGACTCAAAGCTCGTCTAAAGGGAAAACAAATCAAAGTAGTTCTTTGTGATGTGGTACTAAACGAAGTATCAAGAGTAAGAGGATTATCCACAAAAATAATCATCCAAAAAATCACAAAAATCCTTGGAAGAGAAATTGAACTATCAAATATTGATCAACAAAACAAAGAAACAGCAAATCAAATCACAAATCAATTTCAGATTTGTCATAACGGAGATAACAAAATTCTCAGTCTATGTCAAGCAAAAAACTTTGTTCTTGTAACATTTGATAGAATGCTACTAAAAGCATGCTCATTTGTTGGAGTTGTTGCATTCCATCCATCAATGGTGAGGGGAATTTAACATGACTGCAACAATGTATCCAAGAATAATTAGAGAATTTGAGGATGATGACGAACCAATGATTTATGGAGATAACTAAATGGAAAGAAATCCTATCCGAGATGGACTTTCAGAAAGACTAGCAATTGAAGACTTGGAATATGATATTAGGGTATTAACCACAGAAAGAGATCATCACAAATGCAGAACCTATATTTTTAATGAATCAATTGAAGCACAGAAAAAAGATCTCAACAAAATTCGTGAGAGTCAAAAATCTCAACAACTTACAAAAGGAGAGATGTATCAATGAAACTAACAAGAATACTTCCAAAATTTCTTGCAAAGTCATACCAAGAAGAAGATATTCGACGAGCAGAGATTCAATTAAACTATCATAAAATGATGGTTAGAAATTTAGAGTACAGAGTAGCTGAAGGACGAGAAGAATTACAGAGACTAAATGGAGGTAAATACTAAATGTTAAAATTCATTTTTCTAATTTTGATAGTAATTGGTTTTGTTGCATTTACTGGAATTGACGTAACTTCTGAATATGAGGCAATATCTGATGTCAGATCACAAGTTTTGGATAAAGTCCTAGATCCACTCACAAAAAAGGCTCTAAAACATGCTTCTGAATCCAATTTAGACGAGGTTGTAGAAGAAGTATTTACAAAATATGGGGATTCATCATGACCATACTTTTTGGATTAAAAAATATCTCAAATGAGGATAGCATTGCAATGACATTTGCAAATCTCAAAGAGAAACTAGATGAGCAAAAGGAGAAAGAAAAATGAAATTTTTTGGATTACCAAAAAAAGAACTTGATTACATGGCAACACTTGAGTGGGCTCCATTGATGAATTATTTAGAAAAAAAATATGGCGTAGAATACAGGGATGAAGTTGCTAAAAGACTAGATAAAGTCATGAAAAAAAATAAAGATAAAAAATTACATTCTAAAAAAATGTCAATAGATGAATCATTAAGGGAGAAATTAAAATGATAAACAACAAACTCCAAATTTGTAAATGGCACCAATGCGATATTGGATATAGATATCATCATACAGGCGAGGAATGGGATACCCACCAACAATATTCAAAAACTGATATTCCAAGATTGACACAGCAAACAGAAATTCTAGATATCCAAAATAATCAGATTAGAGCAGGTGCAATGCCTCAAGGATATGAAACTTCGGGATATGAGCCTAAAAGAAAGGAATCTGAACAACGAATCAAGTTTTGGAGGGCATTAGCAGTTGGAATGCTAATTGTAACTTGGAGTATAATCATTGTGAGTGTGGTGAGTTGATCATGCGAATTAAGAAAAAATATACTGTAAAAGAATGGAAAAAACTCAAAGACATTCAAGAAATACTCTGTCAGAAATTCGATGTAATCCTAATTGATCATAAAACAAGAAAAGAAACAATCACGGATATTTTTGAGAAAATCAATCTAAATAACTTCAATAGAGGAATGGAATCATTTAACAAAATAATTCAAGACTTTGGTGGTTCTATGGAACAATTAACTTCAGAGTTAAACACATCACCAAAAAATAATGTAAAAATTTGGTCTGACTCATCAAATGATGAATCTCAAAAAGGAAAAAACAATCTAAAAAAAATATGGGGGGATAAATTTGAGGTGTAAAATTTGTCAAATCCCTCACAAGAATACTGCTAGATATCAGTCATGGGAGGAGCAAACATGTAGATTCTGTAGTAGTCTTTGTGACTATTTTTCATGGAATGGCAACTATCTGCATGAATACTGGAGAGTTGGAAATTGAATTGTCCAAACTGTGGTAAATCATCTATTGCTGAAATTTTCTGGGGATATCCTGGAGATATAGAATCAATGAAAGAGTCAATTGAGAAAAAAGAGATTGTTCTTGGTGGGTGCTGTGTTACTGATAATGATCCAAAATGGGAATGCAATGACTGTGGTCATCAGTGGGGAGAGCGAGATGAATAGATTTACAAAAATTTTATTTTGGTTTGTAACAATTGCATTAGGATTTGTTAATCCTCTGATTAGTGTGGCACTAGTTGTATTGTATTATTTACCAAAAATTATTTCAGACTTTACTCAACCATGTGAAGAAGTTAGAGAAGATTCTGGAATAAAATCGTACTCTGATGATGTTTTGGAGGATATGAAATGAAACAATGGAATAGAGAAGAACTCATGAAAGGTCTAAAGGAATTAGTTACAGAAATTAGTTATTTAGAAAAAATAGACGATGTTGATGGTAAGAGTGGGGGTATCTGGACTACTAGTGAAGACGCTTGTATTTACAAAGGGATTCCACCATTTAATCACGATTTAGAATATGGAGAATTACTGTTATCTGATAACGGGGATACAAATCCAAATCACAAAGGAATGAAAGTAAAAGAGATGTACACCTATGGAATACATCGAGAAATTTACAGTTGGCTTGAGGAAAGAGGATGGTATCCAGAATGGTATGATAGAGTTACATTGTATTTTTGGAAACACACTGAAGACTCTGATGAAGAAATTGTTGAGAATCTTGAAAATTATCAAATTTATCTTGACACTCATGAAATAGATGGTATTGAAGGTGAGATATTAAAAAAGTTGAACGCACAATTTAAGGAGAAAAATGATTAAAGCAGTTACAAAAGATTCTCACAAAAAGAGTTTGAGTGAAGCATTTGTCAATTCATTTGGTGGATATCCAGTAGGATATGGATTAGGAATTGTCATACTACCATTATCTTTAGGCTGGATTCAAGAAGATCCGTTAACTGCAAATTTGGTAATCACATTTGTTTATGCTTCAGTTTCTTTTGTAAGATCATATGTTTTACGAAGAGTTTTTGAGAAATTTGGAATTGAAGATAATTTTATCAAATTAGGAATAAAGGCTGTAAGGAAAATATTTTGAGTTTTCAAGCAGGATATGCATTTGTGGCTATTTTTTCACTAATTTTGAGCATAATTTTGTTCTTTATTGACGGAATGCTACTTTATGCGATAGGGTTTTTTGTACTGTTTTTGATGTTAGGATTGATGAAGGCAATGTGGGGAGTATCTGTTTGGGCAGATAATACTACAAGAAGAATGGGAGGAGAGGAATAATGACTGATTCTTCTGAATTAAAAATAAATAATTTGAGCTTTTCACATGTATGTAAAATTACACCACAATTAGATTCATCACAAAATATTTTAGAATTTTTACCTCAGGATAGATATGAAAATAAAAAAAATCTAAAATTAAACAAGTATGGTAAAGGTCCATTTTGTAAATTTACCATTGATAGAAAATATTTGAACAAAACTGGTGTTTACATATTGACAGTTGAAAATGAAATCAAATACGTTGGTGAATGCGATGATCTCTTCAAACGTTATGGAATGGGGTATGGAAATATTTCACCTAGGAATTGTTTTGAAGGTGGACAGATGACTAATTGTAGATTAAACTCAAAGATACTTTCATCTATTAAAGAAAATAATTCTGTAAATCTATATTTTCTTGAAACAAAAGATAGATTCAAAATTGAACATGAATTGATTACAAGTCAAAATTCTCTTTGGAATAAAACATCTGGAAAACCATCAAAAATTGATCAATTATAATTTGTTCTCAAATCCCTGTAATTCTAGGCATAAAAATTAAGTAATACTGAATTAAAGATTAGAGAATATTAAGTATAGTTAACATCTAATAATATCATGTCTGAACCCAAAATTAAAACAGAATGTGAAACAGTTGACAAGAAAATCACTCAATACATCGAGAGAAATGTTTCTCAAAAATTCATTGATGTTTGTTATGAATTAAAAAATAACAGAGTTCCACATGCTGTAATAATTCAAGGTTTATCAATTACACTTGCAAAATATCTTGTACAATCAAAAGAAATACAAAACTCACAAGAAGAAATTGGAAAAATAATTAATGAAACTGTAAATGTTTTAAACAATGCAATAAAACGTGGTGTTAATTTTCCTAGTCAGGCAGCTGCATTAGCAATAACTACTCAATGTGTTTTAGGTATTCTTCCAGAGAATTTGGAGTAATACATGTCTGAAAATAAATTTGAATTTTATCTAAAACGAGATGGATGGACATTGACTGATGAAGTTGGTTATTGTCCTGGAAAAAAATCATTTTGTCCTAGATGTAATTCTGATAAAATAAGTATTTTTTTCAAACCTGGATTCATTGGAAAAGAACAGACACTATGGTGTGAACTAATGGATAATGATAACTTTTCATTATGTAATGACTATGAGATTATCATGAACAGTAATTACAACCCAAATTGGATTTGTAAGGGCTGCCATGATTGTGGGGTGATAAGAGATGAGCAATAATCGAAATGATGCTTTTGTAAAAATAGAAAAAAATGCAGAAAGTTTAGAATCTTATCGAGATTTTTCACTGATATTTATCATGAAAGATATGGTCATAGAACACGAATATTATTCTGAGATGTATGTTGGAACACTTGATTGTGTTGAAGGACATAGAATCTATCTTAAAGATGCATTTGAGATTGACGGGGGCAATTCAATATACCTTGGAAATGAATTTAAAAAATGGGATTTAACGCGAGAAGATTCTAGTATCAATGAATTTCCTCACATCAAATTGGAATTTATTGACTCTATCTATGCTTCAAAATTAAAACTTACATTAGAGCAGGCATGGAATGCATGGTCAGACCCACGAGATCTATTAAAGACTCTAAATCCAAAATATCAAAAAATTCAAGAAATATTTAGCAAATCAGATAAAATATTTTCTGAAGACAGCGAACCTATTTTTCTTAATGAAAATGCAGAAAAAATTTCATTAAAGGAGATTCATGAAATAGAATCAGTTGATAGCAAACCAATTAGTCTGATTGCAGTAACTCGACATCAATATGACATTAGCAAATTCTCAGATTATGAAAATTATATCAAAAACATGGAGACAAATCATAGAATTTATTATGGATTATGGTCAGATGGCAAAAAAACTGAATATGATGTATTGTATGCTATGCCTACTGATGATTATGAAGAGGTTCTAAATCATCTAAATGCACATGATCAAATGAATCGTGGTATATCACAATCAATGGCATTGGTAATTGATTCAAATGGAAAATACAGAATCCTTAGAAATTCTATTTAATTTACAATTAAAATATAATAATCATATTTTAAAATCACAAAATGATTTCAAATTACAAGCATAATGATACTAAAAGAACTAGTAGAGACGATAACTAGGCATAAAATTCTTCAAAAAGTGAAATAAATTCATCAACTTTAGGAACCCACAGTTCTGGTTTTACCGAATAGAATGTTCTGCCTTTAATTTCTTGTTCAATTATCGGATCAATTTTAGAAAATTGATTTTTAAAATCTTGACCCAAATTTGGATCATCTTTGAACGTTGATGTTAAATGAAAATTAAGTGTTCCATCGTCATAGATGTTTAAAACATAATAATCGTAATCACCGAATTTTTTAAAAAAAGTTTCTAGTTTATTATTTGATTTTTTTACCCATCCCTCAGAATTACTTATGTTTTCTAACGCAGCAGTAAGTTTTAGGATCTTTGTTTTAGTATTTTCATCTAATTTTTCACTAGCAAGAATTTTATCATTAAAAAAATTCCATCCTTTAACATGTTCTTGATACCATTTTGAGGTATGTTTTTCATTCAAAAATAATTTTTCAATCCCATAATAGTGTAGAGTCACAAAAGATGTATCTGATTCTGAATATTTTTGGAGCTCTACCCCACACATTTGTATATTATTCATCAAATAATGATCGATGTCAAGTTTTAATGAATTTTCAATTTTATCCATTATAATAATACAAAAAACAGAATTTTCTTTAATGTTATTTTTTAAGTTACTTTTAATTTCATTGACTGATTTTTTATCAATTTTAAATTTTTCTTGAACATATTCATCAAAAGTACCAGAAAATCCAAATTGTTTTTGAATAGATTGTTCACAATCACTTATGAATCCCTCAAAAGTTTGATAAACACATTGGTTTCTAATCCCACCCATGTATCCTGTAACTTGTGCAAAAACTCGACGTTTGTCAGTATTTGAATCAAGTTTTGTTTCTACAATGTATAAAGAACCATTTTGATCAAGAAAAATGAAATCTGCATACCCATTCCCATTATGAAGTTCTTTTCCTATAGCACAAATTTTTCCATTTACATCTAGAAATTCAGAAAAAATTGTTTCAGCATTTTCAACTACAAAGTCTTGTATTTCTGTTTCTTCTCTCCATTCTATAGAATTTTGAGTATGATTTTTAGAATTATTTTTAACAAAAATTACCATATTTTTGTTAAATTACGATGAACTTAAAATTTCCTTCATATTGTTTAAGATAACACAATGCCAAATTATTTTCTAAATCTTATAATCACAAAATGATTTCAAATTACATGCATTACATTTGTTTACACTATTATGATGTTCAGGCTCACTCATTTCAAGAGATATACTTGTAAATTTCTGCAGTGATTTGTGCAAATAATTTAGAGAAAATGAATCTTGAACTTCTGAGAATACTTTGTATGGTTCTCTAGTCTTTCTATCACATATTCTAATCTGCCATTTCTTTTGAGTATGAGGCATTTCAAAAAAATCATCAGGATTTTTGCCTCTTTTTGCTGAAAAATTGGAATTAAGATATGTCAATACTTGGAGTAATTGGCTTGGATATGGTTGTGATTTATTATCATATGTTTGTGGTCGTCCTACAAATTTGTCATCTTGAACAATTAGAGTTTCATCTGCTCTCAAAATTTTATCAATTCTACCTGATAGTGTTAGTATGACATTTTCTGTAGGAAATTCAAATGGCATTATTAGTGTAGAATAGATATTCTCTCTGGCAAATTCAATATCTTCTTCTTTGTCTTCAATTTGTTCTACTGATACAGGCTCTAATTCTACATGTTCCTGCTCATACTTTTCTTCTGCAGAATGAGCCTTGGTACCCTGAATTAGTGCCTGAGAAGGCTTTGGTTTTACACCTTTAATGGAGAGGGGAATTTTGTATTCACAGTAACCTAGTGAATCTGTAAAGTCAGTAACTGAGGCATTAAGATATGTAATTTCTTCCTCTTTCTCTATTTTGATCAATGATATGTTTTGATACTAATTATGATTATTCAATATTGTGTATTTGAAAATAAAATTTTCTTATCATTTGTAGGCACAAATTATCATTAAAATTCTCATTAAAATAAAAAAAGATAGTGTGTATGTTATTATTAAAATACAATTTAAAAAAAGTAACGTTAGCTACGTTGTTTTAATGTTAAAGTAACGTTACTAACGTTAGTATTTTCTTTAGTTTGGTTTTAAAATTATAATACACTATCTTTTTTTGACATTAATTACATTCTAATTTTATTAAAAAAGTAATTTTAAACTAGTATTCTTCTTTGATGATAAATTAAATAACTATACACGTATTCTCTTTTTGATATTATAATTAATTATATTGTTCTATTAGTTCACTTGCTTTCCACAATGTTGATTTTTTATCATATGTAATTTTTATCCAATTTTTATTTCCTTCTTCCTCACTAATTTTTCTCAAATTAACACTAGTTAATTTTTCAATTATTTTTGGTTTCCAAATTTTCCAAGATGGTGGTGAAAAATCTAATCTTATCATTAAATCTACGTCTAATAGTGTTCCATCTTCTTGTATTAACTCCCAAGATCTCATTACAATCTCTGTGAAAATTATTTTTCTAGTCATATCTCTCTCCCTTTTTAATTGAAGATTCTGATGTAATGCATAATTTTCCTTTATTGTTTATTTTAACATTAAATTCTATACTTTCTGGAAATTTTGTAATCCAATCTTTTGATAATGATACCACTAGATATCCTTCAAAATTCAATGGAGTGATAGTTCCTAGATTAATCAAATCTATTCTCCCAGAATCTATCACAAGATTTAGCATGTGAAATAAGATCCAATATTACACTCTCATCTGTTGAATTGAGATTTCCTAAATTTCGTAATTTCCTAATAGTTTCTTCACTTATCTCAAGTTCATTAATCATAACCCTGACATGATTTGACTATATATAATGATACCTAATATTTACATAAAATTAGTTATTTTATTAAAATTACAATATACTCTAGAGTAAAAACATGTAATATTTACAACTTTTACCCTACAGTATATGAAATATCAGGCGTGAGTATACTCTAGGGTATTCAAAGAAATGCATGAAAATGAGAAATTAACGGTTTTTCTTACGATATGTCCTGATTAGAACATCTAGTGTATCCTCCATACTAGTAAATTCACCAGAATTTGCTTGTAGTTGTCCTTGAATTTTGAGTAATTCCTTGTGGATATTCTCATCTACTATTCGGAGGGTTTTGACCATATTGTATATTTGATATATGTTGTATATAGAGTATTTTGATAATTTTAGAAATTTTCATATTCTCATTCATTTTTAGATATTCATGTCTAGAGTAAATCTAAATTCCGAACAGATTTTAAAATATTCAGTTTACGACAAAGATTTTCTATATTGGAATGTTGGATTTGAAGGACTATATTCATTTTTGAAAAAAAATTCAGATGATATTACTGAAAAACAAAGAATCATATTTTTTAGAAATGGTTTTGTAGAATTAGAACCTTCAGAAGAAACTCGTCAAAAATTTTCTTTTGGAGAACGTTTTATACTAAAAATAAAAAACTCGAAACTAATTAAATTTGGTAAAGACATATGGAACAGAATTTCACCAAAAATCAAAAATATAATCTGTGAAAAATGGTGTGAGTATAGAGGATATTTAAAATCTATTGAGTTACCTATAGCATTTCCAATTACATTGGATCAAACCGAACATCTTATTGATGCAATTGGAATACTATGGGATAGTGGTGGTGGCGAAATTTTTACTTCTTCTATTAATTCTGGAGAAATTACTTTACCTTTAACAATTGGACTTGGTATGGTTCTTGCGGGTTTATTTTTTAAATTAAACAAGGATTTTGATAAAATGTGTAAATGTAAGTCTAAACAAACTTCTAAAAAACTAAATGATCAAATCCAAGAAGTTACTAAAGACATTAAACAACAAGAAAATGAATTATTGAAATCAAAAAATAAACGAAAAAAATTAGTTAAACAATCAAAAAAGAAAATGAACAAAAAAAATGGAATATCAAATATCTAAAATAACAGATGAACATGAACGTAAAGTTGCAGTTTTCCTTGATAAGATTGGTTTTAATTTTGTAGACTCACGTTTACAATTCAATAAATCAGAAGCAGAGGTAGCAAGAGAAATTGATCTCTTATTTACTTATCAGAAATGTTCATTCATAATTGAAGTTAGTACCGTTGGAGAAGGACGTAATTCCAAAATTATTACTTTTTTGTATAGATGGAGTAGAAAAAAAAATTTAGAACGACTAAAGAAAAAATGTCCTATTCTTCAAAACCATGTCATGCGAGTCTTTTTTGATTTATCAAAAGATACGCCAGAAAACAAATCTCAGGATGTAGAAGAAACTGCTGAAGAATTAGGAAATATGGTAATTTACAGAGATGTATATGAAAAACTAGATTCAAATGAGAATATTGAGCAAACCATAACTGATTTTCTTGGTAATGATTGGTTTTCTAAAACTGACAAATTTAAGAGATGGTATAAAATTTGGCAATAATTTATGGAATTTTACTTGGAATAATCCTTCTTCCAATGATTCCATCTTCGTTTGCTGAATCTGATTGTATACATCTTAACGGTAAAGTTGTAACGATGGTATCAGAAAATGAAATTGATGATTATGTACTAATTCAAGATAATCTGATTGTTGCAACAGGTAAAATAAATGAAAAATATCCAGTGAATGTTGATTGTAATAGTATACAAGAAATTGATACTAATGGAATAATTTTTCCAGGATTAATTAACATACACAATCATCTTGATTGGAATGTATTTCCAGTATGGGATGTTCCAGAAAAATATGAAAGCAGATATGATTGGCAAAGTGCATTAGAATACGATAGAGATCTAAGAGAACCTCATGGAGTTCTTAAAGATAATTTTAAAATTGAAATGACAAAGTATGCTGAAGTTAAGGCTTTAGTTGGAGGAACTACTACCATTCAAGGTTCTTCGTATCCTTGGGAGAATGCTTTTACAAAAATTCTTGTAAGAAATGTTGAAAAAGATTCTGATATTGATGTAAAGATTCAAAGTAAAATTGGAAAAATCTCTTCAGATGACAAATATTATGAAAATGTGTTAAAAAATATTCAAGAATACAAAACTCAGCGTTTCATTCAACATTTAGCTGAAGGGACAAATAATGAAGCAAAACAAGAATTTTCTATATTAAAAAATTTAGATTTGCTCAGAGAAGAAGTTCTCATAATTCATGGAACTGCATTAGGTGCACAAGAATTTGAGGAAATGTCAAATTCTAATACAAAACTATCGTGGTCTCCGCTTAGCAATCTTTTGCTATATGGAGATACAACAAACGTAGATGATGCCTGGAAATCAGGTGTTCTTGTAAGTTTAACTTCTGATTGGTCTCCTAGTGGAAGTAAGAATCTCTTAGGAGAACTCAAAGTGGCTGATTGGTGGAATAAAAAATCATTTGATAGATTTTTTTCAGATTATGAATTAGTAAAAATGGTAACTGTGAACCCTGCAACTGCAATTAGTTGGGATGATTCTTTAGGAAAGATTGCATCAAACTATCTTGCAGATCTTGTTGTGATAAGTGGTAATAGTCAAAATCCATACAGAGCATTAATTGATACATCTGATTCAGATGTATTGTTAGTTATGATAGATGGTGAGGCAATTTATGGAACAATAGATTTGATGGAGAGTTTAGGGAAAAATGAATTTGATGAAGTAGGGTGTAATGGTTGGATTAGAGTTTTAGATACAACAAATTCTTTGATTGAAAAAGGAGATCAAACTTGGAATGATATTTCTAATACATTAGAGCAAGAAATGAACTCAAAAAAATTCAAGGATTTACTTTCAAGAGAATCTCCATATTATTCACAGATTCTTCCTACACCATTGTTTACATCATGTGATGATGATTTTATCAAAACTATAGAACAATCAAACAATGCAGATTTTTCAAAACTGTTTGATCATTCTAATTTGAAAGTTCCAGAGTGGATTAAAAATAATGCAGGTTGGTGGTCAGAAAATACAATAGAAGATGATGATTTTATTGGTGGAATACAATTTTTGATACAAAAACAAATCATAGACCTGCCTAACTTACCAGAACAATCTTTTGATGATTTAAATGAAAAAATCCCTCACTGGATTAAAAATAATGCAGGTTGGTGGGCAGATGATCTTATTTCAGAAGATGATTTTCTAAAGGGAATAAAATATCTAGTTGAGAAAGGAATTATCAAAATTTAGGCTCATTTCAGATGTTTTTTCAATACGCTTAAGTTAATACAAAATCCACTTAAATTATGACTGAAAATGCAACCTATTCTGAAATTCAAGAATTTGTAAAGAAAAAACACGGTAGAGTTGTAAAATCATGTTGGATAGCTCATGCAAAAGAAATTTGCGGATTGAACCCTAAACGTTCACACAGAAGAATGGGAAAGAGAGTTTATCCTTGCCCTGATGAGAAACTAGTTTGGATAAAAGAGGCGTTTAGACATTTCAAAATGATTTAAAATTTAATTTCAAAATATTTTTAATCTAGTGTAACGTAATAGGTAAGGTAGCAATCAATTATTGCGTTTATGTATAATTTTTTAATCATCTAAATCGTTTTATAACTAAAAAATTAGATAATTTCATGTTTACAGGAATTGTGGAAGGAATTGGTAAAGTTGAAAAAATTTCTCGCAAGACAAAAAATAGAAGTGCCATTGAAATGAAAGTTA
>Ga0233434_1001139_pt1 | contig 27284 bp, 25 predicted proteins | sample SI_122_August201_4_FD_182738 | JGI IMG/M metagenome (GOLD analysis project Ga0233434, IMG submission 182738) | Seawater microbial communities from Saanich Inlet, British Columbia, Canada - SI_122_August2016_120_MG | ecosystem: Environmental > Aquatic > Marine > Inlet | place: Canada: British...
AAGCAGGTGCTAAAGTTATAATAATTGATAAAAAAGTTGATGAAAGTAAAATTAAAAAATTAATTAAAAAAGAATCTAAATTAAGTCAAGAAAAAATAAAAAATATAAAATTTGTTGAATGTGATATTACAAATCCAATTCAAGTTAATGATATTTTTATTAAATTAGATAAATCATTAAAAAATTTAAAAATTTTAGTAAATAATGCATCGTTAGTTAAACAAGTTGGAAAAGAAGATTTAACAGATAGTTACAAACCATTTTTAAAAATGAAAGTAAATGATTGGGAAGAATACTTTTCAGTTGATTTAACAGGTAATTTATTAATTTGTCAAAAATGTATTCCACATATGCAAAAAAATGGAGGAGGTTCAATTATTAATATTTCATCAACTTATGGAATTTTATCTCCAGATCAAAGATTATACAAATATTTTAATAAAAAATTAAGTAAGAAAATGAAAAAGCAAGGTGTAGAAATAGAAAAACCCATAGGATATTCAATTAGTAAATCAGGTATTTTGAATCTCACAAGATTCATGGCAACAAAATTTGCTGAAAATAAAATTAGAGTAAATACATTAACACTAGGAGGAGTGTTTGATAATAATCCACCAGAATTTGTTAAAGATTATTCTGAAAGAACACCACTAAAACGTATGGCAAATAAAGAAGAATATGCAGGTCCACTATTATTTTTAGCTTCAGAAATGTCCTCATATATGACAGGTTCCAATCTAATAGTTGATGGCGGATGGAGCGCTTGGTGATTAATTTTTAAAGTCGATTTTAGGAAATCAATTATGTATAAAATTAAGATTAATGAGAATAAAATGATAGGAGAAAACGAGACTCCATTTATTATTGCAGAAATTGGTAATAATCATAATGGTAATTTAGATACTGCTAAAGAATTGATTAAAACTGCAAAAGAAGCAGGAGCAGATGCAGTAAAATTTCAAGTTAAAAATATTGAAAAATCGTTTTCAAAAGAATTATTGGATTCAACATATGTAAATGAAAATTCATTTGGGAAAACATATCGTGAACATAAAATGGCTTTAGAATTTTCTGAAGAACAAATGAAGGAACTTTATGATTTTGCATCTAAAATGAGTATAATTTGTTTTTCAACTCCATTTGATATAGATTCAGTAGATATGTTAGAAAGAATAGGAAATCCAATTTATAAAATATCCTCATTTCATGTAACAGATTTAAAATTAATTGAATATGTGTGTCAAACAAAAAAACCCATCATAATATCAACTGGAATGTCTACAATTGAAGAAATTGATAAAGCTGTTGAATTAATAAAAAAATTCACAAAAGATTTCATTATAATGCATTGTGTTTCATGTTATCCTACAGAAGATAAAGATGTAAATTTAAACATCATTCCAACTTTGAAAAATAGATATAATTGTCCAATAGGATATTCAGGACATGAAAGAGGAATTGCAATAACGGCATCAACAGTTCTTTTAGGATGTTGTGCAATTGAAAGACATTTTACTTTAGATAGAACAATGAAAGGACCAGATCATGCATCATCAGTTGAACCAATTGGATTAAATGATATTGTAACAAGATCGAAAAAATTTTTTAATGCAATGGGAACATCAAAAAAAGATGTACTTGATTGTGAATTAAAAAATCGTAAAAAATTTAGAGGGTATTAATTATTTTTTGATTGAATTATCAAGTCAGATATTTCTCTAAATGCACCCTGACCACCATTAGTTTTACAAATGTAATCAGAGATTTTTTTAACTTCATAGTTTCCATCCAGAGGCGTTGCAGAAAATCCAACTAATTTCATAATTTCAATGTCATTGACATCATCTCCTATATATGCAGTTTCAATATTAGTAACATGGTATTTTTCTAAAATTTCAGGAAGTATTTCTTCTTTTTTTAAAATATTTGAATACAGTTCTATTATCTTAATTTTTTTAGCTCTCTCTTTGACTATTTTTGAATTTTCTCTAGTTAACAAAATGGACTTTATTTGATTCTGCAATAATAATTCCATTCCCATACTATCTTTTGTATTAAATTTTTTCATATATTCTCCTTCGTGGTTATAATACATACATCCATCAGTTAATACTCCATCAACATCAGTGATTATGAGTTTAATTTTTTTTAATTTAGAATTAAGCTCTGAATTCATAGTTATTGTGTAAAAATGGTTATAATAAAGACTATTGAAAAATATTTGTGAAAGCTATTTGTATTATTCCAGCAAGAGGAGGTTCAAAAGGAGTTAAAAAGAAAAATATTAAAAAAATTAATGGAAAACCATTACTAGGTCATGTAATAGAATCTACAAAAAAATCAAAAATTTTTGAACATGTAATTGTATCCACAGAAGATGATGAGATTGCTAAAATTGCTAAAAAATTTGGTGCAGAAGTACCATTTAAACGACCAAAAATATTAGCATCAGATTATGCACCAATGGATAAGGTTTTGTTACATGCTGTACAAGAATTGTATAAATTAAATTATGAATTTGAAATATTTGTATGGCGTGACGCAACAACACCATTTATCAAATCTGAAGATATTAAAAATTCAATACAATTACTAAAGAGAAAAAAGGTTCCAATAGTTAGCGGTGTTTATCGTCAGCATCTAAATCCTTACTTCAATATTGTGGAAACAAAATCTAATGGTTTTCTAAAATTATGTAAACCATTAAAAGTTAAAGCACGATCTAGGCAGGAAGCTCCTCCAGTTTTCCAATTAAATGGATTATACGTCTATGATGCAAAAAAATTTTTAAAAATTAAAAAAACTGACCTTTCAAAAACCCTACCTTATGAAATTCCAGTAGAAAATGGATTAATGATTGATACAAAATTTGAATTTGAAATTGCTAAGATGATTTTAGAAAAAAATAAAAAAATATAATAATTATTTATTAAGTGATTTTTTATCTTCATTTAATGATTTTAAATATCCTTCATTCTGAATATAATTTTTATTAATATCCAGTAGATCAGGAGAATTATTTACAATATTTAAAACATCATCTAATAAAATTGGTTGTTTATCAATTGACAAGATAATTTTTTTTAAAAATAAAAAATCATTTGCTCTATCTAATGTACATCGAATGTGAGATAAATTTTTTTTATTAGTAATATTATATAATTTGAATTTTTTTTCATTAGTATAGATATAAGGTGTGACATGTTCTCTTTCAGATAATTTTTTTGCATTTTTCCATGCATTTTCTAATGCTTTAAATGAAAATACTTCTACAGCATAACCTTGAGGAAATGTCGGAGGATGTTCTGTTGAAATATAATCATAATTATTTTCAGTAAATTTTTGAATTGCCATATCAATAATTTCTGGATCTACCAAAGGATTATCAGATGTAATTCTAACAATAGTAGTTAATTTGAAGTCTTTGGCACATTGATAATATCTATCAAGTACATCTTTTTCTGAACCCCTAAAAAAATTAATATTATTTTTTGATGCGTAATTTACAATAACATCATCAAACTTTTTTGTAGTCGTTGCAATAATTAATTTATTAATTTTTTTTGAAAAATTAAGTTGATTAATAACAAAATCAAGTATAGGCCTATTTTTTATTTTCAACATTATTTTTTCAGGATATCTAGAAGAATTCATTCTTGCTTGAACAATACAACCAATCATATTTCTAATATTATTCCTAGTTTAATTAATTATAAGATTTTTTTATTAGTATCATTTTTTATCTTTGATAAGATAGAGAATAATAAATACTCTCAAAGATTAATCTGGAAAATGGCTAAAAAAATATTATGTTGGATGGGTTCTGATTTTACACATTTTTGTTTAACAAATTATCTTGAAAAAATGATTGATGCAGAATATTTTGCTATTATAGATATTACAAATAAACCAAAATCTTTTTTTGAAAACCAAAAACTTGTTAAATTTAAAAAAATATGGTTTTTTCATGATTATATATCAAAAAAAAATGGCAAACCTAATTTAGAATATTTGCATGGTATTGAAAAAAAAATTAATGTTAATATTTGGAAATTAGCATTAAATGAAAGATTATTTTTTAATTTTTATGATTTTCATAAATTTACTTCTAATGAAATTTTATCAATTGATGAACAAGCATGTAGATTATTTGAAAAAATTTTAGATGAAGTAAAACCAGATTTTTTTATTACAAAACAACCAGCTTTGCATCATTTAGAATTATTTTACCAAATGTGTCGTGCTAAAGGGGTAAAAGTCTTAATGTTGAATAATAGTAATTTTGGAAGTAGATCAATAATTGTTGAAGATATTAGTAAATTTGATAATAATCCAAACCTAGATAACTTTAAACCAGAAAATAAAACATTTGAAGAAAATAGACGTTTCCAAAAAGAACTTAAAAAAAATATAGATGTAAATTTAATCACTAAAAATAGATCATTATCATATTCAAAATCTGCATTAAAATTTTTATCTGAAAAAAATATTAATCAAGAAACTAACTATAATTATTTTGGTCGAACAAAATTCAAAGTTTTAAAATCAGAATTAAAATATAATATAAAATTAAAAATTCGAAATAATTTTATTAATAAAAAACTTACACTTAATCCAGACTTAAAAGTAAAATTTATTTTTTTCCCAATGTCTTTAGATATGGAACGTTCTACACTTATTGATGCTCCGTATCATACAAATCAAATAGAAGTAATTCGTTCGATAGCAAAATCCATACCAGCCAATCAGAAATTATATGTTAAAGAACATCCAAGTCAATATTTACGTGGATGGAGAGAAATATCAGATTATAATAGTATAATGAAAATACCAAATGTTATTCTAATACATCCAGAGTTTTCTTCAGAAAAATTATATCAAAAATGTTCGTTAGTTATTACAATTAGCGGTACAGCAGGATTTGAAGCTGCATTATATGAAAAACCATCAATAATATTAAATGAACTTAGATATTCAATTCTTCCATCTGTTCACAAATTGAAATCTTTTGAAGAATTACCATCAGTTATCAACAACAGTATTGAAACTAAAGTCAATATAGATGATATTAACAGATATGTAAAATTACTTGAGTCTGTAACTATAGAATTCAATTGGTTAGAATTTCAACAAAAATTTCAAAAAGAATTTTATTTTAACGACACTTTTCGGAATGCTAAAATATCAGAATCTAAATTAAAAAAATTTATTGAACAGAATAAAAATATTTTAGAACAACTTGCAAAAGACCACATTAAAAAAATGAATGAATTAGAAAATAATAGTAATTGTTAAAACCATTTGCTTAATTATAGAAAGAATGAAAAAAAATATCATAATAATCGATAATGGTGTAAATATCAATGAACTTGAAAAAGAAATTAAAAAAAAAATACATATTATGATTTATACTTTAGATTACGATATTCACAAAATTTTAGAAAAAAGAAAAATTTCACATAGTCTTGCTGAAGAAGTTCTTACCAATGAGGATTTTGAAAAAATAGATTTACTATCAATTAATGTTATCAAAAACTGTTTTGAAAAATATAGGAATTCATTAAAAGTTAAAGATATTTTTCTACCAGAATTAATTGAACATGAATTTCTTACATATTCGTTAACACAATTTCTTAAACCATATATGATTTTAAAGATTATTGAAAATAGTGATGTTGAAAATATTTTAAACTTTACAAATTATGATGATTTCATAAAAAAAATAATCAAAAAAAGCAAAATTAAGCATAAAAATTTTCCAGTGAAAAAAAATTCTGAATTATATCATGATACAATTCAATTCACTTTAAAGATTGGAAATATTCCACTACATATTGAATTAAGTAGAAAAACATTTTCTAAAATGAAAAAAATAATTCAAACAACTATTGATAAAATTTTCAGATTAAGTCCTAATGAAAACATTAAACAAAATATTTTATTAGTAAATTTTGATCCATTGCAATATCAAAATCTGTTAATGGAGTTAAGTAGTAAAAATATAAATCACATTTTATTAAATACAAGAAAACCTGCAATTACAAATAAAAAATCTATGGAAATTATAAGGAAAACTGGTTCAAAAATTATTGATTTAAATAAATTTTCAAAATTGATCAAAAAAGAATATACAAATGAAGATAAAAAATTAAGAAAAAACATGTCAGAAATTTTTTCTGATGATAAATATTTTGAAGAAATATTTTCTATTAATGATATTTCCTTTTGGTATTGTATGAAAAATTCATTTAGAATCACTTTTGTTACTAGATTTATTGAATCTCTTGAAAGAATTCATTTGTTAAATAAATTTTTTGAGTTGTATGATATTTCAACAATTTTTGTTTGGGTAGATGTAGGTCAAGAAGAAAAAGAATGTATTCTAGTTGGGAAGAAATTTAATATTAATTCTATTATGTTACAACATGGTAGAATACAAACTTCTAAAAAATGGGATAAATTTGCTAGATTTTTGGGGCAATTTCCTTCTCCATTACTAAGCGATAAACAAATTGTATGGGGGGGAATAAGTAAAAAATATGCTTTGAGTTACAATCATTCTGAAGAAAATATCATCATAGGTGGAAGTCCACGGCACGATAAATTTTTCAATTATTCTTCAAAAAAACAAAATGAAGGATTTATTTTATTAGCTACAACTGGTACAATGTTTCTTTCAGCAGATTCATGTACAGCATCTTCTCAAATAAAATATGATGAATATATTAAAGAAATTTATCGAGTTGTAAAATTGTTACCAGGAAAAAAACTTGTAATTAAATCACATCCTAGTCAAATTTTAAGAAAATTTGTACAAGGAATAATTGATGAAATAGATCCTACAATAACTATGATTGAAACTATGGATAATGTAGAATTATTTAGTAATTGTGAATTGTTGATAACCTTCAACAATTCAACTACTACTTTAGAAGCAATGTCAGTCAAAACACCAGTCATATCTTTGCAAACAGATAGGTGGGCAGAAGAAGAAGATATTGCTCAAAGTGATGCAATCATCAGTATTGCAAAGATTTCTGAATGCGAAGATGCCATTAAAAAAGTACTTTATAACACACAGTTTAGAAAGGAATTATTAGAAAAAGGCAACAAATTCTTATCCCAATATATGAGCAATAATGGTAATGCATCTGAAAATATTGTCAATATTTTAAAGATGCAGCAAAAAGAATGATACAGTTACAATGTTTACCTAAAATTTAGATAAAATAAGAACATTAAAAAATAATTGAAAAGGGGAAAAACTAATTGTTATCAAAATATGTTGTTTTAGGATTAAATTATGGTGGTCATGATACTTCTGCTTGTTTAATGATTAATGGAAAATTAATTGCTGCATGTGAAGAAGAAAGATTCAATAAAAAAAAGCATACAAGAGAATTTCCAATAAATGCAATAAATGATTGTTTAAAACAAGCAAATTTATCAATTCATAATATACATGAAATTACACTTTCATATGATCCAAAATTACTCAAAATTAATAATTTTGAAAATTTGATTCATCCTACAAGAAATAGATTTAAAATTCATGATTTAGAAAAACTTCGAAATTTAAGAAAACAAGATTTTGATCTTGAAGATTTTGTACGAAATGAGTTAAAATTTTCTGGAAAAATTACCTCACATTTACATCATTTATGTCATTTAGCTAGTTGTTATTATCCAAGTGGATTTGATGAATCATTAATTATTAGTCATGATGGCATTGGAGAAGTTGATTGTTCTCTAATGGGTGTGGCATCTAATGGAACAATTTCTATTTTTCATCAGGGAAATCAATGGCCAAATTCACTAGGATTGTTATATGCAGCAATTACAGAATACCTTGGATGGAGATACAGTAGTGATGAAGGTATTGTAATGGGTTTAGCTCCATTTGGAGATGATACTCAATCAATAAATTCAGGTGAACAAACATATCAAGAAATTTTTCAAAAAATAATATATCCTATAAATGATTTTGATTATGAAATTGATAAAACATGGATTGCATTTCATGATATACGAGATAAATGGGTAAGTGATAAATTTATCAAAACATTTGGCCCGAAAAGAATACCAGAAGAGGAAGTTAAAGAATATCATAAACATGTTGCATGTGCACTACAAAATAGATTGGAAGAAATAATTTTATTACAATTAAAAAAATATAAAGAAAAATTTAAAATGAAAAAACTTTGTTTTGCTGGAGGTATAGCTCTCAATTGTTCTTTAAATGGAAAAATTTTAGAAAGCAAATTGTTTGATGAGATTTTTATTCAGCCAGCTAGTGGAGATAACGGTACTGCAATAGGGGCATGTTATTTATCAACAAAAAATGCTATTCCAGATCTTAAAACTTCCAGATCTGATAATTATTACATTGGTTCTAAATTTACCAATGAGGAAATAGAAAAGACTTTGGAGGGAAAGAAGGTAAATTTCTTCAAACCAGAAAATTTAGAAAAGTATGTTGCAAAAACATTAAATCAACAAAAAATAATTGGTTGGTTTCAAGGTGGAGCTGAATTTGGTCCAAGAGCATTAGGTAATCGCAGTATTTTGACTGCTCCATTTCCAAAAGAAATGAAAGATATTCTTAATTCAAGAGTGAAATTTAGAGAAGAGTTTAGACCTTTTGCACCTGCAATTTTGTCTGAATTTGCTAATGAATATTTTGACATTAATCAATCTAGTCCTCATATGTTAATTGCAGTCAATGTGAAAGCTAAAAAAATATCAGAAATACCAGCAGTAGTCCATATTGATAATTCTGCTCGAGTTCAAACTGTTGATAAATCTAATAATCCAAAATTTAGAAAATTAATCGAATCATTTTATGAAGAGACCGATTGTCCTGTACTTTTAAACACATCATTTAATGTAAAAGGACAACCAATTGTAAATTCTCCTGAAGATGCGATAAATTGTTTCTTATCAACAAATATAGATATTCTAGCGATTGGAGATTTTGTAGCAGTAAAAGATCAACAATAAAAATTAGAAAATATTATGAATAGTTATAATCGATGTGTATATGGAAAAAATTATTCATGAAGCCAAATTTTTTTATTGTTGGAGGAACAAAATCAGCAACCACAAATATTTCATATTATCTAAATGAACATTCTAAAGTTTTTGTTTCAGAATTAAATGAACCATATTATTATTGTAGATTTGATGTGCCAAAAAGATTTAACAGAGCATCTATGATTACTGATAAAAAAAAATATTTAGATTTATTCAAAAAGGCAACAAATCATCAAGCGATAGGTGAAGCGACATCAGTATACTTACATTGTCCACATTCTGCAACAGAAATTAAAAAAGAAAATCCAGAGTCTAAAATAATTATAGTGATAAGAAATCCTATCGATAAATGTTATTCAAGTTATTTTTCATACAAGTTCATGAATTTAGATAATAGAAGTTTTAGTGAAAAAATAGATATTTTTGAAAAACAGATTGAAAATGATGAATTTTATATTTTTAATTTTATTGAACAAGGATTTTTTTCAAAACATATTAAAAGATATCAAAATGTTTTTTCCCCCGATAAAATTAAGATAGTATTTTTTGAAGAATATATTAAAAATGTGCATGCACACATTGATTCTATCTTAGAATTTCTAGATATATCTGAAAAAATAGAATTAACTGTTCAGCCAAAAAATTCTTATAGAATTCCCAAAAACAAAATAACAGAATTATTACTCAATAGTTCAAAATTTCGAAATTTATCTACTAAAATTATTCCCACAATTCAAAGACAAAAAATAGGGGAAAAGTTTTTTGTTAAACAAACAAAAATTCCAGAAATGTCACAGGATGAAAGAAAAAGACTGAGAAAAATCTATGAATTAGAATATCAAAATTTAACAATAATGTTAGGTAAAAAACCACCTTGGAAAGATTTTCTATAAAAAATATTTCTAGTTTAAGATAATTCTATAGTTTCTTAATAAATTAAGAATTTTTTTACTATAAAGATTATCTTAGTCTTAAAATTGTATTAATAGTATAAATTATGATTCCAAAATGTTTGTTTTGTTGTCTAAATTTGAATTCTCTATGAAATTTAAAATTGATCCAAAAATAATGTTTCAAAATATAATTGATTTTGAATATTATCCAAATTTTATGAAACAGATTCAAAATGTGAAAATTATTAAAAAATCAGAAAACAAGATCATTACTGAAGAAACAATAATATTAAAATCATTAATAAAAAAAGAAATTGTACAACAAACAATACATCAAATCAAAGAAAATAAACTTCACTCTGAAATTATTTCAGGTATAGCTAAAAATTCAATTATTGATATAATTTTAGATGGATGTAAAGAAGAAACTAATGTAAATGTAAAAATTGAATTAAAGTTAGGATTCAAAGGAAGAATTTTTGAACCACTAATTAAAAAACATTTGAAAATGTATATTATCGGGATTTTAAGAAAAATAAATACAAGGATTTTGGAGAAAAGTTGAAATTGGGTAAAATATTTTTAATAGGTAGTAATTAAAAATGAAATCTTTTCCAAAAATCATGAATTGGAGTAATCTTCTAAAATTTTCAAAAGATTTTCAAAATAAAACTCCTTTTCATTTTGGTTTTTTAGAAAATGTATTTGAACAATCATTCTATGATAATCTTTTTGATTCATATCCAAAATTTGATCAAACATGGATTAGGATTGAAGAGCCAGATAAATCAGCATATAGAAAATTTTGGTTTGGTGATAATACACAAACTACAGATAGACTGGGAGATAATAATGAATTTAGTGAATCTTGGAATACATTTCATAGATATATACATTCATCAGAATTTGAAGAGAATTTTTCAAAATTTGTGGGTATTCCAGAATTAAAAACAAAACATTTTACATTTGCAAACCTAAAGAAAGGTGGATTTCAATACCCTCATGCACATAATTCTAGTACAAGTACACTAACAATGTTTTTTTATTTTGTAAAAGATTGGCAACAAGGAGATCCTGGCTGTACCTATTTTGCATCAGGTGAAGAAGACTCAGATATTTTAGTTGAACCATATAATTTGGATAATACTATGACATTATTTCGTGATGCTGATAATGCATATCATGGTGTAAGATACATAGAAAAAGATATTGAAAGAAGATCTGTTTGTGTTATTATGGAAAGATTTGTAGAAGGGGAAGGGTGGGATTCAGAGAGATTTTTAAAAACAGATCATTCGATGGAATAACAAAACAGGATTTTATTGATGAGAATAGGTCCTGAACATGTTTTTAGAGAAAAACCTTACTATGGATATTTAATTGCTAATAAAAGACAAAAACTAAATTTATAATTATTTCTGGGGAATAATTGAAGTATTCTCAGGATGTCTCCAAAGTTTATGAATTGGAATTCTTTTTAATGACTGACCTTTACCCACAGGACTATCTCCATATATGGATAATTCATCTTCAACTAATTGAAATTGTTCTTCAGATAAAACAAATTTCTGAATTTGAGGTTTTGAGTAAACAAATCCATTTAATGGTAATTTTTCTGAACTAGAGACCCATTTATCAATATTGAAATAAAATTTGTAATCTGGATTAGTATCCATTCGATCTTTTCCCAGAATATTATAACTAAGACCACGTGAATAGTTACAAACATCATTAAATTCTCTGTGAAATTCTCTATCATCATGTCTATTACTTACAATTAATTCTGCAGTACTAATTACGTATTCTGTCCATTGATCCATATCTGATGTAATCAATGCGTTATGGTATTGAATTACGTTTATTCCAGATCTACCATCAAGAAGCTTTTGATAATTCTCATCACTTTGATAAAAATCAATAATGTCTTTTGGAGAATCCCATAATTCATCATGCGATGAATTCTTTACACTCTCATAGACTGATCTTATACTTTCAGGCGCTTCTGAAATTCTTTTGTGCAATAAATAAAATAGATCAAATACATCGTAATCATATTCTCTTAATAATTTTAAAATAGGATCATATACAATGCCTATGCTTGTTACAAACATCACAAATGCTAAACATCTTAACTCTATGTATTCTTCAAACGTCAATGTGTTGGAACCAACTACCACTTCTTCAATTTCACATACTACACGTCCATTACTTAATTTTCCAAAATCACGTGGAAGTATTCTAAATTTAGTTTGAAATTCCCATTTCTCACGTTGTTGAGGTGTATTTAGCTCTGCACCATTAAGCATCATACATGTATGAACTTCAATATGATCTAGTTTTGCTCTTACTAAATCTCTTAAAGTTCTAACATGACTTTCATAAGATTCTCCAGGCAATCCCAAAATTACCTCCGATGATGTTCGTATATTAGATTCTTTAATTGTGGGTGCTAATGCTAGCATTTGATCAACACTAATGTTATCTCTTTTAATATTTTTTAGAACTTGTTCATCCATAGATTGAACGGACATGTATATTCGTAAAGCTCCATTATTTCTTTTTACGGCCTCAATTACACGCTTTTTTTGATTTTTTCCAGTTGTGGCATGAATTTGTTGTGGATAATTGTATTCTTGTTGAATTTCTGCGATTAGATCACATACTTCTAAATCCCGCGGCATCATTCCAAAATTCAGATCACTAATAATCATGTTATGGGTATTTTTTGGAATATGAGCACCAATGTATTTTAATTCATCTTTAACACGATCTAAACTAAAACTATTTACTTGATTTACAGCACTACTTCCATCAGTACAAAAAGTACATGCAAATGGACATCCCCGATTAGTTTGTAACATGGGACTCAATTTTCCATCAAAAAATTTATCTAAAAACCCACTAGTATATGGAGAAGGCACCTCATCAAGAAGTCTAGTTCTAGAAAGGGGCTCATAATGTATAATATTTTTTAAAGTTTTACTAATACATCCTTCAATATGTGTAGAGAAAAGATCTCGTTTTTCTCCAATTCTATAATTTGTTTCAAATAATTGTTTGATAATATTAGAAAAACCTATTTCACCTTCTCCAGGTACATAAAAATCAACATCAGTGAATTCATTCATGAATTTTGTTTGAGATTCAATATCATTTGGAAAATTAGGGCCACCCCAAACTGTTACTCCATTTGAATTAAGTTTTTTAAATAATTTAAAAAACTCATAGCTTACGTTATGATTCCAGGCATAATTACTTAAACCTAAAACATCGGGAGGTGAAGAATTTAGAGCATTATCCAAGTCATCAATATATTTAAAAACCTGAATTTCTACATCATTACCAAATTTAGATTTACAATAACTTGCAATATATCCAACATTTAATGGAAAAGCATCTGTAGCAAGTGAAATAGTAGTATATGTCAAATCACCTAAAAAAATTTTCAGAGGTTTATGAACCACATAATTTCTAAATTAGTGTCATATTTATAGAATTTCAAATATAGAATGAAAATCTAGTGTATTAAAAAAAATACATTATGTTAAAAAGAAATTAATTTAGAAAATCCCATTCTAAAATTTGATCTTTCAGAATATTTTCTTTAGTTGTCATTCCAATCACTTTATCAAAAAATTTAGGTTGAATACCACTACCAGGTCTTCTTATATCAATCATATCTTTTGTAATCTTTGTTCCTTTTGAAATATTTGTTAGTGCAACAATACTAACTCTATTCGTTTGACGATTTTTTATTTCTGATTTTGTAGGTAATTTTTCTCCAGTTCCAAATGATTTTTGAATATTTTTTATTGAATATAATAATTCTGAAAATTCATTTTTTGTTAAAGCATGAATATCGTCAGGACTAGGAGTATTACTTTCATCTCTAAAATGTCTTTCAATGATGTTTGCTCCCATTGCTACGGATGTAAGAGTAGAAGTTAGTCCAATAGTATGATCTGAAAATCCAACAGGAATTTGAAATTCTTGTTTCATAGTAGATATTACTTTTAAATTTAATTCATCAATATTAGATGGATAATTTGAAACACAATGCATTAAAATTAATTTATCATTATTAGATTCAGTAATTGAATTTACAGAATTTTTGACTTCTTCTAAACTACACATTCCAGTTGATAAAATAATAGGCTTACCTGTTGAAACAACTTCTTTCAATAATGGAATATGACATGCTAAATCCGAACCAATTTTAATTATTGGTACATCTAATTCATCAATAGTTTTAAGATCATCCATATGGCTAGGTGCTGTAAAAATTACTTGACCCATATCTTTTGCATAATCAACAACCTGTTTCTGAAGGATTTTTGATAATTCAAACTTTTTAAAAATATCATATTGAGAAACTTTTCCAGTAGCATCCATATCAAAAAAATTATTTTTTGTTGTGATTGTATTTGCTTCTAATGTTTGAAATTTTATTGCATCAATATGAATGTCACTAATTGAATCAATCAGTCTTTTTGCTTCTTCTAAATTTTGAAATGATCCTCCAATCTCAGCTATTGAATAACATGGAAATCCATCACCTACCCATTTATTTAATAATTTAACATTTTTCATAAAATTAATTTAAAAGGTAAATAAATAAATTTAATGTATAAAGATTAAGTTAGATAGAAAATGTGGTTAATTAATTCATGAAAGTAGCAATTCATCAACCAAATTATTTGCCATATTTAGGATTTTTTCATAAACTTAGTTTAGTAGATACTTTTGTTATTATGGATGATACTCAATATGATAAAAAATTTACAAATAGAAACAAAATAAAAGTACCAGGAAATTGGATTTGGTTAACAGTACCAATAAATAAAAAACATAAGTTTGTAGCAAACAAAATTGTTGAAATTAATAATGAAGAAAATTGGCAATCGGATCATTTCAAAAAAATTAATCATTCATATTCAAATTCTGAATTTTTTAAAAAAAATTACAAGACATTTTTTGAAAAAATATATTCAAAAAAATGGGATCATCTTTTTACATTAAATTATGAATTAATAATTCAATTAATTGATTGGTTAGATATAAAAATTGAAGTAATTAAAGAATCAGAATTAAATATCAATGGTAATTCAACAGATAGATTAGTAAACATATCTAAAAAAATCGGTGCAGAAACTTATGTTTCAGGAATAGGCGGTAAAGAATACATGAATAAAAAAATGTTTGAAACAAATAATATTAAAATTGAATATCAAAATTTTAAATGTCCTATCTACAAGCAAGTTTTTAATTCAGAATTCATTCCAAATTTATCAATAATTGATTTACTTTTTAACATTGGTCCCAAAAGTTTATCAAAATTAAAACAAAACGAGGATAAAAAATGAAAGTTTTATTTCTTGTAGATGGAAGTTTAAAAATTGGTATGGGTCATATCTATAGATCATTAAATCTGGCTAATGAAATTAAAGAGAAGAATGAGATAGTTTTCATAACTAGAGAGAAATTATCTTTTAAAAATTTTAAAAATTATTATAAAACATTTTTTGTGGAAAAAAATAATATTCTAAAAGAAAAAAACATAATAGAAAAAATAAATCCAGATTTAATAATTATTGATAAACTTAAAGAGAGAAATATTACAATAAATAATATAAAAAAAATTTGTGAAAATATTTTATTAATAGATTACACTAAAAAAAATATAAGAAACAAATTTCATGGAGTTACAATACTTTATCCTGAAACAGGATTTTCGTCACAAAATGAAAATAATTTCAAATATACAATAATTAATAAAGAATTTTCAAAAAATACTACTACTAAAACTGAAAAAATTGCAAAAAAAATTATAGTATTACAAGGTGGATCAGATACATATTGTTTTACACCAAAAATTATTGATTCATTTAATTTAATTAAAAAGGATTTAGAAATTAGTGTGATTATTGGTGAATCTTTTAATTGTTGGAAAAAATTAGAGCAATCTATTTCAAATTCTAACAAAAAGATCAAGATTTTACATAATGTTAAAAACTTGAGTAAAATTTTAAAAAAATATGATTTAGCAATAACTGCTGGAGGAATGACATCATTAGAATTAGCATGTGTTGGAATTCCATCAATTATTATTTGTGGTGAAAAATTTGAAATTGAAACTGCAAAGTTATTAGAGAAAAATAAATGTGGAATAAATTTAGGTTTTGGAAAAAATATATCAAGTAAACAAATAAGTGAATATGTTAATAATCTCATATTAAATTTTGAACAAAGAAAACAAATGAAGAAACAAGGTCAAAAACTTATTGATGGGGATGGTGTAATTAGAATGAAAGAAGTGATTAAAAAATTAAAGCCTAATTATACTTAAAGTTTAAATTAATCATTTCAAATTTCATAGATTGTGATACATACTTTAGATATTGAGGTGATTAAATATTGAATATTTTAGTTATTTGTGCACATCCAGATGATGAAACAATTGGAATGGGCGGTACATTAAAAAAATTATCTAAAAAACATAATGTTAGTATTTTATTTGTTGCAGAGGGAATTACAGCTAGAAGAAAGTCAGGATATGCAACTATTCCACAATATGATGTAGATCATGATGAAATGAAAAAAATGAAAAAAGAGATAATAGTTAGAAAAAATCATGCAAAAAAAGCTTTATCAATTCTAGGGATTAAAAAAATGAGATTTTTAGATCTTCCAAATCAAGAGTTAGATCAAATTCCATTATTAAAAATAACCAAAGAAATTGAATCGGAGATTTCCAATACGAAAGCTAATGTTATATTTACTCATCACTTTAACGATCTAAATTTAGATCATAGAATTGTTTATGAAGCAACAATTACTGCATCACGTCCAATTCCGGGTTCAACAGTTACCTCAATTGTATCATTTGAAATTCCTGCCTCTACTGATTGGAGGAAACCATATCAATTTAATCCAAATTTGTACATAGATATCTCTAAAGAATTAGAATACAAAGTAAAAGCATTAGAAGCATATAATTATGAAATTAGAAAACCACCTCACCCAAGATCAAAAGCAATTACAAAAGCTATTGCAAATAGATGGGGTAGTCTTTCAGGATATAATGCTGCTGAAGCATTTGAAATTATCATGACTAGAGTCAATGATATATCTAAATTGTCTCTATAAAATTATTGATAAACTATTAGTGAAGATTATATAATTTCAAAAAAATATCAATAATATGAAAATTAACAAAGGTCAATTTCGATTATCATCTAGAAATAAAAATTTAAAATTTGAGCTTAATCGTGGAAATGGTCATTTATTGGATTATATGATAAATAGATTAAGATGGCATTTATTTCCTAGAATTAATCATGTAAGTAAATTTCCATCACATGTGGATATTGAATTATCAAGTCTTTGTAATCTAAATTGTCCTATGTGTTATACTACAACGGATGAATTTAAAAAACAAGTTAACCAGAAATCGATGGATTTTGAATTATTCAAAAAAATAATTGATGAATGTAAGAAATACAAACTATATTCAATTAGACTAAGTTTTCGGGGTGAAGCTTTTGTTAATAAAGATATTTTTGATATGATAAAATATGCTAAAGATAATGGAATAAAAGAAGTTTCAACATTAACTCATGGAGGATTTTTAGATGAGTCTAAATTTGAAAAATTAATTGATTTAGATCTTGACTGGTTAACAATATCTTTTGATGGTATAGGTAAAACTTATGAAAAAATTAGATTCCCTTTAAAATTTGATGATGCTGTAAAAAAAATAAAAAGTTTTCATGAGATAAAAAAACGTAGAGGTGTTGTAAAACCAGTAATAAAAGTCCAAACAGTTTGGCCTGCAATTTCAAAAAACCCAAAAGAATTCTACGATATTTTTAATGAAATAACAGATCAAATTGGTTCTAATCCTTTAATTGATTATTTACATAGAGATACAGAAATTCAATATGAAGAAAATTTTACATGTCCTCAATTGTGGCAGCGATTAGTAATTGGTGCAGATGGAATAGTTCAATTATGTTCAAATGATGAAATGGAAACAAATCCGATTGGAAATATAAATAATGAATCAATATTTGAAATCTGGCACGGAAAAAATATGTCTAAAGCAAGACAAATACATCTTCAACATTTAGGTGTCAAAGAATTATCACCTTGTAAACATTGTTATCTTCCAAGAGAAACTGAACATGATACTGTTAGTTTAGATGATCGTTTAATTGGAATAGATAATTATGTTGACAGAGATCAAACTATAGGAAAATAAATTATTTTTTTTCAACAAATAGTGATAAAGCAAATTTTAATGCCCATGATGCCCCATCATAATATTGAAGTAAATCTTCCATTTCCCTTTGCTTATATTTTTTTGAAAAAGCAATACAATCTTTTTGTTTACTTTCTAATTGTTCAATAATTTCTTTAATTTTTGTATTATCCATAATTAAATTATAATTAGAAATCATTAAAAACATTACCAATAATTATAACAAATAAATCATAATTTTTCTAAAGAAAAAAATTATTATCTAATTTTAGATTTTAAAATTATAATATTTTTATAATTTACTGAAATTAAAAATTCATGTATGTTAGTAAATAAGTTGTACACTATAGATGACAAAGTAAAGATGTTTTACATCCGAAAAAGATGCGAATATTAAACTTAGAACAATTATCGGTGAAAAATTCCAAAATTATATAAAAAATGGGAGAACAGTTTTTACTTAGAAATAAAAAAATAAAATGCTTCAAACAGATAGAAAGTACCTAAAAGATTTGTATGAAAATGAACTTAAAAAAACTTAGAAATTATGTTAGACAAAAAAACTACCATGGAATGATTTTAAAGAAAAATAAAAAAAAGATCATATAGAAAAATCTTAAGTGTATAAATACTTTAAATAGAAAAATTCCATATTAACTATGAAAATAATTATTTTATAGAAATTAGTTTACCAAGTTTTGATGATTTTTTTGCATTTAATATAATTTGCAGAGTTTTAATCCCATCATCAATATTATTCATAGTTGTACGATTATTTTTAATACAATTAAAAAAATATTTTGTTTCATCAACATACATTGAATTTTTTTGAAAATTTTGAATTTTAATTAATGATTTCCATTTTTGAGATTTATGAGAGAAAAATTTTACTTCATTTATACATGAATCCCAATAAAGAGTACCCTTAACACCTTTAATTTTAAAGCTCTTAAATTCAGGTCTTTGAAAATAATCTAAATGAACTTCACCAACAATTTTATTTTTTAAAAGAAATGTCATTACAGATAAATCATCAGTTTTTACTTTAAGATCACTAAATTTACCAATAATTGAAAAAACTTTTTGAGGCATTCCAAAAAACCAATAAAGTAAATCAATTTCATGAATAGAAGTTAAAGAAATACCTCCTCCTAAATCATCTCGTGCAGCATATCCAAAACGATAATCTTCATAAGGATGCCAATCAGGAAGATATGAACTACTCTCAATATCTACAGAAAGAATTCTTCCTAATGAATTTTTTTCTAAAATATTTTTAATTTTTCTTATACATGGGTGAAATCTCATATGACAACCAATTTGAGTAATCAGTTTTTTCTTTTTGATTATTTTTTGTAATTTATTCACATTTTTCATTGAATGAGATAAAGGTTTTTCAAGAAATAAATTCATTCCATTATTTGCCAGTTTAATTGCAGTATCCACATGTAAACTAGTTTCATTAGTTACAAAACCAATATCAGGTTTATGTAATAATGCCTCCTTTAATGAATTCACTACATGTATGCCATTTTTCTGTAATTCAGGTAAATTTTTTTGTTTAGTCAACACAATAATTTTTGCATCTGATATTTTAGAAATATTTTTAAAATGACGTTTTCCAATAGAGCCATATCCTACTATCAAAATTGTATGCATATTACTTAAAAAAAATATGAGAATAAAAAGATACTAGATTTAATGTAAATTTTACTAATATTGATTTTAGGAATGAGAGAATTAGAAAAATCTCCCCCATGGATTAATGAAAATGTCTCCAAATGTATATGCCAGTATAAATTTTAAAATTTAAGCCTATAAAGTGTACTATTGAAATTTTCTAATAGTTTTACGAAAGATCTACAAACTGATAAAGTAGAAAAGATAATTAGAGAACAATTTTATGCTTTTACGTGTTAATTGATGAAATTAAACAGATTTTAGAAAAAAATGGGTATAATTTAGATTTAGAAGCAAATAATCGAATCAATACAATGATAGAATCAATTCAAGATGATAATCAAATCAATAAGCTTGACCATATTATTAAGTGGTTTAATAAAAAAAGAGAAGAATCAGATATGATTGTAGAGGAAATAGGTGTTAAAGATCTACAAAAATGGAATATACAAGAAGAAACGGGAAATCTATTTCATGATTCAAAAGGATTTTTTGAAATTATTGGAGTTAAAGTTTCAAATACTTTTGACAGAGAAGTAGGAAAAGAAGGGTGGACTCAACCAATGATTGCAAAAAATCCAGGAGGAATACTAGGAATATTAATGAAAAAAATTAATGGGATTCCACATTATTTACTTCAAGCAAAAGCAGAACCAGGAAATATTGGAAAATTACAATTATCACCAACATTACAAGCAACAACAAGTAATCTATTGAAAGCTCATGGTGGAAAACGACCTTTATTTGCAGAACATTTTAACGAATCAAATAATTTAAAAATTATTTATGCAAAATGGCAATCTGAAGATGGAGGAAGATTTCATTTAAAATCAAATTATAATATGATTGTAGAAATTAAAGAAGATGAAAAATTAGATATCCCAGATTATTTTATATGGATAACATTATATCAAATTAAACAATTATTAAAAATTGAAAATTTTGTTGGACCACATGTAAGAGGAATTATTTCATATTTATAAAAAAATGGATTCAATTAAAATTGGAATTATTGGATGTTCAAGAATTGCAAAACGTTCAGTAATTCCAGCATTTATTAAATCAAAATATACAGAAATTGAGATAATTGGCAGTAGAACAGAAAATAAAGCTAAAGAATTTAGCAAAGAATTTAATTGTGAAAAATTTGGAACATATGAAGATGTTATTAAAGACAAATCAGTAGATGCTGTTTACATTTCAACTCCAGTAGGAACTCATGAAGAGTGGGCTATCAAAGCAGCATCAGAAGGTAAACATGTTTATTGTGAAAAATCTTCTACAACATCTTTTGAATCTGCAAAAAAAATTCTGAATACTGTAAAACAAAATAATGTTAGAATAATGGAAGGTTTCATGTTTAAATTTCATACTCAACATCAAAAAGTTAGAGAATTAATTACTGATAATAAAATTGGAGAAATGATATGTTTTAATGGAATTTTTGGTTTTCCAAAATTTCCAGAAGACGATATTAGATATAATAAAAATTTAGGCGGAGGTTTTCTAAATGATGCAGGATGTTATCCAATTTGTGCAAGTAGAATGATTTTTGAAGATGAACCAATTGGTGTATCAGCAAATTTATCAATAGATCCAAAAACAGGAGTAGATCTAAAGGGTACATCATTTATGATATTTAAAAATGAAAAAACAGCATCAATTACCTATGGAAATGGCAATTATTATCAATCAAAATACAATATTTGGGGTACAGATGGAATTATAGATTTAGAAAGAGCATATTCAGTACCATCAGATTTTGAAACAAATTTGAAAATCCAGTATAGTAAATCAAATGATTGGAGGAGCAAGAAAAATGAAAGTTTTAAAATAAATCCGATTGATCACTTTTTAGAAATGATTAATAACTTTTGTCTAGAAATATCTAATCAAAAAAAATCTTTATTTAATTTTGAAAAAGATTTAGAAAATCAGGCTAAAGTAATGGAAGCACATAGAATATCATCACAGAAAAAGAAAATGATATTTTTAGATGAAATAAATTGATTTTATTACATTAACAACAGCATTTTGATGTTTTTTTGTTATGCCAGGAAATAATGGAAGAGCTAAAATTTCATTATAAATTTTTTCAGTATTTTTAACATCAGATGATTTTACAAATTTTTTATAAGCAGTATATTTATGAATAGGCATCCAATAAACAGTAGTTCTAATTCCGTTATCTTTTAATTTTTTATATAATTGATCACGAGATAATTTAAAAAGTTTTGTAACTCTTATTGTATACAAATGATAAGAATGAGTTTTATCATTCACCATATCAGGTAAAATAATTCCAGATATATTTTGTAATTTAGAATTATAGTATGAAGCTGCATTTTTTCGTAATTGATTAATTTTTTTAATTCTTTTTAATTGGGAAACTCCTAATGCACAACGAATTTCATCTAATCTATAATTATATCCAGGTTCAATAATATCAAATATCCAAGGGTAACCTCCAGAATAACGAGATTTCAAAGATTTTGTCATCCCATGACTACGTAATTGCCTAACTCTATCAGCAATTTTTTTTGAATTAGTAATAACCATTCCACCTTCAGCAGTTGTAATATTTTTAGTTGGATAAAATGAAAAACAACCTGTACTTCCAATAGTTCCAACATGTTTAGAATTATGAAAAGTTCCTACGGCATGAGCACAATCTTCTATTATTTTTAAATTATTTTCTTTTGCAATATCTTGAATTTCTTCAATATTACAAACTTGACCATAAATATGAACTGGAAGTATTGCTTTAGTTTTTTTTGTAATATTTTTTTTAATCTCGGAAGGAGATAGGAAAAAATTATCTTTGTTAATATCAACAATAACAGGTTTTGCATTACATGCTAAAATTGCATTAGCATCAGCTACAAAAGTTAGATCAGGAATAATTATTTCATCATTTTCTTTAATACCAATTGCCTTTAATGATAAATGTAATGCTGCAGTACAATTAGTAACAGCAATAGCATATTTTGATTTTGTATATTTACAAAAATCAGACTCAAATTTTTCTAATTGAGGACCAAGTGTTAACATACTCTGATTCAATGTTTTATTTAGAATTTTTTTATCATCATTTGAAATCCACGGTTCATATGCAGGATATTTTATTTTTGAATCTTTAAAGAAATCATTTTTCATTTTTTTAACTTTATTTGACTAGTATTTATTTTGAATATTGTCAAGTATATTTTGATATAATTTAAGATGATTTTTTGCCATAGAAATACAATTACATTCCTTTTGAACAAAATCATACCCTGCTGAACCTAAATTATCACGTAATGAAGGATTATCCAATAATTTAATTATGGCATTTGATAATTCTTCAGGATTTTCAGGCTCAACTAAAATACCATTTTTGTTATTTTGTACAGTATATGGAATTCCATGAGAATTAGTTGAAATGACTGGTTTTTTAAATGCAAAAGATTCCAGTGGGACCAAAGGGGATAATTCCCATTGTGATGGGAGTACAAGGAATTCACTTTCCCCATATGCAGAAATTACATTTTCTCTAGGAGGATTTTTTATTACAATAATTTGATCAGATAAATCAAATTTTTTGATTAATGAAAACATTTCATCTTCATATCCAAAATCTACTCCCATTATTACAAGGGTAGTTTCTCTAGATTTAATTTCATTTTTTATAATATTAATTGCATTAATCAAAGTTTCAATACCTTTACTTTTTGAAAATCTCCCAACAAATAAAATAAATTTTGAGTTAATTTCATAAATTTCTTTAAAATTTTTCTGACTCACTAATGATTTTAAATTTACACCATTACGAATTATAGTGGGATTAGATTTTTTATAAATATCTAAAAATATTTTATTTTCATATTCATTAGCAGATGAAATACCTGAAGAATGTTTTAAAAATTGTTTTATGAAAAGATTTTGAACCTTAACAATAATTTTAAAAATAAATGAAAGTTGATTTAAAAAAGGATGTGTTGTAAGACCACCTTGATCTGAAACAACTAATGGAATATTATATTTCTTAGATACCATCCAAGATGCAATAGATTGAAAACTCCTCAAACCAATTGTGTGAATTATGTCAGGTTTATCAGAAGATAGTTGTTTGTAAATAGATGGATTGAAAAAAAATAATTTTATTGAAAACCATGTATGAGATCTATTAATTTTAAATTTATCCAGTTTTTCAATTCTAGGTAATTTTTTATTAAATTTATTGGAGCCATTTGAAAAATCAAGATCAGTTGTATAGATTGTTACATCATGGCCCAATTCAGATATCTCTCTTGCAATATCTACGGCAAGAAACACTATTCCTCCAAATTGAGTTGCAGGTAATGATGCAGGGCAAACTAATGCAATTTTCATAATTTCACGTATTTTATGAGGTTTTAGATATTACTATTAAATTTAGGATTATTTTGAATAAATCTTTCAAATGAGGTAAATTGAAAATTTGATAGTAAGTAATCCATCCTCTCCATTACTTTATCCAAATTATGATATGTAATGAAATTATTTTTTACTGAAAGTTTAATTTTAGGCATATATTCAGGAGTTAGTTCCCAAGAATGGATGTAAAATACTCCTGGGATATTTGCTTCATCATATATTCTAAGTGCGTTTTTTGTTGTACCAAATGGTAATGTTCGTAAATAAAATCCACCTCCAACAGGAACTATTTTCCCTAAAAATTTTGTTGTCATTAATGGAAATTCAATAATTTTTCCTTTTGGGTTATCACAATCTAAAAAATTACTAGTTATTTTGTAAGGGTGTTTTGGTGCATTAGGAATTCCATACATACTAGTTTTTGCAGGTACTATACTACTATCATAAACATAACCATGTTGTTCAAGAATATCAATTACCCATGAAGATTTTTTATTTAAAGAAAATGTAGGAGCACGAAATCCTTTACTTTTATTGTCAGTAAGTATAGCAAAATCATCTAATTCTTTTGAAAAATTTTCTTGAAAATTTTCAGAATCTAATCTAGAATGATACATAGTATGAAATGCAATTTCGTGTCCATGATCTAAAATTTTATCTGAAATTTCAGGAAATTTTTGAAGAATTTCACCAACTATAAAAAATGTGGCATAAGTATCATGTTTTTCAAGAAATGTTAAAATTTTATCTAACCCATTTACAATTTTAAAAGACTTTTTTTCATTTGTTAAAACAGATTGAATTAATTCAGGATGAAACCATTCTTCAAAATCAATTCCAAGTATATTCAACATATTAAAAAAAATAAATTACTTAATAACCCTTAACAACTGCTAATGATCAATTTTTTTAATTATTCTTGCAGGATTGCCTACTGCAATACAATAATCAGGAATGTCCTGAGATACTACACTACCAGCACCTACAATAGAATTTTTACCTATAGTTACACCTGCAATAATAATACATCCAACACTAACTATTGCACCATTCTTGATAACAACTGGTTTAATTGTTCTAGGATAACCATGATTTTTTAAAAATTCATTTGTAGTAGGATTGACATGAGCAAAAATCATAGAATTTGAAGCAATGGTAACATTATCTTCAATAGTAATTAACTCAGGATGTAGCAAATCAATTAAAACATAAGGTGAAAAATGACAATTCTTTCCAATTTTTACACCACGAGAACGTTGAAGTTGTATTACAAAATTTGGAAGGGGTGAGGAATATGCTAAGGAATGTAATATCCAACTTTTAAGAAATTTTAAACGGAGTTTAATTTTTCCAATATTTCCCTCATACCCATAATACTCCATTAATTCAGCTTCATTAGTTTTAAAATTATTTGAGTTATTCATCATTTCTATCCTTATTTTAACATAAAGCGTTTAACTTTTCCGTAATCAGTTTGTGGTATATTTGTTACAAAATCAATTTTTGATGGAATTTTATATTTTTCAAGATTTTTCATACAAAATTTAATAATAGATAATTTTTCTAAATTAGAGTTTTCAGATTTTACTACATGTAATTTTATTACTTGACCAAAAATTTCATGATCAATTCCAAATGCTGCAACATCTTTTACTCCATCAATTTGTTTTACAATTTCCTCAATTTCATCAGGCATTACTTTTTCACCTCCAATATTGATTACATCATCAAATCTACCAACAAGATAAAGATAACCGTGATCATCAAAATATCCTAAATCACCTGTTCTCAACCAACCATCAATTATATTTTTATCAACCTCTATATTTTTCCAATATTTTTTAATGACATTATTACCTTTAATTAAAATCTCACCAATTTTTAATTTACTCATTTGATTATCAATTTTTATATTTACTTGGGGAGCTGGTTTACCAACAGATTGATCAAAAGATGTTTGTTCATTAAAAATCATAAAACTACTTCTTGAAGCCTCAGTTAAACCATAATATGTTGCTAAATTCCCCTTAGAAATAATTTTTTTAAATTTTTGAATCGTATTTATAGGAATTTTTGTAGTATTAGTAATAACTAATCTAATATCAGAAAAATAATCTTTTAAATTATTTTCATTAAATTTCAAAAATTTTGATAATGTGGCGGGTACTGCTGCTAAAGTTGTTGCATTATATTTTTTTACAGTATCTAAAATATTCTGTAAATCAGAAGAATTTTTTAATAAAATTAGGGTGGAACCGACAAATAATGATACATGTAAACATCCCAATCCAAATGAATGATGTAATGGAAGTGGTAAAACATCAACATCAGAATTTGAATATTTTAAAACCTGAACAATATTTTTAGTTGCAAATTCAACTATAGAGTGATTGATTCCAACTCCTTTAGGTTCAGATGTAGTTCCAGATGTATAAATTAAATATGCTATTTCGTTAGATTCAGAAGAAAAACTATTAGTATTTTTAGGAATATCATTTAATTGAAAAATAGGTATTTTTATTGAATTAAACTTAGAAATTTTATGAAAAATAGATTCTGAACAAATAATCATAGATGAATTTGAGGAAATGATTTGATTTGTTAAATTCATTTCAGAAATTTCTGGAGATACTAAATGAACGGTTTTCCCTAAATTCATTATTCCTAGATATGCAATAACAAAAGATGCTGAATTTTCAGATATCAAACTAATTACATTTTGTTGGTTAAATAATTCTACAGGCAATGAAAAATCTTTTACTAATTTCCAAAGTTCATCATAAGTAAAAGAATCATTTTCAGAAATGAGAGCAATTTTTTGGGGATATTTATTTGCTGAATTTTTTAAAAAATCAACAACATTCATGATGAATGAGATTTAATATTTTTGAGAAGATCACTAGCAGATTTAATATCAATAGATTCATCTAAAGTAAAAGAAATATCAAATTTGGTCTCAGTTAAAGTGATTAAATTTAATTGAGCAAAAGAATCCCAATGCTCATAATCTTTTTGTTCTTTAT
>Ga0233434_1001140_pt1 | contig 27276 bp, 34 predicted proteins | sample SI_122_August201_4_FD_182738 | JGI IMG/M metagenome (GOLD analysis project Ga0233434, IMG submission 182738) | Seawater microbial communities from Saanich Inlet, British Columbia, Canada - SI_122_August2016_120_MG | ecosystem: Environmental > Aquatic > Marine > Inlet | place: Canada: British...
CTGTGGCTTTTTTAATCTCATTGAGTGGTTTTGTACTAGAATTGATTTTCATCCAACATTCATTGGTAAGAGGATGTTTTACAATAACGCCTGCAAAATCGACATTTGATACTTTTAGAAGCTCATGTTGAACAATGTATAAAATTCCGATATCAGCTTCTGCAATTGAAATACTGATTTCTTTTGGTTCTGAACTGATTACTTGAGCATTCATGTAATCAGAAAAAGCACATATTGCGGATATAAATCATTATGAGCAGTAAGAAATGAGTGAAAGTAGAATTTCAGACATAAAATTAGTGAATTCCAAGGAGGAATACACATCTGACGAAAATATCGAGATTATCGTTCAATTTGCAGTTGAAGGTGACATTAGAGATAGCTTTAATGAGACAAATTGGACAAAGGCATACAACAACTACGATGTTGGTTTCAAGCTGAAATATGGTGTAAAGTTAACATCTGGCGGACTCCGAAAGAAGGAATTAGGTAAAACCATTGACACCTATAGAAAAGCAGCAATTTTTTGGACAAGGAATCCAAAACTTGTCAATCCAAATAAAGACAGAAGGATTTGGGTTCAGATAGCCAAAAACTTTGAGCCTTTCATCAAACATACAGAAGAAGAGGTAAGAGAAGAATTATTTGATTTTAGTGAAAAATTTGTATTCAAGGCATCAGATTTAGGAAAAGGTAATCACAAAATCGGAGCTGAGTCTTTTGCATCATGGCAAAAACATGACTATACAGAACCTGGAAGTATCAAAAATAGTTCTAGTGAAATTGAGATTACAATCAATTAGGGATATAAGGAACTTTTTGTGTGATTAATTATGGCAAAATATGATGGTCTTTTAGGACAACCGCTTCTTGAAGTTGAAGAACCAGATAAAGAAGGTGGAATTACATTTATTCTTAAAGATAACAGATTTTTATTCATTAAAGCAGTCGACGGAAAAATTGATACGGTATCAATTCCAGAATAGGTGAAATGATATGGGAAAATTTGATGACCTTAGAATGTTGGAACTAGTAAAAATAGAAGATTCAGAATCAGGTAGTGAAGTAACATTATTTTTTCAAGAAAATAAAACTTTGAAGATCAAAGTTGTAGATGATAAATTAGTTTCAGAATTTGTATAAACTAATTTTTTACATGTTTTTCATAAAAACCAATAGCTAATTCTTGTACTTCAGATTGAATAGAACCAGGTCTTTCTTTTCTAATTTTTTTAATTGCCTCTTTTGCTGTAAATTTTTTATATTTTACAAAATAGCATGCAAGAATTGTTCCTGCTCTTCCCAATCCAGCAGCACAATGAACCATTACTGATTGATCATTTTTAATTTGTTCATGAATAAATTCTACTGCAGAATCAATTCTATCCATATCAGGTGCATGAAAATCTGCAGTTGGAACATGTAGATAATCAATTTTTTGAGTCCATTCATCTGGAAGTGCATTCTCAGTCATAGTCACAATTGAGTTTACACCCTGATTTACTAACCAATCAAATTCATCAGAACTAGTTGGCATGCCTGAGCCAGCTAATTTTTTTTCAATTAACCAAGAAAAGTTTGTTGGTTTTTTTGTAATTTTACCGTGAACTTTTCTCCAAATATTTCCAGGTTTACTCATGTAAAGTGTATGTAATTGCCTGTTTTTAGCATTACGAAATTTTTGAGAATGAATTATGTTGCTATTGCTCTTACAGGAGAACCTGTAGCATCTTTGAGTTTTAATGGAAGAATTGTAAAATTAAATTCCTTTGTTAAAATTTTATTCAAATTTGTTAAGTTTTCTACAATCAAAATATTATTTTTTGATAAAATATGATGGACGTTAAATGATACATCTTTTCCAAGATCTATACTTGGAGAATCTATTCCAACAAGATTAATTTTTTTTGATGCAAGATATTTTGCAGCTGAAATATCTAATCCAGGATTTTCTGTGAAATAGTTATCTTTTTTCAGATTTTTTTGCCATCCAGTATAGAAAAATACAGATGCATTATTCATAATTCCACCATTTTTTTTTTCAAATAAAGTAATATCTGACTTTGAAATTTTAGAATTCTTTGTTTTTTCTAATTTAATTAAAACTGCTTTTCCTAGAAGTCTATTTAGAGGAATTTGATGTATTTTCATTCCATTTTTTGTAAAATGAAATGGTGCATCAAGATGAGTTCCAGTATGTGTACTTAGGAATAATAGTTCGAGATTATATCCATCATCTTTTAGATTTGACCATGAAATGAATTGTGGTTTTGGTGAACCAGGGAAGCTTGGAATAGATTCAGATATTGTTAAAGTAAGATCTATTGGTTTCACATCAATAGAATTCATTAGTAATTAATCAGTTTTTGAACTGTCAAAGGTTAAATACTGTTTGATGAGAATTTTCGTGTGCCTACTGCATATGTTTTATTGAATTCTGATTTGGGATCAGACGAGTCAATAATAGATGAAGTGAAAAAAATTCTAGTTGAAGAAGATGTCACATATGAAATTCAAGGAGTTTATGGGGTATATGACATTGTGTTAAAATTAACCTCAAATGATGCTGAAAAACTACGTGGAATAATTACCAATAAAGTTAGAAAAATCAGCAAAATTCAATCTACTTTGACTATGATGGTAATTGAAGAACAAGAAAATCTATAATTTTTTTATTGCATCAATTACCTGAAGAATTTCAGATTCAGTATTAAAAAAATGAGGTGAAGCTCGAACTATCTTTTTTTCCATAATTTCTCGAACAGCTAAAATAATATTTTGTTTTTCAAGTTTATCCACAATTTTTTGTGAATCTAATCCTTTAATGTTAAAAGATACAATGCTTGTTCTATCATTTGGGTTTTCTGGTCCATACAAAATAATATTTGGAATTTTTAATAATTCCTCTCTAAAAAGATTTGACAGGTATTGATTTTTCTTATGAATATTATTTAATCCAAATTTTACCATGTATCTAACAGATGCTTCTAATCCAACTATTCCAACATAATTTCTAAAACCGGTTTGGAATTTATCTGGTAATTCTTTGAAAGCAAGGTTTGAATCATCATTAATTATTGCAGATTCACCTCCAATTGTCATTGGTTCTAATAATTCACTTGATTTTCTATTACAATAAAATAATCCAGTACCCATTGGTCCACAAAGCCATTTTGATCCATTAAATGACATAAAATTACATTTAATCTCAGATACATCTATCTCTCCTATACATCCAATAGTTTGCGCACTATCAATAAAAAATGGAATTTTGTCGTGAAGTATTTTTCCAATTTCTTTTATTGGTAAAATTGAACCTGTATTATACAAAGCATGACTAAGTGCTACTAGTTTTGTATTATCATCGATAAAAGATTCAAGATCATCTAATTTGAAAAAACCATTTTCATCTATAGTGAGATTTTTTATTGAGGTTTTTTCTTTTAGTTTGAGCCAGGGATAAAGATTTGAATGGTGTTCATGTCCCATTCCACGAATAATAATATTGGATTTGTCATTAAAAGAAAGACCATTTGCCACAATATTGATACCATCAGTAGTACTTTGTGTAAGAACAACTTCATCAGGTTGACAAGAAATTATCTTTGAGATTATTTTTCGTACATTTTTTAGTTTTTCAGAAATAAATGGTTCAGAATCCTTAGAATCTGGACCAATAGAATTGTATGAAATAAGAAATTCCTTCATGGCATCTATGCTTTGTAAAGGCATAAGAGATACAGATGCATTATTTAGATAGATTTTATCTGATTTAGGAAAATCTTCTGAAATATCTTTTGATACTAAATTCATTATTATATCTGTAAAATTCTAAAAGAGTGTTGGATAAAAGTCCTGAGTGGGTTTTAGATAATAGTTTATTGCATATAAAAAATGAATTTGAAAAGAATATTCCAAGTATAATATTATGTTCAGATCCTTTTCATAAAGCAGAATTCCTTAATAGATTAATCAATTCCATTGAACATCAAATAATTTTTGTGGATATGGATTTGCTATATACAGGATATATAGAATCAGGAATGATTAGAAAAAAAGATAATGTGATTATTTTTCATCCAGATAAAACTAATTGGAAAAAAGAATTATCAAATGTTATCACCAAAATATCAAAAGAAAGAATTCTAGTTGTAATTGATTCATTTAATGGAGTTTACAATATGTTTGATGATCTAGAGTCAGTCAGATTCATTAATTCATGTATTATGTTTCTCTCATCATTTGGAAGAGAAACTAATTCATCAGTAATTGTTACTGGAATGGCCAGAAAAAAAGAAGAGAATTGGATCATATCGCCAGGTGGAAAACAGATCATAAAATCAACTAAAACAGGCGTATATTTTCTAAAAAAAATAGAAAAAAATTTGATAATCACTACTGAAAAAAATACCGATGAAAAATCAAAACTCTTCAAAATAGAGCAAGAAGGCAGTTAGAGCGATCAAAAATTTGAAACAGCGTTATAAAATATCAAACGCCGTTATAGAATGATATTTTTGGATAAATTATATTAATGCCAAATTAAGAAATAATTCATTATGCCAGTAGCAATACTTCCTGACATCAGTGAACAAATGTGTATCGGATGCGCACTATGTGTAGAAATCTGTACAACACTTGGACCAGATGTCCTCAGAGTAAAACCTGTAGAAGGCTGGAAGAGAGGAAAAGCATTTGTATTTTATCCAGAAAGATGCATTGCAGACGGCGCATGCATAGGTGTATGCCCAACAAAAGCAATCTTTTGGATGAGACCAATGGACTTTACCGTTGGACAACCAGTTCCACTCCACAAAGACTCAGTCTTCGTTAAAGGTTGGACTGAATTAATCGATTAGATTAGTTCATTCAATTTTAATTTCTTTTTTATTATTTTTAGTTTAAACAGTACTAGGTTTAGGTTGTGAAATGTTTGGTTTTCACTTTACCCAAAGATTACAATAAACATCATTATCTAATTTGACTGTTAGAATTGTTTTTCAAAAATGATTTTATCGAAACATGATATCCAATATAATCATGATCAGATGAAACATGTTTATTTTCAATTTTCTTAAACAAATAACTATCAAGATCTTTAACTAGTTCATAGAAATCTTCCCCAATTACTACACCATTTGCTGAAGAATTTCGATTAAGTTTTGCACATCTGTTAACAGTAGTCCCAAAAATATCATCAACTAATGATGTTGATGATTTTGCAATCATAACTGTTCCATATGTTGCACTAATTCTAAAATTAAGTAATGGTAAATTTTGTTCTTCTAATTTTTGGGTAATGATTTTATGTTCATTACTTAATGCTAAACAACAATCAAGACATTTTTTCAGTGTAATTTTTACATTTGATGAATCTATTGGAAAATAAAAAAGTAGTGCATCTCCAATATTTTTTGAAACTATACCATTATACTTTCTAATTACTGAACCCATCGAATTTATGAAAATTTTGTAGAATTCACTTGTTTGAGAGTCAGAAAGATTTGAACAGATTTTTGTAGAATTCACTATATCAATTAAACCAACACAGTATTTTTCACTCTGTTCAGAGAATTGTAACAAAATACCTTCCTGTTGTTTGATAACATCTTCTTTTTCTTTAATCTCAATTAATGATTCTTGTAATTTTTCTGCCATTAAATCAAATGCGTGAGAAAGTTCTCCAATTTCATCTTTAGACTGTATAGCAGTTCTTACATCAAAATTACCATTTGCAATTTTATTTGCAGCATTTTTTAATTGGATTATTGGGCGTGAAACAGATTTTGATATCACAAAAGCAATAGCTCCCATTGCTATCGTTATTGCAATTCCAGTTTGAATAATCCTATCTTGAAGAATTTGTATTGGTTTTTCTACTTCTGCTTTATCAATTTCTGCAAGTAAAACTATTCCTAGATCATTTGCACAATAAGAAGAACCGTAAATTGTAACATTTCTATAGTCCGAATAAAATCCTAAAAATTCTTGATTTTCATTAAAACATTCTTTGACAGCATGTGTATCTACTTTTTGCTGAAAAATTGTATTTTCATAAAATCTAGATTCAGATAACATTAAAAAATTTTCATTTACAATGTATACTTCACCAGATTCACCTAATCCGCTTTTGTTTGATAAAATATTATCAATTGCTTCAGTTCTCATTTTTGAAATGATAACTCCGATTGGTTTATCTCCTTTTTTACTATCTGCAGAATAAACTGGAGATACAACAATCATTTTCTTTCCAGATTTAACAGGCTCGAATTTAATAAACGGTTTAATCATTCCATTTTGAAAAAAATCATTTTCTGATAAATTTTCATTTTTAATTCCAACAAGTGAAAAAAATACATCGCCATTTTTTCCAACTACTTTAACATCTTCAAAACCTATTGAAAATCCAATTAATTCTTGAAATGCTTGAATCTGAATTAAAAAGTCTTTACGATTAACTTCTTTGATTTTTTTTAATTCATTTTCAGAAATATTATTCATATCTGAAATTAAAAGCCTGATCATTGGATCACTTGCAATAATATTATTTTGTTCTATTCTTGATTCAAAAAGTAATCGTAATGTGTCTCCACGAACATTTGATTCTCCAATTAATTGATCACCTACTCTTTGTTTGAGAATTTCATCAGCATAATTAAAACTCATAAAACCAGTAATTGAAAGTGCAATTACAGATACAATCATTACTAAAAAAATGAGTTTTTTACTAAGATTAAATGAAAATGTCATGTTACATTAAATAAAATAATATGCAAATATCAAAATTTCCAATTTTTAGTAGATTTTTTTAAAAGATCTGTAACAATGGATGAAAAACTCACAAATGATTGTGATTGATTGATTTTTTTGGCTTGAACAATTCGTAGTTTTGTCATTACATCATCATCAAAAACTATCGTAATTCGTTTACTCAAGATTTATCCCCTTGATCAATTTGTAAATGAAGTTTTGAAATAATAATATCAATGATTTTTAGATAATTTGCTCGAGGTTCAGTACTTACTAAGAATAATTCCTGAGAATTTATCGGGATACTAATCATAGTTACTTTATCATATTCTGTAATTGATGATTTTTCATAGCCAAGTTTGTATGCTAAATTTGTGTATAGATCTCTTTTTTGTAGTGCATAATGTATAGACATTTTAATTTCATCGCCAACTAATAATTTCTCAACATTATCTTTTTGCCCTCCTGCAACAAGTTCACCCTTACTATTTACAACACCTGTAAATCTGATTTGTGGATCTAGTTCAAGTATTTGTTGAGTTAATTCATTATAATTTTTTATCATTATCATTCACTCAAAATTATTTCTTTCGAAAAATCTCATCTTTTTCTTGTAATTCATCTGTATACGTATCCATATCTAACATGAATTCTTCTTCATCAGAATATGCAGATTCTGCATGTTCACTAATATCTAAACCAACATCTTCCACTTCAGGAGAAACTCTAATTCCTATAGTATGTTTTAACACTTGCATAATTATCCAAGTTCCACCAAATCCCATTGCAGCTGCAACACCAACACCAACTGCTTGAATCCATAATTGATCATGGTTTCCATATAGTAAACCATCAACACCACCAGGATTAATTGCAGTACTTGCAAAAATACCAATTGCTAAAGCACCAACAATTCCTGCAACTCCGTGAACAGAGCTTACATCAAGTGCATCATCGATCTTTAATTTTTCTTTGAATAGTACTACACCTGAATACGAAATCACACCAATAGCTATAGCAATAATGAAAGCATGTTCAACACTTACAAATCCAGATGCAGGTGTGATTCCAGCAAGTCCTGCAATAGCGCCATTAATTGTTGCAACAACAGATGGTTTTCCGGTTCTAATCCAGGATAGACCAGCCCAAATTAGAGCAGAAACTGAAGATGCCATATGAGTAACAATAACAGTATTTCCAGCAACTCCACCTGAAGCAGCAAGAGCACTTCCAGCATTAAATCCAAACCAACCAAGCCATAACAATGATGAACCCAAAACTGCAAGTGGAATACTATGAGGAATCATAATAGCTGGTCCATAGTTTCTTCTTTTACCAAGAACTAATGCAGCAGCTAAAGCTGCCATTCCAACACTAGTATGAATTACAATTCCACCAGCAAAATCAGCAACACCAAGCTGTGATAACCAGCCACCACCCCAAACCCAGTGGACTAGAGGGTAATAGATCAACATAGACCATGCTGAAATAAAAATAACAAATGAACTAAATTTCATTCTTTCAGCAATTGTTCCTGTAAGTAATAATGGAGTAATAGCTGCAAACATTAATTGAAATTTGACAAAAAGGACACCAGGTATTGTTGGAGCATATTGGTCTAATGGAGCATCTGAAGGAACACCTCTGAGAAATACCCAATCAAGACCACCAAGTAAACCATTATCAGATTCACCAAATGATAAACTAAATCCAAATACAAACCACATGACACTCAATAATGCTAAACCAAAGAAAATCTGCATAAATATTGAAGCTGCATTTTTCTTTCTTAACAATCCAGATTCAAAAAGACCCAATGCAGGGATCATTAACAATACAAGACTTCCAGCAATTAACATCCAAGCCGTATCACCAGAATCAAGTACCATTATAGAAAAAAATTGATTTTAAATTTATAACGATAACTACATTTGATTATCAAATGATAATCAATTGATTATCAAAATGAGAAATTATATTTGCATTATTGTTTTTTAAAAAGTTAATGTTGAAAATAGAAATTATTCTTGGTGAAAATGACGTAATGGCAATAAGTGAAGGATTAAAAAAAATTGGTATCGGTGGTCTAACTGTTTCTAAAGTAAGAGGAAGAGGTAAAAAGCCAGGACCAGAAATGCATGCATCAAAAGGAAGTGAAATTTTTACACCACAATTTACAGATAAATACAAAATAGAAGCCGTTATTCCAGAAACAAAAGAGGATGACGTAGTAAATATCATTAAAGCAAATGGAAGAATTGGAAAAATTTTCATCTCTCAAATTTTACGTGCAATTGATATTTCCACAACTGATGAAGGCGATGAAACAATTTGGGATAAAGTGCAATTAAAATGAATTTTTTACAGAAAAGTAAATTATTTCGAAGAGAAAAAATGGAGCCTCTTAAACCTAAAGATTATCTAAAAGTTGTTGTAATAGTTGGAATTATTATAATACCATTACTCTTTGGTTTTTTAGTATGAAAGTATCTAAAATTTTTCTTGTAAAACTATCTCTTGCAGTTATAGGTATGACATTGATAGGATTGTATTTATTTTTGCCTGTAATGTGATTATAAATAATTATTAAAACTATTTTCATAAACAATTGTGGGATTTTTTAATTGTTTTTCTAATGTAGGGAGAGTTTTCATTATACAGTAATTTACAAAATCACTAAAAGATTTTATTCTATAATCACTTCTAAGAGTTTCCTTATTTTGATCATAAATAACTTGAAGTTTTTGTAAAGTGAATTTTTGTAATGGAACAAATCTACTACGTTTAGGTACTTGATTTGTTTCTAATTTTTTTTCATGAGAAATTTCTAAATCATGATCTCCATCAAGTGTGTTCATATCTACAACTTCTTCCATTTCAGAAACGAAAATTTTTCCTCCATGATTAGAAGATAAACCAGAATTTTTAGAAATCATTTCAACGACTTTTCTTGTATCTTTATCAGATACAACCATTTCGAGTTTTGCTAAAGGAATTGATTTTAAACCAGTGGAACCAACACGTGAACCTTTAGATTCATCGTAAATATTACTGTCCTCTAAATTTCGTTTATCAATTATGTAGGTACCTACAGAATTCAAATTTGTTTTGATGAGTGTAAAATTTTTTCTCTTAATCACAGCCTCAATCTTTTTCATAATTTAATTTCAATATTAGGCCTATTTATGAGAATATGTGATTATCAATGAAGAAACCTAATTTTGGTATTTTATAGGATTTTTAGAAACCTAATTTTGATTTCCAACCACTTTTTTGTTTAGTTGGCTTTTTTGATAGATTATCTAGCATTTCATAGGTAATTGTAAATCCATGTCCAACCATTGTAGCATCTTTTGCAAAATTATCTTTGTTAGGTACAAATTCATCAGCTAAATCTCTAATTTTTTTAGTTTTAAGATTAAAGAATCGGATGGTTTTCCCATTTTCAAGTTTAATTGTTGCATCACCACTTAATCCTTGAATGGAAAATGTTTCAAAGAATCTAATGGACCCTCCTTGTTTTAATTCAATTTTAGAATCAAAAGTTAATTTTCCACCATAAAATAATATTTCACGTGCAGAGATTTTTACATCATCTTCAACATTTAGTACAATAATTGTATCAGCATCAGCTGAAACAGTATCTATAAGATTTTCTGCAATAATTTTTCCGTTGGGTGCAGAAATATGTGTTCTATGTTCTTGAATCTGATAAACACCAACTTTTACTGAATCAGCAACTTTGAATTTTCGTCCATAAATATTTCCAACAACAATATTTCCATTATCAACAACTATTCTAGCACCATTTTCAATTTTATATTTATTTTCTAATGGATTAATGAACTTGAAATCTCCCGAAGTAAGATGTATGTTAGTTTGAAATTCTTCAGTCCATGATGGACTAGTAATACTTCCTTGCATAACTATTGGACCATCATAAGTAATACTTCCTGCCATAAAATTTCCTTTAATTGATAAAGCACCATTGACTTTTCTTTCTAACTCAATTTCACCAAGAGTTTTTGAACCAAATAATCTTGTTGCAGTAGAATTTGATTTATTCAAAGCTGCTGCCCATTCCTCAGCAGTTTTCATATCTTTTGATAGCTGTTGTCCTAAAATCTGATTTTTTCTTCTAACATCAAATTCTGTTTCATCAGAATATACTCGTGAATTTTTTCTTTTTTCAATATCTGTTTCAGGATATTTTTTACCAATTTTAAGATCTTCATAAGCTTGTTTGATTTTTATGAATTGTTCATTTTCTCCACCACGATCTGAGTGATATTGAAGAGCTAATCGTCTAAATGCATCTCGAATATCTTTTGTAGATGTGCCTTCTACAATTCCCAAAATATCATAGTTATTTTCTACCAAATTTTACACCAATTTTGATAATTTTTCTTGTTTCCTATACTTGTAGGTTTTTACGTTAAAATTTAATGTGAAAAACAATAATTTCAAAATAATTAGTTTTTCTTAGTTTTACTTAAAGCAAATACTGCAATTATAATTCCAATAATTCCAATTCCAATGGCTACATAACTTTCATTAATTTGCTGATTTTTCTTTTCTAGATTATTTAGTGATTCTTTCAAATCATTCATGTCTGCAATCAATGAAGTATGTCCATCAATAATTTGAGTTAATGTAAGATCTGATGGTTCAGGAAATTCTATGTATGCACGTTCATCAACTTTTGGAGGATGCATTGAAAGACTAATTGGAGTATCTTCAATTATTCCTAAAATATTTGCCTGATAAAATCCAGAAACAGTTGGATTGACAAATGCATAGTATTTTCCGGGAATGTCATGATCAGGTGATAGTGGAAGTGTCAAACTTTCATCTTTGAAAATTAATTGGATTTTTACAGTTTTTTTCAATCCTTTAATTCCATTTTGAAATTTTTGAGATTCTGCACATTTGAGTGATTCTAAAATTTCAGGACAGGAAATTAATGGACTTGCATAGAATTCAAGTGCGTTTGTTTCACCAGAAACAACTGGTTCATTCATCCAACCAATTTCTACTCTGTAATCACCTACTGAATCAACTGTATGACCATATGCAATACCAGTTGAACCTAGAATAATTAATAATAAAATAATAATGTGGAATTTCATACTGAAAAAAGATAATGTTATTTTAAAAATGTTCCAACATTTTTCTTAAAATGAATTAAAGATTAACAGTTTTGATGTTTGTACCAGTTATGCATCTGCATACATTGAAACTTCCCATGCTGTAGGGGTTTGAGCAAATGCAGTATATTCTTTGTATTTTAGTTCAGAATATTTTTCAATAAAATCACTTGAAAAAACTTCTTCTAAGAATTTTGAATCACTTGCCAAAGAATCTAGTGCTCCTTTTAATGACACAGGTAAAGAACCAATTTTGTATTCTCGTTTCTTTTCTGTAGAAAGTTTGTAAACATTTTCTTCGACAGGATCACCAGGATCAATTTTGTTTTTGACTCCATCTAATCCAGCTAATAATAATGCTGCTTCTAAAAGATAGATATTTGCTGTAGGATCAGGTACACGGTATTCCATTCTTTTACTTTTTTCCTGATTTCTATTATACATTGGAACTCTAATTGCTGCAGATCTATTTCCTAATCCCCAACAAACATTGACTGGTGCTTCAAATCCAGGAACAAGACGTTTGTATGAATTAGTTGTCGGGTTTGAAATAGCACATAATGCAGATGCATGGCTCAAAATTCCACCAATATAGTATCTACCAACTTGACTCAACTGTGCTAAATTATCATTTTCATCATACATTGTATTTGATTTACCATTCCACAAACTTTGATGAGTATGCATTGCAGATGCATTATCTCCAAAAATTGGTTTTGGCATAAATGTTGCAACTTTATTTTTTCGTTTAGCTTTTACTTTCACTAAATTTTTTACAGCAATTACATTATCTGCCATTGCAATCATTTCATCATAAACTAAATTGATTTCACATTGACCAGATGTAGCTACCTCATGATGCTCTGCTTCAATTTTTATTCCAAAATAATTATACAAGTCATCACAAATATCTTTTCGAAATCCTTCAAGTGTGTCTTTAGGTTGTGATGGATAATATCCTTCCTTGATATCTATTGCAGTACTAACATTTCCTTTAGCCCAAGGTGATTCTTTTGATTCAATTGAATAACCAGAACCTGCACCCGAATGAGTTGCAGCATAAGGTGATGGATAAACATTGATAGCATCAAATACAAAAAATTCAATTTCTGGTCCCCAATTTGTGTGGGTAAATCCAAAATTTTGCAGTTTCTCTGATGCCTTATGTGCAATGCCTCTTGAATCACGATTATATCTTGATTCTTTTCTTGTACTGCCATCATACAAATCACAAAAAATTCTTGCATTTGTTCTGTTTCCGGGATCATAATCATGTGGAAGAATTTTAAATGAATTTGGATCAGGTAATAAAATCATATCAGAATTATTTACAGATTTGAATCCAACAATTGAACTTGCATCTAATTTTTCAAGACCATTTTCAAAACTGTTTTTATCAATTGCATAGCTTGGCATTCCAACATTATGAAGTTCTCCAAAAATATCTACAAACCAAAAATCAATGAAAGAAATTTTTTTATCTTGCATTGTCTGAAGTACTTGCTCTGCGTTCAATTGATATTTTTAGGAAATTAGTTTACTAATGTTATTTAGTAAGTTAGATTTGTCTAGATGGTCAGGTAATTCTTAGATTTTGGGAATTGGTTTTAGATTATGATGATTTGAGATTTTCCATCTCTTCATCAAAGAAGAATTTTTCAGAGAATGCGGGTTTTAAATCATCTAACCATATTGCATTTTCATCATATTTGGCAAAAAATGGAGTCTCTACCCAATCAGGGTTTCTACCCTGCAAAAATCTTAAAACAATAACTTTTTGATTATTTAGATTTGCAGTTCCAATAACATGCACTTTGCCAGGAGTAGCAGACATACTTGGTCCACGAACAGTTCTTGCTAATCCACTAACTGAAGAATAAGCCTTTTTGAAAATCTCATGTGCCTTTATGAGAGATATTCCAAAGTAATGTTGAGCTCCTGTATCTCTTACAACAAACATGTAGTATGGTATACATCCCAATTCAACCTGTTTGCTCCACATTTTTGCCCACATTTCTGAATCATCATTGATATGTGCTAAAATTGGAGATTGTGTTCTAATTTGAGCTCCTGTTGCTCTGATTTTTTTAATTGCTTCTTTTACAGATTCAGTGGATAATTCATTTAGATGGTTAAAGTGAGCCATAAATGCAAGATGTATTCCATTATCTGTTATCTTTCTAAAAACATCCAACATTTCTTGAGAATCAGAATCTGTTAGGAATTTGTATGGCCAGTATGATAGAGCCTTTGTTCCAATTCTAATAGTTTTTAGATTTGGAAGCTTTGCATCAATTAAAGTATCAATATATTTTGAAAACATTTTTGCTTTCATTATCATAGGATCCCCACCTGTGAAAAGTACATCACTAATCTCTGGATGTTCAGTAAGATATTGTACTAGTTGTTCTCCTTCTTGCATTGCAAATTTCATTTCATCCATTCCGACAAATTGTGGCCATCTAAAACAAAAACTACAATATGCGTGACAAGTTTGGCTTTGACTAGGGAAAAAGAGACATGTTTCTTTGTATTTGTGTTGCATTCCATACAATTTAGTACCATCTTGTAAAGTTGGTACATTTAGTTCCATTTGTCCTGCTGGATGTGGGTTAAGTTGTAAACGAATTTCATTTGCAATGGTTGCTATTTCTTTTTTATCAGAATTATTTTTTAATGCAGTTGCCATCTTTTGAAAATGTTCTGGTTTTAACATTCCTTTTTGTGGAAAAGTTAAAACGAATATTGGATCATTTGGAATATTATTCCAATCAATTAATTGTTCAACAACGTAATTGTTTGCTTTAAACGGTAAAACATTACCCACAACTTCCATTTCAAATTGAGTTTCTTCAGAAAGTTTTTGAATATGAGGAATTTGTCTAAAATTTGCTAATGTGTATGATTTTAGTGAAGGTGAATCACTCCAAACTGATTCTTGATAGGTCATTTGATAAAAAGTGTGTTTACCCTTGTTAAAGGTTACAAGTTTTTTATGCGTAAAATAATTGAATTTTTTATTAATTTGAGAAAGATTTCATTAAATAATGATAATATTTCTTAACGTTTGTATTCAAGGATATGAATTTCATTAAAATGGTGATCAAATATGGCTGAAGAAGAACTGTCACAAATCTCTGCAGGGGAATTTGAAACTGTATCACAATTAATTGCATCTTCTGAATCACTTCAACTGGCATTTTTCATAATGATTGTAGGAATAATTGGAATAGCTATTGGTTATAGAAAATTTTCATCATGGGTTGGTTCAAAAAAATTCTATTATAAGAGACCACATTTTTCTAGATTTTTACGAAGAGCTGTTCTGCCTTTTTTTGCAATTGCGTTAATTACAGCAATTAATGTTCATGTACAAACAGGTGTCTTGTTGGGAGAAGACTTGACAATTGTTGGAGATGAAGATGTATCTGTACATGAACAATTTGCAAAAATTCTCAATACTTTCAATATTTTGGTAATTGGCTATACCATATCACATCTTATTCCAATCAGTCTTACAAAACGTGATAAATCTACCTTAGAAAAAGAGGATTTTGATGCTTGGTTTAATCAAAGAGGATTCATTGATGACAAAGATGATCTTTTTCATAAATTATACAAATGGAATGCTCCAAAGATTACTCCAGAAGATATTGATGAGAATGAATTCCAAGAATTGTTAAAAACAAAAGAAGGAATGATCCAATTAGAACAATTCCGTACAACTAAAGGTAATCCAATTGGAGGATATGAAAAATTAATAGATAAACCATTTGAAGAATGGAAGAAATCAGAACGTACAAAGTATGAAAAATATTATCAAAATTGTATTACAGGAAGTAATCAATCTGGTAGAAAATTAAAACCTGGTGCAAAACCTGATGAAGTATATCCAATTGATGTATGGAGAGAAGAAAAAAGAGTAAACGGTTTTGAACCAATTATTCCTAGTTCTAGACCTGCAGGATATGCAAAAAAGAAAAGGGAAGGACTTCCAAAATCTGCAAAACAAATACTACCTCTAGGAATTTTCATGGCAACAATTTTGGGTGTTCTTGCATGGTGGGGGGTTGACTTGTTTGTAATTGCTACAGCTACTGGTGGATTCTCTATTGGTATAGGTTTAGCATTACAAGAAACTATGCAAAATTATTTTGCGTACATTATGATTAGAAAAGACAAAATTGTTAGTGAAGGAGATAGAGTGCAATTAGATACAGGATATAATGGAAATGTACATAAAATTACACCTAGAGTCACGTATATTCGAGATGCATTGCATGAATCAATTGCAGTAATTCCAACAAGACAATTAGTTAATGCTCAGATAATTAATTATTCTCAAGAAAATAAATTAGTTCCAGCAGTTGTTAAAGTTGGAGTCTCTTATCTGAATAATCCTCGTCAGGTTGCTTCAATTTTAGTTAAAGTAGGAAAACGAGGAATGAATGAAATATTGGATGGAAAGGGTAGACATCTTGTTAGACAGAAAAAATGTCCATATCTCAATGAAAATAAACCAAGTTGTGGATGTGATAAAGAACTTCATGTGGAAGTTACGCAACCAGTAGTTAGATTTAATGACTTCAATGATTCTTCACTTGATTTTTCCATGTGGGTTTACGTCAGAGATTATGGTGCTCAATTCAAAACCAAAACAGATTTGAGAATGATAATGTATGAAGAATTTAAGAAATATGATATTAGAATTCCATGGCCAATACGAACTGTCTATCAAGGAGACGAAAAGAGAGAATTTGAAGAAATTAGTCAATTAGATCCAGACAGAGAAAAAGTAATTGATGAATTCGGTCTTGGAGACATTGGACGAGGAGAAGGAGACGACTAGTTTTGTTTTTCTCAAAACTTAAGAATCCCATTAAATTACATTTTCTTGTTGAGTAATATTTCAGTTATTTCTGGTAAATCATCTGAAGATTTAGCAAGAAAATTATCAAAAAATATCAAAGCAAATTTAGTAAAATCATCAGTTAGAGTTTTTCCTGATGGAGAAAGTAAGATTACGTTAAGTGGAAAAATATCAAAAAGAAAAGCAATTGTTGTACAATCAATTTATCCTCCTGTTGATTCAAATCTAATTCAAGCATTATCATTGATTTCAAAAGCTAAAGAAAATTCATCTGAAGTTATTGCAGTGATTCCCTACATGGGATATGCAAGACAGGATAGAGAATTTTTACCAGGAGAAATTGTTACGATGAAAGTTCTTGCAAAATTATTCAAAGGTGCTGGTGCATCAAAAATAATTGCAGTTGATATTCATAGTTTGATAGGATTCAAACACTTTACAATCAAAAGTAAAAATGTGACAGCAATCCCAGATTTAGTCAAATATTTGAAGAAATTGAGCCTGAAAAATCCTCTGGTTGTATCCCCTGATCAAGGAGGAAAAGAAAGAGCAAAAGCATTTGCAAAAGAATTTGGTTTAGAGTTTATCGCATTACAGAAAAAAAGAGATAGAAAAACAGGTAAAGTACAAATCAAAACTAAAAATGCTACAGAAGTTAATGGTAGAGATTTAATTTTAGTTGATGATATGATTAGTACTGGTGGAAGTATAATTAATGCAACACAATTTCTTAAGAAGCAAAAATGCAAAAAAGTGTATGTCGCATGTACACACGCATTATTAATGAATAATGCTGAGAAAAAGATTAGAAAGGCAGGAGTAACAAAAATTGTTAGTGCAAATACAATTCCTGGAAAAACATCAGTAGTTGATGTTTCAAATACAATTGCAAAGGCAATAATATAATGCCAGAGAGTTTTTTTGTTTTATCTAAAGATAATCTAGAACTTGCTATAGATGAAGTAATTGCTATAGCAAAAATGTATGATAGATTTTCTAAAGTGAAAGTTATTTCTAATTTAGTAATGATTCAATCAAAAACAAATTGGAGCGAAATATCAAATCGAGCATCGTTTGTGAAAATATCAGGACAAATATTAAGAAAAATGTCAGGATTGTTTTTAGATGAGGCTAATTTTGAAATTCTTAAAAATGCAAAAACATTTGTTTGTAGAATAATTAACTTATCATCAAATCAATTTAACATTCCAGAATTAGAAAATTCAATGGGAGATATGATATCAAAATTTTCTCATGCAAAAGTGAAAATGGAAAATCCAGATATTACAGTATATCTAATTTTTACCAACAAAGAAAATTTTTTTGGGTTTTCAAAAATGATAAAACAACAAGTGAGACCAAAAAAGACAAAGACATATCCAAATGAATTAGATTGGAAATTGACTAGAGTTATGATTAATTTGATTGGAATTAAACAAGGAGAAACAATATGTGATCCATTTTGCGGTACAGGAACTACACTTTTGGAGGCTGAATCTATGGGGATTCATGCAATTGGGATGGATTTTGATGAAAAAATGTTTAAGATTGCAAAAGAAAATCTTAAAGAAAATAAATTCAAATCTGAAATTTATAATACTGATTTTCAAGAAATGTTAAAAATTCCTGAAAAATATGATGGAATTGTTACTGATTTACCATATGGGTTAAATTCTAAAATTACCGAAAAACCAGAAAAAATTCTAAAGAGATTCATCTCAAATCTCCCAAAACGAAAGAAAATAGCAATAATGTACAAAAAAGAGTTTGGGGATAATCTAAAACTAAAAGGATTAAAAAAATATCAAATCTATAGGCATAAAAGCTTGACAAGGACAATTTTGATCAAATGAAGCTTGTATTTTTAGGAACATCAGCTGCACAACCAACTGAAAACAGAGGATTGTCTTGTATTTGTTTAGAAAGAGATGGGGAAATTCTTATGTTTGATGCAGGTGAATCTGCACAAATTTCCTATATGAAATCAGGTTTAGGTTGGAATAAAAAAATGAAAATTTTTGTTACACATCTTCATGGTGATCATTGTGTAGGAATTTTAGGATTATTGCAAACAATGTCAATGCAAAATAGAACAGAAACTTTGGAAATTTTTGGACCAAGTGGAATTGATGAATTTATTTCAGCAAATATCAAAGTATTAAATTTTGGATTATCATTTCCAGTTTTAATCAATATAATTAAAGATGAGAAAATTATTGATAATGAAAAATTTTCAATCTATACCTGTAAAGCAAATCATTCAGTAACAGCATATTCATATCTATTTGAAGAAAAAGACAAACCAGGAAGATTCAATGTTGGTAAAGCAAAAGAATTAGGTATACCAGAAGGGGTATTATGGAATAATTTACAAAATGGAACTGAGATAAATAATAATGGAAAAGTTATCAAACCAGAACAAGTTTTAGGTGAAAAACGTCCAGGAATGAAAATTGGAATTTCAGGGGATACAATGCCAACAAAAGAATTGGAAGTATTTTTCAAAGATTGTGATTATTTAGTATTTGATTCTACATTTCTTGATGAACAAAAACAAAGAGCACAAGATACTTGTCATTCTACTGCAAAACAAGCTGCAATGTTAGGAAAAAATGCAAATGTTAAAAATTTAATTCTAACACATTTTTCAGCTAGATACAAAGATGAATCAGGGCATTTGAATGAAGCAAAAGAAATTCATAATTCAGTTATTACTGCAAAAGATCTTTTAGAAATAGAAATCAAATGAAAATGTTTGAATCTATTAAAGATCAAATTAAAGAAATTAAAAAAATAGTTTTTGTTACAGGGGCTGGAATCTCACAAGAAAGTGGTATTCCTACTTTTAGAGGAAATGATGGATTATGGAGAAATCATGATGCAATGAAATTAGCAACAATTGATGCATTTTATGAAAATCCTAAGCTAGTTTGGGAATGGTATAATGAAAGAAGAAGGAATATCTTTGCAGCAAGTCCAAATCATGGTCATAAAGCAATAGCTGAACTTGAAAAATACGTAGAAGTGGTAGTATTAACTCAAAATATTGATGGTCTTCATCAAAAGGCAGGAAGTTCACAAGTATTGGAATTACATGGGAGTATTGTGAAAATAAAGTGTACAGTTTGTGAATTTCATGATGAAATTATGACTGAATTTTCTGATATTCCACCATTATGTAAATGTGGAAATATACTTAGACCAGATGTTGTTTGGTTTGGAGAATCATTACCACAAGATATCTGGGAAAAAGCGATGATTTTTGCAAGTCAATGTGATTTAATGATAATTGCTGGTACATCGCTTGTTGTATCTCCTGCAAATACATTACCAATCTATGCTAAACAAAATAATGCAACATTAATTGAAATTAATCCTGAAAAAACTGAAATGTCATCAGAAATGGATTTGGCTTTAAGAAATACTAGTGCAAATTCATTGCCTGAATTTGTATCATTATTTAAAAAATAAAATTATGATTGTGAAAATATACCACTGATTTTTGAATCAGTAGAATCTCCTGGATTAAATACTGATGATGTTACAGTACCATAATCTTCATGTTCAACAATCATATCTACATAATATGGTTGACCAGAAATATCATTTAGATTAGTTTCAAACATTGATGTAAAAAATATACCAGAAAAAATTTCTTTTTGATCTGTTCTAATAACTACATTAACACTAGTTGTTTTTCCACTTGAATCAGAATATTGTAAAAGAATATCATCATTTGATTGTTGGATTGTAGATAAATACAATGTTTCATGAATCATTAGAGGTTCGTCTTGAATAATATTTTCAATAATAGATTCTTCAATTTGTTCAGAATTAGTAGATAAATCAGTCAATTCTTCCACATGTGGATTATCGGTGAAAATATTTTGTATTGATTCAACTGGGTTAAAATTAGAAATTTTTTCAGTAATTGTTTGTTGGGATGATTTTCTTACATCAGAAATTTCATTTGAGATATCATTACCTATGTCACTTATTTCATCTGTAATTGCATTACTTGTTTTATCAACTATTTTGTCAACAGATTCATCAATTCTTTTTTCTACGGATTCAGATGCTATAGTGCCAAAATTAGATACATCCTCTTTCAAAGAATTTACTACAGTGGCAGAAGTAGATGGAAAAAGAACATCGATTTCATTAGAGAATACCATGCCTCCTAAGATAATGATTCCTGCAATTATGCCTAATTTTATGAACATATCTTAATAATTATAAAAAATGGATTTTAGATTCAAACTGAAAAAAATAATCAGATATGAGTGAATTTTCTTAGCTAGTTCTAATCTACTAAAACTATCCAATCAATTATGCTATCAATATCAGGTGAAGTCATAATTACTTGAATTGGTCCTAAAGGAGATTCTTCTGCTTCTTCACAAATTGCTATTTCTTCAGAAAATGCTGCTTGTTTATTTAGATAAAACCAAGTTGAATCATTTTTCAAATTATTTTCAAGATTGCGTCTATAGTTTTTTTGAGATCTTTTAGAATGAATTGTCTCATAAATTTTTTCAAAAGAAGTCAGGTCCTTTGATTGTGCTTTAATGGAAAAATCTTCAATTATTATTTTTGAATTAGGAAAAATATTTGATATTGATTTTTTAATTTTTTCTGGATCTTCGGAAGGGTTTATTGAGCAAAACATTTCTATTTTACATTTGATGTTTGGAATTTTCATTCTATCCAGCTTTGAATTACTCTAAATCCAGATTCTATTAGTTCATCTTTTGATAAACCAATATTTGATATTGCATAATCTGATAATGCGATTGAATTGCTTATTCCAACTCCTAATTCTCTATTGTCTCTTTCTTCAAAGTGTTCTTGTGTTTGAGGATCATCTGATCTTCCTCTTTTTTGTAAAAAATCAAATCTAGTTCCAGTTGATGCATGAATTGCTAAAAGTTTTACATTTCCAAATTTTTTAAGCACTTGAATCTCATCATTAGAACGTACTCCATCTACCAAAATTACGTTTGAAGGTGATGATTCAATTTCTGGTTTGATTAATTCTGCTATTGCACCAGGACCATTTTGTTCTCTAAGTTCAAGCATTAATTTTCCAAGATTTTCTCTGGTTGATTCTAAATTTCTTTTTTTTGCTTCTGCTCTAACTGCATTTCCCATATTTACAATATCATATCCTTTTGATTTTAGTCCTTCAGCAATAGTTGATTTTCCAGCACCAGGCATTCCTGTTAGGCATACAATTAGTTTAGTCAATACATATCAAAAAAATTGCTCGTCTAAGAAGTTACCGGAAATTATTATAAAGATAGTTCAAAAATTGTTATAATGCGAACTTTTGTTGCAATTGAAATTTCAGATGATAATGTAATTTCTTCAATTGAAAAATTTCAAAAAACAATTGAAATTGATGCTAAACCAGTGAATTCAAGAAATTTACATTTTACATTACAATTTTTAGGTGAAATTACAGATGAAATATCACAAAAAATCATTCAAACTCTTCGTACAATAGAATTTTCAAGTTTTAATGTGAGTTTGAAAGGGATTGGTGCATTTCCAAAACCTAAGTTTCCTAGAATAATTTGGATTGGTACGGATGAAGATGGAGGAAATGTGTTAATTAACTTGGCACAAAAAATTGAAAAATTGTTACAACCATTAGGATTTAGTTCAGATAAAGTATTCAAACCACATATCACAGTGTTTAGAATTAAAAAGAAGGTTGGAGACATTACAAAAGAATTGGAAAATAATAAAAATATGAATTTTGGAATTCAGAAAATAACTAGTATAAAATTGAAAAAAAGTGAACTTACACCAAATGGACCTATTTATTCAGATTTAATGGAGATTGATGCTATAAAATGAAACAAGTGATTTCTAAAGTTGCAAAAACAGTTGTACCATCAAAAACCATAGAGAAAGCAAAGAAGGGAATTTCTGAATTAGCATATAATTTAGTTGAAAAAGAGATTAAGAAATTTCCTGAAGTGGTAGGTTTAGAATTTGGAGGTTCTTTTGCAAAAGGAACATGGTTAGCAAAAGATGCAGATATAGATATTTTTGTCAGATTTAAAAAATCTACATCAGAACAAAAATTTGAAATAATTTCAAAAAAAATTGGTTTTGAGGCATTAAAAAAATATTCTCCATATGTGAGATATTCTGAACACCCATATGTTGAGGCTAAAATTAAAGATACCAAAGTCAATGTTGTACCATTTTATGATGTAAAACTTGGGGAGTGGAAAAGTTCTGCAGATAGATCACCATTTCATACAAGATTCATGGAAAAATCATTAACACCAAAAATGAGAAACGAAATTAGAATTTTAAAGACATTTCTAAAATCAAATGGGATCTATGGAGCAGAAATTGCAAAACAAGGATTTAGTGGATATGTTTCAGAAGTTTTAATTTTAAATTTCAAAAGTTTTGAAAATTTAATTAAATCAATTTCAGAAATTAAAGAAAAACAGATTATAGGTAAAACTTCAAAAAAATTTGATACATCAATAGTCATTATTGATCCAATTGATAGTAATAGAAATTTAGCTGCAGCAATTTCAAATGAAAATATTGGAAAATTTATTCTTACTTCTAGAGCCTTTAAAGAAAAACCTAGATTAATTTTATTTAAAAATAAAAAATCTAAAATATCAAAAAAATATTGGGAAAATTTGTTAGTAGTAAAATTTGATTTTAAACAACGAAGTCCAGATATAATATGGGGACAAATTAAAAGAGCTACATCATCACTGGTTACACAACTAGAATTAAGTGGATTTACCGTATTAAGGAGTAAATCGCATACTGATCAAGTAAAAGAAGCGTATCTTTTGTTCTTTTTAGAATCTACAAAAATTAATCGTACATATTCAAAGAAAGGACCAGAATTTTTTAGAGAAAATAGTTCTAAAAGTTTCATTTCTAAAAATCTAAAAAATACTGAATTAATGTGGATAGAATCTAGTGGAAAAGTTATTTCGCTTGAAAAAAGAAAACAGACAGAAGCTGATAAATTTATGAGAGATTTTTTGAAAAAGAATCTTCTAACAGGCATACCTAAAGGACTTCTAGATGATTTCAAACATGGTTTTGAGGTTTCTGTAGGAAGTAAAAATTTAAGCAAATCAATTAAAGAGGAGGCCAATGAGTTGATTTCAACAGATGGCACATTCCTTCATTTCAATTAAGAAATTCACTGATGAGCCGTATTCAAAAATACTAGGATATCCAAAAGTAACTAGTCGCCAAATAACTTCAAGAATTAAAGAATTAGAAAAATTAAAAATCAAATCTATTTCACTAATAGGTCCTACAACTCTTGGAAAATTAGCAATTTTGGGTAAAGGGTATGTCGGAGTAGTTGTTCTTGCAAAAAAAGGTAACAAGCAAGTTGCATTAAAAATTAGAAGAACTGATTCGCAAAGAAAAGATATGAAAAATGAATCAGTGTTATTGAAATTAGTAAACACTATTGATGTAGGACCAAAAATATTTGATAATAGTAAAAATTTTCTAGTTATGGAGTATCTTGAAGGAGAAAAAATTAGTGATTGGGTGAATTCACTAAAAGGGATTGGTAGTACAAAAAAATTCAAATTAACTGTAAAAAAAATTCTTGAAGATTGTTATAGATTAGATAAATTAGGATTTGATCATGGAGAGTTAAGTAATATTTCAAAACATGTGATTGTAGGAGAAATAAAATCTACCTTAATTGATTTTGAGAGTTCTAGCACAAAGAGAATTCCATCTAATGTAACATCAATTACTCAAGCATTTTTTATTGGTTCTGGAATTGCAAAAAAAGCTCAAAAAATTTACAAAAATCCATCAAAAGAAAAAATCATAGAGGCATTAAAACGATATAAAAAAGAAAAAACTAATGAGAATTTTGAAAACTTGTTAAAAATTCTGAAATTATAATGGGACCGGCAGGATTTGAACCTGCGACCACTAGTCCCCCAGACTAGTATCATACCAAGCTAGACGACGATCCCTTGTCACATAGGCTCAAAATAAAATTATTAAATCGTCGTATTGAATAATAAATATATGAAAATTTGTAATATTTGTAATAAAATTTCTGCAACAGGAGAAAATCATCTTGATTGTATCCAAAAAAGAAGTATTGAGTTAGAAAATGCAGAATTTAAAAATAAAATTTCTGAAAATCTTAACCTCTCAAAGGATAATCAAGAATTAGGAATTGAAGTGAGAGCAATTCTTGAGCATCTTACAAAAGAAAAAGATTCAGAAGAAGAATCATAACCATTTTGATAATCTTTCTTTTTCAAATTCTTGTTTTTTAGTAAGATTGTCAGATGTTAGTTCTGAAAGATTTGTGGAGGGTTTTGAATGTGAAAACATGTCTACTTCAAGAACAGCAGCAGTGTCTTTTCCAGATTCAATAAAACATCCTCCCTTTCCATCAAACAATTCAATTTCTTTTTTTGATTGAATTTTTGAAATAATGTTTTTGGCAACTATGATTCCTTCGCCTTCAGCAAAAATTCCTGCCTTTGGAACTGCCAATTTTTCTCCAACTGGTAATACAGTTACATCACCTATTGCAAAAATATTTTCAAAAGAAGTTTTACAATCTCTATCTATTGGAATAAAACCAGGTTCTTTTGCCAAATCAGAATCATAAATTATTTTTGGTGCGATATGAGGAGGAATAGCTAAAAGGATATCAAAGTCAGCTTCACTATTTTCAAAAATTAGTTTTTTTGATTCAACAGATTTTATTTTACATGAATTATGAAAAGTGATTTTTTCAGAATTTACTAGTTCAAGAATTTTTTTACTTACTTCAGGACCTGCAGCTGGTAAAGTAATTGGAGCTGGACTGTAAAAATCAATTTGTACAGAATTACGCACCCCACGCTTTCTAAGCATAGAATCTATCAATAAACTAGCCTCAAATGGTGCAGGTGGGCATTTGTAAGGCATTCCCATAATAGATATTGCAATTTTTCCAGACTCTATACTCTCAAGTTTGTCACGAATTTCTAAGAGTTGTTCATGATCATATAGATTAAATCCATTTTCTACTAGACCGGGAATTTTTTGAGGTGCTAAAACTGCGCCAGTAGAAATGATTAAAAAATCAAATTCAATATTTTGAGAATTAGTTTTAATTGTTTTATTTTGAGAATTGATTTCTAAAATTTCTTCTTTAATAAAATTAATTTCTTTTTTTGATAATTCATTTAATGAACCAAATGAGTTTTCAAAAGTTCTAGTCCCATTAATTATCCATAGTTTTGTAAATCCTACCATAAACCAATCTTTTTTGTCAATTACAGTAATTTTCACTTGTGAGGATGATAGAGTATTTCTTAATTCATTTGCACTTGAAAGTCCTCCAAAACCTCCTCCTAAAATTACAACATGAGGGATATTTGTCAACTTAAATTTCTTGCGTAGTTGGTCTTATCAAAATTTCATTAACATTAACATGGGACGGAGATTCAACTGCATACAAAATTGCGTTTGCTATATCTTCTGCATGTAGTGCTTCCATCTTTTTTGTATTCTCAACAAATCCTTTCAATGATTCATCGGTAATTGTATCATTAAGTTCTGTATCAACAACACCAGGTTCAATACTTGTCACTCTAATGTTAGCTCGTGTACTGAATTCTTTTCTTAATCCTTCACTAAATGCAGCAATAGCAAATTTTGTTGCACAATAAACACTTCCAGAAGCAAATACAACTCTTCCAGCAACAGATGAAAGATTTACAATGTGACCTGATTTTTTTTCTTTCATATGAGTAATTACTGCTCCTGTAGAATACAATACACCTTTAATATTCACATCAATCATTTTATCCCATTCGTCTACTTTGAGACTCTTAAAGAAACTCAGAGGCATTAAACCTGCATTATTTACTAAAATATCAATAGAATTCCATTTTTCTAAAACTGCTTTTGCAAAATCATCACATTCTGATTTTTGAGTTACATCTAATTTTTGGTAAAACACCTCTCCACCGTTGTCAGTTATTTTTTTTGCAAGTGCTTCTAATTTGTCGACTCTTCTAGCACCAATAGCAACTTTAGCTCCTGCTTTTGATAGTGTTAAGGCAGTTGCATATCCTATACCACTACTTGCACCAGTAATTATTGCAACTTTATCTTTAATCATTTAATCGCATTGAATTTTATCATCGTAAAAATGTTTATGCCAGCAGTATTACTTTAGAAAAAATAGTATTATCTTTATTAAATGAAAAATGGTAATCAAATAATGGAATCAGAAAAATGTGCATACTGTGGAGATTTAACAGATATGCCTTTTCATTGCAATTATTGTAAAGATCCATTTTGTGCTGAACACAGATTACCTGAAGAGCATAGATGTGTAAAGTTGACTCAAATTAGAGCAAAAAGATTTGGTGAGAAAAAAGTTATTCGAGATGGTGGTAGAAATAAATCAAATATTTTCAAAAGAATTTTTAAAAGATGAAAAACTAGTAAGGACTCTTATCGGGAGAAATT
>Ga0233434_1001155_pt1 | contig 27074 bp, 30 predicted proteins | sample SI_122_August201_4_FD_182738 | JGI IMG/M metagenome (GOLD analysis project Ga0233434, IMG submission 182738) | Seawater microbial communities from Saanich Inlet, British Columbia, Canada - SI_122_August2016_120_MG | ecosystem: Environmental > Aquatic > Marine > Inlet | place: Canada: British...
GACACGGTCATCGGGTTTAACCGGAAAGGTAAAGAAATCATCCGTGTTACGGTTGAAGAGCCTTTCTATGTACGGCCCGAAGAGCATCCGGGTGCAATCTAAGGAGCGATACGACGCTCTCAAGAAAGCAGCGTAAATCATTTCGGTTTCGTGGCGGGGCTTTGGCCCCGCCCGGAGTCGGCGGTCTTCGCTGTTTGGGAGCGTAAACTTTAATTTCCCGTATACGGTATGCTAACGAGGAGGGACACCTGTGAGTAAAAAGACACTAGTATTTATGATGCTGTTTGCTTTCGTTCTGGGATTGACCAGCGCGAACGCGGCCACCATCAAAGCTGTAAAAGTTCAGGGAGACATTCCAATAGCTGCGGATGATCCTTTCTGGACTCGTTATGGTCCTACTTTCCACAAGCATGTTGTGGTTGACTTGGACCCTCAGATGATCACTAACCCCATGTGGCCGGCACCTGCGACCAAATGGGTAAATGTACGTGCTGTTACCAACGGTAAGGAAATTGCTGTTCGCTTAAGTTGGACAGATCCTACCCGTAATGACATCATGGTTCGGTCTCAGCAGTATAAAGACCAAGCAGCCATTATGTTCCCTGTGAATCAGGGTGGCGAAGAGCCTCCGTTCACAATGGGTGGTGATGGTGAGCGTGTTAACATCTGGCAGTGGAAAGCAACCTGGGATAAAGAGGGCGCTGGAGCTACCGGTAATGCTGGCATGCAGGATATGGAAGATCAATATAAGTTCATGGCTATGGGTTCAGGTAGTTACTACATGTATGAGCCTAGTGGCAAGCTGACTGGTAACGAACCTGCTCATAAGTCTGGTTCTAAAGCAACCTCTGCCAAAACTGGCGGAGCTGGCGATATCAGCAAGCGTGCTTCTTATGTTGACTTTGGCATGGGTAAAAACGAAGGCGTATACAATCCCGGTCGTGCTACCGGTAATATGCTTTCTGATGCGTCCATGCGCATTTCCCCTGTTGAAGATCTGAATGCAGAAGGGTTTAGCACCCTGACCACTCAGGCTCATCAGGATGTACAAGGAAACGGCAACTGGTCTAACAACCGTTGGTCAGTTGTTTTCAAGCGTTCTTTGAGTACTTCTGATTCCAATGACACGCAGTTCAGCGGCGGTAAAACTCCGATGGCGATTGCGATTTGGAACGGTCAGAACAAAGAAAGAAATGGTCAGAAGGCTGTAACGCAGTGGAATGAACTGCAGTACTAAGTCTTAACGCGGAGTAATCTGCGGACCAAAGAATAAACCCAGGGGAGAAGTCGCTAACGCGGCTCCTCTTCCTGGGTTTTTTTTTGACCAATAGGCGTCCGTCCGGCGAGCCGCCAGTGGCAACGGGCAAGAACTTTTTGAGCCGAGATAGCTGTTGCTTGCAAAAGAAAGCTATTGCCAGTGCGGCCACGGCTAGTGGTTTACTTTTGCACTGGCCAGTTCATCTGCGTCCAGCGTTCCATACCCCCATTCCCCACACAAACAATATTATCCAACCCCGCATTGGTCAAAGTCTCAGAAGCATTTTTAGCCCGTCCACCCATTTTGCAGTGAACATAGACTTTATCGTAACCCTTCAGGTCGTCTGCAATCGCGCCGACCTCGTCATGCGGAGTATTCTGCGAACCTTGAATATGCCCTGCTGAATATTCCTCAGGTGTCCGGACATCCAGAATCAAACTGTTCTCACCCATCTCTTGCACTTCATCATGCAAGTCATCAATAGAAATAATCTTCATCACTCCCTCATTTTGAAAATGTTTTAAATCACAGCGTCCTTCTCATTTGTTGGATTATATCACGAAGAAAAAGATTCAAATTCAAAAGAAACTAAAGGGGAACTGAGGGCATTCGTGGCCCAAAACAAATTTGGAGCTACCAAAAATTCTAAATGTTACATGGGGGAATTTTGACTGGTAGGGGAATAAATTTCCAGTGGAAAATTGACGTTTGATTTGCAGAGAGCATATTTGAAAAAATAGGCAACCGCTTAACCCTTTTTAAATAAACATATAACAGGGCTCCCAAGAATGGGCATCTGAAAAAAACAACTTTGGTACACCTCTTGCTTATTAAGGGTAAAAAATGTTCTTAGGGAAAATACTATGCACGAAGGAATCTTCATAGCGGCATCTGCGGGAATCAAGCAGGGCAGAAAACTTGATGTAATAGCCCAAAATATCGCCAACGCCAATAATACAGGATACAAGCGGGACAGGTTGGTATTTAAGGAGTTTATGCCGCCCTTTGCACCTGACGAACAATTAAATGCTGGAAGAAATGTATTACTGCCACCTCAACTATCGAATACAAATGTTTCATATGTAGGGGTATCAGATCAGTACACAGACCATACAGAAGGAGGGTTGAATCAAACCGGAGGAACTCTGGATCTGGCTTTGAAAGGGCCTGGGTTTTTCAGTGTTTCAACCGAAGAAGGTGTTCGCTACACCCGCAACGGAAATTTCAGGTTGAATACAAAAAACCAACTGGTGAATCAAAAAGGAAATCCTGTTTTAAACCCACAAGACAACCCGATAGTCATAGATGCACCTGGTGCAGATATATCCATTGATGCTGAAGGAAATGTTTCTGCGGGAACGGGTTTGATCAATCTTAATATTGGAAAGATAAAGCTGGTGAATTTTGAGAATACAAAAACTCTCGAGAAAGTAGGAGAAGGGTTATTTCTCCAAAACGATCTTGAAGCGGAAGCAAAAACCCCCACTGAAACCGTTGTCGCCCAGGGTTTCCTGGAAAACTCAAATGTTACCGTGGTGGAGGAAATGACAGATATGTTGGCAACCCTCAGGTTATTTGAAACGTATCAAAAAATGATCCAATCAATAGATAGCATGGATGATCAATCGGTAAATGATATTGGCAGGGTGGGTTAACACTTCGACAGAAATTAATATTTTTAATTGAAAGGTATCTGAAAATGATTCGATCCTTATACACCGCCGCGACTGGGATGAACGCGCAGGATTTAAATGTGAGCGTAATCTCCAATAACCTGGCGAACGTGAATACCATCGGGTTTAAAAGAAGTCGCCCGGAATTTCAGGACCTACTGTATCAAAACTTAAGATTGGTTGGAACGCTATCGCCTAATGGTCAGCAGGTACCGACAGGGGCCCAGTTAGGGCTGGGCGTCAAGACATCGGCCATCCAGAAAATTTTTATTCAGGGAGATTTCTCACAAACGCAGAATCCTCTCGACATCGCTATTCAGGGAAAAGGTTTTTTTCAAATTTCACAATCAGATGGAACGATCGGATATAGCCGTGCAGGTTCGTTCAAACTGGACAATACGGGTCAGCTTGTGACCTCTGACGGCCTGGTATTGGAACCGGCTATCACCATCCCCACGGATGCCTTGGATATATCAATTGATTCGCAGGGAAGTGTTTCGGTAACCCAGCCTGGTGCCACAGCACCTACTGTTGTAGGGACGATTCAGTTGGCGACTTTCCAAAATGAAGCAGGACTCCAGGCATCGGGATTCAATTTATTTAAAGAAACAGATGCTTCGGGAACGCCAACGGTTGGGAATCCTCAAAGTGATGACCGGGGTGCCACTCAGCAGGGCTTCGTTGAACTTTCAAACGTGAGCGTTGTTGAGGAATTGGTAAATCTCATATCAGCTCAACGGGCTTATGAAGTGAACTCCAGAACGGTTCAAACGGCAGACGAAATGTTACAAATCGCAAACAATATGAAACGGTAATGGTAAATGATTTTTCATAAAAAACACTTTGTATTAAGTTCAATCTTTTACGTTTGCTTATGCATGCTCTCAATTATTGGGAGTAGTGCGACTGCCTCAGAATCCCAGGTCCTAACGGTAGAAGAAATTGAAGAAGGTGCAATCGAAAAATTGGCGAGCACATTGCCATGGGATAGGGAGGCGCTTGAGATCAATGTTTATTACGAGGGTGAAGATATTGTTCTGCCACCAGGAAAAAGGGAGCTTATCTACAAGACCAGAGGAACTAATCAAAGGGCAGGAAGAATACCACTGATTCTACAAATAAAGGTTGATGGCAATTTGCAAAAAAGAATTCGGCTGAACAGTCGGGTGCTGGTTTCGCAGGAAGTAGTTAAAACAATTCGTGCAGTTAGAAAAGGGGAACTGATATCCAGCGACAACATACAACTGGAAACAATCAAAACAGAGCGTCCCTGGGAAAATGCCATAAGGAATATTGACCATGCTTTAGGTTATGCGGCGGGAAGAAGTTTGCCAACGGGAAAAATATTAACCCAAAAGTTTATAAAAAAGCCTGCATTAGTAAACAGAGGGGAAAAAATCTTAATTTTGGCGGAAAAAGGCGGGATGAAAATAACCGCACCCGGAATTCTAAAAGAGGATGGTTATGAAGATGGCATGGTCCAGGTCTTAAACATTGAGTCAAAAAAAATAATTTACGGAAGGCTAGTGGACGCCAATACGGTGAAAGTGAGTTTTTGATGAGAATTCGATTTTTAAATAAAATTTTAAATATTAAAGCAGTTGGACTCGCCATTTTGTTTTTATTATTTTTTCTCCCGGCTTGTTCAACTTCTCACAGAGCGATAGACAGTACTTCCACTGTTATTCCAAAAAATTTATATGCCAAGAAAACAAAATCTGTGCTGCAGGATGGAGCGCTTTGGCCAGGGGATACCGCAGATAACCTTTTGTTTGAGGACAGTAAAGGAAGGCTAGTGGGCGATATCGTCACTGTGACGATAAACGAAACTGCGACCTCAAGCCAATCGGCCACCACCAACACTGCCAAGGACACAACGGTAAATATGCAGGCACCCAGCATATTGGGGTTGCCGAGCAGTTTGGGCGTGCAGAACTTTTTAGGCCTGGGAACCCAGTTTGACCCAACAGTAAGTGCTTCCGTTGCCAACTCCAATCAGGGCAACGGTACAGTAACTCGAAACGGCTCTTTAACAGGAACCATCTCCGCAATCATTACGGAAATTATGCCCAGCGGAAACTTCAGGATAGAAGGCAGGCGTTCGGTAACTGTGAACCACGAGGAACAGATAATGGTTTTACGAGGCATCATCCGCCCTCAGGATATCAACTTTGACAACACAATTTCCTCAATATGGATAGCTGACGCGTCGATAAGTCTAACAGGTGAAGGAGTGGTAGCCGATGAGCAGAGAAAAGGCTGGCTTGCAAAAGCTCTTAGTAAAGTATGGCCATTTTAACTGGATTTTATGAAACAGCAAACAAACATTAAAAAACTGGTACTTGGATTTTTGATAGCCGGTGGAATATTTTTGGGTTGTCAAGCCCAGGTGGATGACCTGACAGGTCCCAGTAGCCTGGGAAATGTCTTGGGGATCCAGGGACTTTTTGGTGGTGCGGGAATCCAAAATGATGGTGCCAGTCAGGCAACGATTCTAGTTGAAGTTTTTACGGTTGATCTGATTCCGGTAGTAGGTGCTTCGGTTGTACTAACTACTACCTTGGGAACCTTGGGAGATCTTACCCTGACAACAGACGCAGCTGGTGCCGCCACTACCACGCTAACTTCCGGAACTATAGTGGGAACGGCATTTATTACTGCTACGGTAGATAACGTCAGCGCAAACACTTCGGTTCCAATAATATAATTTTAAACTTGGCTTATATGTTTAATTTTTTCAAAAATTCCAAAGACCGGTTCAAGAATAAAGGGAAGGAGGGAATCCTTATCCTTCTTTTAATCGTTGGAGTATTTGTGGCTTGCCAGGGAGCGCAGGAAGACGGAAACACTCCCTTCGGGCCTTCTACCTCTGCGGTAAGAATTATACCGAATACGGTCAATGTGACTCAGGCCGGTAACTTGACTTTCACAACTCTTGGTGGGACGACACCGTTTGCCTGGTCCAGTTCAAATCTTGCCATCGGGACCATTATTGTGGGCACAGGGGTGTTCACGGCCGGAGCGATAGCGGGGAGCGTGACTATTACAGTCGTTGATGCCGTGGGTGACACTGCAACCGCAACGGCTACCGTTCTGGCTCTTGCTCTGGGTTTTGATGTTGTCGCGGTTACACAAGCTGCAGCTGCAGCTGCTGATACGGTTACCATAAACGCAAATGGTTCAGCAACGGGTCTAACGGCTACCATCGCCAACAATTCTTCTGGAACAACTTTTACAACACTTCCAACTTTAGTAACCACAACCACCACAGTTGTCATCACAGCTCCCGCTACTTTACCGAATGGTACTCAGGGCGACCAGGTTTTCACGGTTACGGTTACGGACAATGGAAACAACAATACAGCTTCCTTTTCTTATACTTTGCAAAACGATGGGACCTAAAACTCAAACTGGGGAAAATATGTTTAATCGTTATTTCGGACCAAAACTCTGGGCAATATTTATACTGGTATTTTTTCTCGCAAGCCCGGCTCATTCTGCACGGATAAAAGATTTGTCCAGCATTGAAGGAGTCCGAAGCAACCAATTGATCGGTTTTGGGCTGGTAATAGGCCTGACGGGAACCGGTGATAGTGCGACCAACGTATTCTTCTCCATTCAGACGATTGTCAGTATGCTGAAAAAATTGGGTGTAACGGTTCCTACCGCAGAAGTTGACCAGTTAAAATTCAAAAATATCGCAACCGTTATCGTAACGTCCGCTCTTCCTCCATTTGCTAAACAAGGGGACTACATTGATGTGACGGTGTCTTCTTTGGGTGACTCCAAAAGTTTGCAAGGTGGGACGCTATTAATGACTCCGCTAAAAGGTCCCGATGGCAACACCTATGCTGTGGCACAAGGCGCTCTCTCAATAGGCGGTTTTTCTGTAGCGGGGGCCGCTCGTGGAATTCAGAAAAACCATTTAACGGTCGGGAGAATTGCCAACGGTGCCCAAGTTGAAAAGGAACTTGATTATAATTTCAATGCCAAAAAGGAAATCGTTCTGGCATTGAAGAAATCGGATTTCACAACTGCAAGCAGGATAAGCAAAGCGATCAATGATCAGATGAAAGATTCTTTGGCTTCAATGATTAATGGGGGAACGATTCTGGTAAAGGTTCCCGAGCTCTATCTGGAAAACACTTCCAGTTTTGTTACAAAAATTGAGAGTCTTGATGTAACTCCTGATGCCGAGGCCAAAGTAATTATTGATGAACGTACGGGAACCATAGTTATGGGTGAGAGCGTTAAAATCTCCAGTGTTGCTGTTGCACATGGGGCTCTATTCATCAACATCAAGGAAGAACCGGTAGTTTCCCAACCTCCTCCATTCGCACCGGAAGGTGCTGAAACGGTCGTTCTTCCCCGCACCCGAGTGGCAGCGGGGGAAGGGATAGACAAGCTCCTCGTCATTCCACAAAGCATATCTCTGGGAGATGTGGTTAAGGGGTTAAACTCTATTGGTGTGACTCCCAGGGACTTGATTGCTATCCTTCAGGCTATCAAAGCTTCGGGAGCCCTCCACGCTCGCCTGGAACTCATTTAAAGTTTTCATGGAATTCAGGAAAATTTTTCCTCCTTTCCCTCCAAAATTTGCAGGAGCTTTCAGTCACAACTTTGGCGGCATCTCTGTAACCCTATATATTTAAAGGAATTATCTGGCTTCGGCGCGAATGCTTTGCAGTGGATGGTTTTTGGTACGGTGCTTGCAATTATTTTTATATGTTTTTAAATGAGGACAATATGGATTCCATAAAATCTGCTCAAATCCAAAATACTTTGTTTGATCAATTGACGAATAAGAATCTGGAGCGTTTAAGAAGTAGCTCTGAATTTGGCAAGGGAGCGTCTCAAAAAAAAATGGAAAAAGTGGCACGGGATTTTGAAGCGGTTTTTATTAATAAATTATTCGAGTCCATGAGAAAAGCAATTCCCAAATCTGACCTTTTGGATAGTTCTGCAATGGATATGTATCAGACGATGATGGATCAGGAAATGGCAAAGGACTTGTCTAAGCAAAAAGGAATGGGTATGGGGGAAATGGTTTATAACGATTTAAGTCGAATGAATAAATTGCTTCGAGGGGGAACTTTTCCTACTCCTCTACCGCAAATACCCCCTACTCAAAAACCCGGAAATGAACTGGGAGAATAAGAAATGAACCGGCTATATAGAAACCTTGAGGATCTGTTAAATCAAAAAATCAAACTTTATAATAAATTTGTCCAGCTTTTGCAAGAAGAGTGGTCTTGTGTTTCCAAATATTCTTACGACTCTTTGCGGGAGATCACCGCCAAAAAAGAAGACCAGGTGATGCAAATGCAGGCATTGGAAAACAGCCGTTCTTGCTTGATGAAAAAAATAGCAGAAAAACTAAAAGTCCGGCAATCAAGTTTGACGTTAAAAAAGTTGGTTCAAATGACAGAAAATCCTCATAGAAAAAATTTAGCTCAGTGCAGGCAGAAGCTGCTTTCCCAAATCAAAGAGATCAATGAGTGGAGCGAAAAAGTCAAAAACCTGATGGACCACTCGGCGCTGTCATTAAAAAAATCAGCGGCCTTTATTCACTCTGCCGATGAAAAGGCATTTTCCCCTTATTTGGCCAACGGCCAGATGATGGAGGGGCGCGTCGAGGGCCGCATGGTGTGTATGGATGTTTAGAGGTACCCTGATTTTATCCAATAGGTTTTAAAAGGTTTGCTTTTATGGGTTCGAATATATTCAGTGTATTAAATACCGCGAAATTGGGTCTTCTGTCGCAACAACTAGCCATTGAGGTTACCGGACAGAATATTGCCAATGTACAAACCGAAGGATATTCCCGTCAGGAAGTAAAGTTTGAAGCCACGAACCCCAGGAGTTTTAGCCTGGGTCAACTCGGGACAGGAGTTCAGGTCGCGGGTATAGAGCGCTCCTACGATGAATTTTTGTTTTCCCAACTTCTGGGTGAAGGTGACACGCTTGGTCAGTTTGAGGTAAGAAAAGATGTTTTTGAGCAACTTGAAATATTGCTGAGCGAAAATAACGGGCAAAGCCTCAATCAAACCTTGAGTAATTTTTTCGCAGGAGTTCAGGATTTATCCTCTAACCCAACGGGTCTACCGGAACGCTCCAGCTTGCTTGCGGAGGCGCAAAACCTGGCTTCGGTTTTTGGTAACCTAGGAGAATCATTGTTTCAGATCCAGCAGAATCTGGATGCCAGCATTTCCGTAGAAGTGGCTAAAATAAATAGTCTCACTTCAGAAATTGCCGCTTTAAACCAATCTATTCATGCCAATGAGCCGACTACATTCAGCGCGAACGATTTGCGCGATAAGCGGGACCTAAAGATTAAGGAGCTTTCGGAACTGATTGATTTGAATTTTGTTGATGAGCAGGATGGGCAAATCAGCGTAACCTTGAGTGATGGGACTCCTCTGGTTTTGCAGTCTACAGCTTTTAGTCTTGATACTTCCATCAATGGCGATAATAAGTCTTTCCTGGATGTTGAGGCTCTGGATGCCGCCGGAAACAGCACGAACATTACCTCATCGATAGGCGGAGGAACGCTCAAGGGTTATCTGGACATGCGTGACACGGAAGTGGAAGGCTTGAGAGATAAGCTGGACCGGTTGGCCGCAGGATTTGTTCAGGAGTTTAACAAGATTCACCAGCAGGGATTTGGAATTGACGGGTCAACAGGGAATAATTTTTTCAGTGCCTTGACTACTACTGTATTTACCAATACTGCTAATACGGGTTCGGCCACATTGACAGCAACCAATGGAGACCCCTCGAATATTTCCGTAGATAAATATGAAATCACCATAACAGGTTCCAATTCATTTACATTGGACAATTTAACAACGGGGGCTAGTTCAGGAACATTTACTTTTACATCAGGCTCTACCTTTAATCTGGCTAATGGATTTGCGGTGACGATTTCTGGAACCCCTGCTTCAGGAGATAAATTTAAACTATCGGTTTCAGAAAGTGCGGCCCGGGACTTTTCAGTCGCGAGTGGAGTTTCATCGAATTCCAATAAAATTGCAGCGGGATTAAACTCCAGCACAGATGGTTCAAATGCTTTGGAACTGGTGGCATTGCAGTCCAAATTAGTATTCGACGGTATTACCATCGATTCTGCGGGTTCGGGAACATTTACGTTCGATGAGTTTTATAGCTCGATAGTCAGTGCAGTGGGAATAGACTCTTTTTCTTCCCAAGCCACCTACTCTCAGCAGGAAGCAATTCTTCTTCAATTAGACACAAGACGGGAAAGTATATCGGGTGTTTCGATTGATGAGGAATTGATAAATATGATCAAGTTCCAGCAAGCCTACAATGCCGCCGCCCGTCTGATAGGAGTTGTGGACGAGCTTTTGGATACGGTAATTTCTCAAGTCTAGGCTAACGCTTAATAAACAGGGAGAACTGGAATGGTTACACGCGTTACCAGCCAAGCGCAACAGGCCAATTCGTTACAAAATATATTCCGGATTACGGAAAATCTTTTTAAGGCCCAGCAGGAAATTGCCTCGGGAAGACGGATCAATAAACCTTCCGATGACCCGGCCGGTATCAGAGATGCTCTTTTATTGCGCTCCAGTATTTCTCAGTCGGACCAATACATCCGGAATATTGATACTAATCGCCTTTATATCCAAGCTGGCGATTCTGCTTTGGAGTCGGTAGGTATTAACCTGATTCGAGCCAAGGAGTTGGCAGTGAGTGAATTGGGGGGGTTATCCACCTCGGAAACAAGAGCATTTGCCGCCAATGAATTCGATCAAATAATTTCGCAGGTTTTTGAGTCGGCCAATATAAAAATAAAAAATCAGTTTGTTTTCTCTGGGACGGCATTTCGAACCCAGCCTTTTGAACAAAGTGCGTCCGGTGCGGTTTATTTTGGTAATTCAGAGAGCTTCCAAATCGCGGTTGGAGAAAATACCAACGCTGATTTTACGATCCCCGGATCATCAGTTTTAGGAAACGATTTGAATCCGCAGCTGACAAGCTCCGCCGAACTTTCAACCTTACTTGGAGGCTCCGGAATCACAGCGGGTTCCTTCACCATTACAGACCGTTCTGGAAACTCGGGGACGGTAACGGTGGCTTCAACGGATACGATTAGCAGTCTAATTTCAAAAATAAATGCATTGGGTGGTAATGTTACCGCCTCGATAAACTCAAACGGATCAGGCCTCCAGTTAACAGATGGAAGCTCAGTTATTTCTCAGGCTTTGACAGTAGCGGAAGTCTCAGGAGGAAGCACGGCTTTGGAACTTGGAATTCTGGGCCAGAGGGATGGAAATATATCGGGTTCAGATTTAAACCCAACGATTACGTCTGCCACCTTAATTTCCGATTTGGATGGTGGAGATGGGTTAACGCTGAATGAAATCGGTATTGTAAATGGTTCTGCTTCAGGGACGGTTACACTAAGTTCGGCCACGACAATTGCCGATGTCATTACTCAGATTAACAACTCATCGTTCAATGTTACAGCTTCAATTAATAGCGCTGGAAATTCTTTGCTGGTCACTTCCAACAGTTCTTCAACTGTTGCCATCGTAAAAAATGTGGGAACAGATGAAACGGCAGAAAATTTAGGTTTGGGCGGCGGTAAGAATGTGTTTACCACTTTATTCAAACTGAGGGATGCCCTCAATGATGATGATACTTTTGCAATTCTGGCATCCTTGGAAAACCTGGATTCAACTCTGGCATCGGTTAACAATAATCGGGCAGTTGTCGGGGCTTCTTTAAGACGGGTGGACTTGACAGATTACGTTCTCGAACAGGATATTGTGAACCAATCCCAGCAGTTGTCGGACCTTGAAGATGCAGATATCGTAAAAAGCACTTCAGACCTTGCTAACTTAGAGTTTGCGCTTCAGGCAACTTTAGCCACAACAGCTCAGATTTTGCAACCCACTCTTTTGGATTTTATCCGTTAGATCGGCTTAGGAGTGTTAAATCCAGGCGGATTTAGTCAAGCAGGGTTAATTAAGCAATGCTCAGGCAGGCAGGTCGATAATAACAGCAGTTCCCACGCCCAACTGACTCTCCACTTCAAGTCTGCCACCATGTTTTTCGATAATGGCATAAGAAACTGATAACCCCAACCCGGTCCCTTTTTCCTCTGGCTTTGTGGTGAAAAAGGGTTCAAATATTTTTTCCATATCCTCTTTGTGAATCCCTGCTCCGGTATCGGAGAATTTCAAGCGCATTATTTTTTCTGGATTTGGTGCAAGGGGATTTTTTTCCTGATAAAAGGACCAGTTTTCTCCTGGAATTAGCACTTCTGTAGAAACAGTGAAAACTCCACCACCATGCATCGCAAACTTAGCGTTGTTGATAATGTTTAAAAAAACCTGACGTATCCCATCTCTATCAATATTAACCGGTACCGTATCGGAACTAAATTTTCTGATAGTTTGAATACCTTCCAACTGCATTTCTTTTTCAACGAGGGAAAGAACGGATTCGAGTTCTTTTTTAATATCTGTTGTTTTAAATTCCATATTTCCCTTGCGGGAGAATTTTAAAAGGCTGCTGATAATTTTAGAAATACGTTGGATTTCTTCCATGACGGAGTTCAAATCATTACACAATTCCTCATCATTGGTTCTTTCAACCAGTAAAGATTGACTATGTCCAGATATGATATTAAGGGGGTTTAAAATTTCGTGACACACTCCGGCAACCATTCTTCCAATGCCTGCTAATTTTTCTGAACGAAGAATTTGGTTTTGGGCTGTTTGAAGTTTCGCCATGGACGCTTGAAGTTCTTCGTGTGCAAGGGTTAGATCCGTGTGCGATTTTTTCAGCTTTTCTTCCGCATTTTTTCTAAGCTCTGCTTCCTTTCGAAGCCCCAATGCATAGCGGATAGACTGGGTGACCGATTCGGTGGATAACTTCCCCTTTATAAGATAATCAGTCGCGCCAGCCTTCATAGCTTCAACGGCAACTTCCTGATCTCCTTGCCCGGTAAAAAGAATAATGGGAATATCACAGCCTTGTTTGCGAATATTTCGCAACAGTTCGATGCCGGTTATTTCTCCCAGCCGGTAATCAAACATAGCTAAATCATAATGGAAGGGGTTTAGCTGTTTGAGGCTACTTCCGATGGATGAATAGTGGTCAATCAGGGGATTCGGTTCCCCCAAGCCTTCTTTAAGAATATCTTTGATAAAAAAGGCATCGTCTTCATCATCCTCAACGATAAGAATTTTGAGAGATTTCTGAAGCATAGTATGAAAGTTATCAGGTAGGTAGTTTTACGATGTTCAACCAGTATTTTTGCAAGGCTTCCATCGTAGACTTGAAATCCGTATACTTGAAAGGCTTTTGAATAAACGAATTAGCCCCCAATTGGTAAGCCTGGCTAATATCAGCATCGGCCTGTGAAGTAGTTAGAATGACGATGGGAATACTTTTATGCTTCGGATGGCTTTTAATTTCATTAAGGACTTCACGTCCATCTTTTTTGGGCATATTGAGGTCAAGGATAATGAGGTTGGTTTTTTTCCCGAGTCATTATCAAGCCTATCACAAGCCTCCAGATAATTTAAAAGCTCTTCACCATCTTTTGCCCAATGGATGAGGCCGATATTATCTTCCCTTTTTAGGGCTTCAGCGATTAACAAATAATCGTCTTCATCATCCTCTGCAATTACAATATTAAAATGTCTGCAAAATTTTTCCATCTATTTTCTAATTCACCCTTTCTGCTTCTCCTGTGGGCTACTGCACTACGAAAACAAATAAAATAGTACTTACCCGGATTTATTTTTGATCTCTTGAACAAATTTTTCTCTATCGATCTTTAATTTTTCTTTAAACTTATCAATACTCCCATATTTATTAACATAATGATTTCTGATTTCATCAACGGTCATAATTTCTGATCCTGTGTCACCTACCAGGCAACGGCCCTCAATATCGCAGGTCCAAATGGGATAATCCTTTCCGACCTCTGGTTTTAAATCATCGGGGATATTGGAAGAGTGTGGCAGACTGGAATAATTAGGGTCTCTTCGCTCTTCAATGCGATCAATTTCCTTTACCAGGTCATCGATACATTTTCCATCCCAATCACCAATATGGTCATCCCCATCCGCAGAAAAAATGCGATTTTTGAGTTGCGGGTCGACCGTTACTTTGTCCAGCGAAAAACGCCTTCCTATTTCTGCCATCCTATAATTTCCCTGATTTCAATGTAATTAGATTGGTATATTTTGAGTGTAGCATAACACAAAAAAACAGATAAGATGTTTGATTTAAAGTGACTACCAAGCGCATATTTCTTGGGAAGTGAACTGGAATTTTAAGAAAAACAGTTTAGGTAACTGGAAAGGCGTTGGGGAAGAATTTTCAGTGCATTTGACCCGGGATTAGCCCACGATCCAATGAAAATTCTTTGGGGATTTCAGGCGGAAAGGAAGGTTCCGAAAAATTAGAAGTAATAAAACTTCGAGCTATAATCAGCTGGCAGTGCACAAAACCTGAAGGGGCAAAGTAAAAATATTACTTTTAATAAAGTTTGATCGGGTGAAGGTAGTGTGGTAATTGTTTATTTGATTTTAAGTATATCAACCTTAATGATAGGAGTAGAATATGGCAACGCATGAACAAATTGTTTCTGCTTATGAAAACTACCTGGCAGAAAATGAAAGCTTTGAAACAAAAAATATAAAAGCCGCTGCCGCTCGTGCCCGTAAAGCTTTGGGTGAGCTTGGAAAGCTGGCGAAAGCCAGAAGAGCGGAAATCCAGGAAAAGAAAAATAGTTTATAGAGAGGCAGGGTCGTAGAGTCCCGCCATTTGTGGCGGGATTAAGCCTTTTCCTTTACCAGGCCTCTTTTTGTGCCCCGCCGGGGCACAGATACTCTCTTCGGCTAACAGAAACTCATCGCAGCTTGATGTGCTATTGCACACTCCCTCTACGGGTAGTGGTGGAGGCGGGGGGAATCGAACCCCCGTCCGAAAGGTTTCAATCAAAGGCGTCTACATGCTTATCCTCTATTTTAAATCTCGCTCAAGTCAACTCCCAGAGGCAGGATTAAACCTAAGCCAGTTCCTAAGAATCTCGTTCAGTTCGCCCGGAACATGCGACCCAAACCAGTTCACTGAGTGACGTCCGACCCGCTTCCCGTGAACATGGATGCGGCGGACGGTAACCGGTTAAATTAAGCGGCTACAGCTACATCATAATCGTTGGCGATTATGTAAAAGCCGTTTTTTAACGGGCCAACGGCATCCCGTGCATGCAACCCTTGTCTCAGCTCTCCCGTCGAAACCAGATCGCCCCCCGAATTCAGGGAAGGATTTACTACTATTAATATATAGTATAAATGCTTTGGATTCAACGGGAACAGTCGGTGTCGTATTTCCTCAAAAACTGTAGTTTCCTTGCAAATATTCCGCATTGGTTTTATCATTTTCGCAACTTATGAGCCGTCCTGAAAAAAAACTGTCGATTCTTTCCCTCCAATACCATTGTTATCCCGATGAGGTTGGTGGTGCGTGGGGTTTGACCTATGAAGTCAATAAACGTCTGGTGGCCAGAGGACAGACGGTGCATTTGATAACCTGCAAACCTGCGGAATCGCTACCAGACTATGAGAAAATCGATGGTGTTCACTGTTATCGTATTTCCCTTAAGGCCAGCAAGAGTTTTATTTCTTTATGGCGAGCCATGCGAAAACAGGTCAGCCATATTCTGAGGTCTGGGGAAATTGACCTGGTGCATATTCACAATCCCCTGATTGGTTTTGTGGCTATTCTGTGTCCACAACTATGGAAGGTCCCTAAGGTCTGCCATTTTCATAGCTCCTGGTACGATGAGGAAAAAATCAATGAGGTTGGTACCGAAAGTTCAGAAATATCGTGGAGACTAAAAATCAAACTTCAAATTATCCGGTTAATGGAATGGGTGGGATATGCCATGTCCCGAACCATTTTCTTTTTGAGTGAATATTCGAAAAACCGTTTTCTAGAATACTATACTTGTACTCAACCGGAACTGTGCGTGATCCCAGGTGGTGTAAACATCGAGGAGTTTCATCCGCCAGACTCCAAGGCGACGAGGGACTCGATTCGGGAAAAATTAAAATTATCGACAGAAATCCCTCTACTGCTAACGGCTCGCCGGTTAGAGCAACGGATGGGATTGGAAAACCTGATTCGTGCGGCGGGTATTCTTCTTCGCCAAACCCCTGATCTCAGGTTTCAAATGGTGATTACAGGAAAGGGTAGTTTGAAAGACCGACTGGAGCAATTAATTTTGGAGGAGGAGGTATCTCATTGTGTTCAACTTGTTGGGCTGGTGCCGCGTGAAACGTTGCCGCTTTATTTTCGCTCTGCTGACTTGTTTGTCCTTCCTACGACTGCCATAGAAGGCTTTGGCCTGGTTACTGCTGAGGCATTGGCCAGTGGACTGCCGGTGATGGGCACTCCTGTGGGGGCGACTGAGGAAATTTTGCAACAGGTAGATGAGAGGCTTCTCTTCAGGCACACATCCCCGGAAGCACTGGCGGAGGGAATTGAAACCTTTTTAAAAACTCCGGAAATTTTTTTGGCAATGAAATCCCGGTGCAGGGATTTGGCTGTAACTCGTTATTCCTGGGATACGGTGGTAAAAAAAATAGAACAGGAATATTTCAATGTGTTTTAAGGAAAATAATGAACTCCATGAAACCTAATTCTTTCCATTCGAAATTAATTTTGGTAACCGCGATTGGGTTAGTCTATGGAAATACCTTCCTGAGCACTTTTCATTTTGATGACATTCCTTCTATCCTCGAAAAACCATGGATTCGGGGGTTGGATAAAATTCCACAATTCCTATTTAGTTTTTTCCAGCGCCCGCTGGTCATTCTCAGTTTTAATATAAATTATGCCATCAGTGAGTTTGAAGTATGGAGCTATCACCTGTTCAACATCATTTTTCATGTGTTGGCTACATTGCTGGTTTATCAGCTTGCACGTAGAGCCCTGGATTATCTCAAGGAATTTTCTCCTCAGAGAGATTTTTTATTTCTACCTTTTTTTGCGGCAATGGTTTTCGCGTTGCATCCACTCAGTACTCAGTCCGTTACCTATATCTCAAGTCGCTCTTCGTTGCTGGTCACGGTATTTTATTTAGCATCACTGATTTTATTCTTTAAAGGCTTCCAAGTCTGGAAGGACACTGGGCAGAAGGGGTGGAGGTATTTTTTTGGTTCCGGACTTTGCTTCCTGCTGGGAGGGTTTTCGAAGGAAACCATCGTGACGCTTCCGGCCATGCTTTTTCTTTTTCATTTTTATTTTATTTCCCGCAAGACACCCAGAGCTTGGATTGCAACGAATGCCAAATGGATTTTTCTTCTGGCGATTCCTCTTCTTGCGTTTGTGGGATACAAACAGTTTGTGGCGGGTGGGCTTTTATCCTCTTCTTCGGCGCACATACAGCCGGGAACCTGGTTTTTGACGCAAACCTCGGTCATCCCTTTCGAGTATTTCAGGAAGATGTTGTTTCCATTCAATATGAATATTGATATTAACTTTCCTATCCTGAGCCACTGGTTGCAGCCTTTGAGTTGGCTGGGAATGATTGTGCTGGGGCTTTTTATAATTTTCTGGATTCGAATATCCACCTGTGTTTCCGTAACGGGTTCGCTTGAGGTTGGGAGACGATGCGTGGGATTCGGAATGGCCTGGATATTACTCACCTTGTCACCCACTTCCAGTTTTATTCCCTTACTGGATGTGGCGGTAGAGCATAGAACTTATTTGCCCCTGGTCGGTTTTGTTTTTATGTTCGCCGGAGGTCTTGGTTGTGTGAGGATCTGGTGTGAAAAAAGTTTTTCTGGATTCGCTTTTCCCACGACAAAGCTGATTAGTTTTTGTGCTGTGTTGATTCTGCTTTGCTTTTCTATGGGGGTGATAATTCGAAACGGGGACTGGAAAGATGAAGTGACTTTGTGGACCGATGCGAAAAAGAAATCGCCTAACCTTGTCCGACCCTATAACAATGTAGGGGAGGCATATGACAAACTCGGAAAATATGACGAAGCCATTGCTGAGTTTGAAGGTGCGTTAAAAATAAATCCCAATTATTTTTTTGGCCTGAATAATCTGGGAAATATCTATGGCAAACAAAGAAAACTTCCGCAGGCGATTGGTTATTTTCAGAGGGCGTTGGAACAAAAACCTGATTACGGTCCGGCGCATTATAACCTTGCCCGGGCATTTCATCTTACCGGGAAGCGTCAGGAGGCGGCAGAGTCTTATCGCAAAGCCATAAAATCCAACCCCTATTTTGAGCAGGCCTTTTACAACCTGGCTTACTTGGCAATGGAGCTCAGTCTGTTTGATGAGGCTATTCAGAATTTTAATAAATTTTTAGTCATGCAACCCAACCATTCGAAAGCCCATTTTGGACTGGGCAATGGTTTGATGATGAAAGGCCATTTGGATCTGGCCTTGGCGGAATATAGAAAGTCGGCTGAACTGGATCCCAAATTTGCCTTTCCGTATTTGAATATTGCCAATATTCAAATGCAGACTAAAAATATTTCTGCCGCTATTGAAAACTTTGAAAAGGCTCTGAGTATCAACCCGTCTATGCCAGCTGTCCACTTAAGCCTGGGAATGGTTTATCACCAATTCCAGGGGAATAGGGAGAAAACCTTGGGGCATCTGAAAGAATCCCTTCGCCTGGCTCCGGGCCAACCCAAAGCAGAATCTATCCGGTCCCTGATTCAGGAATTGGAAAACAAACAACCGACTTAGGGAAATAGGATCTGGTTTCGGACTATATGCGGAATCCTGAAACGCATATGCATCAATTCAATCTTGACATCCCTTCCTCCGGACTGGGAACAACTCTCGTAGTTCTTTGAAAAATAGGCAGTTTCTGCGTCCGCATAGTCATCGAATGTCTGGATTTCTGTGGACGGGTCGTCAACAGGCAAAAAATCCTCCAGCTTGTCATCCCAGTTTCGGGTTGCCAGCAGAAAATAGTCATCTGCGGCTACTTCTTTAGCATTTTCTAGTGTAGCGTTCATTTCCCCATCCTCTCTGGTTGAATACAAAAACCCTCCTGATTCTTAATATATAACCTCTCAAACCTGATGTCACGGATTACCTGGGGATTATTTGCCTGGAAATAGATTTTTAAATTTTAATTTAAGAACTTATAATAAGGTTGTGTTTGCTGAGCCCAAATAGAGGGTTTTCTTGATTTTTACGGGTGTGGAGAACATGTTTTCAAGGCCTGAAATTATAATCGGGTACACCTAAAATATAGAGAAAGGAATTTTATGCAAAGATTGATATGGACCACTGTTTTTTTGATTGCCTTCTCATTACCTGCCTGGGCCCAGGAGTCTCTTGACAGTACGTATTGTAGTGATCATCACAGTGCGCGTGTAAAAATTGTCTCTGACTCTTCGGCGCGGAAACTTTCTGAAGCCGGTATGATTGCAACGGGCAGCTCTGTGATCCGGATCAATTCTGGTCAGCTCAGCGACCTTTCCGGGAATGCCCGTTCGTTTGCGGTTAATTTTTCTTGCGGCAGCCTTGTTCTGGGGCATCTGGTCAAAGGGGCCCAGGATATTTATGATCACTATGATCAGGTAGGAAACGCCGATTGCTGGGCGGCGGCCAAACTTTTTTATAGTGGGCGCATAGATAAAGAAGGAGTGGTTGCCTTGGAAGAAGAAATCAATCAGTTGACGCGAGAACAATGGTCTCATTTTCCAGGACCCGTTCGAGTCGTTTCTCTAAACGATGTCTGCAAATTAAAGCCTTTAAATTAATTGATATCTGGACAAAAAGGGGTACGAGCCAAACCATAAAAAATTCCCGGAAGTATTCCGGGAAAATGGCGATACCCCATTTTTGTTCAGGCCCCCGCTTAAAATAATTTCACCTACCCGCTTATTCTGTAAGGCCAGGCTTTTTCCCGCGACTCAATGGAGAACAATCGTTTATTCATTCGGGAGAAAGTAGAATGCAACTGGTCAGTTCATTCATGAAATCTGTTTTTTCTATGAGAGCCCCCTGGCCTCTATGGGTGACCATGCTGATGGCACTGAATATGATGGGGCCGTTGTTTTTCCTTCATACTCTGGAGGCAAAGGCCGTTCTGGTTTCCACGGTGGCCGGGGCATTGCTCATGATGTTTATTTTTAGCCGGTACGGATTTGTCCGGCTAATGGGGCTGGGCCATATTTTCTGGATTCCACTGGTGATCTGGTTGGGAATCCGCATTCCCGAAATTGCATTTGACACGCCTTTTGGAATCTGGTTGGCGTTGGTGCTGGGTGCAAACTTTATCTCGCTGTGCATAGATATTCTGGATGTTGTGTTTTACCTCCGAGGAGACCGGGAGCCAATGACCGCCCACTAGCTATAGCCCGTAAAGCCGAGAGCATCGTTGATAGCCAGCAAAAGTTATTGCCAGTTTTACCCCTGCGGGGCACGAGGGCTAGGGAAGAATATCACGGCCACCTGCGGTTACGCAGGTCGGTAGCGGTTTTCCATGTTTTGTACCGCTCGGGATAACAAAAGAGTGAGAAACAGGTAGGTCAAAGCCACATAGGTATAAGTTTCAAAATAATTAAAATGTTTGGTGGCATATTCATTACCCACTCGCAGGATGTCGGAAATGGCAAGCACCGAAACCAGACTGGTGTCTTTCAGCATACCCAGAGTCTGATTGCCGACAGCGGGAATAATAGTGCGCAGAGCCTGCGGCAGGATGATCTTAAACATGGCCTGTTTTTCGTTCATGCCGAGACTGCGAGCGGCCTCGCCCTGCTCTTTGGGAACCGCCTCAATCCCTGCCCGAAACACATCGGCCATATAAGCCCCATAGCTGAATCCGAATCCCGCCACCGCCGCCGCCAGCGCAGGCATATGGACGAACTCCCCCAAGGCATAATAAATATAAAATAAAAGCACCAGCAACGGAATGCCGCGTAAAACTTCGATATAAAAAGATACCGGAACTCGTATGAAGGGATTCTCGGAAAGCTTTCCAAGACCCACCAATAGTCCGACGACAATGGCGGATGCGCTCCCCAGCAGGGTGACCAGAAGCGTATAAAATATTCCAGAGGGTAGAAGCGAAAGCAATTCTACATAACCGCCGGATTGCTCTTTGGCGATAAGAGCTTCCTTTGCGGGCAGATAAACCAGAAAAATAAAACTCATTAATACCGCAAGGTTCCACGCCCAGGTTTGGGATTTGTTTTGGGATGGTGATGGGATTGACATAGTTACTCCGGAACCTGTGCGGCTTGACCCAGGTCCCATTTTTTGTGGAGTCGGGCGAGGGTCCCGTCTTTCAGGATTTTTTGTAAGGCAGAATTTATCTTATCTAAAAGCTCGGTATCCTCTTTGTGAAAAACGATGGCGTAATGTTCGTTGGTCATGATTTCGCCAACCATTTTAATTTTTCCAAATAAAGGTTTATTCTGATTTTTATAGAACAGGGTTCCGGTGCTTTCGCCCAGTACCGCGTCAATTTCACCGTTGATGAGATCGGCCACGGCGTGCCCGTACATTTGATATCCTTTTTTGCGAATGGTCGGATCTTTTTCCAGAAAAAAATAAGCCGTGGTTCCGATCTGCGCGCCGATTAAAAAATTATTTTTTTTCGCGTCGGCAAAGGAGACAATGTCCTCCTGATTTTTGCGGACCACCAGAGCTAAACCACTTTTAAGGTAAGGCTCACCAAATGCCATGCGCTCTTTGCGTTCCTCTAGAACGGTGACCGAACTGATCACCATATCGAATTTTTTGGTGATGAGTCCGCCAAATAAACCAGCCCATTCGACATTGATAATACGAATGTCGATTCCGGCCTCTTTAGCAAGAGCCTGTATGAGATCGGGCTCGAATCCGGTTATATCGTTGCCGGCACTCATGAAAGACATGGGTACCAGGGTGGCATCGGTTGCGACCAGATAGGTTTTTCCGGAAGGAGAGTTGTCACAACTTGTCAGCAGGCAAGTGAAAACCAGAAGGATGCCGAATAAAAAACTTCGCATGATTTTATTATCAGTCATTGTTAAGGGGGATAAATACGTCAGCCACCGCGAATAATACCTGTACCGTATCACCGATGGAATATTGCGGACTGCGAGTTTTGCGCTGCTGCGATGAAAGGGTCAGGATTTGTCCATCGGCAAGCTGTACCCGATACCGGGTATGACTGCCAAAAAAATGTATAGCACGCAGGGTTCCCTGTAAACTGTTTGTCGGCTCGGTTTGGGGTCGGTCCGGATCAAAAAATAATTTTTCCGGTCGGACGTAACAGGTCTGGTTTTTCTGTTCGGAAATTTCAGCAACACATTGAATATTTCCAGCGGGCCCTAACGAAACGGTGATCTGGTTTCCCGTTCTCTGTTCTACGGTGCCGGTAATCCTGTTCACCTCACCGAGAAATTCGGCGATGAAAGCGGTCTGCGGTTTTTCATACAATTCAGCAGGCGTGCCCACCTGTTGCAGGCAACCGTTATCCATGATTCCCATACGGGTAGCCAGGCCCATGGCTTCTTCCTGATCGTGAGTGACAAACAGGAAGGTGATGCCCAGCATTCTCTGCATCTCAACCAGTTCTTCACGCAGGTGTTGCCGCAAGCTGAGGTCCAGCGCAGAGAGAGGTTCATCCAACAAAAGAATTTTTGGACGGTTGATGACGGCACGGGCCAGGGCTACTCTTTGTGCTTCTCCACCGCTGATCTGTCCGGGGTGGGCATCGCGCAATGGCTGAAGATGGGTGATCTCCAACAGCTCATCAATGTTTTTGGCGATGTCGATTTCAGAATGCTTGCGGATGCGAGGTCCGACCGCGATATTATCGTAAACGCTCATATGGGGAAACAAGGCATAATTTTGAAAGATCAGGCCCACCGGTCTTTGCTCAACCGGCAGGGAGCCGACATTCTGTCCCGCAATGGCAATGGTTCCGCTATCGGGAGTCTCGAACCCGGCAATCATCCGCAACAAGGTGGTTTTACCGCACCCGCTTCTTCCGAGCAGGGTGAACCGCTCGCCTGCCTCGATCTCCAGAGAGACATTTTCAACAACGGGTTTCCCGCCAAAAGATTTGCTGATGGACTCCAGCCTGACCATATAAAATATACTTTTAACTAAAAGTTTGAAAGGCTTGCAACACGGGTGTATTTTATATAAATTCCTACTTGAATCATACCAAGATAATAAGGAGAGACAATGCGGGTGCTGGTAATAGGAGGTGGAGGTAGAGAACATGCTCTGGTCTGGAAAATCAGCCAGAGCCCGAAAGTGACCGAGGTGTTCTGCGCACCGGGTAACGCGGGAACTGCCACAATCGCCAATAATGTTCCGATTCCCGCAGACCAGATCGACCAGCTTTTACAGTTCGCCGAGGAAAATGAAATCGGGCTCACCGTGGTAGGACCGGAACAACCTCTTGTGATGGGCATTGTTGACCGCTTTCAGGAAAAAGGACTGCGAATTTTTGGTCCGAGTGCCCGTGCCGCCGAGCTTGAAGGGAGCAAGGCGTTCTCCAAAAATATTATGAAAAAATACGGCCTGCTCACAGCGGAATACGAGATATTCACATCTCATGAGAAGGCCAGAAAATATTTCGATGAAGAAACCGGACCCATGGTCGTCAAGGCCAGTGGGCTCGCGGCAGGTAAAGGCGTCATCCTGTGCCAGAATGCGCAAGAAGGCAGGGACGCAGTGGACACGATCATGAAAGACAAGTCTTTCGGCGAGGCGGGAGACGAAGTGGTCATCGAGGAATTTCTGGAAGGTCCGGAAGTTTCAGTGCTGGCGTTTAGCGATGGCAATACTGTGCTTCTTATGGATTCGGCGCAGGATCATAAGGCCGCACTGGATGGGGACCAGGGACCCAACACCGGCGGTATGGGAGCTTATTCTCCGGCACCCGTGTTCACCGACACTCTACGCCAGAAGGTGCGCAACAAAATCATGCTTCCTCTGGTTCGCGCCATGAAGGCGGAAGGCAGGCCTTATAAGGGAATTCTTTATGCTGGTCTGATGCTCACCAAACATGGACCTAAAACTCTTGAGTTCAATGCCCGCTTCGGAGACCCGGAAACGCAACCGCTTCTCGTCCGTATGGAAAGCGATATTGTCCCTCTCTTTGAAGCCTGCATCGATGGAACCCTCGACCAATGTGATTTGCAATGGAAACAGGAATCCTCGGTCTGCGTGGTGATGGCGGCAAAAGGGTATCCGGGGTCTTATGAAAAAGGTAAAGAGATCTTTGAGCTGGATGAGGCAGGGGCCTTGCCCGATGTTGTGGTCTTTCATGCCGGGACGAAATCGGAAGATGGCAAAGTCCTCACAAACGGTGGGCGCGTGTTGGGGGTCACTGCGACTGGACCCGATACCGCTTCTGCAATTGCAAAAGCCTATGAGGCAGTAAGCAAAATCAAATGGGATGGAATCCATTACCGCACAGACATTGGTGCACGGGACAAAAAATAATTAGCGGAATATGAAAAAAATCAGGATCGGGGTCAGTAGTTGCCTGCTTGGCGAACGAGTCCGTTATGACGGGGGGCACAAGCGCAACCAGACCGTGATCGACCTGTTAGGTCAACGGTTCGAAGCGGTGCCGGTTTGCCCGGAAGTGGAATTGGGAATGGGCGTTCCAAGAGAAGCAGTGCAGCTCGTGGCAGGCGACATTACACCCTATATGGTGGGTATCGAATCGGGAAAAGACTGGACGCGAGCCATGACCGATTTTAGCTCGCAAAAACTGCAGGCATTAACGTGCCTGAGTGGATTTATTTTTAAAAGTCGTTCTCCTTCCTGCGGAACAGGCAATGTTCCCCTGCACCACGAACAGGAAAAAAGTTCAACTGCGGGACTGTTCGCCCAGGCCTTCATGAAACATTTTTCCACTCTTCCTGTTATCGATGAAGAACAGTTGCAGGATGAAAAATCACGCGAAGATTTTATCGCTCGTGTTATCGAGCAGGCGACCACTCGGCGTGGGGCCAATAAGCAATAGCTCCCTCCGGCGAGCAAAACTGGTCTCGGCTCGAAAGGCCATTTCTCTTTGGGTCCAGCGTCACGCTGGCACCGGCGGCTCGCCGGTCAGTCTAATTGGGGTTCTTTGTCATCGGCTTCGACATCTTCCATTTGTTTATCGAAGAGTCGGTGAGCGAGGTACCAGCATCCCCACGAAATGGCAACAATGGTGCCAATGCCGACACTGGCCCATAGCACAACATTTCCGGAAGAGGATAACCCGCGTAAAAAGACAAAGGCCCCTAGCGGCAAAGCCATCACGAATCCGAAACAGGAAAGAAGCATGGAACTGCGGGCATAATATTTTGGCCGCACATCGATATTGAGTTCTGGTAGATATTTTTTATTTTCGGGCAGGGCGGCATCGAGCAGTTCGATTTCTCCAGGACATTTAGGGCAATACTGTCCGCCCCAGAACGCATTTTTGCACTGCAAACAAAACTTGACCATTGGTTTCCTGTTATTTTTTTGGTTGGTCTTAAGAATACCTCATTTATAATAACCACACAACTGCTAGCCCCGGCCAAGCGGCCGGTGGCAATAGGTCAGGACCTTTATGAGCGAACTATCACAATTCCGCTTCTGGATATAGGGTTACTATTCACTATGGAAGATAAAAAACAACTTGTAGTATTGACCCACGGTGGCGCGGGGTCCGACCCCGTTTTTGCAGACGGAACCGCCGTCGCCGGGCAAATGTGCATGATGTCTTTGCAGTCCGGCGAACCCACCATCGACGCGGCCTGCCAGGCTGTGGCCACTTTAGAGGATGACGGACGCTTCAACGCCGGCATCGGGTCGCACAAACGTAACGACGATAGCGTGCAGATGGACGCTTCGTGCATGGACAGTTCCGGCACGTTCGGTGCCGTGGCCGCATTGGAAGGATTCAAAAATCCGATCCATGTGGCACGCATTGTCAGCCAGTCCGAATACAGAATACTGGCCGGGCGCGGGGCCAATCAGTTCGCCGCCGATCAGGGGTGCCAGGCCCTGTCACCGGACCAGACCATTGGCACGGGAACCGATTTTTCCACTACCGACACCGTCGGGTGCGTCGTCAAGGCAGGAGACCAGTTCGCCTGCGCGCTCAGTACAGGTGGTATCGATGATGCCATCCCCGGTCGTGTGGGTGATGTTCCGCTTATCGGGTGCGGACTCTATGCCGGACCCGAAGGGGCCGTAGCCGCCACCGGTGACGGCGAAGCCATCGCCATGCAAGTGACCGCTTTGCGCGCTTACCAGTTGATCGAACAGGGGATGGACCCGAAAGTCATCGTCCCGACTGTCATAGCGTGGTTCAAAGAAACCACCGCGTTCGGAATTATTGTCGTCAGTAAAATCGGATTTTCCGGTGGGGCGAATCGCGGTATGGCCTGGACCGCCAGCGAAATGCTGCTCGCCGCAGGGGCAGATAACAACCACTAGGCGTGGGGCGGTGATATTCTTCCACAGCTTTCCTGCCCTGGAGGGGTACAACGAGCAGGGCCTATATCCAGAAGCGGAATAGTGATAGTTCGCTCATAAAGGTCCTGACCTATTGCCACCGGCCGCTTGGCCGGGCTAGATGCTTTCGAGTTTTACCATGCGTCTAGCCGAAAGAGTTTGTAGCCATTTTTTAAAAGAGGGATTTTTTTCCAGCAATCGCTGGAAGGTGGATTTGAGTAGGACAAAACAGACCGTGTTTTCTCGCGTAACAACGGTTGCAATGCGCGGCGCATAGGTGAGAAAAGCCATTTCCCCAAAAAAGGCACCTGGTCCCAGAGTGGAAACATGTTTCTTAAGAACGAGCATCTTGCTTTTAGCCACCTTCACTTTTCCCGTATAAATTAGAAAGCAGGCGGTGGGGTCGTCTCCCTCTTTAAAGATGATGTCCTCGGGTTTATAGCTGATCTTATACATCTCCTCGATCAAAGCTTCCCGCTCGGTGTAGCTGAGACCGGTAAAGACCTCTTTCTTTTTGAACACTTCAGAAATCCAGGCAAACTTGTAACCCTCCCTTAAAATAGGACCATTGTAAATTAGAGTTCTCCGGCATAATGCGAAGCAAAAAGGAGAATGATAATGAAGAAGAGTCGTTATACAGAGAGTCAGATTATTAAAGTCCTGCATGA
>Ga0233434_1001159_pt1 | contig 27030 bp, 35 predicted proteins | sample SI_122_August201_4_FD_182738 | JGI IMG/M metagenome (GOLD analysis project Ga0233434, IMG submission 182738) | Seawater microbial communities from Saanich Inlet, British Columbia, Canada - SI_122_August2016_120_MG | ecosystem: Environmental > Aquatic > Marine > Inlet | place: Canada: British...
TTGAGCGATATGCTCAAGGGTAAGCAGGGTCGGTTTCGGCAAAACCTGTTGGGTAAACGGGTGGATTATTCTGGCCGATCCGTTATCGTTGTTGGGCCACATTTGAAATTCCACCAGTGTGGATTGCCTAAGAAAATGGCGCTTGAATTGTTCAAGCCTTTCGTGTTCAACAGACTGGAAGAAAAAGGTTATGCGGCAACGATCAAGACCGCGAAAAAAATGGTTGAGCAGGAGCGTGCTGAAGTTTGGGAAGTTTTGGAGGAGGTTGTAAAAGGCCATCCGATTCTGCTCAACAGAGCACCAACACTGCATCGATTGGGAATCCAGGCATTTGAGCCTTTGTTGATTGAGGGTAAGGCTATTCAGGTGCATCCGATGGTTTGTACCGCATTCAACGCTGACTTTGATGGTGACCAGATGGCGGTTCATGTTCCGCTTTCGATGGAAGCGAGAACTGAATGTAAATTGTTGATGATGTCTTCCAACAATGTATTGTCTCCTTCAAACGGAAAACCAATTGCCGTTCCCACCCAGGACATTGTTTTGGGTTGTTATTACATGACCAAGATTCGCGGTAATGTTAAAGGATCGGGTAAGGTTTTCTCGGGTCCGAAAGAAGTGGTAGCGGCTTGCAATGCGGATGAACTCGATTTGCAGGCGCAGATTATGGTTCGCCTTGAAGGGGAGCTAATCCAGACCACAACGGGACGAGTGCTTATGGGTGAAGCGCTGCCAGAAGGTCTGCCGTTCGAATATGTGAATCGACTGATGGATAAAAAATCTCTGTCTGATCTTTTCTCCAAGTCCTTCCTTATGGTAGGGCAGGAGAAAACAGTATCCCTGTTGGATAATATTAAGGAGTTGGGGTTCAAATATGCCACAGAAGCGGGTCTCACTGTTTCTATTGACCAGATGCGTATTCCCAAAACAAAAGTCCAGTTGGTGGATAAAACCAATGAGGAAGTTCTCAGGGTTCATAAGCAATATCGAGATGGGCTCATCACCAATGGTGAAAGATACAATAAGGTTATTGATATCTGGGCGCACGTCACGGAAAAAGTATCTGAAGAAATGTTTAAAGAGTTGGAGACAGAAGACGAGTCGACGGTTAATGGAAAAACCAATAAAGATTTTAACTCGATCTTCATCATGGCGGATTCAGGAGCTCGCGGAAGTGCGCAGCAGTTGCGGCAGTTGGCTGGAATGCGTGGTCTGATGGCAAAGCCTTCGGGAGAAATCATCGAAACGCCTATCACCGCCAACTTTCGTGAAGGACTCTCGGTCATTCAATACTTTATCTCTACGCATGGTGCTCGTAAAGGTTTGGCGGATACCGCGCTTAAAACAGCGAACTCAGGATATCTCACCCGTCGTCTGGTGGATGTGGCGCAGGATATGATTGTCCAAGAGGAGGACTGTGGAACTTTGAAGGGTATTGACGCGATATCACTGGTTGAAGCTGGTGAAATCATTCAGCCTTTGGGGGAAAGAATTTTAGGGCGGACGGTTCTTGAAGATGTTGTTGATCCTTTTAACGGAGAAGTCTTGGCCGAGGCCGATAGTCTGATTGTCGAAGAAACCGTGTTGGCGATTGAAAACGCTGGCATCGAAAAAATTAAAATGCGCTCTTGTCTGACTTGTGAGTCCAAGCAGGGAGTTTGCATCAAGTGTTACGGGCGTAATATGGCTACTCTGCAATGGGTGGAAGTGGGCGAGCCGGTGGGTGTTATCGCGGCGCAGTCTATTGGTGAGCCGGGAACCCAGCTTACCATGAGAACTTTCCATATTGGTGGAACGGCCAGTAGAGTGGTTGAGCAAACGACATTGAATACCAAGCGAGGAGGTTTGGTTAAGTATATGGGGTTGCGCACTCTCAAAAACCGTAACGGTGAAAACATTGTTATGAACCGTAACGGAAGTCTCATAATTCAAGATGAGACGGGTCGTGAAAAAGAACGGTTCTCGGTAGTGTATGGAGCTAAGCTCAAGGTAAGTGATGGGCAGGAGGCGCAGGAAGGCCAGACCCTGGTTGAGTGGGATCCATATACCAACGCCATTTTGACAGAAGTTTCTGGAACCATTGCTTTTGGCGATATCATCGAAGGTGTAACCATGAAGGAGGACTTTGATGAGATCACAGGCCTCTCCACAAAGGTTATCATCAGTCATCGCGACGAGAAAAAACAACCGCGGATTTCACTTAAAGATGAGAAGGGCGAAACAGTACGCCGCTATATCCTGCCTGCAGGGGCGAACATCAATGTGAATGAAGATGATCTGGTCAGTGCTGGAGACTTGATCGTGAAGATTCCTCGCGAATCAGCGAAAACCAAAGACATCACTGGTGGTCTGCCGCGTGTGGCCGAGCTTTTCGAAGCTCGCAAACCTCATGAACAGGCTACGATCACGGAAATTTCTGGAACAGTTAAGTTTGGTGGGTTTGTCAAAGGCATGCGCAAGGTCATTGTCGAGAGTCAATCTGGGGATGAATGCGAATACCTGATTCCACGTGGTAAGCACATCAACGTTCATGAGGGTGATGAAGTGATTGCTGGTGAGTCATTGATGGATGGCGCTTCCAATCCGCATGATATTTTGCGGGTGCTGGGAGAAGACGAATTGCAGAAATACCTGGTGAATGAAGTCCAGGAGGTCTATCGCCTTCAAGGCGTGCAGATCAATGATAAGCATATTGAGGTTATCGTTCGGCAAATGCTACGGCATTTGGTCATTGAGGATTCAGGTGATACGGAATTTCTGGTTGGAGAGCAGGTGACGAAGAAAGTATTTAACCTGGCCAATCAAGAAGCTATCAAAAATAAGAAAAAACCGGCTAAAGGTGCCCCGGTTCTTCTGGGAATAACCAAGTCGTCGCTCAGCACAGAAAGCTTTATTTCTGCGGCGTCATTCCAGGAAACCACCCGCGTTCTCACAGAGGTGAGTGTGAGCGGCAAGAGGGATAATCTGGTCGGATTAAAAGAAAATGTGACTATGGGACGTCTGATCCCGGCAGGAACGGGATGTAGGGCCTATAGCGGAATTCGTATTGAAGAACCTGAAACTGAAGGGGCTGAACAGAAGGAAGAACAGGCCCCTGTAGCGGCGGAATAAAAAACAAGGAAAGCCCTTATTTTTCGCTTGACTAAGTGAGTTTCGGTGATACAATTACAACTTTTTCACGCCTATATCTGTCTGATATAACCCTTTGTTTTTATTGAAATATCGGGTGTTTTCAGTTTTATTTGGTGTCCGCTTTAAGCGGATTGCCTTTTAGGGGGGTCTATTTTTTGCCTACGATCAATCAATTAGTAAAAACCGGCCGGAAAAAGCCGGTTAGAAAAAGTGATAGTCCGGCTTTGAAGTCGTGTCCGCAAAAGCGGGGGGTTTGTGTGCGTGTTTACACCTCGACTCCTAAAAAGCCTAATTCGGCCCTCCGTAAGGTGGCCAGGGTAAGACTGACAAATGGAATGGAAGTCACTACTTATATTCCTGGTGTGGGTCATAACCTGCAAGAGCATTCCATTGTGATGATCCGTGGTGGTCGAATTAAGGATTTACCTGGTGTTCGATATCATGTGGTTCGGGGGAGTTTGGATACTCTTGGGGTAGAAAATCGGATGCAGAGCCGGTCCAAGTATGGCACGAAAAAACCTAAAAAATAATATTCGATAACTACTATGGCAAGACGAAGAGAAGCACAGAAAAGAAAGATCACACCTGATCCTAAGTTTAACGACCTGCTGGTTGCCCGCTTCATCAATTGCATTTTGCGAAAAGGTGAGAAGGGGAAGGCCGAAAGTATTCTTTATACAGCGCTGGATGCTGTTGCTGAGAAGAGCAAGGAAGAGCCTTTGCGGGTTTTTCGTAAGGCAGTGGAGAATGCTGCTCCGATGTTGGAGGTTCGATCCCGGAGAGTTGGTGGTGCCACTTATCAGGTTCCTGTTGAGGTTAAGGAGAGTCGCAGGCAAGCTCTTAGTATTCGATGGATGATTCAGAACGCCAAGTCGCGTGCCGGTAGGTCAATGGCTGAGAAGTTGACGGGTGAGATTATGGACGCTTTTGGAAATTCTGGCGGAGCGGTTAAGAAAAAAGAAGAAGTGCATCGGATGGCTGAGGCTAATAAAGCCTTTGCTCATTACCGTTGGTAATCGGAGATAAGTTACTAAAATGAGTAAGAAAATACAGCCTGAGAAAACCCGAAACATAGGGATCATCGCTCACATCGATGCTGGTAAGACAACCACGACTGAGCGCATTCTTTATTACACGGGTAAGAGCCATAAGATTGGTGAAGTGCATGACGGTAATGCGACGATGGACTGGATGGAGCAAGAGCAGGAGCGGGGGATTACTATTACTTCTGCTGCAACGACTTGTTTCTGGCAGGACCATCAGGTCAATATCATTGATACGCCCGGCCATGTGGATTTTACGGCTGAGGTTGAGAGGTCTTTGCGAGTTCTCGATGGTGCGGTTGGTGTTTTCGATGCCGTCAGTGGTGTAGAGCCTCAGTCTGAAACTGTCTGGCGTCAGGCGACCAAGTATGAGGTTCCTCGGATTTGTTTTGTTAATAAAATGGATCGTGCGGGCGCGAATTTTTTAGGATGTGTTGCTCAGATGGTCGAAAAATTAGGGGCTCACCCTGTTGCTATTCAGCTTCCTCTGGGTGCTGAGGCAGATTTTATTGGTGTGATTGACCTGATTGATATGAAGGCCAATGTGTATTCTGATGAAAAGAACAAGGGTGAAACATTTGATGTGGTTGATATTCCGGCGGAGTATCAAGACCAGGCAGATGAGTATCGAGAAAAGCTGATCGAATCGGCTTCGGATGCAGATGACGCGCTTATGGAAAAATTTCTCGCCGGTGAAGAGATCTCTCGAGAAGAGATTATTGCGGCTTTGAGAAAGGGAACTTTGGAGAATAAGTTCACTCCGATTTTGTGTGGCGCCGCTTTCAAAAATAAGGGTGTGCAGCAGCTTCTAGATTCTGTTGTTCTCTATCTCCCCTCCCCCTCAGAGCTCAAATCCATCAGTGGTACTAATCCAAATACTCAGAGAGAGGAGTCGCGTAAGCTGGATTCTTCTGATCCTCTTTCAGCGTTGGCTTTTAAAATAATGACCGATCCTTTTGTGGGTCAGTTGGCGTTTGTCCGTGTTTATTCTGGTAAGTTGACCAGTGGATCCTATTTATATAATTCAACGAAAAATTCAAGAGAGCGTGTAGGTCGGATCTTGAGGATGCATGCGAACAAGAGAGAAGAAGTTGATTCGGTGCAGGCGGGTGATATTGCCGCAGTTGTCGGCCTTAAGAAGACTTATACAGGTGACACGCTTTGTGATCAGGATAACCCGGTTATTCTTGAGGCGATCAATTTTCCTGAGCCGGTAATTTCTGTTGCTATTGAGCCTAGAACTAAGGCTGAGCAGGACAAGCTTTCTGATTGTCTCGTCAAGCTTCTTCAGGAAGATCCTACGTTTAAAGTTAAAGTTGACAAGGACACTAATCAGACAGTTATTTCTGGGATGGGTGAATTGCATCTTGAGATTCTGGTTGATCGGATGCGTCGCGAGTTTACTCTTGATGTGGATGTATCTAAGCCTCAGGTTGCTTATAAAGAAACCATCACCAAGTCTGTTGATCATGAGCATAAATATATCAAGCAGAGCGGTGGGCGCGGTCAGTATGGTCATGTTGTGATCAAGGTCGAGCCGAGGGAAGCTGGTTCGGGTTTTGAGTTTGTTAATAAAATTGTCGGGGGTGCTATTCCTCGTGAATTTATTCCTGCTGTTCAGAAGGGTGTTGTGGAAGCAATGGGCCGGGGCATTATGTGTGGTTACCCCACGGTGGATGTTTCTGTGACCTTGTTAGACGGGTCGTATCATGATGTCGACTCTTCTGAAATGGCATTTAAGATTTGTGCGTCCATGGCTTTTCGGGATGCTTGTAAGAAGGGATCTCCCCAATTGCTGGAACCGGTTATGGAGGTGGAGGTCGTTACGCCCGAGGATTTTATGGGCGATGTGATAGGAAAGCTGAATTCTAAACGCGGTAAGATCAAGGATCTTGCAGATCGTGCCGGCGCTAAAGTGATTCGAGCGGAAGTTCCTCTCTCTGGAATGTTTGGGTATTCCACCGATCTTCGGTCGGCTACTCAGGGGCGAGCGAATTACTCTATGGAGTTTTCTAAGTATGACGGTGTTCCCGCCGCGATTGCCGAGGAGTTGATGGCAAAGGCAACCGGGTCTAAAGAGAAATTAGCGGTCTAATAAAAATTATCTGAATATACAATTGGAGTGAATCAGCATGGCTAAAGAAAAATTTGTTAGGGATAAGCCCCACTTAAACGTTGGAACCATTGGTCACGTTGATCATGGTAAAACGACTCTTACTGCGGCAATTTCAGAAGTGCTGTCTAAGAAGGGATTTGCCGAAACAATCGCTTTTGATCAGATTGATAAGGCTCCTGAGGAGAAAGAGCGCGGAATCACCATCGCGATTTCCCATATTGAGTACAGCACTGAAACTCGCCACTATGCGCATGTTGACTGTCCTGGTCATGCTGACTATGTCAAGAATATGATCACCGGTGCTGCGCAGATGGATGGTGGTGTTCTGGTAATCTCAGCTAATGATGGTCCTATGCCGCAGACTCGTGAGCATATTCTTTTGGCTCGTCAGGTTGGAGTGCCTAAGCTCTGTGTGTTCATGAATAAATGCGACATGGTTGATGATCCTGAATTGCTCGACCTGGTTGAGATGGAGGTGCGAGAGTTGTTGAGCAAGTATGATTTCCCTGGAGACGATGTTCCTGTTATCCGCGGAAGTGCTCTGCAGGCGCTTGAGAATCCTGAGGATGAGGAAAAAAATAAGTGTATCTGGGAATTGATGGAAGCGCTTGATACTTATTTTCCGGTTCCAGATCGTCCAGTTGACAAACCTTTCTTGATGCCGATTGAGGATGTTTTCAGTATTTCAGGGCGTGGTACCGTAGCGACCGGACGTGTTGAGACGGGAATTATCAAGGTTGGTGAGGAAATTGAGATTGTTGGTTTTAAGGAAACAATGAAGACCACGGCTACCGGTGTTGAGATGTTCCGTAAGCTTCTCGATGAGGGGCGTGCTGGAGAAAATGTGGGAATTCTGTTGCGCGGAACCAAGCGTGAAGAGATCGAGCGCGGTCAGGTTCTGTCTAAGCCCGGGTCCATCACTCCGCATACAAAATTCAAGGCGGAAGTTTATATTCTAACTAAAGAAGAGGGCGGCAGACACACTCCGTTCTTCAATGGTTATCGCCCGCAGTTTTATTTCAGGACGACGGATGTAACCGGTGTTGCAACTTTGCCGGCGGGTGTTGAGATGGTAATGCCTGGGGACAATGTTGCGATGGAGATAACGCTTATTACACCTGTAGCAATGGATAAAGGTCTTAAGTTTGCTATCCGCGAAGGTGGTCGTACGGTGGGAGCCGGAGTTGTTGGTGAGATCGTCGAATAATGAGCGACCAAAAAATAAAAATTCGTCTCAAGGCTTACGATCATAATTTGTTAGATTGGTCGGTAGGGGAAATTGTGGAGACCACTCGGCGCACTGGCGCTAAAGTGGTTGGTCCGATTCCTTTGCCTACAATGAAAAATAAATGGACTGTTTTGCGATCCCCTCATGTGGATAAGAAATCCCGCGAGCAATTTGAGATTCGAACGCATAAACGGATTCTTGAAATTCTTGAGCCAACACCTCAAACCGTAGATGCGCTGATGAAGCTGGATCTTTCGGGTGGTGTTGATATTGAGATCAAGCTTTAACATAGAGAAAATATGAGTGCTTTGATAGGTAAAAAAATCGGCATGACAGAAGTGTTTACAGAAAAGGGCGATTGTGTCCCGGTCACTGTGATTCATGTAGAGCGTTGTGTCCCGGTTTTGAAGAGAACAGAAAAGAAAGATGGATACCAGGCTCTCATGCTGGCGTATGGCGCTCGTAAGCCGAAACATACTAACAAGCCCTTGCAGGGATTTTATGACAAGATTAAGGCAGAACCTGCAAAAATTCTTCAGGAATTTAGGGGTGAGGATGTGGCTGATGATGCTATGGGCAAACCGCTTAAGGTGGATGTTTTCAGCGAAGGCGATAGCGTGTCGGTAGTGGGCGTCTCTAAGGGGCGAGGGTTTGCCGGAGTATTCAAGCGGTTTAACTACGGCGGTGCACCTGCTTCTCATGGTCATCATGAGAGTTATCGCGGAACGGGTTCGATAGGAATGCATACTTATCCTGGGCGAGTATTTAAGGGAACGGGTATGCCGGGTCGGATGGGCGGTAATAATGTCCGAGTGCGAAACCTGAAGGTGATCCGAGTGGATGTGGAAAATAATTTATTATTGGTTAAGGGGGCAGTCCCCGGCGCCAATGGCGGAATCGTCAATATAACTAAATCCTAAGAAAAGAGTTTTTGGTCATGCCGGCATTAGATATTGTAGACAGTAATAATAAAAAAGTGGGTACCGTAGAGGCTCTCGCGAGTGTCTTCGAGGGTAAAGTCCACGAGGAGCTGGTTCAGAGATATGTGACCATGCAATTGGCAGCCCGTCGAGGCGGAAACGCAGCGACCATTCAGAATAAGGGTGACTTGCATGGTAGCAACGCCAAGCCTTGGAGGCAGAAGGGGACAGGGCGTGCTCGTGCGGGAAATACTCGGTCGCCGATCTGGCGCGGTGGTATGACGGTTTTTGGGCCTAGCCCGAGAAGCTACGCATTCAACCTTTCGAAGAAGTCTAAGAAGCTTGCGATCAAATCGGTTTTGACAGAAAGATTGAAAGAGAAGAGTTTTACGGTGGTTGATTCGCTTAATTTTGAAAATCCCAAGACTAAGGATGCGATCGCTTTGCTGGCTAGTATGAGTCTTCCGGCTAAAACGTTATTTCTCGTTTCGGAAAAAAACGACAACCTGCAACTGGCCTTTCGTAATGTGCCTCGAGCAGATGTGCTTTTGGTTGACGGTCTTAATGTTTTTGACCTGTTGGCTCATGAGCGGATTGTTTGTACTCCCGAAGCGCTTAAAAAGATTGAGGAGCGGTTAAACTGATGGATATCTATAAAGTAATAGAGAAACCGCTGGTTACGGAAAAAGGTGCTGGCATGCTTGCGGCAGGTAACTGGGTTTTGTTTCGTGTTAACCCAGTGGCTAATAAAATCCAAATTAGAGAAGCCGTGCAGAAAATATTTGATGTGAAGGTCCTTCATGTTAATACCCAGGTTGTGCAGGGTAAGAGTAAGCGGTTTGGTAAAACCATGGGCCAGTCGAAAACCTGGAAAAAGGCAATGGTTCAGTTAAAAGAAGGCGAAAAGATTGAAATTTTTGAGGGAGTTTAAGTAGTAATGCCTATTAGGAAGCTAAAACCCAGATCACCCGGTGTCCGGTTCCAGACTATTTCCGGTTTCGATGAGGTTACTAAATCGACTCCCGAAAAAAGTCTTCTCGTCGCTATTGCGAGAAAAGGCGGGCGTAATAACCATGGCCGAATCACTGCCAAGCGGCTTGGTGGCGGGCATAGGAAGCAATACCGGATTATTGATTTTAAGCGGCAGAAGGATGGCATTCCGGCGAAAGTAGTCGGTATCGAATACGATCCGAACCGTAGTGCGCGCATTGCCCTTTTGTCTTATTCAGATGGTGAGAAGCGTTATATCATTTCTCCGGCGAAGCTGAATGTGGGGGATGTGTTGTTCTCTGGCGAAAACGCAGACATTCGCATTGGAAATTGTCTTCCTCTGAAAGATATTCCAGAGGGTACGTTGATTCATAATGTAGAGATGCGACCTGGTAAAGGTGCGCAGATTGCCCGCAGTGCTGGCGGTAGTGTTCAGCTGATGGCTAAAGAGGGCGAGTATGTGAACCTCAAGTTTAAGTCGGGAGAAGTTCGGTTGATTCATAAAAATTGCCGAGCGACAATTGGCACAGTGGGTAATGCAGATCATGAGAATGTTTCCATTGGTAAGGCTGGGCGTGTGAGATGGATGGGGCGTCGGCCTCGCGTTCGCGCAGTAGCTATGAATCCGGTGGATCATCCTATGGGTGGTGGTGAGGGCCGGTCTTCGGGCGGTCGACATCCTTGTAGTCCATGGGGGCAAAGTGCTAAAGGGTTGAAAACCCGTAACGTTAAAAAAATATCTAATAAATTTATTCTCAGCCGCAAGAAGAGAAAATAAACTGTTTGTAAACTGAGGTTTTGGAATGGCGCGATCATTAAAAAAAGGCCCGTTTGTCGATTTGCATTTGGAGAAAAAAATCGAAGAGATGAACCGGAAGGATGAAAAGAAAATATGCAAGACATGGTCTCGTCGGTCTACGATTACTCCGGACTTTGTTGGGCATACATTGTCGGTGCATAACGGAAGAAAGTTTCTACCGGTTTTTGTAACGGAAAATATGGTCGGCCACAAGCTGGGTGAGTTTTCTCCCACGCGTACATTCAGGTCGCATGGCGGTAAAACTAAAAAAGCAGTGACAAAATAAGATAGGAAAATCATGGAAGTTAAAGCTCTATTAAGACATACGAGAACGACACCGCAAAAGGCTCGGCTGGTAGCTAATCTAATTCGCGGGAAAAACGTGAATGATGCTATCAACATTCTTGCGTTCACTCGCAAGCGGGCAGCGGAAAAGTTTCAAAAATTGTTGAAGTCTGCGATAGCCAATGCGGAAGAGAACCATAAGGTTCTTGATGTTGATGATCTGGTGATTAAAAATGTCATGGTCGATGAGGGTGTGACTTGGAAGCGTAATATGCCGCGAGCGCGCGGAAGTGCAACGACGATTCAAAAGAAGACCAGTCATATTACTTTGATACTGGAAGAAAAAGAATCTTAAGGAGATAAAGCGTGGGTCAAAAAGTTCACCCTTACGGGTTTAGGTTGGGATTCAGCAAGACATGGATATCTAACTGGTATGCCAGAAAAGGATATTCCGACCAGTTGATTGAGGATATGGCACTTCGGAGACACATCTTCAAGACACTCTCCCATGCAGGAATCTCTCGGGTAGAGATTGAGCGTTCGGCAAACCGCGTTAGGGTTAATATCCATACAGCTCGCCCAGGTATCATCATTGGGAAAAAAGGTATGGAAGTCGATCGGCTAAAAGCAGAATTGCAAAAGGTCATGTCTGGAAAACAGGTCAATCTCAATATCAAAGAGGTGCGTCGCGCAGAGTTGGATGCGGCTTTGATCGGCCAGAATATCGCTCTGCAGTTGGAGAAAAGAGTTTCGTTTCGCCGGGCAATGAAAAAGAGTGTGGTTTCTGCTCTGAGGTTTGGAGCTAAGGGAATTAAAATCCGAGTATCGGGTCGGCTGGGTGGGGCGGAAATTGCCCGCAGCGAATGGTATCGGGAAGGCAGAGTTCCTCTGCATACTCTGAGAGCGGATATAGATTATGGGACTGCAAACTCCAACACTACCTTTGGGATTATTGGTGTGAAGGTTTGGGTTTACAAGGGAGAGATTCTTCCCGGCAAAGGGATTGAACGTCCTCAAGGGTTCCAGGAAAAAGACAGAGGAAGAGGAAAAGCTTCGGCTTGATTTAAGTGAGTCTTGGTGCCGGGCGTTACGGTCTGGCTGTAAATGTTTATTGGAGATAATGCATCATGTTGATGCCCAAAAGGGTTAAATATAGAAAGCGCCATAAGGGAAGAATGCGTGGCACTGCCTACCGGGGAGGTTCTCTGGATTTTGGCACTTATGGTCTACAGGCTTTAGAGTGTGGACGTATTACCAATCGGCAGATTGAAGCCGCTCGTATTGCAATGACTCGCCATATCAAGCGTGGAGGAAAAATCTGGTTGCGGATCTTCCCAGACAAACCTGTTTCCAAGAAGCCGTTGGAAACAAGAATGGGTAAGGGTAAAGGCAATCCGGAATTTTGGGTGGCCGTTGTGAAGCCAGGGCGCATGCTTTATGAGATGGAAGGTGTGACTGAGGAAGTGGCAAAAGAGGCGTTTCGATTAGCGGCGCATAAGTTATCAGTATCTACCCGGTTTGTTAGTAAACAAGCCTAATTGGAAAAGTGAAAAGCATATTATGAAAGCAGAAGAAGCCAGAGGTCTTTCCGAGAAAGAACGGGAAGAAAAAATTACCGATATAAATCAGGAAATATTTAATCTGCGATTGCAATTGGCCACAGGCAAGATTGAGAACCCAAGTCGTATTCGGTTTCTCAGGAGGGATATTGCCCGGTTGAAAACTATCCAGAATGAAACCCGAGCTCCTGAAGAAAGTTCAGCGAAGCAGGGCGAGGAAAATAAAGCAGTTTCTGATAAATAAAGTTCGGGGTTTTTGTAGTAACTCTGAGCATTAAACTGGAGTGGTAAAAGGTTTTGGAGAAGACGACTAGAAAAACCCTGATGGGGCTTGTTGTGAGCGACAAAATGGATAAAACCGTGGTTGTGCAAGTCGAGCGGAAGTTCACTCACCCTAAGTTCAAAAAGGTAGTGAAAAGTACCCGTAAATATAGCGCCCACGATGAAAAGAACGAATGCTGCCATGGTGATTTCATCAGCATTTGCGAAACCCGGCCGTTGAGTAAAACCAAGCGCTGGCGTTTAGTGGAAATCATCAAGAAAGGCGAGGAGGCTGGTAAAGCGTCATGATTCAACTACGAACTGTATTAGATGTGGCAGACAATTCTGGAGCCAAAGTGGTTCAGTGTATTAAGGTGCTGGGTGGGTCTCGCCGTCGGTATGCCCGCATTGGGGATATTATTGTGGTTGCGGTTAGAGAGGTTGATCCGCAAAGCAGTCTTAAGAAGGGTGAAGTGAAAAAGGCTGTAGTGGTGAGAACTCGTAAAGAAATGCGCCGCTCAAACGGAACCTATATTAAGTTTGATGGTAATGCTGCTGTCTTGATCACTGATACTAAGGAGCCGGTAGGAACCCGAATCTTTGGTCCGGTGGGTCGTGAGTTGCGTGCCAAGCGTTATATGAAAATTCTTTCGCTTGCTCCGGAGGTGCTGTAGTGAAAAAGGCTTCTTACAAGCTTCACTTGAAAAAGGACGATATCGTTCAAGTGATTTCCGGAAAGGAAAAGGGGAAGAAGGGGAAGTTGCTCGCTATTTTCCCGGAAGAAGATCGTGTGACTGTTGAAAAGCTCAATATGGTCAAGCGTCATACGAAGGGCGATGGTAAGAGCCGGCAACCCGGAATAGTAGAGAAGGAAGCTAAGATTCATATCTCCAATGTTCTGCTGGTCAGCGATAAGGTGGGCAAGGGAGTTAGAACTAAGCGAAAAAAACTTGAAGATGGAAAACGAGTCCGGGTTTGTGTGAAAACCGGCGATGTACTGGATAAGGTGTAGCATGTCAAATTTTAAGAAAACATATTTTGAAAAGCATCAGGCCGTCATCCAGAAGGAACTGGGTCTTGGTAACGTGATGCAGGTTCCCAGGCTGACAAAGATAACTGTCAATATGGGGTTGGGCGAAGCATTGCAGAACTCTAAGTTGATCGACTCAGGAATCGACCAGTTGCGTGTGATTACCGGGCAACAGCCTGTAGTTACAAAGGCAAAAAAATCCATTTCCAATTTTAAATTACGGGAAGGGGTTCCGATCGGTGTTAAAGTGACTCTACGCGGAAACAGGATGTATGATTTTTATGAGCGTTTAGTGTCATTTGCGCTTCCCAGAGTTAGAGACTTTAAAGGGTTACCTCCCAAGGCATTTGATGGGAGAGGCAACTACACGATTGGGCTTAAAGAGCAATTGATCTTTCCAGAAATCGACTTTGATAAAATTGAGAAGATTAAAGGAATGAATATAACGATCACCACGACAGCTCAAAATGATGAGCAGGGCCGGTGTTTGTTGACCCATATGGGGCTACCGATTAGAAAGTAAAGGATTATGGCAAAGAAATCACTAGTCGCCAAGGCGAAGCGGGAACAAAAATTTAAAGTGCGCCAGTACAACAGGTGTCATGTTTGCGGCAGGCCGCGAGCGTTTCTTCGCAAATTCGGTATGTGTCGAATTTGTTTCAGAGAAAGAGCTTTACGCGGTGAAATCCCAGGTGTCACCAAGGCGAGTTGGTAGTTTAATATAATTATTTTTTTGGGAGTATAGTTTCACTATGATGACCGATCCCATCGCTGATCTTTTTACCCGTATTCGAAACGGGTTGATGGTCAGACACCCGAGGGTTGATGTCCCCGGCTCAAAAATGAAAGCTCGTATCGTGGAAATTTTGAGGGACGAAGGCTATATCAAAAATTTCAAGATATATGAGGATAACCTGCAGGGGATTATCCGGGTGTATTTGAAATATAAAGATGAGCAGCCGGCGATTCGTGGAATCAAACGGGTCAGTAAGCCTGGGCGACGAAATTATGTTAAGCGGGATGAAATCCCCAAGGTTCTTAATGGACTGGGGCTCGCTATCTTGTCCACCTCTTCCGGGGTGATGACCGATATCGAATGTAGGGAAAAAGGAGTTGGAGGAGAAGTGCTGGGTCACGTCTGGTAAATTTCCGGCAACCTTTTGCAAAACATTAGTTATTTAAAACCGATCTCATTATTTTGAGCTCAGCTAAACAGGCTGGGGCGGTAAAACCTGAATTATATAAGAAGCGTTAACATGTCTCGAATTGGAAAACAGCCGATCAATGTACCCTCCGGGGTGGATTTAAAAATCACTGGGTCAAATGTAGCGGTAAAAGGACCCAAGGGGCAGTTGCAACGTAATTTGCACCCCAATATGAAGGTTGAGTTGCAGGATAATGTGGTGACGGTAACACGACCTTCCGACGGAAGGTTAGATCGTTCCCTGCATGGGCTAACGCGTACTCTGATCCATAATATGGTGGTAGGGGTTAGGGATGGTTATAGCAAACAGCTCAATATTGTTGGGGTTGGTTACAAGGTCGAGCTTAAGGGCAAGAACCTGGTGCTAAACCTTGGGCATTCGCATGCAATCAATTACCCTGCTCCTGATGGGGTTGAGTTTGACGTGGATCCTAAAAAAAATACGATAGTTGTGAAGGGAGCCAATAAGGAGAGTGTTGGGCAAACTGCTGCGGAGATTCGCAGTTTTCGTCCGCCGGAACCTTATAAGGGAAAAGGAGTCATGTACTCTACGGAAAGAATACGCAGAAAAGCCGGTAAAGCGGCAGCGGGTAAAGGATAAAAATTATGAAAACATCTGAACGGGAACGACTGCGGTTACAAAGAAAAAGAAGAATCAAGTATAAGCTACAGAAAAAAATGAGTCGGCTCCGGCTGACTGTGTTTCGAAGCACCAAACATATATACGCTCAAATTGTCGATGACAATGAAGGCAAGACCCTTGTGGCCGTGTCAACACTTTCGCCAAACTTTAAAGAACAGTTAAAGGCCGGGGGAAACCTCAAGGCGGCAACGTTGGTCGGTTCTCTTGTTGGAGAGGCGGCAGCAGCAAAGGGTATCAAAGAAGTTTATTATGACCGAAACGGATTTCTGTATGCCGGGCGCGTAAAGGCTTTAGCCGACGCGGTTCGGGAAAAAGGAATAAAATTTTAATCCATAACGCTGGAGGAAGTGTTGCGACAAAGGGAGCCAGAAAAACCCACGGATTTTGTTGATAAAGTTGTCAAGATCAACCGTGTAGCCAAAGTTGTAAAAGGGGGTCGCCGTTTCAGCTTTAGTGCGCTGGTAGTGGTTGGCAATCGAGATGGCAAAGTGGGCTGGGGTTTGGGTAAGGCCAACGAAGTCCCGGAAGCAATACGCAAAGGCGTAGAAAAAGCCAAAAGAGACATGGTGACAGTTAGCCTGGAAGGTTCTTCCATTCCCCACGAAGTGATCGGGGCATATGGGGCAGGCCGAGTGCTGATGAAACCAGCGTCAAGAGGTACTGGTTTGATAGCGGGCGGTGCTGTTCGAGCGGTGTTGGAAGCAGTAGGTATTCGTGATATTTTGACTAAATGCCTACGCACAAACAACCCGCATAATGTGGTCAAGGCGACCATCGAAGGATTGACCGGTTTGCGTAGCCAAAAAGAATGCGCTCACATGCGCGACAAATAATGGGCCCCAAATTTTACTGAGGATCAAGGAATGTTGCAATTATCGAATTTGAAGGGACCGGAAAGAAAGAACAGGAAGCGCGTCGGTCGTGGTATTGGCTCTGGCACCGGTAAAACTTCCGGCAAAGGCCAGAAAGGCCAGAAGTGTCGGTCGGGCGGAAGTCCTCATCCTTGGTTTGAGGGTGGGCAAATGCCAATTTATCGAAGGTTGCCCAAACGCGGCTTCACCAACATCTTTAAAAAGCAGTTTGAAATAGTTAATGTCAGCGACTTGGTTCGTTGTGTTGGTATTGATCCGGTGACCCCAGAAGTGATGAAGGAAAAGGGACTGATTAAAAAAACCGGATTGGTTAAGATTCTAGGTTGTGGTGAACTGGAGGAAACGTTAAATGTTCACGCGCATAAATTCAGCGGATCGGCTCAAGCTAAAATTGAGAAGTCCGGGGGAAAGGTTGTTAACCTCTAGATGAGCGGCGCTGATAGTTTTGGCAACATGTTTCGCGTGCCCGAACTGAAAAAACGGATACTATTTACACTTGCACTTTTAGTTGTTTATCGGATTGGTGCGCATATACCAACTCCGGGGATCAACTCTATAGCATTGGCAGAATTGTTTGCTCGAGCCCAAGGTACCATCCTGGGATTTTTCGACATGTTCTCCGGCGGTGCATTGAGTCGGTTGACAATATTTGCCTTGGGCATCATGCCCTACATCAGTTCATCGATCATCATTCAGTTGATGACGATTGTTTCTCCTTATCTGGCTAGATTAAAAAAGGAAGGGGAGCAAGGGCAGAAGAAGATCACCCAATACACCCGGTATGGAACGGTGGTGTTGAGTACGATCCAGGGTTCTGGAATCGCTGTAGGACTAGAGGCGATGAAAAGTCCAAGCGGCGGCCTTATTGTTCCGGAGCCGGGTTGGTCGTTCAGAATGATGACGGTTTTGACTTTGACCGCTGGAACTTGTTTTTTGATGTGGCTGGGTGAACAGATTACCGAGCGTGGGATTGGGAATGGAATTTCCCTGATCATTTTTTCTGGAATCGTTGCTGGAACTCCAGCGGCAATTTTGCAGTCAATGGATTTGATGGGTACGGGCGAAATGTCGGTACTCGTTATGTTGTTCCTTCTGGTGTTGATGATCGTGGTGATTGGGGTCATCGTTTTTACTGAAGGGGGGCAACGCAGGATTCCGATTCAATACGCCAAGAGGGTAGTCGGTCGGAAAATGATGGGTGGGCAGTCAACGCATTTGCCTTTGAAGGTCAATACGTCGGGTGTAATTCCGCCGATTTTTGCCTCATCCATCATCATGTTTCCGGCGACGATAGCTCAATTTATCAGTCATCCGTGGATGCAATCGGTTTCGGCAATGTTGACCCCCGGAACCATTGTATACAGTTTGATTTTTGTTGGTGCGGTGTTCTTCTTTTGTTATTTCTACACGGCTGTCATTTTCAACCCGGTTGATGTGGCAGACAATATGAAAAAACATGGGGGATATGTACCTGGAATCAGGCCGGGACACAAGACTTCTGAGTATATTGACACGATTCTTTCGAGGGTCACGTTTTATGGGGCGATGTATCTTTCTTTAATCTGTATTTTGCCGGATTATTTGATAAAATACTTTAATATCCCATTTTACTTTGGTGGAACGAGTTTGTTGATTGTTGTGGGTGTTTCGTTAGATACCATGCAGCAGATTGAGTCCCACTTAGTAATGAGAAATTACGACGGCTTTGTTAAGAAGGGACGATTGAAAAGCCGAAGAGGCTGATTAATGAGATTGATTCTTTTGGGCCCCCCGGGAGCCGGTAAAGGCACCCAAGCCAAAATGCTGAAAGAAAAATTTCACATCCCGCAGATATCAACGGGTGATATTTTAAGGCAAGCGGTCAAGGATAATAATGAGCTGGGCATTCAAGCCGGATCATTTATGGATTTGGGCCAGCTGGTTCCTGACAATGTTGTGATCGGTTTGATCAAAGAACGTATCAAACAAGTCGATTGTGAAGCAGGTTTTATTTTAGATGGGTTTCCCAGAACCATCGTTCAAGCTGAAAAACTTTCGGAAACATTGACCGAAATGGGCTTGGTGATTGACAGGGTGGTGGATCTGGAGGTCAATGCCGAAGAGGTGATCAGCCGGTTAGCCGGGCGCAGTACTTGCCAGGATTGTGGCGGCATGTTTCACGAGAAATCTTGTCCCCCAAAAGTTTCGGGGATTTGTGACGGTTGCGGTGGTGTCTTAGCCCAGAGACAGGATGATAATGCAGAAACGATTCTAAAGCGGTTGGATGTTTATCAAGAGTCAACTGCCCCTTTAAAGCAATTTTACATGGAACAGGGGAATCTGAAGGCTGTAACAGCAAGAGGGTCTGTAGAAGAAATTTTTTCCCGCGTTTTAGAAATGGTAAAGTGACGGATGTCTAAAGAAGAGTCTATAGAAGTAGAAGGCACCATACTTGAGCCATTGCCGAACGCGATGTTTCGGGTGGAGTTGGAGAACGGTCATAAAGTTTTGGCCCATATATCTGGAAAAATGCGCATGCATTTTATCCGCATCCTGTCTGGCGATAAGGTGAAGGTTCAACTTTCTCCTTATGATTTGACCCGGGGACGGATCACCTATCGGTATAAATAAAAGAGGATGTAACAATGAAAGTCAGGGCATCGGTCAAGCCAATTTGTATGAAATGCAAAGTAATTCGCCGTCGTGGAGTTGTGCGGGTTATTTGTGAAAACCCGAAACATAAGCAACGACAGGGATAACTTCCAAAAGGAGAAGCAGTGGCAAGAATATCGGGTGTAGACATTCCCAAGGATAAGCAGGCAATAATCGCTTTGACCTACATATATGGAGTTGGCCCAACCACTTCCCGGAGCATCCTGAAGAAGGCACAGGTTGGGGAAGAGGTCAGAATGAAAGACCTGACCGAGGAAGAGGTAACCCGGATCCGTAGTGTTATTGAAAAAGAACATGAAGTAGAAGGTGACTTAAGACGTACTGTCACCATGAACATTAAGCGTTTGATGGATATTGGTTCTTACAGAGGACTTCGCCATCGTAAGGGGTTGCCGGTCCGGGGGCAGAGGACACACACCAACGCTAGAACACGAAAAGGTCCCAAGAAAACTGTGGGCGCACGAGCAAAAAAATAAGGACGGAATTTAATGGATAAAAAAGCAAAAGTTGGTAAAAAAAAGCAAAAAACGGTGCCAGAGTTAGGGGTAGCTCATATTCAGGCAACGTTCAATAATACTATTGTTACCATTTCCGACATGTCTGGAAATGTGGTGTCTTGGTCCAGTGCTGGAGCGCAGGGCTTCAAGGGTTCAAGAAAAAGCACCCCGTTTGCTGCACAGGTGGCGGCTGATAAGGCTGCTGTTAAAGCGCGGGACATGGGAATGAAAAAACTGGAAGTCCATGTTAAAGGCCCTGGGTCGGGACGAGAGTCTGCAATACGATCTTTACAGGCCGCTGGAATGGAAGTTTTTGTGATTCGTGACAAGACTCCGATTCCGCACAATGGGTGCCGTCCGAGAAAACGTCGCAGAGTTTAACTGCGAAAAACCGAAAGGAGTAACTGGATTTGGCCAGGTATACAGGTTCTGTTTGTCGACTTTGTCGACGAGAAGGTATAAAATTATTTTTAAAAGGCTCCCGTTGCGAGACGGCAAAGTGCGCTATTGAAAAAAGAGCGTATCCGCCAGGCCAGCATGGTCAGGGTAGGAAGAAATTCTCGGAATATGGGGTACAGCTGCGTGAAAAACAAAAGGTTAAGCGGATCTATGGTGTACTGGAGAAGCAATTCCGTAATTACTTTTTTTCTGCAGATAAGAAAAAAGGCATCACCGGTGAAAACCTTCTGCAAAACTTAGAGTTGCGGATGGATAATGTCATTTTTAGGATGGGATTGGCTTCGTCTAGAAGCACGGCTCGCCAATTGGTTTGTCATGGTCACTTTACCGTTAACGGGAAAAAGATGGATGTTCCGTCTTATTCTCTCGCGCAAGGGGACACGATAGCTCTGAACCCTAATAAAGTGAAAAAAGCATCGGTTAAAAATGCTATTGAGAATATCAAGGGTAAAACTTTGCCGGATTGGTTGTCATTTGATGCAGATAGCAAGCAGGGTATTATTCAGGCTTTGCCTACAAGAGAGCATGTAACCATGCCGATTGAGGAGCAGTTGATCGTCGAACTCTACTCACGCTAAAACTAAGCTTGGATCGTCACACCAAACTAATTAAAAACTGTTAGACCCTAATCAAGAGGTCGGAGGCTTCATGTTCACAGCCCAAGGAATCGTTAAACCTAAGCGATTAGAATTTGATAAGAAAAACAAGTCAGAATACTATGGCAAGCTCAACGCGGGTCCTTTCGAACGCGGTTATGGGGTGACCATTGGTAACTCCTTGAGAAGGATGCTGTTGTCATCCATTGAAGGTGCTGCCATTGTGGCCGTAAAGTTTGAAGGAATCTTCCATGAGTTTTCTTCCATTCCAGGAGTGGTCGAAGACGTTACGGAAATCATCCTCAATCTCAAACAGGTTAATCTCAAACTGACTGGTGAGGCGGATTCTAAACGAGTTTATATCAAAGCTTCGAGTGCTGGTACAGTTTGCGCCAAAGACATCACGGCGGACCCGGATATAGAAGTGCTGAACCCGGACCTTCCTATTCTGACTATTGACCAGAGTGCTGAGGTGGAAATAGAGATGATTGTGAGAAAAGGCCGGGGCTATGTTCCAGCTGATCGTCACAACATTGAAAATGAGTCTGTGCAGATGATCCCTGTAGACTCTAGTTTTTCCCCGATTGAAAAGATCACCTACCATATCGAAAATACTCGTGTTGGGCAATCGACAGATTATGATTCTCTGGTCATGGAATTATGGACCAATGGCGGTATCACACCTGAAGATGCCGTGGCTCATGCTGCCAAGATTGTTAAGGATCATATGCAGATCTTTATCAACTTTGATGAAGAGCCGGAACCGGTACAGCCTCAGGTCGATGAGAAAAAACAAAAGATACTGACAAATATGGCCAAGTGTGTGGAAGAGCTCGAGTTGTCGGTGCGTTCCTACAATTGTCTCAAAAATGCCAATATCCAGACTATCGCCGAGTTGGTTCAAAAAACCGATGGTGAGATGCTCAAGACTAGAAACTTCGGCCGAAAATCGCTGAATGAGATTAAAGAAATTTTAGAGGATATGGGACTTCACTTGGGAATGAAGGTCGATGAGGATGACCTCAAGCAGATCCTTCAAGCCCAGAAGAAAAAAGAAATAGATACCGAAGTTGAGCTGTAGTAGTTCTGCTCGGTGAAGTCATAACAGGAGTGATAAACGACCATGCGGCATTTAAAAGCAGGTAGAAAATTTGGACGAACCTCTGCTCATCGGAAGGCATTGTTCAGAAACCTTGTAGGGGCTCTTATTCAAAGGGAGCGCATCAGCACTACTTTGGCAAAAGCAAAAGAACTGCGAGGCAAGGTGGAAAAAACGATCACGTTAGGCAAAAGAGGTACGCTTCACGCCCGACGTCAGGCGTTCAAGCTGGTTCCCGCTAAAGATGCCGTTCAAAAAGTGTTTGGACCTCTTGCGGAACGCTATGCTAAGCGACCTGGTGGATATACCCGGATCATTCGCATCGGTCACCGAAAAGGCGATGATGCGCCAATGGCATTTATTGAATTGGTAGATCGCGAAGGCGATGAGGCTAAGCCTGCTGCTAAAGTAAAAGCTGAGCCAAAAAAGGAAGCCAAAGACAGCAAGCCAAAAGTAGCAAAGAAAGCTGAGCCGAAAAAGGCCCCGGCGGCTAAAAAGAAAGCAGATTCGAAAAAAGAATCTGAAGATAAGCCAAAAGATAAAAAAGAAGAGTAATCCCCATTACCGCCGGGCTATGCCCGGCGGAGTAGCCAATCCCATCACAAGCTGAGAGTATGTTTGGTGTCTCACCCCGCGACTACAGACAGTTGGGGGGTATCCCTGTTAGTTCCTGCTTAAACCTGAAGTTCGTATTTTCCTTGATATAAGTCAAAAGCTCATCATAACTCTTGAAGTGCTCGGTGAATCCATAATCGTCGCCGGTGTATTCGCAGGATTCCGTGCTGTGTTCACGACACATATAGGGCCGATGTTCGTAGATGGCGCATTTGTTGTCCGGCAGTAAAAAATTGCACCGGCTGTGGATCATGATGTACCAATCTTTTCGATAGATATAAAATGAAACATTTTCGTGTGCGATCTTCCATAATAGACTTTCATATTCACGCCGGTCTTCGGGTTCATCAATTCCAAACGCGAAATAATTACAACAATAAGCCGGAAGGCATTTTTCACACTGACTGGTGTCGTCTCGCTTGCTCTTTGTCTTTGCCATGAATGGATCCTTGCTGGGTTGAGAGAATAAACTGTTGAAGAAAAGTGAATCTGTTTTTTTAGGAAGATTCAATCACGGGCTATTTTGCCTTCCCGATCCGGCATAGTCAAATGGAACTCTACAGCCGGCATACATTGGGCTAATGAGCCATGGAGTTCCAAATCAAAAGTTCAAATAGAATGAGTTTTTTATTGCCAGCAGTGTCTACCCCGGCTGGGAGTTGGGAGATATTTCTGCAATATCATTCTCGCTCAGAGTGAAATTGTTGTTGGTTTAACCTTGTGTTATTTTGGCTCAAATTCTTTATTCGCAAAAGTAATGACGCATGATATTTTGATGCAGATTGTTCGTAAAAAAATTGCCGTGACAAATTAGCAAGATAGGTGTAAAAGAATAAAAAAAACAAAAATATAAACAGTGAAAACTGCAGGTGGCGGGCCTTATTTGGAGTATATCTCCTCTGTGATAAAATCTGCCTGAGCAGGCTTTGGTTTGCAAACGCTATATGACCACCCAGGCCGGGGCTATGAGGGCAGAGAGATAAAAGGAGTTGACAAAATGCTGAGAACTGGATACAGTAAGTAAGCTCCGAAAGCTCCCAGACAAAATTCCTGAAAAACCAATCAATTTCCAGCTAAATTTTTCCGTGCTTTCGCCGTTAATCATAGGACATACTCTGCAATACAATAAAAACACCCAATTATTATTGAATCTTCCCCGTCTTTGAACTAGAGCTCCATTCCAAGGGCGTAACTATTTACGAGAAAAACATTCCTAACCCCCCTCAAAGAAGCCACAAACCATGACCCAGATGAACATCGAAGAACTCAAGGCTAAAACCATATCCGAACTCACCAATATTGCCAAGGAACTGAAGATTCAGGGCCACAGCGGGCTTAGAAAGCAGGACCTGATTTTCAGGATTCTGGAAGCCAAGACTGAAAAGGACGGTCTGATGTTTGGTCAGGGAGTGCTGGAAATTCTCCCAGACGGGTTTGGTTTCCTTCGGGCACCGACTTACAATTATCTTCCGGGTCCTGATGATATTTATGTGTCGCCATCTCAGATTCGCAAATTTGATATGCGCACGGGCGATACCATTTCTGGTCAGATTCGCCCACCCAAAGACAGTGAGCGTTATTTCGCTCTGTTGAAGGTGGAGGCCATCAACTTTGAGAACCCAGATAAGACCAAGGATAAAATTTTATTCGATAATCTGACACCGTTGTATCCCGAAGAACGGATTCGGTTGGAGACGCCAGGCGGCAAAGATTACAGTGCTCGAGTGATGGACTTGATGACCCCGATTGGTAAGGGGCAACGTGGGTTGATCGTAGCACCGCCGAGAACTGGTAAGACCATGTTGTTGCAGTCTGTTGCTAACAGCATCAGCACGAATTACCCAGAAGTGGCGTTGATCGTTTTGCTCATTGATGAGAGACCGGAAGAAGTGACAGATATGGAACGCTCGGTTCGGGGCGAAGTCATCAGTTCCACTTTTGACGAGCCTGCGCAAAGGCATGTACAGGTCGCTGAAATGGTTATTGAAAAAGCCAAGAGATTGGTAGAGCACAAGCGAGATGTTGTTATTTTGCTCGACAGTATTACTCGTTTGGCGCGAGCTTATAACGCCATCGTTCCACCCAGCGGCAAGGTCTTGTCAGGTGGTGTGGATTCCAATGCCCTGCAGAGGCCGAAGCGATTTTTTGGTGCAGCCAGGAACTTGGAGGAAGGTGGAAGCTTGACCATCATCGCTACAGCCCTTATTGATACGGGAAGTCGTATGGATGATGTTATTTTTGAAGAATTTAAAGGAACGGGTAATCTGGAAATTGTCCTCGACCGAAAGCTGGCAGACAAGAGAACCTTTCCTTCGATCGATATCAACCGATCGGGTACACGAAAAGAAGAACTCCTTTTGCCAGAGGAAGACCTCCAGCGTGTCTGGTTATTGAGAAAAGTTTTGATCCCAATGGGCATCCATGATACGATGGACCTTCTCTTACAGAAGATTAAAGAAACTAAAACTAACGCCGAATTTCTGGCGACTATGAACTCCTGACGGTGAGATTGAAATAATGAAAGACGGCATTCATCCCGAATATTATGAGACCACAGTGCGGTGTGCATGTGGAAGCGAAGTGCAGACTCGTACAACTCTGAAAGACCTTCATGTTGAGGTCTGCTCCAAGTGTCATCCCTTTTTCACAGGGAAGCAGAAGCTTATGGACACTGCTGGTCGTATTGAGAAATTCAAACGTAAATACGCCAAGGCCCAACCTGCGGCAACTAAGCAGGAAGAAGCTGCCACTCCTCAATAAGCACGTTCATCTTCTTTTCCCCTACCCCCGGGTCCCTATCGGGGTTCTACTAGAAACCACCCATGTTTGATAAGCTGAAATCCGTTGAGAAGCGTTATAACGATCTCAACCAGTTTCTCAGTGACCCTAAGATCATTTCCCAACAATTCGAGTTCCAGAAGTATGCCCGAGAGCAGTCTGATCTGAGCCCTATCGTTCTTCGATTTCAAGAGTGGCAGAAAATCAATCGGCAACTGGAAGAGAATAAAAAAATCTTAGAGGAAGAACAAGATCCGGAATTGGTTGAAATGGCTCAGGAAGATCTTGCCGACTTGGAAGCACAAAAAGAAAAAGCGGTCGAAGACCTGAAAGTCCTTTTACTCCCTAAAGACCCTCGCGATGACCGCAATGTCATTATGGAGATCCGTGCTGGCACAGGGGGTGAAGAAGCGGGGCTTTTTTCAAATAACTTGTTCCGCATGTATTCGAGATATGCCGAGGAGAAAAAATGGCAGGTGGAAATTTTAAGTTCCAGTCTCTCTGCTAAAGGCGGATTCAAAGAAGTTATTTTCAGCATTTTGGGAAAAGGGGCTTATAGCAAGCTGAAGTATGAAGGAGGCACCCATCGGGTGCAACGGGTTCCAGATACAGAAAGCCAAGGGCGGATTCACACCTCTGCGGTGACGGTTGCAGTTTTGCCAGAGGTGGAGGATGTGGACATCAAGATTAATCCGGCGGATATAAAAATAGATGTTTATCGTTCATCGGGGCCAGGTGGGCAGAGTGTCAACACTACAGACTCAGCGGTCCGGTTGACTTTTATTCCTACAGGAATGATAGTGACCTGTCAGGATGAAAAATCACAACATAAAAACCGGGAAAAAGCTATGAAGGTTTTAAGAGCCCGGTTGTACGACGAGGAACAAAGGAAGCAACAGGAGTCCATGGCCAGCGAACGCAAGCAACAGGTGGGCTCTGGTGATCGTAGTGGACGTATTCGAACCTACAACTATCCTCAAGAGCGAGTGACCGATCACAGGATCGGACTAACCCTGCATAAGCTGTCTTTAGTGATGGAGGGAGATCTTGTTGAGATCATTGACGCGCTAACGCTTCATTTCCAGACACAGGCTCTGAAAGGAGAATAGGGTGGAGGTTCTTGCAGGGTATAAAATGGACCGTTGTCAAACTCTCACCTCCTTTATCGATTGGGCTCAGCATAAACTTTTGCAGGCAGAAGTCGCATCGCCACGGTTGGACGCGGAAGTCTTAATGGCGGAGAGCCTCAACATATCAAGAACGGAATTGATGACATACCCTGGCCGGGTTTTGAGTCAAGTTGAGGCGGAGAATTTTCGATCTAGCATCGAGAGAAGAGTTTTGCGCGAACCGGTTTCTCAAATTACCGGAGTCCAGGAGTTCTGGTCGCTCGAATTTTCAGTGAATGAAAAAGTTCTGACACCCCGACCAGAAACAGAAATTTTAGTTGAGCAATGTTTGAAAGCATTGGCAAAAAATTCCTCACCGTTAAAAATTCTAGACCTCGGTACCGGGTCGGGAATCCTGGCGATTACCCTGGCAAAAGAATTTCCTCAAAGCCAAATCACGGCGATTGAAAAATCAGCCTTGGAAGTTGCGCAAAAAAATGCTTTGCGTCATGCTGTGGCAGATCGGATTTCTTTCGTGTCTGCCGATCTGATGAAGGCTGACTGGCAAGGGCCGTATCATCTCATTGTTTCCAACCCTCCCTATATTGAATCGAAAAACTTATCAAAGTGTATGCCCGAGGTCCGGCAATATGAACCGGTTCTGGCTTTGGATGGCGGGCGCGATGGTTTGGACTATTACCGATTCATTGTTCCGAGGGCAATGGAACAATTGGACGAAGGGGGTTTGCTGGCTTTTGAAGTCGGACACACCCAAGCCGCGGCGGTGGTCACTTTAATGGAAAGTTGTTCGGGCTATCAGAATATTCAAGTGGTTCAAGATTATTCTGGTTATGACAGGGTAGTGCTGGCTAGCAAGGGGACTTTAAATGGATAAGATTGTCATAGAAGGTGGTCGACCTTTAGAGGGTGCAGTCAGGGTCAGCGGAGCCAAGAATGCGGTACTTCCTGTTCTGGCGGCAACGCTTCTGACTCGAGGACGAAATATAATTGAAGGGGTTCCAGAAGTTCGTGATGTCGCTACGATGATTCAGCTTCTTACGGATCTGGGAGCGGCAGTCGAAAGCTATGGCGATGAAAAAATTATTTTAGACACGTCTCGCGCTGACAATCCGGACGCTCCTT
>Ga0233434_1001161_pt1 | contig 27016 bp, 23 predicted proteins | sample SI_122_August201_4_FD_182738 | JGI IMG/M metagenome (GOLD analysis project Ga0233434, IMG submission 182738) | Seawater microbial communities from Saanich Inlet, British Columbia, Canada - SI_122_August2016_120_MG | ecosystem: Environmental > Aquatic > Marine > Inlet | place: Canada: British...
GGTTGGTGGTGCAGGAGATGACACTTTTGTAATTGTTGGTACAACGGCAGCAAACCAGTACTCATCAGCAGACTCTGTTTCGGGTGTTATTGATGCTACAACTATTAACGGCAGAGGAGTATCTGAAGCAGTTTCTGGAGAGGTTTATAATGGTGGTGATGGTAATGATACCTTGCATGTGTATGGTACCGTTGATTTATCGAGCGTTACTCTAACAAGCATTGAAACCATTATTGTGCATTCTGATGTTACTTTTGGTGAAGGTCAATTAACCTCAATGGGTGTTTCAACCGTAACTGGTGATGGCGGTAGTGCGATTAGTATTGCCAATAATGGAGCAGCTTCTGATAACCTAACTGGTATTACCATGAGTAATATTGGTAGTTTTGATTTGGCTAGTGGCGTGGAAGCAACGATGAATCAGTCTAATGTAAATGCAATTTCAACTTTTGCAAACAAAGGTGCATTGAGTGGATCGGGGTTAAGCTTTGCAAATAAAAATGTTTATGGTGGCGGTACAGTTGATGGGCAGGATTCTGCAACTTGGAAAGGTGCTGCTGTTTCTGGCGGTGGTGTTGATTTAGCGCAAGCTATTACAGGCATGCAAGGATTCATCGGTGTAGATAATGATGCAGGTTTAGGAGTGTCGTACACACCAGGTACGTTAAATAGTGATTTAGGTTTTATGAGTATTGCCCCAGTTAATGTTGATGATTTGACTGAAGCTAATATGGATTTATTAGTAGGCGATTTATCCGAAGCGCAAATATTAACAGGCGGTTCAGGTACTGACTTTGTGTATGGTAGTGATAATGTAGAAACTATTACCACGGGTAACGGCATGAACTTTGTTGCTTCACGAGGTGGTGCAGATGTCATTACTGGTGGCGATGACACTGACTTTATTGCCATGGGAGCAGGTGACGATATTGTTAATTCTGGTGCCGGGCAAGATTTTGTTACTACCAATGACATGAATTTTGTTTCTGCTGGTTTTACAAAACTAGATAATAGCCTAAGCCTAGCTGGAGCTGGCGATGATACGATTAATTTAGGTTCAGGAAATGACTTTGTGGTGGTTGGATCAAATCTACAAGCTACGGATGCAATTGATGGCGATACGGGTACTGATTATGTAGTGTTTGATGGTGACTATGGTGCAGGTGTAACATTCGGTGCTGATACGTTAAAAAATGTTGAGTATTTTATTTTTGAACAGCATGCTACTAATGATTATAACTTTACCTTGCACAACAATACATTCTCCGGTGCGACCGCAACTGTTCAAGCTAGTGGATTTGGCTCAGGAAATGTATTAACACTCGACGCCTCAGCTGAAACTTCAACAGCAATTACTATTAATTCAGGCGCAGGTAATGATACGATTACAGGCGGTGGTGGTAATGATGTAATTATCGGTGGCCAAGGTAATGATATTATTATGGGTGGCGCTGGTAAAGATACTTTGATTGGTGGCATAAATGAGATTAATTCTCAGAGTGCTGGAAGTGACATCTTTGTATATGAAAGTTCTACTGATAGTAGTTATGGGAATGGGGTTTCAAGTACTTGGGATGAAATTCAAGGTTTTAATGGTACGACTGATGGAGATAAAATAGACATATCTTTAGTTGCATTTACTAATAATGGCGGAATTCCTAAAAATATTGAAGGGATTTTTGATAAGGGGGATGGTCTTGATTTTGACAGCCTAACAACTTCAAATTTCTTTGATAATGCAGATACTGATTATTCAATTGCTGTAGGTAGTGATGGTCCAGACGCGGCAGTATTTATTGATACAAACAATAATGGTGATTTAGATGGTACTGATCTCGCAATCATAATTTCAGGTCATGCCAATGCCGATGCTATTATGCAGACAAGTGATTATGTTCTTGTATAACTAGACAGGGTAGTTACACATGCGTGATACGTTACGCCTGTTTTTAAACAGGTCGACACTGGCTTTTGAGCTGGTATTGAGTTCGTTATTTGTTAACTTGCTGGCGCTTGCCGTCCCACTGTTTGTTATCCAGGTATTAAATCGCTATGTTTCGTATGGTATTGATGAAACGCTAACCACGCTAACCATTGGTGTAGTAATAGCCATCATATTTGAGCAGGCATTTAGGCGTGCTCGTTTAAGGCTGGCAGAAGGTATTAATCAACAACGGGAAGAAGTACTCAATCAACAATCGTTTGGCGCTATTTTGCGGGCTAAATTTTCAGTAATGATGAATATCCCCACCAGTGTTAAAACTGAAATGGTGCGTGGTATGGATGTGGTGCGATCTTCTAGTAGTGCGGGCAATGTTGTTAGTTTGCTTGACGCACCATTTTCATTAATATTTCTATTGGCTATTTACTTAATTAGCCCAGCCTTATCCTTGATTGTAATATTTGCAATCGCTGTCAGTATTGTTATCGCTATTAGTGGTAAGGATAGCTTAGAGGAGCAAACCAAAGTGTTGCAAAGTTATGGTGTTGATAGTAATGGTATGCTGATTGATGCAGTGGATAGTGCTGATACTTTGCGCGTATTTAATGGTACGAAAAAGTTTTCAGATAAGTGGAACGAAAAGCAAGCACAACTGCAAGCTTTAAAAGATAAGCTCTCCTTTAGGCAGGCTAATACTGCAGCTAGATTACAAGGTGTAACGGCATTGATGAGTGTTGCTGTGATTAGTGTTGGCGCCATACAGGCAGTAGAAGGGTTGCTGAGTGTTGGTGCTATGATTGGTGTGAATATTTTAGCCTCGAGGACATTGGCACCCATTATCAAAGTGATTCAACTTTCACTGGTGTTTACAAAAGCTAAGAAAGCTAAAGATCGAGCTTTAGAATTTGCTAAATTGCCAGTAGAGTCCAACACTGGATCGGCATTGTCTAAGTATTCTGGACGAATGGAGCTTAATGATATTATGAGTATTTACCCAGGCGCTACTACACCACTATTTGAATCATTGAGTTTAAAAATAAATAGTGGGATGACAACTGTTGTTACTGGCCCTAATGGTTCTGGAAAAACAACTTTAATCAGACTTTTAACTGGGATTTTAGACCCTGCTAGAGGGCAAATATTCGCCGACGGGATGGATCTCAGACAGCTGTCAGATGAATGGTGGCGTAAACAAATTAGCTATCTACCTCAAGAGCCTAACTTTATCAGAGGCAGTATTCGTGAAAATATACTCATGCCAAATCCTGAGTTGGATGAACAAAATCTAAATGGCATTATTAAATTAGCCGGACTTCGTGCTTATATAGAAACCAATTCTGATGGTCTAGAGCAGATGATGGACCAAGCAGGCTCTGCTTTGGCATTAGGCATTAGGCGTCGAATTGCAATTGCACGCGCTCTAACGACACAAGGGCAATTAGTGTTGTTTGATGAGCCAACTGCAGGGCTTGACGCTGAAGGTTGTAATACAATTTACAATTTACTTAATGTGTTAAAAAAATTGAAAAAGACCATTGTTATTGTTTCACATGATCCTGCCATTATAAAGGCGGCAAATTTTCATATTGATTTGACAGCTAAGCCAATTCCTACTATACGCACTAGAACGATAAAAGATGAAGCTAAAAAAGATACAGGGGAAGGGTCTAACAAAAACAAGGTAATAGGTAAAGATGAAAACATTCATTAATAAACTTAAGACCCGGAAAATACCCACTAAAGATTTAGATATTTTATCGTTACTGTACTTAACAGTAATGACAGCATTTATCTGGATGTGGCTGGGCACATTAGATATAGTAAGCTTAACATCTGGCAGTGTTGTGCCAAGCTCTCAAGTCAAAACCATTCAGCATTTAGAAGGCGGTATTGTTTCTAAAATATATATTGAAGAAGGTCAGAGAGTATTAGCTAATCAGCCACTGCTTGATTTGGAAAGCACTGATAGCAAGGCTAATGTTGGTGAAATGCTGGTAAGGCTGGCAACTTTGACAGTAAAGATGGCAAGATTAAGGGCAGAGTCTAATGGTAGCGAAGTGATCATTTTTTTATCTGAAGTAGAAAAAAGAACGCCTAAGTTAGTACAGCAAGAAAGAGCGTTGTTTAAAGCTCGTAGAGAGAGTTACTTGAGTGGTTTCGCCTCTCAGCAAGGGTTAGTTTTGCAAAAAGAACAAGTGATTGAGCAAGTGACCTCTAGACTGGTGCATTCTGAAAATAAATTAAAGTTGTTACAAGAACAAATAAGTATTAGTGACGAGCTTTTAAAAGATGAATTAACCAATCGCTATAATCACATAACTTTACTTAAAGATGAAAGTATATTGCTTAGCCAAATTGATGAGGACAAAGCGTTGATAAAAGGGTCTGAAGCATCGCTGGTAGAAGCACAGGAAAAGCTTAATGAAATAAGACTGGGTTATCAAGCTAATTCTCGCGGTGAATTAGAAGAGTCTCGTCGCGAGCATGGTGAACTATCACAACGCATGGAAAAGCTTAAAGATAGCTTGAAAAGAACAGTGCTTAGGGCGCCAGTAGATGGCACCATTAAAACCCTTAATGTGCATACAGTTGGTGGTGTTATTCGTCCTGGTGAAGTGGTGATAGAGATTGTGCCTGTAGATGATATACTGTTAATTGAAGTTAAACTGCCACCACAAGATGTTGGTTTTGTACAGGTCGGGCAAACGGCACAGATAAGGCTAGCCTCTGCTGATGCCACTCGATTAGGCAAGCTTGATGGTAAAGTGATTCATATCAGTCCCGATAGTATTGTTGACGAGGAGGGTGTTGCGTTTTATAAAGTGCGCATTGAAACCGAACAAAACTTTTTTGAGCGCAATGAGTTGAAATATTTTTTATCACCTGGTGTACAAGTGAGCGCAGGCATTGTCACTGGCGAACGCACCGTATTTGAATATTTGTTTGAGCCATTCTTGGGTGGCATGGAGAAGGCTTTAAGAGAGCGATAAACACCAAGTTTCTATTAGTCATTTGTCCATTTAAGGCTTTTCCAAAAATTTACAATATTGATAAAAAACTCTGATGTAGATCTATAAATCAGAGTTTTTTCATGATACTTACCTTTGCGTATTGATATGTTTAACTTGTGGAACTAGGTGGGGTGAAGCCAAAGGATTGCAGCCTGAGCACCTCAAAAACGGCAAAATTAGTTTATTTAATACCAAGAGTGGCAAGAACAGATATATTCCAATAAGGGCAGATATAGCCGCCGAGTTAAATTTACCTTTAAAGGCGCACGCCGATACTTTTGCAAGTTGTTATAAAAGATCTGGTATTAAAAAAGCAGAAGGGCAAAGTACTCACATATTAAGACATACTTTTGCAAGTCATTTTATTATGAATGGTGGCGATGTTTTGACACTGCAAAGAATACTTGGGCATAGTGATTTAACAATGACTATGAGGTATGCTCACCTAGCTCCAAATCATCTTGATGAGGCATTAAAATTTGCGCCTGTTGTCAAAATGTTGTCATTGAAAGGGGGTTTGTCAGCTTGAACCCTTGCTGCATAAGGGATAAAATGGTGGAGGGACAGGGATTTGAACCCTGGAAGGAGATTAATCCTTGCTGGTTTTCAAGACCAGTGCATTCAGCCGCTCTGCCATCCCTCCGAAGTGGTGTATGATACAGTTAGTTAACGCAATAGTAAATAGATTTTTTATAAAATTTAGCCTGGAAAGTGAAATAATTTTAAGTATAATTTGTTTCTTTTAGATTTTTGAAAGGTAGAGTCATGGCAAAGGTATGTCAAGTAACTGGTAAGCGACCAATTAGTGGTAATAATGTATCACACGCAAACAACAGAACGCGTCGTCGTTTTTATCCAAATCTTCACACGCACCGCTTTTGGGTGGAGGGTGAAAACCGTTTTGTAAAGCTTAAGTTAACAGCTAAAGGTTTGCGAATTGTTGACAAAAAAGGCATTGAAGAAGTGCTTAAAGAAATCCGCGCACGTGGCGAAAAGGTTTAGGAGTAGATCATGAGAGAAAAAATTAAATTAGTATCATCAGCTAAGACAGGTCATTTTTACACAACAACTAAAAACAAACGTCTTCATCCGGAAAAGGTTGAAGTTAAAAAGTTTGATCCTGTAGTAAGACAGCACGTTATGTACAAAGAGGCTAAAATTAAGTAATTCTTAATCTCGAAGACAATAAAAAAGCCGCTAACTGCGGCTTTTTTATTGTCTTTATAAAGTGGGCATGCTTGTATGGCATGCCACTTAACTCTACGATTCTAAGATATTCTCTACCGGAACAGTGATTGCCTGATCTTCGTATTCATCAATCTGATCAAAGTTTAGATATTGATATATTTGAGCTTCCATTGGCTTGATTCCCTTCATTTCAGATAAGTATTCCTGTGCAGTAGGGATATGACCCAGCTTGGCAGAAATGGCAGCCACTTCAGCAGATGATAGATAAACGTTTGTTTCATCACCTAGACGGTTTGGAAAGTTTCGTGTTGAGGTTGATACTACGGTTGCACTGGTTTTAACGCGTGCTTGGTTACCCATGCAAAGTGAACAGCCAGGCATTTCAGTGTGCTCAGTCAGCGCACTAAAGGTATCGTATACCCCTTCTTGTTTAAGTTGCTTTTCATCCATGCGTGTTGGGGGTGCAATCCAAAGCTCAGTATTTAGCTCAGACTTGTCTTTTAACAGCTGTGCAGCTGCTCTAAAATGGCCAATATTGGTCATACATGAACCGATAAATACTTCGTCAATCTTGGTGTTGGCAACATCAGATAGTGTTTTTACATCGTCAGGGTCGTTTGGACAGGCCAAAATCGGCTCTTTGATATCACTCATGTTAATCTCAATCACCTCGGCGTAGTCTGCATCGTCATCTGCTTTCATGAGCTCAGGGTTGGCTAGCCATTTCTCCATAGCTTGAATTCGACGGGCAATGGTTCTCTTGTCGCCATAGCCTTGTGCAATCATCCACTTAAGCATTACAATATTTGAGTTTAAGTATTCAATAATTGGCGCCTTATCTAGATGGATAGAACAACCGGCAGCTGAACGCTCAGCAGCAGAATCAGACAGCTCAAAAGCTTGCTCAACCTTAAGGTTCGGCAGACCTTCTATTTCTAATACCCTGCCGGAGAAGGCGTTGATTTTTCCTTCTTTAGCAACAGTTAACAAGCCTTTTTCAATCGCTTTAAGAGGAATAGCATTAACCATATCACGCAGTGTAATACCAGGCTGCATCTCGCCAGAAAAGCGCACCAAAATTGACTCTGGCATATCTAATGGCATAACGCCAGTTGCTGCAGCGAATGCAACCAAACCTGAGCCCGCTGGAAAAGAAATTCCAATTGGGAAGCGTGTATGGGAATCGCCACCTGTACCTACTGTATCTGGCAATAGCATGCGATTTAGCCATGAGTGGATAATACCGTCACCAGGGCGTAGCGAGATGCCGCCACGGTTCATAATAAAATCAGGCAAGGTGTGGTGTGTTTCTACATCGACTGGTTTTGGATAGGCTGCTGTATGACAAAAAGACTGCATGGTTAAATCAGCTGAAAACCCTAAACAAGCCAAATCTTTTAATTCATCTCGTGTCATTGGCCCTGTGGTATCTTGAGAGCCAACAGTAGTCATTTTAGGCTCACAATAAGTACCAGGACGAATCCCTTCAACACCACAAGCTTTACCCACCATTTTTTGCGCTAATGAATAGCCTTTACCTGTATCTTGTATTTCTACAGGTAAACGGAATAGCGTGGAAGGCTCAAGTTCTAGCGCCTCACGTGCGCGCGTTGTGAGTCCGCGACCAATAATTAGAGGGATTCTACCTCCAGCCTGCACTTCGTCGAGAATAACATCTGATTTTAATTTGAATGTACTCAATACCGTGTCGGTATCATGCGCTTTAACGACACCTTCGTATGGGTATATATCTATAACATCGCCCATCTTAAGCTGAGCGACATCCAGTTCGATTGGTAATGCACCAGAGTCTTCCATGGTGTTAAAAAAGATAGGTGCAATTTTTCCGCCTAAGCAAATACCGCCGTCTTTCTTGTTGGGTACATAATCAATGTCATCACCCATAAACCATAAAACTGAATTGGTAGCCGATTTACGTGAAGAGCCTGTACCAACAACATCACCAACATAAGCAAGTGGAAAGCCTTTTTCTTGAAGCGCTTCAATTTGGCTAATTGGACCCACTTTGCCATGCTCTTCTGGATTAATACCATCTCGTGTCATTTTTAACATGGCTAGAGCGTGTAGTGGAATGTCCGGTCGAGACCAAGCGTCAGGTGCAGGAGATAAATCATCTGTATTGGTTTCGCCTGTGACCTTAAAGATAGTGACTGAAATCTTTTCAGCAACTTTTTCACGACTGGTAAACCACTCAGCATCTGCCCAAGATTGCAAGACTTGTTGGGCCGCCAAATTGCCCGCATCAGCCTTTTCTTTAACGTCATAAAAGGCATCAAACATAAGTAGTGTGTGCGATAGTCCGGTTGCAGTAATTGGCGCCAGTGTTTCGTTATCGAGTAAATCTATCATTGGTGCAATGTTGTAGCCACCAACCATGGTGCCTAATAAAAAAGTTGCTCGTGCTTGATCGATTGCATGACATTGCTGCTCATTCTTGGCAATACTTGCTAAGAATCCCGCTTTAACATAGGCAGCCTCATCAACGCCAGGCGGTACACGATTAGTGAGTAGATCTAAATAAAATTCGTCTTCATCACCCTTGATAAGGTGTTGAACTACCGAAGCAACTTGTTCGGCATTCAGTGGCAAAGGAGGCAAGTTGTCTTGTTGACGTTCGCTAACGTGTTGAAGATAGGCTGATTTCATTGTGTTCTCTCGTCAGTAATAAAGCGTATAATTCTATCATTTTATTGCTGCCAAGTTTTTCATATTATAGTTTTTATTTTTCATATTATGAAATATAAGGCAGATCTCCTCTGATAGGCAACCTTATGAATCTAACACACCTTACTGCTATCTCCCCAATTGATGGGCGTTATTTTGATAAAGCTAGCGCACTTAGCGCTATTTTTAGTGAATTCGGCCTAATTAAATATCGGGTTCTAATCGAGGTTAAGTGGCTACAGGCTATGTCTGATAATGTGGACATAGCAGAAGTGCCTGAATTTAGCCAGACAGCCGCTCAATATTTAAACAATATTGCAGCCAATTTTTCACTAGAAGATGCTCAAGCTGTAAAAGATATTGAGCGCACAACTAATCATGATGTTAAAGCAGTTGAGTATTTCTTAAAAGATAAGATTAAAGACAATGCAGAGCTTAATGCAGTGAGTGAATTCTTCCATTTTGCGTGTACATCAGAAGATATTAACAACCTGTCACACGCTTTAATGTTGATTGATGGTCGTCAAGTGATGCTTAAACAGATGCAAAATGTATTGTCATTAATTGGCAAACTGGCAAAAGATAATGCAGCCATCCCGATGCTATCACGTACCCATGGTCAAACAGCTTCGCCAACAACAGTTGGTAAAGAGATGGCCAACTTTGCTTTTCGTTTGAAGCGCCAGATTGAGCATTTGGAAAGTGTGGAGGTAATGGGTAAGTTTAATGGCGCAGTGGGTAATTTTAATGCGCATTTATCGGCCTATCCAGATTTAAATTGGCAAGCTATTTCCCAGCAGTTTATCGAAGGCTTGGGTGTGAACTATGCAATGTATACCGCACAAATTGAAACGCATGACTATATGGCTGAGTATTTTCATTCAATGAATCGTTTCAATACGATATTGATTGATTTTTGTCGTGATATTTGGGGTTATGTGTCGCTTGGCTATTTCAAGCAAAAAACCATTGAAGGGGAGGTGGGCTCGTCAACGATGCCACACAAGGTCAATCCAATTGATTTTGAAAATGGCGAGGGGAATCTAGGTCTTGCCAATGCAATCAATACACATTTAGCAGATAAGTTGGCTATTTCTCGCTGGCAGCGTGATTTGTCAGACTCAACTGTACTGAGAAATTTAGGGGTTAGTTGTGCACATTGTTTGGTGGCTTATGCGTCTATTGCCAAAGGTATTGGCAAACTAGAAACAAATGAAGTGCGCCTACATCAAGATCTTGATTCTTCGTGGGAAGTGTTGGCAGAGCCAATTCAAACAGTAATGCGTCGGTACGGTATTGAAAATCCATATGAGAAGCTAAAAGCATTGACTCGTGGCAATACGATTGATGCACAAGTGTTAGCAGAATTTGTTAAAGATTTGGATATGCCAGAAGAGGCAAAGCAAGCTTTAGCAGAATTAACGCCAATGAATTATACTGGTGATGCGCAAAAACTAGCAGAAGCATTAGAAAAACTGATATAATCTCGCGTCTTATACCTTTTCGGTGTAAGCTTTTAATAAACAAAGGAGCAAAAAACCCATGGTTAAAATTAGACTAGCCCGCGGTGGAGCCAAGAAAAAACCTTTTTATTCAATCGTAGCAACAGACTCACGCAAGCGTAGAGACAGTGGCTATATTGAGCGTATCGGATACTTTAATCCAGTCGCTCGTGGACAAGAGGTTAGGCTTACTATCGAAGAAGACAGATTAGATTACTGGACGTCAAAAGGCGCACAAGTTTCTGATCGTGTTAAACAACTTGTTAAAGAATTTAAAGATCCTTCAATTCGTGAAAAGCGTGTTGCAGCTCAAGAGTCTAGAGCGGCAGCAGTTGCAGCTAAATTAGCAGCAGAAGAAAAAGCTAAAGCAGATGCTGAAGCAGCTGAGAAAGCGGCTGAAGAGGCAGAGGCTAAGGCTGCTGCAGAAGCTGAAGCGGCAGCGGCTGAAGAGTCAACAGAGGAAGATGCACCTGCTGAGTAAGTAGTGAGTCATAACACTAACAATAAAAGGCTATTGATCGGACAGATTAATGGCCTTTTTGGCGTTCAGGGCTGGGTGAAATTATTTTCATACGCCAATCCCAGGAAAAACATTCTCTCTTATAAGCCGTGGCACATTGAAGTTGATGGTGTGTGGACAACACTAGAAGCAATCAAAGGCCGTGAACAGGGCAAGACCATTGTTGCGCAACTTAAAGGGGTTAATGATCGAGAAGTGGCTAGAAATTATATCGGTACAGAGTTATATATTGAAAGATCGCAATTGCCAAAATTACCAGAAGGCAAGTACTACTGGGATGAGCTCACTAATTTAGAAGTAATTAATACAAACAACATTCTATTAGGGAAAATTTCTTATATGGTGGATACCGGCTCAAATAGCGTCATGGTTATTAATGGCGATAATGAACATTGGGTGCCTTATATAGAGCCGTTTCTAATTTCTATTGATATGGATAAGCGTCAAATTTTAGTTGATTGGGATGAAAATTTTTAATTATTAATATTTTGCTTAGATATTAAAAAAGCCTGCTTACGCAGGCTTTTTTAATGAACAGTTGATAAAGGGTTAGCTAATAAGCTCTTTATCAATGCCAATATTTTCAAGAAAATATCTAACTTTGATATTTGCACCAACAATGGTGATATCAGCAGATTTCTCTAGGCAAATATTACAAATTTCAGCGATTGAGCGGGATGTGGTGTAGTCAATAACAGGCACGTTAGACAAGTCTAAGATGGCTCTGTTGTAATCTGATTTGGTTGAGAAGTCTCTAACAATGCCTTTTGCAGAGCCAAAGCTCATTGGACCGTTTAATTGATAGAACAGTGTGTTGCCAGCACGAATTAGCTCTTGATGTGTTTCATCAAGGTGAGATGCCTCTTCGATGGTTTGCACAGATACAATACTTGCCAGTTGCACATCAGTCATTCTTTGCAAGAAGATTAAGCTTGCCATAACAAGGCCAACGCCAACAGCGGCCATTAGGTTGTAAAACACAGTAATGCCTAGTACTACAATCATGATTAAGGCGCCAGATTTTGGTGTAGAAACCAAGCTCTTAAGATATTCCCAGTCAATAATATCAGTACCAACCTTAACCAAGATTGCGCCCAATACTGCCAATGGAATTTCTTTAGCATATTGTGCACCACCCAATACGATTGCCAGTAATAGGATCGCATGTAGGGCACCAGATATTGGCGTTAAACCGCCAGCCTTTACGTTGGTCATGGTGCGCATAGTTGCACCCGCACCTGGCAAACCGCCAAATAAGCCAGAAAGTGTATTACCAATACCTTGGCCAATTAATTCACGATCTGACTTGTGATGTGTACGTGTAATTTCATCTGATACTAATGAAGTTAGTAATGAGTCAATTGATCCTAAAATAGCCAGCATCATGCCTGCTGCAACCATATCTACAACAATGCTAGTTTCAAAAGTTGGCATGTTGAAATCAGGCAGCCCAGTTGGAATATCGCCAAGCAGCATGGCATTAATTGGCTCTACACCTGATGAGAACATTTCTGGGAAAAAGAATAATACCAAAGTGCCAGTAATTAAAGCAAATAAAGGGGAAGGGATAAATTTACCAATTTTTTTCGGTAGTAAATAAACAGTCGCTAGTGTGATTAAAGCAATAGACATTGCACCTATATTAACAAAGTAATCTTCAACATCTCCTAATTGAGAGAAGATGCCCATTGTTGAGCCTTTAATCTCATAAAAGCCTAATACTTGAGGGATTTGAAGAATAATAATAATAACGCCAATGCCTGTCATAAAGCCAGAAGTTACTGGATGAGGCATTAGATTAATAAAGCGACCAAGCTTTAATAGACCAAAGACAATTTGGAATACTCCGCCTAAAACAACTGTGGTAAATGCAATAGCAAGGCCTGCACCTAATGCGGCATCATGTGTATAAACAAGACCGGTAATAGGGTCTATCATGCCTTCAAAATAAGTAACAAACTGTGTAACAACAAGTGCCATTACTACTGTCATAGGGCCTGTTGGGCCGGATACTTGTGCGCCCGTGCCACCGAACAAGGCAGCAAAAAAGCCGGTAATAATTGCACCGTATAGTCCGGCAATAGCGCCAGCACCTGAGGCTAAGCCCATGGCAATTGCAAATGGAAGGGCCACTACACCAGCAGTAATACCGCCAGTAATATCGCCGCGAATGTTATTAAGATGTAAATTCTCAATTAATCTCATGAATTAATCCTTGTAAAGTTAAAGGGGTATGTCTGAAAAAGACAAGTGCAATATTATACAAAATAACGTGTATTAAATGGGGGTATTATTATATAATATAGCATTAATATTTGCCTGACAGTCTTGCTAGGCAATGCCCCTTATGTAGCCATTGGCTATTTTTATGACACAATTGGAAGCACAATGAACAAAATTGCAAAGTTTTTGCCATTTCTAGCATGGATCGGTGAAATTAGAGACTCAAACATATTAAAAGCAGACTTAGTTGCCGGCTTAACAGTTGCCTTGGTGTTGGTGCCACAATCAATGGCTTATGCACAACTTGCAGGCTTACCGCCGCAGCACGGCTTATACGCCTCATTCTTGCCGGTTATGATTGCAGCATTAATGGGGTCATCTCGCCAATTAGGCACAGGCCCAGTTGCTGTTGTATCATTATTAACAGCAGCAGCAGTGCCAACAATTTTGCCAGAAGGCGCAAGTATGGAGGAGTATGTTGTATATGCATCTCTATTGGCATTTTTGGTAGGTGTTTTCCAGTTTGTACTGGGCGCATTAAAACTCGGTTTTGTTATTAACTTCTTATCTCACCCTGTTGTTGTTGGCTTTACCAATGCAGCAGCAATCATTATTGGCACGTCTCAGCTTAACAAGATATTTGGTGTTGTTAAAGGAGAGGGTGATCATACATATGAGCAGGTATGGGGAACGATTGCTAATGCAACTTCAGACACGAATATGATTACTTTAACGATCGCTTTGATCGCTTTTGCAATTATGATTGCGGTTAAAAAATATGCACCAAAGTTACCAGGCGTTTTGTTAGCAGTAGCTGTAACAACGATTATTGCCTGGTTAATTGATTTTGGCGGTTCAGTTGAAACTGGCGGTTACGGTGGTGCAATTGTTGGTGTTATTCCTGAAGGGTTGCCGCCATTAGTTATTCCAGGCTTTGATTTCTCAGTTATGAACCAAATGATCGTAACAGCAATTACCATTGGCTTGATTGGTTTTATGGAGGCTATTTCAATTGCAAAAGCGATGGCAGCACAAACTAAACAGCGTCTTGATGCCAATCAAGAGCTAATGGGACAAGGTTTGTCTAATGTTGTTTCAAGCTTCTTCCAAGGTTATGCGGTATCAGGATCGTTCTCTCGTTCAGCGGTTAATATTTCAGCAGGCGCGGTTACTGGTTTTTCGTCAGTAGTTACTGCAGTTATTGTTGGTATTACATTATTATTTTTAACACCACTTTTGTACCACCTTCCACAAGCAACATTAGCGGCAGTGATTATTATGGCAGTTATTAATTTAATTAAATTTGCACCGATTATGCATGCTTGGAAGGTTGAAAAGCATGATGCTATTGTGGCAGTGACCTCATTTGTTTTAACTTTGATATTTGCACCACATTTAGAAAATGGTATTGTGATCGGTGTTATTTTATCATTAGCACTATTTTTGTACCGTACGATGCAGCCAAGATTTACCGAGCTATCGGCACATAGCGGATCAACTATGCTGGTAAATGCCTTAGATAACAAACTTGATCGTTGTGAAGTGGTATCAATTGTTAAATATTCTGGCTCTTTATACTTTGGTAATGCAGGTTATTTTGAAGATCGCATGCTTAATTTGATTGCTGAGAAGCATCAATGTTTGAAATATATTATTGTAGATATGGCAGGTATTAACCAAATTGATGCCTCGGGTGAAGAGATGCTTGCAGGCTTATTGGATAGATGTTCTGCTGCAGGTGTCGAAATCCTATTTGCTCGTACTGAAGGTATTGAAAAGGTATTGAGAAAGTCAGGTTTTATGGATCAGTTTGGTGAAGATCGTTTCTACGATCGTCGTACTGATGCACTTCGTCACGCATGGAAAGAATTGGGTGATGACGAGGCAGCTTCACACAGTCCTTTAAAACATTTAATTTCTTAGTAATTTAAGAAAATGAAAAAAAATCCAAGCTTATGCTTGGATTTTTTTTGGATAAGCAAAAGTCTACAGGTTTTCATAAAATGCTTTTACAAAATATAGACCCTGAGGCTGTGCAGTGGCGCCAGCTTGTTTACGATCTTTTGACTCTAACACCTCTTTAACCCATGAAGCAGGACGCTCGCCCTTTCCAACTTTGAGCAGCGTGCCTACGATATTTCTGACCATGTGATGTAGAAATGCGTTAGCCTTAATGTCTAATAAAATCTCTTCACTGTGTTGGGTTAAGCGGATAAATTCAATAGTTTTAATAGGGGATTTTGCTTGGCACAAGCTCCCTCTATAAGCTGAAAAATCATGTGTTCCAAGAAGAAATTGTGCAGCTTTATCCATGTCGTCAATATTTAGGGCTCTGGGCTCCCATAGTGAGTGCTGGCCGATAATAGAAGAGCGAACCTTGGTGTTGTGAATTTTGTAGTTGTAGCGTCTAGCAATGGCACTGAAGCGTGCATGAAAATCATCATCAACGCGCTTTGACCAGGTGAAGTTAACATCTGCAGGGAGGTTAACATTGCCACCAAATAGCCAGGCTTTGTCTTCTCTTATAGCGTGCGTTTCAAAATGAATTACCTGTTCAATAGCATGCACGCCGGCATCAGTTCTACCAGAGCAAAAAACTCTAACAGGGTGGTCAGCAACCTTGGATAACGCTTTTTCAACAACTTGTTGTACGGTACGAATGCCAGATTTTTGTAATTGCCAGCCATGGAAGTTGGTTCCCATGTATTCAACGCCTAATGCTATTCTCATAATTGAACATGTGTGTAAAATTGATTTAACTATTTTAACCACTTACAGGGTAACTTGTGAAAAACGAAGCAACTGGTCTAAAACGAATTTTTACTGCTTATGAGTTTTCAATGAAGGGGCTGAAATCCTGCTATCAATCTGAGGCTGCTTTTCGACAAGAGGTTTGGCTGACTGTAATATTAATCCCGCTGGCTTTAATTTTAGGAGAGTCTGCGATTGAAAAATTCGCACTTATTGCAGTTGTATTTTTGGTATTAATTGTCGAGATTCTTAACTCGGCAATCGAGTCAGTGGTGGATCGTATTGGCGATGAGTATCACGTGTTGTCAGGCGCTGCTAAAGATATGGGTTCGGCAGCGGTTTGGCTTTCTTTAATGTTGCTGGTTATTACGTGGCTAATTATTCTAATTTAGTTGATCAAATCGACGCACAGGTTGAATGCTTTGCTTTTGATTCAATTACCAGTACTAACGATTATCTATCAGCGCTAGATTTTTCTAGCACAACACAGATTTGTATTGCCAGTGAGCAAACTAAAGGTAAAGGGCAGTATGAGCGTATCTGGTTAAGTCAAAAAGATGCCAGCATCCTATTGTCTATTCGCTATGTTTTTAAAGCAGATCTGGCATTAAATGGACTCAGTTTGGCGGTTGGACTTGCTGTTGTTGACGCACTAGAAGAGCTCGGTATTAAACAGGCAAAGCTTAAATGGCCAAATGATGTATTTTTTGATCATAAAAAATTATCCGGAATTTTGATTGAGAATACACTACAAGGTCAGTATCAGTCAGTGGTCATAGGGCTGGGTTTAAATTACGATCTAAGTCAAAATTTTGAGTGCCAATCGCCCTGGATAGATTTGGCCAGCATCGTTCCAAAATTACCACCCATTGAAAATTTAGCCGCTTTGATTATTAATCATATTTTAAAAAATTGCCAATTATTTGCATCTCACGGTTTCTCCCACTTTCTTCGATCATGGCAGCAAGTGGATTATTTAAAAAATACACGCGTAGAGTTGGATTTACATCATCAAACTTTTATGGGCGTGGTTAGAGGTATAAATTCCCAGGGCATGTTAATGGTGGAAGTTAACGGTCAGTTAATTGAGGTTTGTAGCTCTAAACAAATTCGACTTATTTAGGGTAAGATATCCAGTAGAAAATCAATTAATCGATCATGTCATCAAGCACACTCACTGTTACCAATATCTCTAAAAAATACGCCCGACGTGAAGTGGTTTCCGATGTTTCGTTTGAGGTTAAATCGGGAGAAATTGTCGGCCTATTAGGGCCAAATGGAGCAGGAAAAACCACCTGTTTTTATATTGCTTGCGGCTTGGTGAGAGCAGACAAAGGTCAAGTTTTCATTAATGATGTCAAAGTGAGCAAAATGCCCATGCATAAGCGCTCCAAACTGGGCTTGGGGTATTTGCCTCAGGAGCCTTCGATTTTTAGAAAACTGTCGGTTGAAGATAATATATTGGCGGTGTTAGAGCTAAATAACACCCTAGATAAAACACAGAGAAAACATCGACTAGAGGCATTGTTGTCAGAGTTTCATATTGAGCACATTCGTCATATTGACGGGTTGAGTCTTTCGGGCGGTGAAAGGCGTCGAGTCGAAATTGCCAGAGCATTGGCAATGGATCCAAAGTTTGTTCTATTAGATGAGCCATTTGCAGGCGTAGATCCAATTTCTGTGGGCGATATTCAGCAGATTATTTATCACTTAAAAGACAAGGGTATTGGTGTGCTAATCACAGATCATAATTATCGGGAAATGCTCGATACTTGTGATCATTCATATGTTTTGCATGCAGGCGGGATTATTGCCAAAGGCGATAAGCAAACTATTCTGGATAATGCTGAAGTTAAAAAAGTGTATTTAGGCGAGTTTAATGCCAATCACTAAGCCTTTTATTACTCTGGGTATTGAGAGTTCATGTGATGAAACAGGTATCGGCTTATACCATAGCGAAAAAGGCCTGATTGGTCATCAGCTATTTTCCCAGGTGGATATTCATAGCGAGTATGGTGGCGTGGTTCCTGAGTTGGCATCTCGAGATCATATTCAGCGCGCCTTACCTTTGATTAAATCTGTACTGGCCGATGCCAAAACCACATTAAACGATATTAGTGCAATAGCCTATACAGCTGGACCTGGTCTTGCCGGAGCTTTGCTAGTGGGTAGTGCTGTGGCAAAGTCATTAGCCTGGAGTCTTAAGATTCCCTCGCTTGGGGTGCATCATATGGAGGGGCATTTATTAGCACCTTTATTAGAAGAGAGAGCGCCTAGCTTTCCTTTCGTAGCTTTATTGGTGTCAGGTGGACATACGATGCTGATTGACGTTAAGGCGATTGGCCAGTATGAGATATTAGGAGAGTCTTTGGATGATGCAGTTGGCGAAGCTTTTGATAAAACAGCTAAGATTTTGGGCTTAGGATATCCTGGTGGGCCGGCTTTGGCAAAGCTTGCCCAGCAGGGTGATGCTGATGCTTTTAAATTCCCGCGACCGATGATTGACCGTCCAGGATTGGATTTTAGTTTTAGTGGTCTAAAAACATTTGCGCGCAATACGTTTGTCAAATATCCCGAGCAAAAGGCTGATATTGCCAAAGCCTTTGAAGTGGCGGCAACGTCCACACTAATGATCAAGTGTCGCCGTGCCTTGGAGCAAACAAATAGAACGACATTGGTTGTGGCAGGTGGTGTTAGTGCTAATTTAGCATTGCGTCAAGAATTGGATACGATGGGCTTAAAACAAGGCGTTCAAGTATTTTATCCACGCCAAGAGTTTTGTACTGATAATGGCGCCATGATTGCCTTAGCTGGGCATTTTCGCTTAAGCAAAGGGCAGGCTAGTGCCAATGGTGAAATTGCTATTCAGCCAAGATGGAGTTTGGAAGACTTGGAAGTCGTGTGAGCCAGTTAGCCAAGGTTTTTACTCGAGCTTCAACCGGGCTTGATGCGCCAGTTGTGACTATTGAGGTGCATATTTCTGGCGGTTTGCCAGGGTTTTCTATTGTAGGTTTGCCAGAAGGTGCGCTCAAGGAAAGTAAAGATCGGGTGCGTTCTGCGCTAATTAACTCACATTTTAAAATGCCTAAAGGGCGTATTACCGTGAGTCTTGCGCCAGCCAATCTGCCTAAGCGTGGCGGACGCTATGATTTACCTATTGCACTTGGCATTTTGTTGGCGTCTGGCCAGATTAAGTCTTGTGTCGATATTGGACAATATGAGTTTTATGGCGAGCTAGGATTGGATGGCTTGTTGCACAGTACAGAGGGCTTATTGCCGGCAGTTATTGAGGCATACAAGTCAAAGCATGATATTGTTATCCCTGCTGATGATTGTGCACAATGCGCATTGGTTGAAGGGGCAAATCTATTGCCAGCACAACATTTGTTGCAAGTTTGTGAATTCATATCTGGCGTTAGTGAGCCTGAGCCTTGCCCACTAAAAGCGAACACACAGATAACTTACGCCAATGATTTTTCACAAGTTAAGGGTCAGTACCAAGCCAAACGTGCACTAGAAGTCGCCGCTAGTGGTGGGCATAATATCCTGCTACGTGGCACGCCTGGCTCTGGAAAAACTATGTTGGCGGAAAGGCTGCCTTCAATTATGCCACCTTTGAGTGCTGAAAAAGCCCTGCAAAGAGCGTCTATTTATTCCATTGCTGGAAAGGCGCTAGACAGTGCTCAAATGTATATTCGAGCATTCCGATCGCCTCATCACTCATCATCAGCTGTATCCTTGGTTGGTGGTGGATCTCAGCCAAAACCGGGTGAAATTTCCCTGGCACACGAAGGTGTTTTATTTTTAGATGAGTTGCCTGAATTTCCACGTCATGTATTAGAAGCGCTTAGACAGCCTTTGGAAAGTGGTACGGTGCACGTTTCGCGCGCGCAACAACAAGTGAGTTTTCCGGCAAATTTTCAATTAATTGCTGCCATGAACCCTTGTCCATGTGGCTATTATGGAGATGGAACAGTTAAGTGTCATTGCACCGATGATCAGATTAGTAAATATCAGGCTAAGATTTCTGGCCCACTGCTGGATCGTATTGATATGGTGCTAGAAGTGCCGCCTTTGCCAAAAGAGGTGTTACTAAGCCAAAAAAACGAAGCAATAGAAAATAGTGAAACTATTAGAGCGCGTGTATTAGATTGCTATAATATGCAGCTGAATAGACAGGGTAAATTAAATGATCGTTTGAGTTCTGATGAGGTTGATCGTTTAATTATTCTAAATAAAGACAATAGACAATTGTTAGAAGGTGTGATTGACAAATTGCACCTATCAGCAAGAGCCTATCATAGAATTTTAAAAGTGGCTAGAACCATTGCAGATTTGGATCATGCTCAAACAATTGAGCAGCAACACCTGATTGAAGCAATTGGCTATCGTCGGCATAATGGATAGAAAAAATGGTTATTATTCCTGCAATTGATTTAAAAGATGGACAATGTGTACGCCTAAGGCAAGGGCTAATGGAGGACACAACAGTATTTTCAGATAATCCTGCTGAGATGGCCGCTCAATGGGTGGAGCAAGGTGCACAACGTCTCCACTTGGTTGATTTAAATGGTGCTTTTGAAGGTAAGCCAATTAACGCCAAAAGTGTGACAGAAATCACTAAGGCATTTCCAGACTTACCTGTACAGATTGGCGGCGGCATTCGTGATATGCAAATTGCTAATACCTATGTTGAAGCAGGTATTAGCTATCTAATTATCGGCACCAAGGCTGTTACTCATCCTGAGTTTGTCTCTGAGTTGTGTCGAGAGTTTCCTGGCAAGGTTATTGTAGGCTTAGATGCTAACAATGGCTTGGTGGCAACTGAAGGCTGGGCTAAGCAAACCGATTTACATGTGGTTGAGTTATCCAAAAAATTCGAACAAGACGGCGTTAGCTCGATTGTTTATACCGATATTGCCCGTGACGGCATGATGCAAGGGGTTAATGTTGAGGCGACTGCTGATTTAGCTAAGCAAACTTCGATTGATATTATTGCTTCTGGTGGCATTACCAATATGGATGACATTACTAATTTATTGAGCGAGGCACACCACGGTATTGGCGGTGCAATTACAGGTCGTGCTATTTATGAAGGTACGCTAGATTTTGCTAAAGCGCAACAATTGTGTGATCAAAAAAGCTAATGAATATTGAAGTTGCTTACGCGTTAGAAGATAAGCAGACGCTATTAACACTAGAAGCTGATACGGGAACAACTCTAAAGCAAGCCATTGAAATTTCAGGCATATTAACACTTTATCCTCAAATCGATCTAAGCCAACACAAAACTGGTATTTTTGGGAAGATAGCGAAGTTAGACACCATCTTACGCGAAAAAGACCGTGTAGAAATATACCGACCACTTATTGCTGACCCTAAGCAAGTTCGTAAAGAGCGTGCTGCTCAGGGCAAAAATATGCGCAGTAGTAAAAAATCCTAATTTTTGGTAAAATAACGCTTTAATCTAAACCTAAGTACATGAACGAAGACCAACCTCCGTCGATACAATCTTTTTTTAAAAGGTTGAATAAGAAATTTTTCCACGCACCGCTTGATTCAAGTGATGAGCTTTTGCAAGCGCTTAAGGAGGCTGAAGAAAGTCACATTATTGATTCTCATAGTCGTAGCATTATCGAGGGCACTATGCAGTTGGAAAACATGGAAGTGCGTGATGTAATGGTGCCAAAATCAAAAATGGTCACTATTGAGCATAATGCCAATACCAAAGAGTTGCTTGATGTCATGATTAAGTCGGCTCATTCACGCTTCCCAATTATTAATTCGAAACGCCATAAAATTCAAGGTGTTATCTTGGCTAAGGATTTACTCAGTTATTTAGCGGGTGATAAACGCACCGAGTTTAATTATAAAGAATATTTGCGCAGTGCCATCTTGGTGCCTGAAAGCAAAACCTTGGGAGCCTTGCTTAGGCTTTTTCAGCAAAAAAAATCACATATGGCTATTGTTATGGATGAGTACGGTGAAATTGCTGGCTTAGTAACGCTTGAAGATGTACTAGAGCAGATTGTTGGTGAGATTGAAGATGAGCACGATCTAGAGGAAGATAATATTATTGATTTTGGTGATGGGCGTTTCTTATTAAAAGCCAATACACCTATTGAAGAATTTGAAGAATTTTTTGAGGTTCAATTAATCTGTGAAGATATCGACACCGTTGCAGGCGTGGTGATTGCTGGATTTACTCGCTTGCCTGAGCAGATGGATGAAATTAGCCTACAAGGATTTAAATTTAAAGTTTTAAAAACTGATTCGCGTCGTATTCACCTGCTAGAAGTTGAGCGCTTAGATAGTCAAAATGGAAGTTAATGGACATCCTGGTTAGTGTATTTCTAATGGGTTTATTGGGGGGCGCGCACTGTTTGGGTATGTGTGGCGGCGTGGTCGGCATGCTTACAGCGGGACTTGCTCCAGAAGTTAGATCTAATCCTAAAAAAATTGCCCTGTTCCATCTAAATTATAATATTGGCAGAATTTTAAGCTACATCTTGATGGGGCTTGCATTTGGCCTATTAGGTGCAATATTAGCGCAAACCTTGCAAATGAGCCTGTTTGATAAGGCGCTTAGAATTTTCTCGGGCGTGCTTATGGTGATGGTGGGTTTGTATATTGGAGGCTGGTCATCAAGTGTTCAAATACTGGAGAAAGTAGGCGCTAAACTTTGGGCAATTCTACAGCCGTTAACCAGGCGATTCTTGCCTGTTAAAGACTTAAAAAGTGCCTTTTTTACTGGCCTACTATGGGGCGGAATTCCGTGTGGATTGGTCTATGGCGCTTTAAGTTTTGCCATTGTTTCAGGCTCAGCCTCTCAAGGCGGCTTAATTATGTTGGCATTCGGTTTGGGCACATTGCCAAGTTTGTTATTGATGGCTAGCGTCTCAACTCAGATAACGCATTTAACGCAAAAAACTTGGGTTAGAAAAATCTCTGGATTGCTAATTATCGGCCTAGGTGTTGCTGCTTTATGGATGCCGATTAGTGCTATGATAACTGATAAATTACACGGACACAACAAGATGAATACGCACAATCCGCAAAGTATTAACACCTTTAAACAGCCAACCGATTTAGATTACCTTACTTAGCAATATGATGTCGTTAGAACAAATAGCACAGCAAGTCATTCAAATACTGAACCGTCACAAAGTGAGCGGTTATGAAATTTCTTTAAGTAACAGCTCTGGTGTCTCTACTGCAGTGCGTTTGGGTAAAGTTGAAACACTAGAATATCATCTAGATAAATCTCTGGATATTAATGTTTATTTGGGTCAGGCTAAAGGTCATGCATCGAGCGTTGATTTGAGTGAAAGCGGCATCTTAAAAACAGTCGAATCCGCCTGTCTTATTGCTAAATATACCCAAAATGATCCATTTAATGGCCTAGCGCCAAAAGAGCTTATGGCGTTTGAAGTGCCTGATTTAGATCTGTATCACCCTTGGGATCTAGACCCTGAGCATAGTATTGAGCTGGCCGCACGTTGCGAGGCGCAAGCACTGGATCATACTGATATCAACAAGTCTGATGGTGCCGAGGTGTCTAGTTATCAAGGCGAGGGTTTGTATGCAAATTCTAATGGCATGATGAGCGTGCAAAAAGGCGCTAAACACTCATTAAGTTGTAGTGTTATTGCTGGCCAAGGTAAAGATATGCAAACGGCCTATGAATACACAGCAGCCCTTGATGCACAAGATCTGCAAACGCCAGAATGGGTGGGCGCTGGCGTTGCAAAACTTGCCGCTAGCAAGCTGGGCGCTAGATCTTTACCTTCGCAAAAGTGCCCGGTGATATTTTCACCGAGAGTATCTAGTGGGCTTTTCTCACAGTTAATTGGCGCATTAGGCGGCTCTCGTCAGTATAAAAAATCAACCTTTTTGTTGAATAGTTTGGATCAGCTGGTATTGCCATCAAGTGTTTCAATACTGGAAAAGCCTTTTGCCAAAAAAACCATTGGCGCTAAAGCCTTTGATCGTGATGGGGTGTTAAAGCGTCAACAGTATTTTGTCGAAAGTGGCCAGGTCAAGAGCTATGTACTTAGTCAATATTCAGCAAATCAGCTTGGCTTACAGACAACGGCCAACTCTGGAGGTGTAAACAATCTTATTATTGAGCATTCTTTTAGTGGTGATTTGGATGAAATGATTAAACTCATGGACAAAGGTTTAGTGGTGACCGAATTAATGGGTCAAGGCGTGAATGGCACCACGGGCGATTACTCTCGAGGGGCAGGCGGATTTTGGGTGGAAAATGGCAAAATTCAATATCCTGTATCGGGTATCACCATTGCTGGCAATTTAAAAGATATGCTCTTGGGTATCGAGCACATAGGTACAGATGTTGACCATCGAGGTAATATTAAAGTTGGCTCAGTGCTTGTTAATCAAATGACAATTGCCGGAGAGACCGAGTGAATTACGACATTGTTATTATTGGTGGCGGCATGGTGGGCCAGGCTTTTGCACTATCAATGGCAAAAACCAATAGCAAAATTGCGATTATTGAGCCCAATAACCCTAATCCAATACTTGGCGACGCTCACCATACACGCGTGAGTGCCATTACACCAACATCAGAAAAACTGCTTAAAAATATTGGCGCTTGGGATTTAATCAAACGCAAGCATGCCTTTGCCAATACCAGTGTTTGGGATCAGAATTCTCACGGTTCGCTAGATTTTCATGCTCAAGATGAAAGTCTTGATCATCTAGGTCACATTATTGAGAATGACGTTATTCAATCGGCTTTATTTACAGCACTGGAAAAAACTAATATTGAATTTATCAGTGCAAAACTCGACAGCATTGAAAAAACTCATGAAGACTATCAGGTAACACTGGATAGCAATCAGACATTAGATTGTCAACTACTGATTGGTGCAGATGGCGCCAGATCACGCGTGAGAGATCTAGCCGGTATTGAATTTAGCGAAAATAACTACCAGCAAAAAGCCATCGTTTGCAATATTAAATCTTTACAAGGTTTCAAGGATACGACTTGGCAGCGATTCTTGTCTGATAGTATTATTGCCCTTTTGCCACTCAGTGAGCATCAGGCTTCGATTGTTTGGTCCGCTGAAAATACATTGGCAGACGAGTTAATGCAGTTGTCTAAAGAGGCCTTTGCTAAGCGATTATCAGCAGGCGTGGAGTATCGTTTTGGTGAGTTTGAGCTAGTGAGCGATATCCAAGCCTTTCCACTGATTGAGCGTAGTGCTAAGGACTATGTACAAGAAAATCTGGCCTTAATTGGCGATGCGGCGCATAATATTCATCCGCTTGCTGGTCAAGGTGTTAATCTTGGTTTTTCAGATATTATTGAATTATCACAACAATTACAGTCTTCATCGAAGCCATTAGGCGATTATTCTACATTAAGAAACTACGCTAGAGCTAGAAGGCTCGATAACGAGCTAATGGCAAAAACCATGACAGGGCTAAACTGGATTTATAAAGAAAATAATGAGCCACTCAGATGGCTGCGCGGTTTCGGCATGAATATTATTAACGAAAATCCTACGTTAAAATCGTTTTTACAAAAGCACGCATTAGGAAATTCTTAAAGAATTTGACTGGGTGTAATAATCACATCGAGTGGAACGTCCCATTCTTGTACTTCTAACTGCTCGACTTGTTGACAATCAAAAGCTAACCCAATAAGCTTGGGATTTTTAGCCATTTTTTGCTGTTTTTTAAAGGCTAGTGTGCGATCGTAAAAGCCACCACCCATGCCAATGCGATTTTTATCTTTATCAAAGCCTACTAATGGCATAAATAGAATATCGAGCTGATCTGCGTTAATAATATCAGTAGAAATTGGCTCTTTAATGCCAAATCGGTTTTTTCTGAAATTTTCCCCAATTTTTGCAAAATTAAGACTTTTGTCGTCTAATATAGGCAAATAAGTGCTAATTCCTTGATTTTTTAGGAAGTTTTCAATGTATTTTGGGTCAATTTCACCGTTATTAGGTAAATAAAGCGCAACTTTTTGTCCATTCTCAAAATTTACGATATTTTGCGCCTGGGATAATAGTTGTTTGGCAAATTTGACACGATCGGAAGGGTTGATGTCGAGTCTTTTTTGTCGAAGAAGTTGGCGTAGTGCTTTCATATTTGCATTATAGCCGAAGAAGTTAAAATCCGTTGTGCCGTGATGGCATAAAACCTGAACCAGTAAGGTTCAAGGCGGAAATTCGAAGTCTACCGCAGGCTTCCCACTACGTGGCGGGCTTGCACAATAGCAGCCTATCTCATATCCTTAGTTGTTTATTTATCGGCTCAGGGGACGTAGCCAGTCACAAACACAACAGACAATCATTATTATCACCTTTTGCACTGGCAATATTAAACTTTTTTGTTTTAATAAAGGCATATACATAGTTTTAATAGGTGTAATATTAGACGGTTGAGTTTTTAAACTAAGGTTATTTTATGGTATTAATGCGTCGAATTTTTATATTGGTTATTGCATTTTTTTGTATCAATACTTATGCTGATTCAGGCAAGGTTGTTGGGGGTGCGCTTTACGATGTGCCTAGCTGGTTTACCGATAGTTTTTTGGATGTGGCTGAAGATGCACAGGATGCACTTGATGAAAACAAAACGGTTTTATTGTATTTTCATTTAGACGGTTGCCCATATTGCGACGCCATGCTGACGCAAAATTTTAAAAGTGGTGAAAATTTAGCTTTTATTAAAAAACATTTTTCTGTCGTTGCGGTGAATATCAGGGGGTCGAGAGAAATTACCATGAGTGAATCTGAAAGCAAAACTGAGCAAGCACTCAGCGAAATGCTGGCGGTAAAATATACGCCAACCATTATTTTTTTAGATGAGAGTGGCAAGCAAGCCTTTAGAACAAATGGCTATCGTGATGTTGCCGCTTTTAGGCAAGTGCTAGAATATGTGGCTAGTAAATCTTACAAAAATACGACGTTATCAAATTATATCGAAGCCCAGCAAAATGCCAGCCAAGCCTATACTTTTATTAATCATGCGAGCTTGCAAGTGGCGTCTAATTTCCAAGAGTTTGATCAGCCAGTGGCGATACTATTTGAAGATAAAGACTGTACAGCGTGCGAAGATTTTCATCAAAATTTGATTAATAGGAAGGATGTAAAAGCAGAATTGGATAAATATTTATTCGTAAGATTTGATGCTTATTCTGATGAAAAAATTA
>Ga0233434_1001165_pt1 | contig 26990 bp, 30 predicted proteins | sample SI_122_August201_4_FD_182738 | JGI IMG/M metagenome (GOLD analysis project Ga0233434, IMG submission 182738) | Seawater microbial communities from Saanich Inlet, British Columbia, Canada - SI_122_August2016_120_MG | ecosystem: Environmental > Aquatic > Marine > Inlet | place: Canada: British...
ATAAATAATAACTATATATATAGATTTAAAATATATATATAGATTTAAAATATATATATATATATATATGACTACTACTTATCGAAAAAAAAAAGGTAAAAAATGCAGCACTAGACGAAATCATCACTCGCGAAAAAAAATAGGTGGAAAAAAATCAAAAAGTTCTTCGAAAAAATGGAAAACTGCGGTAGGAGCTGCAGATGAAGAATTACGTCGAACTGGAGATTATCATAAAGCCCGAAAAAAGTTACGGACACAGGCGCTTAAAAACGCACAATCAATTTTCGGTAAAATAGGATCAAGCATATAAGATCGTCAACAAAGTGAAATATTATTAGTTTACACCTTTGAATATTTAAGTTCGCACAAAAACATCAAAAATGTAAAATCAATAGTAGGAATTTCACCTACGATGGTCTAACTTTTTCCTCTTCCTTTTGGATATTTGAAGAGGTGAAAGACGAAATTTGAAAACACGCAGGGCGTTTTTGCCTATCAATCCAGCACTTTGTTAAGTTCATTATGTTGATTGCTGAATTAGCGTCTCTTGTCTTGAATACGGTTTGTTTGACTTGTGGTCTCACGCATCCAGAACATACTAAAAGACGGAACTGCTTGTTTCCATTACTATGTCTGTAATAAGATAAATCATTATTACATTCACAGCATTTTTTACTTGTATTACATTCGTTGATTGTAATTGTATCATATTTCTTGTGGATTTGCTTTCTCAATCCTTTATTGAGCGTAGGCATAAAGTGTTTCATTTGAGTGCTTCTACTCCAATTTCCATAACCAATTAGGATATTGTCTCCAAAAGTTTCCTTGATTTTATTAAGGAACTTATCCATACTTTTCTTACCATAACTATATTGACGAAACTTCATTTTCCTCCACACATCTCGTTGGTAGAAATCTAATGTTTCTTTGTTGAGTTTATCCTTTTCAACCAAATACTTTTTGAAATTGTCGTAATCTACGGATTTGCTATTTTGAAAAGATAAATGAGTTTCTTTTTCTATGATGTTGTTTCGTTTCTTTTCCACTAATAATATTCGTTGGTTTGTTTTTGCTTTGCTTTCTCGTTTCCTTTGCGGTGCTGTGTATTGGAGTTTGTTTCCTTTGTCGTCCATCATATATACCAGACTGCGTTTTCCAGGGTCGCAACCAACAATATTACGAGGTGCTACTTCTTTGAGTTGTTCTGTGGATAAATCTTCTATGTTATGAAAATCTTGTTCTTGTAAAGTAGGAACTCTTGAACCCCATTTCTTATCTTTCAAATCCTTACGAATAAACAACAAAGAACAACTAATTCCGTCTGTTTGGAATTGGTAATGGAATTGATAATGTTTGTTTTTGAATGTTTTATGCTGTAAATTCAATAAATTATTCCATACATCGTGTTGATACACCTTGATATTTTTGTGCATCTCTCCCTTCTTCGTTCCTTCCTTACTATTCGCAGGACAAAATAAACTAATTATGGTTGCTGTATCCAAAATGATATGCTTGGGAATAATATTATTACGAAGTGGTAAAGGTTGGAATAATTTGTGTTCTTCCTTTTCTAATACGGCGTTCATATACAACATACCTTTCAAATAATCAAATGGTTTCACTTTCACATCATAATGAACCGACTTTTTGATATTTTCAGGAAGGATATTCGGTAAATGGGTGCGTTTCCACTCATCAAATATAGCATCTGTTTCCTCATTACATTCTAATAATTGCTTCTTGAACTTGAATAGAATTGCTTTATCTTCCGTAATATCCTCTGTGGTTTTATTGATAAACCGAAGGAAGTGTTGAATAAAGTGTTCTTGTGTATTGTTAGATAAGGAAGTATGTAGTTGCGTCGCTAAATAAGGTAATAAAAAAGTAGTATTCTTTAGTTGTGTTTTCTCGTGGTTGAGTAAAGGTTGATATTCATTATCGTAAAACTCTTGTAATGTTTCCAAAAGGTCAGTATCCTTACTTTTTACACCTTGATTACTTCTTATTCCTAATGTTTTGATACAATACAGAATGAACTTCTCATTTATTTCAGGTAAAGGTTGTTTGTCGTTATAACATTTCAATACATACAATCTAATAAATTGGTAAGAGTGTATCATCAAGTCATTCATTTCAAAAACCAAATTAGTAATGACTGGTTGAACTGCTTTATGGTTATGTAATACAGATTTGAATGTGGTTTTGATGGTAGTGTAAGCAGATTTATCTATGGAACGGAACTCTTGGAATGTTTCCTTCTTCTTTTTCCCCATTCTATAAACTTACTAAACATTTTAATTTTAAGTATTATTTACAATTAAATACTTATTCCTAAATATTCTCATTATTTTGTTTTTCTTCCATTTCTTTTTTGGCTTTTTCTTTTCTTCGTAAATACGATTGTCTATTATATTCTTTCTTTTGCTCTGGGGTAGGTTTGTAGTTATTGTCTCTATTGTATTTTTTAACTCTTTCTATTACTGCCTCTTTATTATTTTCATAATACACTTTTCTACTTGCTGGTGCTGTGTATTTTTTAAGATGCTCTTGGGTTGCTTGTAGTTCCTCTTCTAATTTAACATTTTTTTCTTCTAATGTCTTTATTATTTCATCTTTATCCATTATGATACTATATATAATAAAAAAATATTTATATCTTTTTATTATATTTTGTGCGAACTTAAATGTTCAAAGGTGTATATTATGAAATATTTACATTTTGAATGTGTGACGATTACGACATTTTCTACAAAATGAACGTGTTCGACCACTAGCATGTTTACATCCTTTAGTACGTCTGCATACAGCTCTCCCTTTTCCTCTACAGTGTGAGCGTTTAACTCTTTTGCGATATTCAGATTTTCTACGAAGTTTCAAGGTGTGACTTCTTGTATGAACCATTTTATAATAATAAAAGGTTTTAATTGTTTATATATTAAATATTTAAATTGTTGCTAAACTTATTTTCTTATCAAAATATATAATGATAAAAGGAAATAAAATTATTGAATCATATTATGATGTAGATAGCACACTAAAAGGCGTGATTCTTTTAGTTTTAGCAGTTTCAGGTAATTTTGTAGCAGAAACGTTAGGATGTAAAACGCAAAAATTATTAACTGAAAATATGTATGCAAAACATTTCGTAATTTTCTTTATATTATATTTTGCGATTGAGTTTACCACTGGAGATACGCCTCAGTCGCCTATACATACATTTAAACTCGCGGCATTAATTTATATTTTATTTGTGTTTTTTACAAGAATGGATATATATTTTACTATCGCTACATTTGTGTTATTAGTAATTGCGTATATAAACTCTAGTTTTATAGCCTATTATAAGAAAGTAACCCCTAAAGAAAAACAAAAAATTAGTATTATGGAAACAATTCAAAAATATTTATATGTTACTATGTGCATTGGTATAATAGTTGGATTTTCATTTTATTTTATAAAACAACGTAGGGAATATGGTAAAACATGGTCTACCACTAAATTTTTATTTGGTGTGAATAAATGTAAATCTATGTCATAATAAAGTTGCTAAATTTATTTATTAGGAGTGGTCATTATTATAGACGGTTGTATATCTTGTAGTTTACTAGTAATTTGTTCTTTATTTTCATCAATAGATTTCTCTTTGTTGACTACTTGATCTGACGAAAAAACCGTTTTATTTGCTGGCTTCGTGATATTATTTGCGTGATTGTCCATATTATTAGAAAGTAGTTCTTTTGTAGGGTTGATAGATGAGTCAGATTGGGTTTTCATAATAGTAGTCGCGTCTTTTTCTAAATTAGCAATTTGATTTTTGGTGGTTTCTAATATTTTGGCTTCTACTATACTTTCATAAAGTTTGATTCCGTTGACATAATCACTTTCACAAGTTAAGTAAAGATTACTAATGAATTTACGAGTTTTAATAATATTATCCTGTAATAATTTTTCATTTAAACTAGGATTTACACGAATTTGTTTTTTTTTTGTATAAGGATCTTCTACAAAAATAAAAATATCATTAATAACTGATAATAACTTTTTTTGATTGGAAACCGCATTATTCATCATATTTTTGATATTTTCGGCATACTTAACATATAAATTATCTTTAATAGAAATATTATAACTTTTTTGTAAAGGAGGATTAGACCCTTGACATCCTTTTTGAGAACTATAATCTCGTAATTTAATATCACTAAATTTTTGTATATCATCGGGCAAGGTTTTGTTACCAGTAAACGTTTTATAAAATTGCTCTAAATCGGAACGAAACTTTTTTTTCGTTTTTTCAGACATTCCTATAAATTCACCTGTTCCATAATCATAATTATCGTCAAAATATAATCTCATCAATTCTGGAATTCCTGGTTCATCGTTTAAAGTCTTAAGGTTTTTATTTTTATCAAGGTTAATATCACATACTTTGGGATGAATAGAAATGCTTTTTTTATCATCTGATAAAGTCTGCCCTCTTTTCAAAGCACGTATTCGCTCATCGCAAATATTCAATTTATATAATGTTCTTGGGGTATTTTTTGGTATTTTATCTTTTTCCATCAATCCGGTTTTTACCAATTGCCCAGTTGCGTCTTTATAAGTATATACAGGATTGATTGTCATAACAATTGCTGCAAAAATATGTGCAATTTTAACATAAAATTTAGCGATTCCTATACATACCCTTTTTTTTTTAATAGACTTATTTAAATCTTGTGATATATCTATTTTGTCTAATTTATCTTTATTAATAAAAGATACTCTGTCTTTTTGTAACTGATTAATTTCTTGTCCTTGTTTAATACGCTGTGCTAAATAAGTTATTTCTAAATCACTAAATTGTTTTTTAATTATATCTGCTGTTAATACAACTAGTTTATCACAGTATTCTTTTTCGGATAATTTATTTAAGCTCTTGAAGTCCATAGTAAGAATATAGTATGTCGCAATATAATCAATAATATCATAAAAATTAGCGAACTCTTTATTTTCATTATTTCTACTATTGGAAGATGTATTTCCCATTTTCTATATAATATGAAAATAAAAACATTTAACTATTTATAAATTTAAAATTGAATTAAAAATATCATAGTAAATAATATTAATTGAAATGAATTTAGATAAAAGTAAAAAGAAGAAACAACCTATAAATAAATCACAATTATGGAATCAATTCGAAACAGAATTTGTTTTAGAACCAAAAATACCATTAGAATGTTTATATAGAACAATAGGTAATCGCGAGTCGTGTGAATTTTGTGAAAGTAGTTTAGCATTCTCAGATGAAGGATTCTTAACTTGTACAAATAATAAATGTGGTATAATTTATAAAGATATAGTAGATCATTCTGCAGAATGGAGGTATTATGGTGCAGATGATAATCAATCGGGAGATCCTACAAGATGTGGTATGCCGATAAATCCATACTTACAAGAATCCTCTTATGGATGTAAAATTTTATATAATGCACCGATGACATATGAAATGAGAAAAATAAAAAGATATACAGAATGGCAGTCTATGCCATATAAAGAAAAATCTCAGTATGATGAGTTTCAGATAATAACAACTATGGCAAATAATGCAGGGATTCCTAAAATGATTATTGATGATGCAATAAGATATCATAAGAAAATATCAGAATATAAATTAACATTCAGAGGTGATAACCGTGATGGAGTTATTGCTGCTTCTATTTATATTGCCTGCAGAATAAATAATTTACCTAGAACTGCCAAAGAAATTGCCCATATATTTCATTTGGATATAACTAGTTCAACAAAGGGGTGTAAAAATGCAGTAGCAATTATTAATAATTTAGAACAAGATATGGAAAATAATGAAAAAACAAATTTAGGTATTACAAAACCGGAATCATTTATAGAACGTTTTTGTAGTAAGCTGAATATCAATACAGAGTTGACTAAATTATGTAAATTTATAGCTATGAAAATTGAAAAAGAAAATATTATGCCAGAGAATACACCACATTCAATAGCAGGAGGGGTAGTTTATTTTATATCGCAATTATGCTCGTTAAACGTAAGTAAAAAAGAAATTCGTGCAGTTAGTGAGATTAGTGAAGTTACTATTAATAAGTGCTTTAAAAAACTAGAATGTATTAAGTATAAGTTAATACCTGAGGTAATAATCAAAAAATATTCGGTGTTGAAAATTTAGAAATAAATTAACTAACAAAATGGTTGTTTTATTAAAAAACTTTTTCTTTTTTTTCTTTGAATGAGTTAAATCAAAGGTATTTAGATATTCTTATAATATAATGTCCTTACCTAAACGTATTTTTATTGTTCCATATAGAAATCGTCTTCAACAGAAGTTTTTTTTTAGTAAATGGATGACGTTTATACTAGAAAATTGTGATGATTATGAAATTTATTTTTCTCATCAGTGTGACGCAAGAACATTTAATAGAGGAGCTACAAAAAATATAGGATTTTTAGCAATAAAAGAGAAATATCCTGATGATTATAAAAATATGACTTTTATATTTAATGATATTGATACAATTCCGTTCAATAAAATTTTCGATTATGAGACTCAAGAAGGAATTGTTAAACACTATTATGGTTATGAATATGCATTAGGAGGAATTGTTGTAATCAAAGGAAGCGACTTTGAAAAAATGAATGGGTATCCATGCTATTGGGGATGGGGTATGGAAGATAATGTATTACAAAAAAGATGTGGACGATTTGGTATAAAAATAGACAGAAGCCAGTTTTATAAAATAGGAAGTCCAGAAATGTTACAGTTATTTGATGGAATATCTAGAATTATTAGTAAAAAAGATCCATGGCGTATGGATAAAGATACAGGTAGAGATGGATTATCTTCAATAAATAAACTGGTTTATACAATTGATGCGGGGTCCAAAAATCCTCAAGATAATTTTTATAGTATAGATAATTCTAGGTTTTATTATGTGAATATTGCAACGTTCTTAACGCAAATTCGGTTTGAAGAAGATTCATATTATACATATGACTTACGCGAACCGAAGCGAAAAATAATGAATCCAGATCGAATGAGGGAAACTAGACAGACAGTTGTAAGCACAGATAACTGGTCTCAAATTCCTTATTACCCAACATCGGTTGAGAGAAAAGAAAATACAGTAAAACAATTATTATCACAGGGTAAACAGGTACCTATTTCTCTAATAAATGAAATTAGAGCAGGAAAAAAACAATTAGAAGAAAATGATTTATATAATAATTTTCAAAAAGCTCCATCACAAAGTCAAATGACAAATAATAATAAACCTCCCTTACCACCTCAGTCAGGACAATATAACCAACATCCCCAGTATCACCAACAACCCAAGTCTCACCAACATCCCCAGTATCACCAACATCCCCAGTATCACCAACAACCCCCTATTAAATATTCTCAAGAACAAAGAAAATATATAAATCCAGCGTCCGTCGCACGTATACGTTTACGTTGATTTCTCAATAAAATTGATATTTATAGATGATAAAATAGTATCTATAAATATAATATGTTTTGTGTTGAAATAAAAGAGTTTCACGAGTTTGATGAGAGAAATATAATAATTTGTCAATATTGTAAAGACTTATTTGATAAATATGGTCAACAAGATGCTCAGATACAAGAACCGCATTACTATATTCCTTTACAAAAATAAACTACATGTAAATAACTTAAACAAAATAAATTAATTACAAATAACTATGGTTCATATATCAGATTTTACAGTAAATCACAAATATTATATTAATTTACAAATGCCTTTCAGAAAAGATGAACTTAAATTGCGTGTAATTATACATGAATTAATTCCTAAAACGAACCAAGGAATATTGGATTATATTATGATGTCCACGATATCAAGTAGTAAAGACATAATAGATGAATGTGGATTTAACCCGGTAACGATTCCTCTACCGTGCATTAAAAAAGTATTAAGTTTACACGATATTCTAAATGACATTTTTATAGATGATATTATATTCCTTATTAATGAATACGTTTGAATTCGTCAAAAAATAGGGATATACACCTTTGAAGATTTAAAATGGCACGGTTAGCACCAAAAAAATACATTCAAAGTTTAGGTCTTTTCACACCTTGTGTATATTTTGTTTATAGCAATTCGTTAAAACTACTTGATTACTTGTTCTACATAGATAACCTGGTCTTTCCAAACCATATATTGCTTGGTATGCTATCTTATAGATGTTAGATGAACCATTACGGTCTCTGTTCCACTCGCCACAACCATTCTTACAATGTAGTAGCCCGTGAACCAACCGCATATCATCTTTATTTGGTCTTGGATTTTTCCTTACCATAAACTTCTCGCATACTCCTCCATCACATTTGGAGCATTTACAACTGCTTCTAAACTCATCAACTAAATATACCTTGTAGTTGTTTTTACGGAGCAAACTTCTCATTCCTTTTCCTAATGTTGGTTCTTTGTATTTCATTTGTTTTCGCTGTTCCCAATCTCCAATACAAATAACAACATCTTCGGGATTACCATACATCTTCCTAAAATTACTTATCATCTTTTGTTCGTTTCGTTTGATATTGATATGTCTTCCAAACTTCAACTTACGAAACAAATATTTTTCATAAAAATCAAATAACATATGGTTTATTCTATTCTTTTCGGTTATGTATGACTTGAACTTATCCATACAAAGTGTTTTACGATTATACAAAGACAACTCTGTTTCGTATTCAATCACACTCTTTCCTTGTATTTTATTGGTTTTCATACCCAATATGATATTGTTGTATTTTTTCATCTTGGTTTCTTTCCTTCGTTGGTCTTGTGAATACCGAAATACATTCGCATCTTTGGAAGCATCATCTACACAATATATCAAATCAGATTTTCCAGGGTCAATCCCAATAATCTTCTTATTTTGTAATGTAGAATAATCATTTAGTTCATCAATATACAATTCTTTTGATACACCTTTCTTCGCATTTGGTAATCGCTTTCCAACCAAATCATCACGAATAAATAATATGGAAACTCCTACCCCATCTGTAGAAATCATATGATGGAATGAAAAACCATTCTTACGAAATACCTTCTTTTCTGTGCGAAAAAAGAACTTCCATATTTTATCTTCGTGTTTCTTGGTATTGCCTTGATTACTAAAATCACTTTTCTTTCCTTGTTCTTTTCGTAAAAGCAAATACACTAATGTAATCGTGTCTAACCGAATATATCCGGGTGCAATACTACTTCGTAAAGGAAAAACATTACTGATTGTTTCCTCATCAGTTTCTACTTGTTTCATCATTGTAATCATACAGGGGAAATAATCCATAGGTTTACATTTCAAATCATAATAAATGCTTTGTTTTTGAAACTTTTTGTTGGGAAGAATATATTTCTTTTGTTGGGTAATCCATTTATGATAGTGTGGTCGTGATGTGTATTCAATATTATTATCTACATTCAACAAATCATTCTTTATTTTTCGCAGTTCCTTTTCCAATTGCCGAACTCGTGCTTCTCGTTCTTTTTTGGTAGGAAATATTTTTCGTATTTTCTCAACTATCATCCTCTTCTTCCAAACAACATTTACAAAGCGTTCCACATAATCCACATAATGCAATTGTATGTTATTTTCATACATCGTCATAATGTCTTCACATAAGTAGGAAAGCACATTACTCATATATTCATAATCTAATTGTTCTGGTTGCGTATACGGTTTGTAATGCTCTGTATAGAAGGAAGTAAGTTTTGTAGTGAGTTCAACGGTTTCTTTCTTGGGTGGTTTTCCTGTTTTGGTATGTTTTTCACCACAAACAACCTTCATAACATTCAAAATCAAAATCTTATCAATAATAGGTATGGTTTGTGATTGTGTTTGATAATGATGAAGAATATACATTTTTAGAAATTGTAAAGTATGAATAACGATTTTGTGTGACTTGATGACTACATCATTAATTTTCGTTGTGTTGATTTCAGGGTGTTTCAGTATGCTTTTGAGCGAAGTTTTGGTGGATTTGAAAAACTCTGTCGGTTTCTCTTTCGCCTTTTCCATCCTTATACATTTACTAAACATTTTATTTTAAATAGTTTTCCGCATATTTATTTATTCCTAAATATTTTCATTTTTCTCCTTTTCTAATTTTTCTTTTCTTTTCAAATATGCTCGCCTTCTATATTCCTTTAATTTATCAGGGTTTTCTTCTTTTAATTTATGTAAATAATTGGCACCATTTTCCATAACCTTTTCCTTATTTTTTTCATAATATTTCTTGTGATTTTTACCACTTGTATATTTTTTTAATCGCTCTTCAAGTTCATTTACATGCTGTTTTAATAAATTATTTTCATTTATAATCTCATCCATATTATTATCCATTTACTAAATATATACATATAATTTTTAAATAATTTTATGTATATTTATTGTAATTTGTTTAACCGTGCCATTTTAAATCTTCAAAGGTGTATATATAGTAAATATGGAAACTCAATAAGAAAATAAACAGTTCATCTGGCAATTTCTACTACAAAATAGATAAGGTGAGCTGTTTATATATATCTTTTTTTTATTATATAGATAAAAAATATTTCCACATATATCACAATCGACGATATAAACGGTGTTTTTGATATCTTACATAGCATTTTTATATTTCTCTCGATGTTCTGGATTAAATTCATAAATTAAATCTATAATTTCTTTTGGAAGTAAAAAGATATTCATATCTAACATATATAGATTTAATTTTTTTTCCAAACGTAACATAGCTCTTGATAATTATTTTGTCTTTTACTTTTTTTATAAGGATAGATATCATGTGCTTCGCCAAGAAGGTCTTTCAAAACATTCTCATAAACCTCTTTACATATATTTATAATATAGTATCCATTTCTCTCAAGACCGTCATAAACTTTTTTAAAAAGTGGTTTATAAAATAATTTATCCATTTCCTTTTTATTTTTATATGGTGTATTATTTGCATATTTTTGTATAAAATAATATGGAGGCGAAGTAAATACAAAGTCATAATAAAGATTACTATAGTCAACTTCTAATGCATTTTTAAAAATCATATGAATTTTGGAAAAGGATCTAGTCATTAAATACTGTTTTAATTCTTTATATCCGGGTTCTAAATCTGTATTAATTTCGATTCCGATATAGTTAGGTATTCTTAAAGCAGCAGCAGCTACTGCTGCACCTCCCCATCCGGCACAAAAATCTAATATATGTTTGGGTTGATATTTACTATAAATTTCCATATATACGAGGGGTCGTATGATATTAATAGCACTTATACATATATTATAAACTTCTTTTAAAATTGTATACTGATTCATATGTCCATTTTTATTTTTAACTGTTTTATAGTAGAGTAACATATTTTGAATAAATTTTTTCTTTTTATATTCTTCGATATTTTCTATAAACTCGTAAAAATTAATATTATATTTACCTCTTGTTTCAAGACGGGTTTGAAAGGTAAAGTAGTCGACTATATTATTACCAGTTCTCGCTCTAGGTGATTGATTTTCAGCATCTGCGCCTATTTCAATAAGTTTTGTCATTTCTTTATCGAGAATAAATCTAGAAATTGGTTTAATACTTCGAGCAATTTGAAATTTATCGTCAAAAGTCATTCCGTTCATTAGAATATAAAAAGAAATAAAAAGTTAAAAATAAACATTTTAATATTTATATAAAATGCAATCAATTAATGATATCAAACACTGTTTTTATATAAATTTAGATAAGCGCGATGATCGTAAACAACATGTGGAACAACAGTTAAATAATTTAGGTGTTCCATATGAACGATTTAAAGCGGTTCAATTGGAAAATGGTGCTATAGGGTGTAGTATGAGTCATCTATCTATTTTAGTAAAAGCTAGAAAAGAACAATTACCACATGTAATGATTGTAGAAGATGATATTACGTTTTTGAATCCAGAATTATTTAAAAAACAAATAACAAAAATTATGAGAACAGCTCATGATTTTGATGTTTTATTAATTGCCGGTAATAATGTTCCGCCATTTCAACAAATAAATGACGCTTGTGTAAAAGTGTCCACTTGTCAAACAACTACTGGATATTTAGTAAAACAACATTATTATGATACCCTTATAGATAATATTAAAACAGGAATAAATAAATTAATGAGAGAACCCCAAAATCATATTTTATATGCAATTGACAAATATTGGTTTCAATTACAACAACGTGATAGATGGTATTTGGTTATTCCTTTAACGGTTACTCAGCGTGAAGATTATAGTGATATCGAAAAACGTGCAACTAATTATTCTAGAGCTATGTTAGATTTAGATAAGGTAGAATTTATGAAGTATCAACAACGCATGAGAAAACAAATGATTGAAAACCAAAAAATGAGAGGTATATTTAATAATCAACTTCCTTAAATTCGGACGGATCAAAATCGGTATTTTCTATATCTTTAAAAATTTCATCTGTTTTAATGGATAATAAATTGTCTTTAAATTTGGTATCTAAATGATATCCAATAGCATAATCTTCTAGACAGTTCGCCCATATTAGTTCTTTTTTTTTAGTTAAATCGTTAATCGCATCTTTTGAAAGACAATAAAATCTACCGTTACAATATTTAGTTACTTTTATAGGTATATTTTTTGGAAGTTCGTTATGTATACGATGATACTGTGAAAGATATGGTTGTTGAACATCCACGATAAATCCACCATAGTGAGCCATCGGAGTTTTTTTATTTAAAATATTAATAATTATATTAAAAAAATGCGGATTTAATAATATTTGATCATCATCTGTTTTAAATATATATTCAAACTCATATGTTTTTGAAATTGCATCATACGCATTAATGACTTTTTTAGGAAGTGAACAATAATCATCTTCCACACGTAACCATAAAATACGTTTTTCTTCATCAAATTTAAATTCGTCATCAAGTGTTTCATCGCCAATTACATGAAAATAAAGTATTTCTTTAGGTAAATTAGAAAGCCATTCCTTCTTTTGATAAAGCGCTTTATTACGATATTTTTTACAATTCATAATTAACAGTATATGCTTATTTAGGATCATTTATTTTATTATTATTAGTAAGATTTATTTAAATATAAATACTTTTAGTAAATTATGAATATTACATTTTCCACATGTTTTTATATTTTGAAATCCAAATTTGATCCATCAAAATATCAAGAGTGGATGAATAATTTAATATCGATTACCAATAATTTCAATTTGGTAATTTATACAGATGAAAATAGTTCGAAATTAATTCAAACATATAATAAACAAAATATTAAAATAGTGATAAAACCAATCGACACTTTTATAACTTATCGTTTCAAACGCAATTGGATAAATAATCATGATAAAAACCATATGTTAAATCATAATTCCCAAGGTAGTTTTGAGACATGTTGGGAACTAAATATGTTATGGTCAGAAAAGGTATGGTTTGTAAGACAAACCGCTAATCAGTGTTATTTTGATACAGAATATTATGGATGGTGTGATATTGGATACTTTCGAAATCGTGATACAGATATACATACAAATTATTTACAAGAATGGCCATCTAATATAATGATTAATAAACTAGAAAAAACTCATGTACACTATGGATGTGTTTGTAATAATAATTCTCTATTATCTTATATTAATAAATTAGTAAAAAATAAAAATAGTGTAGGATTACCCAAAGAAGTGATTCCTGCAAATCAACAGTCGGTTGCCGCTGGGTTTTTTGTTTTACATAAAAGTATGGCAGATTGGTGGGCGAAGACCTATACAGAAAAATTACATTTATATTTTGAAAATGATTATTTAGTAAAAGATGATCAAATTATTGTAATTGATTGTATATTTTCAGATTTGCAATACTTTAAATTATATCAAGAAAGAAATAGCCATATGGATAATTGGTTTATGTTTCAACGATTATTTAAAAGTGAAAAATAAATATATTATTTAAAAATAATAATTATATTATTATTATATTTAAATGATTACAATATTAATGCCAGTTTATAACGGAATCGAATTTATTAACGAGTCGGTTGAATCTATTATAAACCAAACCTTTAAAAACTGGGAGCTTATTATCGGAATAAATGGACATCCTGAAAATTCCAATATATATAAAATTGCCAAACAATTTGAATCGACGAAAATAAAAGTAATCGATTTTCCAAATATCAAGGGAAAACCCAATACGTTGAATGAAATGTTGAAATATACATCTTTTCCATATATAGCGTTATTAGATGTTGATGATATATGGAATGAAAATAAGTTAGCGATTCAATCGAATTATTTATCAGATTATGATGTAGTTGGTAGTAACTGTATATGGTTCGGCGAGAAACCGGGTATTGTTCCAAAAATTCCAACAGGCAATTTCACTCATTTTGATTTTACACGAGTAAATCCTATTATAAATTCTAGTGTTATTTTGAAAAAAGAGCTATGTTTATGGAAAGATATTATTGGAGTAGAAGATTACGAATTATGGTTAAGACTTCGTAAACTAGGGAAAACATTTTATAATTGTAAGGAAATATTAGTCATGCATAGAATTCATAACGACTCCTTTTTTAATAATACAAACCATAAGGCTTCTACCGAGTTGGTAAAAAAATTTAAAGATCAAATATATCAATCATAAGTTTATCCTTCATATGGATCAATTCAATAGTTTCTTGTGAAAAGCAATAATCATCCACCGGTTTTCGATTAGATACCTTTTGTTTTATACTCTTCTTGAAAGGAATATCTAGTTGCTGACAAATATCTGTTAGTTCATGTGTGATATTTCTCTGATTTAAAATAACAAAATTATGTTTAATCCATAATAATTCTTTTTTACAATCTTCATATGTTTCAAATTCTGTCAGTTTTTTCCTTGAATATTGGTCAAGAAATGCAAATGTATAATATCCTATTTTCAATTTAGATAATATATCAAATACATAATAATCATATGTGTGATGATTAAACATAATTTTATTTTTATGATATGATAAAAAATCAATATTTAATAATTTATTTATGATAATTTCTATATTTCTCTCAGTAAATCCGTTACTGATCCAAAAATTAAGATGTTTATCAAGATTAAATTGACAAACATTATTATATTCTTCGTGTAATTTTGATATAGGTTGTAAAATATCTGAACAGTATTCCTGATCTAAACACCAAAATGTGATTATAGATATATAATAATCGATAGGACTTCGAGTAATAGCAACCTTAGTTGTATTAGAAAAATCCCAATTATTTTCTAAACAAAAGTGATGGTTTTGATTATGAGGTAATACGTATCCATCCGGAAGACAATTCATCGCATACGTACCTGCCGTTTTAGGTTGATGAAAAATAATAAATTTTTCATATATTTTATAGGAATAAGACGTTTGTATACATTTCCAATTATCTAAAAACATATCAGTTGTGACATGATCCATACTAGGTCCAAACCATAAAGATGGATAACATTTAATAGAATGTTGATTCGTATTTAAAAACGCACCCCACCAACTAAAAGAACTATTTGCAATTATATTATGATTACAAAGAGACATAAATAATAACTGCTCCCAATCGGCCAATTTAGACGAACATCTTTCAAAATTAAAAGAAGGATATTTTTTTTCCAACATTTGAACCATATCTAATACATTTTCAAAATCATCTTCTTCACAACAATAATAAATTTTAAATATATTTTTAGGATAGGTTTCATAAATAAATTGTAATCCAGATTGATAATAATCTATATTCAATACGGGATGACAATCTTGTATTTTTTTATAATCCCCTAGTCGAAAATGTATACTAATTGTATTTTTAAAATCATATGATTTCATTCCAAGTTTCTCCATGAGTTCTATTTTTTTATTGTGAAATTTCAATTGTTTATAGATTGTTTTGAATTCTTGTATAAAATGCTTATAACTTTGAAAATAACCATATAGTAAAATATGTCGGTTTTTTATTTTTTCAAGTGGAATCGTATGGTATTCGAATCCATATTCTTTAATTAACTCTATATTAGAAGGAAACTTTTCAACTGGTATTACAATCATATTATTTAATAGCGTTTTCCAATACGTTTTTCGTATAATTGTTTTACCACCGCCAAGTTTTTCCAAATTAGGAAATAAAAAGGGATTTCCTGTTTTAATACCATACGCGATAGTAGTAAATACTTGAAATAACTGGTTACCCAACCCGCCCATCAAATTACATGTGATCATTATAAATAATCTATAATTTAATTTTAAGTAAAAATTGAATGTATTTTTATTATAAAATATGTAATAAAATAAATAATAAAATGAGTATTCATAACACAATTTTTAAAAATTTACCCAAAGAACTTATTGATATGATTTATCAATTTAATGTAGATCATAGATTATATTATTCCGAAGTAATAGAAGAGTTATTAGAAAGTGTACCAGAAGGAGGTAGGATGTGTATATGTAATGAATGTGATGAATGGTTTGATGAAAATTTAATTGGAAAATTTTATATAGATACCCTACCCCCGTTTGGTAAAAGTCAACTTGCGTTTTGTTCAGATAGATGTTTATCTATATATCGATATGATTTTTATTATATGATTAAAAAAACGGAACGTGTAAAAGGAGAAGATAAAAGATATATATTCTGTTAAAAATCATCGGTAAAGTCAAATGTATCTTCATCAATTATTTTATTGGCCAACGCATAACTATCATTTCGTTTTTCAAAAAAGTTAGTTTTTGATTCGAGTGATATCAGTTCCATAAAATCAAAACAATTTGAAACGTTATAAATTTTATCATATCCCAGTTGAAGACAAAGACGATCTGCCACAAATTGTATATATTGTGTCATCATTACAGAATTCATTCCTATAAGTCGACATGGTAATGCATGACATATAAATTCTATTTCAATTTCAACTGCGTCTTTAATTATTTCATAAATTTTAGATTTTTTTAATTTATTTTTTAATTTAGAATATAATAAAACCGCAAATTCAGTATGAAGCGCTTCATCTCGTGATATAAGTTCATTAGAGAATGTAAGTCCAGGCATTAAACCGCGTTTTTTTAGCCAGTAAATACTACAAAATGCGCCACTAAAAAAAATACCTTCTACACAAGCAAATGCAACTAATCTTGTTGCAAAGCTACTACGATTATCATTTATCCATTTTTGCGCCCATAACGCTTTTTTCTCAATACATGGAAAATTATTTATAGCATTAAACAAGTTATTTTTTTCCAAAGAATCTTTAATATATGTCTCAATAAGAAGACTATATGTTTCTGAGTGAATATTTTCCATAGCAATTTGAAAACCATAGAATGCTCTTGCTTCACTTATTTGCACATCTTTCATAAAACGAACCGCTAGATTTTCTAACACAATTCCATCACTGGCTGCAAAGAACGCTAATATCATAGATACGAAAAACCTTTCGTCTTTATTGAGACTGTTCCAGTCAGTAATATCTTTTGATAAATCAATTTCTTCTGCACGCCAAAAGCAATCCACTTGTTTTTTATACATTTCCCATATATCTTGGTTTGTAATTGGAAACATTACAAATCGATTATCGTCAGGTAATAAGAGAGGTTCGTTTTGTGTTTTAGACATCCTAAATAATATATACGTATATATTTTAAATTTGTTTTAAAAATATAAAATAAATAGATATTAATAATGAGAGTATATGAAATACACGATAAATGTGAACAAAAATTATTAATTATTGAAGCAGTCATTCAAAATAAAAAAAATATGTTATATGAAAATCAACAAAAAATGAAGCATACAGTTAAAAATAATGAATTTTTAGAAACAGTTCGTGATGATTATGAAAAATATTTTCATTATATAGTTCAACAAAAAGAGGACCAAATAAAGGCATTAAAATTATTAAATGATTATTTAGAAAATAAAAATAATTTAAGTCATTTTAATAAGATTGATGCGAATAATGAACAAAATAAAATATTAAAAGAAATCGATGATATTAAAAGGTCTCTAGATGATATAGTGAAAGATACAAAAACTCTTAGTTATAAATTAAATATATGATCTGTAAAATTGAAATAAAATATAATATAAATAAAATATATATATATGTCGAATCCGCCACCAAATAATGAATTTATTATAGCATTTACCCAAAGTTTAAAAAATTTACAAAATATTGATGGAGTTTTACAAAAAACTACGGATAATCGAGCACAATTTTTAGGGATGGTAACATCTGGTTTAAACGATATAAAAGAGAGAATTATAAGTTTAGCTACTTTAATTAGTGCGATGAAAAATAATTTGGAAAAGTTACAACAACAACTAGATAGTAATACAAGTGATATTACTACGAATAATAGAGAAAGAGATCAATTACAGCAACAAATTAAAAAATTAACTGCCGATAAAACGAAACTTCAAGAAGATTTAAAAGCAACGAAAGAACAAATGTTGCAACAAACGGCGATTACGCAAGCGGTAATTGACGGAAAAGAATCCCAAATAATAGAGTTACAAAATGAAAAAAAAACATTACAGGATCAAGCCGCCGCGTTAAATAAACAATTAGCTGATAAAGGAACTGAAGGCCAGGCTAGTGCAAAACAAATTGCTGACTTGACAAAACAAAACCAACAAGCTTTAGCTAAACAGCAAGAAGATTTCGAACGACAAATAAGTGCGCTTTCAAAACAAATTCAAGAAAAAGAAAAGGAATTACTTGATTTATCAAATCAAATGAATAAAATTAGAGAAGCTTTAGGAACACAGCTAAGAGAAGCTCAAATCGAGAATATTCGTTTAGAATCGTTAATTAACAATAATGATAGATCTACAAAAGAGATTACAGATCAAAATAATTTGCTGATTGAGAAAATTAAACAAGCTACTGCTATTATTAATGATACAGTTCAAAAAATGAATCAACTTACAAATGATGTACAAAATGCAGCAGATATTCAGAGTATTAAAAAAATTTTCGAAGAAGTAAATGAAGAAATAACTAAGATCGAAACACTTTTAAAAGGTAGTTCTAATAGACCTACTAGAACACCACCACCACCTCCCCCAGGACAAAATAGAAATAGTCAAACACTTCCTGACAACACTTTAATAACGTATGATGGAACGCAACAAACATTTAAATGGATTAAAGATGAATTAACAAGGAAAGCAAGACAATCTGCTTTTTCAGCAAGAGGTGGTAATGATAACAAATATGTAAGGACAATAGAATTAATTAACAGAGCAACGTCAGCAGAAGAGGTGGCACAAATACTAGGAAATCAGAATATTAAAATTAAAAATAATCAAATTATGGGCGGTAATAGAACAAATAAAAATCATAAAGGAGGGTTTATTTATACAAAAAAATATCATCGTTCATCAAAATCGTCAAAATCGTCAAAATCGTCAAAATCGTCAAAATCGTCATCCAGAAAACATTCTAGAAGGAGACGTGGTAGAGGACACAAACATAGTCATAAAAAATAATAATTAAAAATTAAGATATATTTTTTAATTATTTAATAACGGTGTTTTCTTTTACGTGTTTTTCTTGGTTTTTTAGATTTCTTAGTTTGTTTTCTACTTTTTGATTTTCTATGTTTACGCCGCGTATGATGTCGTTTACCACCGGTTAAGGGAGGGGCTCCTGTTGCAGAAGGTGATACATTTGCATTTACACAACTTAACCTGGGCATAGTTTCTGAACTATTTGCAAAAGGATTTATAAAGGTTCCTGACATAGGAGATAAATTTCCTTCTAACTTTGGCGAAGTATTTATTTGTTGTGCTAAATTATTAAAAACTGTACGACTCATTCTAACATCTTCATTTACAGGGCCTCCAATTTTTTGTGTTTTTTTAAAATTAGGATCTTGTGCTTGACCTAAATCAAAAAAACCAGCTTTTATACCACTAGTTGAACCTATAATAACACGGCATCCGGTATTTCCGGAGGGCGCCTTTGCAATTTCTGTTGACATACCAATCCCTTTTAAAAAATTCACAATATCTACTGCATTTGTAAATAATATATTTAAGTAAACTGTATGTGACAAAGGATTGGGTACATAAGGACCCGTTTTATAATTTTGACAATCTAAATTTGCATCATAATTAACACTAATTTTACCTAGTGCAGTTAAGGTAGCATTACAATCTTCACTTACGATCGCTCTCATTTCTGGATCAGTTGAACATGGATGTTGATAACCATATTTTAGAGGTAATTCAGGTACAGGATCTCCTCTTGTGGTTACTCTTAAATAGAGAATTTTATGTTGTTTTACTAAATTACAAAATTTTTGCGCAATTTCAGTACTTACACATCTTGGCGAACCTAAACTAATACATATGATTTTTTCAGAAAAAATATTATATGGAACAGCATTATAAGGGGCAGTTTGACGAATACCTGTCCATAAATAAGCAAAATTCGTACACATCGCACCACCTAGCGAATGACCACATGTAAATACCTTAATAGAATTTGGATTTTTTGCTTCTAAAAATGACGTAGCTAAATAAGTCATAGATTCTAATATGGTATGTATTACTTCAACGCTCGGCTTAAAAATACCGTATAAAAATCTTTCTTTTGATTTACATCCTACTTGTAAAGGGACAAATGATGTCAGTTTCGAATATAAAGCAGCAGTCTTTGCACTATATGTACCTCGAAAAACAACAAAAATTGTTTGAGGCATACGTTTATCCGCAACAACATAAACCTCTCCGTAGTTAGACCATCCAATTGATATATATTTAACTGTATCAGGAGCAGGAGGTGTTCCATTAATAACTGTTTTAGGTTGACCTGTTATTTCATTTGTAATAAAATTAACATTCTGGGGAATATTTAATTCGTTAAATGCAATAAAATGTTCATTTTTAAATGAATATTCATATTTACTTAGTGGATTGTTTGTATCATTTAAATTGAATGTAGATTGATCATTTATTTCTGCTTTTAAATTTTCTGGGGCAATTTTATTAATATTTTTCAATATTTCAAGAACAATTATTGGGCCAAAAATTTTATTATACAATTCTAAAAATTTATTATCATTTGTATAAGCTAAACGAGATAAAATAGTTCCATATAAACTAATAAAATGTATATTGCCATATTTGTCTGCTTTACGCGACATATTAGACATCATCCCTATTTATAATAATTTATTATTATCTTTTGAATAATATTTAAAAATAATTTGATGTTAATATTATCCTAAAAATATGTTAGATTGGGTTAAAAAACGTTTAATTATTGAATCTCTAGATTTTGACTCATCACAAATTTTAGAAAATTATAACAATATGATAGTCAATTATAAAAACAGAGAATTTGTTATTTCTATAAATAGTAACTATCCTTTTAAACCTCCTAAATGTAGTTTTAATGGTGTAACATTAAATTATAGTTATCAAAATATACCTAAACGGTTATTATCGTATTATTTAAACGAAGGTAACTCATGTTTTTGTTGTCATAATATATTATGTCCAGATAATTGGTCTCCTTTACACCGACTAATAGATATATTTGAAGAATATACACGATTTGTAGATAATTTAAAAATCACTTATAAAAAAAAAATAATTCAAAAATTGAACTTACCGGACGATATGATATACTATATTTCTAGTTTTTTATAATAATATAATAATATTATATTATAATAATATAATATGACAATTAAAAAATTTGCAGTATTAGGAGAAAGGTGTAGCGGAACAAATTATTTAGAAGAATTAATTAAACTTAATTTTGGTTTAGATTATGCGAACGAATACGGAAGTAAACATTTTTTTTGCTTTAGAGATTATAACAACTTACCCAGTAATGATGAAACACTTTTTATTGGCATAATTAGAAATCCTATCTATTGGATTAATTCATTTTCAAAAGAGTTATATCATGTACCTGAGATAAATAGAAAAAGTATGAAAAATTTCTTATTTAATGAGTTTTATTCAGTCTGTGATGAAGTTCATGACGCGAAAAAAAATGATATTTTTATGTTTAATACAAAACAGTATGTAAAATCATATGAAATAAATAAAGAAGACTTGAATTATATGAACGGTAAGAAATATAAAAATATTTTTGAACTACGTAAAAATAAAAATAATTATTTAATGAAAATAATGCCTACTAAAGTTAAAAATTATATATTAATTAACTACGAAAACTTATTATTTAATTTAAATAACACACTAGAAGTAATAATGAATAAATTTAACTTAATCAGAGAGCACGATATTTTTATGAATATACAAAAATATAAAAAAACAGAACACTATCATTTTATAAAACAACGAACCGTTACGTTTGATATAAATACAATAAAAATAATTTGGGATAATTTAGATGAAGTACAGGAACTTTTTTTAGGGTATATTAAATTTGATAATAATAATACATTTAAAACAAATAAATGGAGCGGAGTATTTATAGAAAATTTATCTCAACCCTGATAACATACCATTAATAGTAGGAATATTTTGTATATGATTCGGCCATCTACCATTTAATTCGCGATATCGTAGTGAGGAAATAGTAGATCGTTGTTTTATAATATTGTTTCTCATAGACATAACAGTTTTCCACTTTCTTTGAATTATTTTAATCCAAACTGTTTTTAGTATACAGAAACATTCGCCGCTAGATGAATAATAACAGTTACCAATTTCAGGTTTTAATGTTTGAAGCAAATATTTATAATTTCTAATATATGAATGAATTGGTTTTTTTTTTAATAAAGTAAAATTATTCAATAACATATTTCTTTTATATTCACGAAAATAATCCAAATTAAGTACTTTAAATCTAGCTATAGTTAGAAGGTTATTATCGTATTTATTATTTACATGACCATTTATCATATGATTATATGGTTCATATAAAACTATATAATTTGATGATAAACTACTATACTCATCTGGTGCATAAATATTATCTTCATTTGCATCACTTTCATAATCGATTTCATACTCAGTTTCATGATCATTATCATACTCGCTTTCATAATTATTTATATATGCTACCATTTTACTTTATATAAATCCATTTTCAATATTAGAATTCATTTTTTTTAATTATAATATATATAATGAAATTTAAAGCCACTGGAGCAAAATTGTTAACAAATATATATGTTTTACATACAGTATTTGTTATAGCATTTTTAAATATAATGTGTTTTGTAATATTTGGTAAGTTAGATGCTTTAATACTTTTTGTTTTAATTTCAATCATAATGGGAAACTTTAGTAGAAATATGATTTTGGTTTTAGGAGTACCGGTTGTCTTTGTAAATCTATTTTTATTGAAAGAAACATGTTTTCCTATAAACACATATGAAGGGTTTGAATATGGGGATAGTGATAATAAAAGTAATAAAGCGATTGCTAGAAAAAAATCAAAATCTTCAAATAATCGTGGCAAAAAAATGAAGGCAATTTCTAATAACAATACAGAATCGTTCAAAGAAAATTCAAATACTAAGAATAATAATAGTAAAAACAAACCAAAAATAGATTATGCTTCTACTGTAGAAGAAGCTTATGATAATTTGAATAATATGATTGGTAGCGAAGGTATTCAAAATTTAACAAAAGATACACAAAAATTAGTTAATCAACAATCACACTTGGCAGAAGCTATGAAAAGTATGGCTCCTATGATAGAAAATATGGGTCCTCTTTTAGATCGTGCCAAAGGAATTCTAGGCGATGGAGGGATGGAAGGTATCGCAAATATGGCAAAAAAAATGACTAAAAAAATGACCAAAGACGAATAATTATATCATATATAAAATATATTATTATATATTATATGAAAAAGTGTCCTCCTGGTACAATTTGTTTAGAAACAACTACAACACTATTAATAATATTTTTTTTGTTGATACTTTCATTTTTTTTGATGAGATCATTTAATCAAACTATTCTTTTAAATAATCAACCCGCGGAAAAAAATGTGATTGATAAAAAAAATACGAATGGTTATTCATCTGGGTTTCCATTTTTCCCTAGTTATCCTTATACAAATTTACCTGGTGATGTTTTATTGAATCCCTATGTACCTCCTTTAAGTGATAATAGATATCTAGTTCCAAATATTCCATATATTCCTCCAGGAACACTTCCAATAAATATTTCTACAAATGTTGGGGCGGTAAATACAAGTTATAGACAAGTCGGTATATTAACCGCTACACATTCAAAAGGAAAAATTCTGCCATTATTAGGACGACCTGTATTTACAAATCGAGATAAATGGCAATATTATACGATGAGTGATCAAAATAACAGTGTAAAATTACCGGTTTCGCAAAATGGCAAAAGTTGTACAAACGAATATGGGTGTAATAGACTTTACGATGGAGATACTGTATATGTGGAAGGAATTAATCAGCCATATAAAGCCACTATTTATGATAATGATACCATTCGGTATATTCCTCTTTAATTAATAACCGAAGACATTTTTTAATTGTAGTTCGTATGTATTCTTCAGAACAACCCATGAGTTCGCTTATTTTTTTATTTGATTTTTATTTAAAAAAAAATCGTATTTTAATTCAAATACACGTTTATCAAATGCTTTCATTTCACTAACTTCATGCCATATATCTTGAAATAAACGAACGTTATATTCTGTATTTTTCTCTTTATGTTTATTTATTACAAATTCGTAATCATAACTATATGTGTTTACACCCTTGAAGATTTAAAACGCCGTTTTCACAGAGTAAAAATAATCAAAAATGTAAAATCAATAATAGGAATTTCACCTACGATGGTCTAACTTTTTCCACTTCTTCTTTGGTATTGGAAGTGGTGAAAGACGAAATTTGAAAACACGCAGGGCGTTCTTGCTTCTCTATCCAGCACTTTGTTAAGTTCATTATATTGATTGCTGAATTAGCGTCTCTTGTCTTGAATACGGTTTGTTTGACTTGGGGTCTCACGCATCCAGAACATACTAAAAGACGGAACTGCTTGTTTCCATTACTATGCTTGTAATAAGATAAATCATTATTACATTCACAGCATTTTTTACTTGTATTACATTCGTTTATTGTTATTGTATCATATTTCTTATGGATTTGCTTTCGTAATCCTTTATTGAGCGTAGGCATAAAATGTTTCATTTGGGTGCTTCTGCTCCAATTCCCATAACCAATTAGGATATTGTCTCCAAAGGTTTCCTTGATTTTATTAAGGAACTTATCCATACTTTTCTTACCATAACTATATTGCCTAAACTTCATTTTCCTCCAAACATCACGCTTGTAAAACTCGGTTGTTTCTTTGTTAAGTTTATCCTTCTCCACTAAATACTTCTTGAACTTATCATAATCAACAGATTTACTATTTTGAAACGATAAATGGGTTTCTTTTTCTATGATGTTGTTTCGTTTCTTTTCCACTAATAATATTCGTTGGTTTGTTTTTGCTTTGCTTTCTCGCTTCCTTTGAGGTGCTGTATATTGGAGTTTCTTACCATTACTATCCATCATATATACTAACGACCTTTTACCAGGGTCGCAACCAACAATATTACGAGGTTCGACTTCTTTGAGTTGCTCTAATGATAAATCTTCTATGTTATGAAACTCTTGTTCTTGTAAAGTAGGAACTCTGTTTCCCCATTTCTTATCTTTCAAATCCTTACGAATAAACAATAAAGAACAACTAATTCCATCTGTTTGGAGTTGATGATGAAATTGATAATGTTTGCTTTTGAATGTTTTGTGTTGTAGGTTCAAAAGATTATTCCATATATCATATTGATTTTCTTTCACCTTCTTTAACAACTCTCCCTTCTTTGCGTTTTCAGGACAGAATAAACTGATGATACATGCTGTATCCAAAATAATATGTTTGGGAATAATGTTATTACGAAGTGGTAAAGGTTGAAATAGTTTATGTTCTTCCTTTTCTAATACGGCATTCATATACAACATACCCTTCAAATAATCAAAAGGTTTTACTTTCACATCATAATGAACCGACTTCTTTATGTTTGTAGGAAGGATATTCGGTAAATGAGTGTTTTTCCATTCGTCAAACATAGTATCAGTTTCCTCATTACATTCTAATAATTGCTTCTTGAACTTGAATAGAGTTGCTTTATCTTCTGTTATTTTCGTGGTGGTTTTATTGATAAACCGAAGAAAATGCTGAATAAATCGTTCTTGTGTATTGTTGGATAAAGAAGTATGTAGTTGCGTTGCTAAATAAGGTAATAAAAAAGTAGTATTCTTTAACTTGGTCTTTTCGTGGTTGAGTAAAGGTTGGTATTCCTTATTGTAAAAATCTTGTAGTGTTTCTAAAAGGTCAGTATCCTTACTTTTTGCTCCTTGATTACTTCTTATTCCTAATGTTTTGATACAATACAGAATGAACTTCTCATTTATTTCAGGTAAATGTAGGTTGTTGTTATAACATTTCAATATATACAACCTGATAAATTGATAAGCATGTATCATCAAATCATTCATTTCAAAAACCAAATTAGTGATGACTTGTTGCACTTCTTTGTGGTTATGTAATACAGATTTGAGTGTGGTTTTGATGGTAGTGTAAGCAGATTTCTCTGTGGTACGGAACTCTTTGAAAGTATCCTTCTTTTTCTTTTTCACCATTCTATATATTTACTAAACATTTTAATTTTATATAGTTAATTTAATTAATTATATAATTATTCCTAAACATTCTCATCTTCTTGTTTTTCTTTGAGTTTCTTTATTTTTTCTTTTTTATTCAAATATGCTTGTCGCGCGTATTCTTTTTTCTTTTCACTTGATAAATTAGTAAAATAGTTAGTGTTTTCTTTATATTTCTTAACCATTTGTTTGTGTTTATCTTTATTCTTTTCATAATATATTTTATTTTGTATAGGAGAAGTATA
>Ga0233434_1001176_pt1 | contig 26742 bp, 18 predicted proteins | sample SI_122_August201_4_FD_182738 | JGI IMG/M metagenome (GOLD analysis project Ga0233434, IMG submission 182738) | Seawater microbial communities from Saanich Inlet, British Columbia, Canada - SI_122_August2016_120_MG | ecosystem: Environmental > Aquatic > Marine > Inlet | place: Canada: British...
CCTCACAGCGCACACCGGAAAAAGCTTAGAGGTAATTGTCCTCGAAACGCCCACCAGAAAAAGTATTGCGCACATGCCGCGTGCCCACCAACCATTCGAGCAGGCGCCGCTCGCCCTCAACGACGATGTCCCGATGCGCCGGGTCGTCGAAGAGATTATTGGCCTCGAACGGATCGTCCTCGAGCTGATAGAGCTCGCCGTAATTCCCGCCAAAATCCCCCGGCTGGTAGTGCACATAGCGCCACGGCCCCCAGCGCAACGCCTTGCTGTGCCGATGTTCGGTGACGGCCATATCCTTTACCGGTCCGCCCTCCCCGCGCAACAAGCCGCTGAGATCCACCCCGTCCATATCCGCCATCGCCGGCACACCACACAGCGCCATAATCGTCGGCGTCATATCGATATTTTCTACTAGTTCATCGCAGACGCCGCCGGCTACTGTAGTCCCTGGCACCCGCCAGATCGTCGGCACCCTGCACACCATCTCCGAACAAATGCCCGGCGCCTTCTCCTGAATGCCAAAACAGGTGCTATAAGCCCCGTGGTCGGCGTTGTAGACGACGAGCGTATCCTCCGCCAGCCCGTTCTCTTGCAGATAATCCAGCAACAAACCGACGCTATAGTCCACCTGACTCACGCAACCCAGATAACCGCGCCAGATATTGCGCGCCGCCTCTTCGTAACTCAACACCTCATCCGCTGAATCCCAGACACCGCGAAACATCTCATGCATCTGGCGAAAATGCGGCGGCCGCCCCTTAGGATCCTGATAGAAAGTCGGCGACAATTCCAGGTCGTCATCATACATATCCCAAAAACGGCGGTGCGGCGTATAGGCCGCGTGCGGCTTGGGCAGGGACACCTGTACGCAAAATGGCTGGTCGCCGCGCTGATCGATAAAATCGGTTGCCTGCTGCACGCACCAGCTCTCGACATTGTGCTCCAACGGCAATTTAGTCGGCCGGGCGCGCAGCTGGTTTTGCGGCAGCCCCGTCGGATGCGGGGGATAACCGGTAATTTTCAAATTGTCGTCATCGTGCGCGAGGCCCAACGCTTGTAAATAACGCCTGTAGGGCGAAGGGCTGGATGAAGCGGTCGGCCCACTGGTACAAGAAGCCCACAAGTCGACGTGATCGAGCAGCCAGTCGCGCGGCTCGTTGGGCACGTGCGTCTTGCCGATCACCGCCGTTTTGTAGCCGTGCTGTTTGAAATGGCCGAGAAAACTCTGCATGCCCTGCGGACGCTCTCCGCTCAGGCCGAAAAATCCGTGGTTGTGGCAATACTGTCCCGTGTAAATGCTCATGCGGCTGGGGGTGCAGATCGGATTTTGCGCATAGGCGTTTGCAAAGCGCATGCCCTCACCCGCCAATCGATCCAGATTCGGGGTCAGCGCCTGGCCGTGCCCTTCGCAGCCCATGCAAGCCGCCTGGTGCTGATCGGAAATAATGTGCAGTACGTTCATTGGTATACCGTCTCACCCGTCTTGTGGTCCTCAATCCATTCCCGGTCGAATTCCACGCCCAGCCCCGGCCCCTCGGGCACTTCGACGCAGCCATTCTCGTCGACCGAATCCAACTCGTCGAGCCAGCGCCGATCGTTGTAGACCGCCGGCTTGCTATCGCCGACCAGAGGATGCACCAAGCCCAACTCGTAATAGTTGGTATTGCGCAAGGTCGCCATGATATGGCGATGCGGCAGGCTACCACCGTGCAGCTCCACATCCAACCCGTACGACTCGGCCAACGCAGCGATCTTCATCACCCCGGTGATCCCGCCATCGGCGTGCGCATTGGCGCGCACAAAGTCGGTGGCCCCGGCGGTAATCGTATCGGCCTTGGCCTCCAGACCGCGCACATGCTCGCCCATCAGGATCGGCGTCGTGATCAGTTCGCGCAGCTTGGCGTGCGCAAAGCGCGAAAAACCGCCGCCCCTGAACGGATCTTCATACCACATATAACGCGCTTCGTCGCAGGCCCGGCCCACCTTGAGCACGTCCTCGAAGGTCGGGAAGCACCCCGCTGGATCGAGCAAAAGGTCCATATCGTCGCCGACCACCGCGCGGATGGCCAGCACCGCCGCCACCTCGCGCTCGATCGGCCCGTTGACCCAGCCGTGGATCTTGAACGCCGGATAGCCATATTCCTGCTTGCAGCGCAGCGCGAATTGCGCAAAGTCGTCTGGTGTCGCCAAACCGCCGTTTTCGTCGCCGTGGTAGGTCGAGGCGTAGGCTGGTAACTTCTTGCGCCAGCCCCCACCCAACAGCTCGTAGATCGGCGCATCGTAGAGCTTACCGGCGAAATCCCACAGCGCGATATCCACCGCCCCCGGTGGTGTGCCGTCCAGAACGCGCCGCGAGCGCTTGAGATCGTGCCAGATAATCTCGCGGTCCAGCGGGTTGCGGCCGAGCAAGTATTGCGCCGTGCGGGAGTCGATGCCGCCCGATACGGTGCCGCTAATCCCGGCGCTGGTCTCGATGCTCAGCAGCCCGCCACTGGCCGACAGACGACCGCCCTTCTTGTATACGGTATCGAAGCCGAGTTCTTCCTCCAGCGCCAGGTCGGCGATCTGGTAGTCGAAATGCGTAGTGACAATGCGGGTGATTTTGATATCTCGCGTCATGGCATTAGCTCCTCGATTTAGTAGCGGGTCTATACTTCCCCAACCGTGCACGCCTCGATTTCGTCCCAGTTCAACTCATAACCCAACCCCGGCCCCTCGGGCGGCCGAACACACCCCTCCTCATCGGGCACGATCGGCGGAGTGGCCAGACACAAGTGCGCCCCTTCTTCGGGCACTAAAATCTCGACGTATTTATTATTTTTTATCGCGCAGCCGGCGTGGATCATCGGGATCTCGCCGTGGTGCAGTTGGACCATCATCCCAAAAGCCTCACAGGTATGGGCAATTTTGAGCAGTCCGGTAATCCCTCCCTTGCGATACCAGGTGGCGTGCATCATGCGCCCGGTTTTCTGGGCGATGTGATTGGCCACGTCAAAGAGGCTGTCCCAACTGGTCTCGGCGACGCAGAGGTTTATTTCGAGCCGCCGGTGCAATTCCTGCAAACTGGTCATCTCGTAGTCCCGCATCGGCTCTTCGAACCAGTAGAAATTCAACTTCTCCAATTCCCGCCCCGCCCAAAGTGCTTCCTCAAAATTATAGGCAGCCGAGGCATCGAGCATCAACTCGATATCATCGCCCACCGTCTCGCGTACCAGCCGGCAGGCTTCAATATCTTTCTTCACGTCGCCGAAGACATGCAGCTTAATGGCCTTGTAACCCCGTGCTACGCAATCGCGCGCCAACGGCTCGTAATCCTCGACTGTCTCCTGGGTGAAGGTGCTGGCATAGGCCGGCACCTTGTCGCGATAAGCGCCCAGATGCTTATAGAGCGGCACGCCCGCTGACTTAGCCGCCAAATCCCACAGGGCTACATCAAAGGCCGAAAGGGCGGCGACAATTTCGGTCCCCATCCGCCCCATATCCCATAATCGCTGCCAGATCTTCTCGCGGTCCAGCGCGTTTTCACCGAGCATCTGCGGTTTGAGTAAGCGCTCGGTCTGCCGCCCGATCACTTCGCCTAAGCGCGCGCCAATACAATAACCTTCGACGCCATTCTCGGCGGTCACCTGCAGTAGGAAAGCATCGCGCTCGGCGGGAGCACGCGGAAAACCGTCCCGCCAGCGATAGGAGGAGCGCGGCACTTTGAGCACACGACATTTAATCTCTTTGATTTTCATCTCGCTCCCGCTTTCAATGAATAAGGTCCACGGGAAAACTACTCAGCCTCCCCACAGCATCGACCAACGGTCCTGTGATTTGGATTTTACGACAGATTGTAGTGCTTGGCCTCGGGCAGGGGCACCGGCGGCGAATCCTCGGTGCCAATGCTCCAATCGGCAAGGCGCAACCGCATATCGGCCAAGACATCGCGATTTTTTTCTTCGTCGACAACATTGAGCAACTCGTGCGGATCGTTGACCAGATCGTAGAGTTCGTCGCGATCGCCCATCGAATCATGCACGTATTTCCACTCGCGGGTGCGGACCATTTTGCAGCGGCCAGCCGCCTCGCGCCACTGCAGCGTATCGATCAGCGTCTTGCGGCCCCAGGGCTTGGGCAATTTTTCCAGATCCGCCATAGTAAATAGCGGTCCACCCGAGCCATATTCGGAAAAAGTCGCATCTCTCGGTGTCGCATCCGTCACCGTCGGCAAAGGTTCCCCCTGCATCGACCTAGGCGTTTCCAGCCCCTGCAACTGTAACAACGTCGGCACCACGTCGATCAAATTGGCCATGCTACCGTCGCGCACTCCGGCCTCTACCTGCCCCGGCCACGATACGATCAGCGGCACCCGCGTCAGGCTATCGTAAAAGACCCCGCCTTTGCACTGCATGCGATGTTCACCCATAAAGTCGCCGTGATCCGAGCAGAATACGACAATTGTATTCTCCTTTAGCCCATTGCTCTGCAACGCGTCGAGAATTTGTCCCAGGCCATCGTCCATAAAACGCACCATGCCGAAATAAGCGGCCATCATCCCGTAGACATCTTCCAGCGGATCTTCTTCCATGCCCAACATCTTGTAAAGTGCGCGATTGCGCTCGGGTGCCCGCTCGTCGTCGAACTCCCCTTCGCGCCAGGATGGTAAGTCGATCTTGTCCGGCGGGAACATCGCCGCGTATTTTTCCGCGACCATCCACGGCTCATGCGGGTCCGGGAACGAGACCCAGAGCGCAAAAGGTTCGTCCTTGTGTTGTTCGAGAAAGCGCACGGTCTGGCCGGCGACCAGGCCGGAAGATTGATCCTCCAGCGGCAGATCCGTCGTGCCATAGGCGAAGCGCGGATTCTGCGCCTGCATACTGCGAAATTGCTCCCTGACTTTGTCGCGCCCCTCCTGCGGCCTGAACCACTCCATGCCCTTAGTCGGCGACGACTCATTGCCCCCGTGCGATATATCATTCCATACGTCGAAAAGTTTTAGATCATCCTCCTGTTCGAAGCAATGATTCTTACCGATCAGCCCCGTGCTATAACCCGCCTCTTTCCACAACCGAAAGGCATGCGTGGCCCCCGCCGGCATTAGCGTCTGGTTGCGCCGCCCGCCGTGCGCGTGCGGAAACTGCGAGGTCCAGAACGAAATGCGCCCTGGCACGCAGAGCGGGTGCGGCGTAATCGCGTTTTCAAAGAGCACACCATCGTCCGCCAAGCGCGCCATCGACGGCGTCTGGCAAAAGCTATTGCCGTAGAGATGGCTGGCCGTCGCCCGCTGCTGGTCCGTCATAATCACTAGGATATTCGGCTTATCGCCCATCGGACATTCTCCCTTAGTCCTCGTCCGCCGCCAACGGCCCCACCGCACCCAAGCGCAGAGCGGGATAGAGCGTTTCAAAAAGCGGCGTGTCACCGGTATCGCGCGCATAACGCCAAAACAGCCGCGTCATTTTTTTCACTTGCTCTTCATAAGCCAGGTCCGGAGCCAGATTCTTCATTTCGTAGGGATCCTCGTCGAGCTGGTATAACTCATCAAAATCAAAACCATTGAACACGAACTTCCACGGCCCGTCCCACACCACCCGCTGGGTCAAGCGATGGCGATTGCCAAAATATTCGGCATAGCCCCGCGTCCATTCGTCGGCGACAGTGGCCGGCTCGCGCAATAAGCCGGCAAAGGACCGCGAGTCGGGCACGTCGATCGGCTCGCTGTCGGCCAGCTCTAATAGCGTCGGGCACAGATCGTGCAAACCGACCCGGCCCTGGCAAAGCGCATCTTTGGCGATCCCCGGACCGCGCACAATAAGCGGCACCTGGTACACCTCTTCAAAAGCGGAAATATCCTTAAAGAACAACCCGTGCGCCCCCAATAAATCACCATGATCAGCGCACATCACCACGATGGTATTGTCGAGTTCGCCAGCTTCCTCTAAATAATCAATTACCCGCCCGAACTGCGCGTCAATCTCACTGATCGACGCATAATAACACGCCCGTGCCTCGCGCTTCTGATCTTCGTCGAGCTGGCTCCAAATACCCTGTGCCCGCCGATAGAGCCCCGGCCTGTCGGCCAGGTCGTCGTCGGCATTGGGCGGTGGCGGCAACTCTTCATTCGCATAGCGATCGTAAAACTCTCGGCTGGTAATAAAGGGATCGTGCGGCTCTTGAAAACTAACGAAGGCGCACCAGGGATCGTCGCCCTCAACCGCCTGTTCCAGATAGCGCAGCGCCAGCGTCGTAGTAATGCCCAAGGCGCGCTTTTCCGCTGGCCGATCCGATACCCCGTAAAGTAAATGCGGCCCGTAACCGTGCGGCTCTTTGAGATAGTGCGCCGGATCGCACTCCGGCTGCAGCGGCTCATCCCCCAATACCTCGGCGACCAACTCTTTGTATAGCGCACCCCCACTGACCCCATTAACCTGCCAGCCGAACTGCTGCAGAACATTTTCGCGCTCAATATGCCACTTGCCGAAATAGCCCGTGTTATACCCGGCCGCCGTCAGCCGCTCGGCCCAGTGCACCTTATCGGTGCGCAACGCGTGCAGATCGGGCACCTTCGGATAGAGCACCTCCAGCACACCGTGATTGTGCGGCATCAGCCCAGTCATCAGGCTCGCCCGGGTCGGCGAACAGATATTATTCGGCGTATAGGCGCGGGTAAAGCGCACACCCTCCCCCGCCAAGCGATCCAAGTAGGGCGTGTGGCAGACATGATCCGGCTCGAGTACGCGGGCCTGCATTTGGTCGGCCATCAAAAAAAGGATATTCGGTCTATCACTCATGTCTATTTGCTCCCGACTATGGCCATTTGCGAGACACCAACTCGCTGGAATATCTCGTCTCTGGTCTGCAACAACTCCTGCGCCTCAACCAACATCTCCGCCCCGCCCAAGGTCATCCACTGCTCGACGAAGGTATCGAAATAATCCAACTCCCGATCGCCGCGCACGATCTCCGCATAAACCGTCATCTGTAAATTGCGCAAATCGCGCAGATATTTAATCGACGAAGGCACTACGTCGACCTTGCCAAAGACGTCGGCAATGCCCCACTCCGGCTTCTGATAGGTAGAGCGATATTCTAAATGCGCCGTCGCCAGATATTTATCGGCGATCTCCGGGCGGATCGCACAGGGCGAGAAGAAACCGCTCGCCGCATTGAGGACTAGGTTGAGCGCGTGTTTCTGGGCGGCGTTGCGCTCGTCGTAGGGTGGTAGCAATTGCAGCCCTAAATCGTCGTCGAACTCCCAGTGCGTGCCTTCTTCACCCATGCGCGACGCCAAGAACAACTGCTCGTCGGTAGCCAACGCCTCGAATATTTTTAACATCCGGATGACCTTCTCGGGCGTTTGTGCCAAGTGGGCCCCGAAGGCGAAAACGTGCGCGGCATTGCTCCAGATACGCGTGCCGCGGTGGCCAGCGGGACCGGCCGGAAAACGCCCCGGCGCCAACTCCGCCTGCGGATGCAATTCGCTAATCACCGAGACCATCGAGGCCTTGTTGCGCCGATCGAAAGTCTCGTAGCTCCCCCCGGTAACGATAAAACCATTAGTGCCGCTGATGAATTTCTGGTAGGGTATCGGGCTGCTTTTGACCTGGCAGATAACAAAATCCGGGTCGATCAACCCCTCCGCATACCACTGGCGCAAAAGCCCCAGGACCTCTTTACTCTCGGGCAACGCCCCACCCCATACCACCTTGCCGTCCTTGAGCATCCAGTCATAGGGTAGGATATCGTGCGCGCCAAAAACCTGGCCAAATACATTAAACCACGCCTGCGCATTGGGACACCAGCCGTAGGTATCCTTAACCCCGTTGCCGTCTGGGTCCTCGTGGCGGAATTTCCACAGCGCCGCATACATCTCGTCCAGCGTCTCGGGCGCTTTGTCGATGCCGACCTTGCGCAGCCAATCCATCCGCCACACCCCCGGATTCGGATAACCCAGAATAGTACCATAGGTGGGGATGCCGTAATTGCGCCCGTTCCAGTGGGCGTAGAGCCAGGCGTGCGGCGCATGCTGGTTGAGATAGCGGACATAATTGGGCGCGTGTTTGAGGATGACTTCGTAGGGCACTTCCAGTGCGAAGCCGTGGTGCGCGTCGCGTTGCACGATCACCGGATCGCCGTCGTAAAAGACATCGGGCACGTCGCCGCCCGCAAAAATCAGCGGCCGTCGCCGCAAATAGGCCATATGGCTGATAAAGAGCGGCTCAAATTCGACATTGAAACGCTCTTCCATCATCTCTTCGATCCAAGTGCCCTCGCGCGCCATCGGGTAGCGCGGCAGGCTCATCCAGGAGATCTGCAGCTTTTCATTCGGATCGTCCTCTACCGCGTCCCAATCCACCACCGCCTTCTCCGCGACCGGCTTCCGCTGGCGCAACTGCCAGTCCGCCACCGCAAAAGCAGCGCTGAAGCAGGCGAATACCGCCAGGCCCACCAGGATTTTTTTAGCTCTCATTGTCTTTTCCCGGACATACAACGGGGGAGGCAGATACACAATCCACCTCCCCCATTCTATACTAATTTAACTACGGCGAAAAAACTAGCGCATATAGGAAGCCTTGATATGGCCCCAGCTATCGTCTTCGACCGCCGTCGGCAAAAGCTCATTTTGCACGGGCAGCAGGATGAAGTCGGTGGCGCACTTGCCGTCGCCATTGCCGCAGCGCTGACCGCCTAGACGCCAGGCGGCGAAGGCACGGTCGGTCTCTTTGTCGGTACCTATGTCGTTGTCGATGAGCGAGATGCTCAGACCGATGATCTCGTTCTCGACAAAATCGTGCTGGATGCTATTGTCGGGCGACTCGTGATCGAAATCGTCCCAGGCGACAGTCCACCACTCAGCCTGCAGAGTCGCCTCGGTGCCGTGCGCGCCATTGAGGTTAAAGGAGTCGCCGCAGCACGAATAGGGCTCGGTGTCGTGCCAAGTCGCGCTCGAAGCCCACAGCCAGTTCCAACCGATCGGCTCCATTGGTGGCCAACGATAATGGCTCATCTGGTTGAGGCGGCCGCGGTTGCGCGCAACCTCTTCCTCGGTGTCGAAATCGTCGGCGCCGAACCACGAGACATCGCCGCCGTGGTTGGCATCGATATTGATCTCGAAGCTATCGTCGCCACCGGCGCCGCCCACACCACCGGCGTCGCGGTCCCACAGATCATCGAAGCGATCCTGGACGAAGTAGAGGCGATCGAGCTCGTCGTTCCAGCCCTGAGTCCAGCGGAAGTTCAGATCGGCGGCATCTACCTCGGCGCCGACTTCACCTGCCACCACTGTGTTCAACGGCTCGCCATTGAACTCGGAAAAGGCCGACAGCCACAGATTGTCGGGCACTACGTCCCACTCGGAAATATCCCCGTCCATAACGGGCAAATGCGTTGTGGGCCACTGCCAGACGCCAAGCACCAAACCTTCTGGCACATGAGCGACGGCGGCACTACTAAAGCTGAGCAGAGAAACTGCTGCGGCAAGCGCGAATGCTTTTCGCATGACGAACCTCTCATGGTTAGTAAGCTGAGATGTATGCCCCCTGAGATCGGGTGCGGAATGTTCTTGATTGAATCTATTTAAACTTTATATCAATATAAAGAAACAGCATCCTGCGGTTCAATGACTAAAAATGCTAACAATATATCCAGGAATACCTACCACCAGATTAAGATCTCTATATATTTACCCGTAGACTTCGATTATTTTTGCATATACCATCTATACATAGGCCTTGCTAATTTTACATAAAATGACATATTTACAATGATTTATACCAGTAATAAACATTGTCAATCCAAGCTCTCAGCAATTTAAATGAGCTATTAATTGGAAGTATAACCATTATGTCTAAAGGTGTTGTTCAACATGAAGTCAATATGCAGCTAAACGATATACGCCTGGAGTTTATCCGCACCGGCGAGCGCACACTAACTTCTGATAAATTCACCCGCACCCGCACCTTGCCCGAAACGATCGTCGCCCAATGTCTGCAAGGCCAATACGAGATCCGCACTCAAGATCAAACGATATTCGTCCACCCGGGCGAAATCGTTCTAATCGGCTCCGAAGTGCCCTTTACCAATATCCACCACCTCGATCAAACCGGGGTGATGTCCTCCCGCTGGATCCACTGCCGGTTCACCATTTTTGACAATATCGATGTTGCCTCCCTGCTCGACATACCACTCAAAATAAGCGGCTTCCAGGCCAGTCAGATGGGGGATCTGATCGGTCAATTATTAGCCATCGCCAATGGTCCCAACACCCTGCTCAATTTCATACGCACCAACGAGATCGCGTTTAAAATACTCTATATACTCTGCGAGGTATCAAAGCCCAAGTTCACCGACTTCGAAGATATACGCTATTCGGAGCGCCTATTCCCGGTTTTCGATCATATAAACAACAATCTCAGCACATCCATCTCCGTCAAAGACCTCGCCAAAGCCGCGCACATGTCGCTATCGCGCTTCTTCCCCTACTTCAAATCACAGATGCAACAGTCGCCGATGGACTACGTCAAAAAGACGCGTATTACCCAGGCTTGTCGGATGTTGGTCACTACCGAATTATCGATATCCGGAATCGCCGAACGGGTTGGGTTTAGCAATCAGTTTCATTTTAGCAGGGTATTCAAGGAAATTTGCGGCGAGACACCCAGCGCCTATCGCAGCCAGTTGGCCAATGCGCAATATCTAACAAGTGATGATTTGAGCTAAGATTTTTGTTCCCAAGCGATGTGCCCCCTACTCAGCCATCTCCGCCAGCGCCCGCGCAACCGCCTGCCCCCCGATCCCCTGTGTCCCGATAGATGGCTCGGGCCTGCGCCAGATAATCAAGGGCTTCCACCTCCGCACCTCGGCGCCGGTGCAGCAAGCCGATATTGCCCAGGCTCTGCGCTTCGCCGTGCCGATGACCGAGCAGCTTGAAAACGTGCAGCGCATCACCAAAGGCCTTGAGCGCCTTGTCGAGTTCACCTCGTTCGAAGTAGGTATTGCCGATATGGTCGAATTGCATGGCGATCTCGACTGGATGGGATGAGTGTTGTTGGTATAGGCACAGCGCCGTTTGGAAAGCCGCCAACGCCGAATCAAACTGGGCCTGCTCTTGGTAGATATCGCCAATCGCCGCGACGACAGAAGCCTGACGATCCCCATCGCCTTGCCGACGGTGAATCTCTTGGGCCAAACGATACATATCGCCCGCATCTTGCTCGCTCAGAAATATAAGATTTGCAGCTCGGGCGCTTACATGCGCACCGCCGTGATGGATGTATAACTCGATCGCGAAACAGGTTTTATTTCAACAATAGCAGCTTCCGACTCTCGATCCGCTCACCGCTCTGCAACCGATAGAGATAAACCCCGCTCGCCAACGACTGCCCCGAGGCATTCCGCCCATCCCAGCGCACCGCATATGTCCCAGCCTCGCGCGCTCCCTCGACCAGGGTAGCCACCCGCTGCCCGGCCAGATTGTAGACGAGCAATTCCACCTCGCCGCGCAGCGGCAGCGCAAAGCGGATCACCGTGTCGCTATTGAACGGATTCGGCCTGTTTTGCTCAAGAGCGAAATCCCCCGGCACCGCCGTTGTCCGCTCTTCCAATACCGCCGTTTCCGGCGCCGGCGCCGCCGTGCGTATCCGCAGGTCATCTAGGTGGAAAGTCCCTTTCAGCGTGCCCAAAAAGCGGATCCTCTCGACCGGTCCCGACAGTTCGAAAAGCTCCAGCGGGATCTCGACCACCTGCCACCCGGCGATAGCTTTGTCGACCAGGCCTTCGCCCAGGGGATCTGCGCCAGCAATTCCCGCTGTTCGTAGACGCCGTCGCCATCGTCGTCGCCGAAACGCAACAACTCATGGGTATCGGCCACATATAGCGCACCCTGGCTGTCAAAGACCAGACTATTGGTCCAGCGCAATCCATCGACGGCCACCACGACCCGATCCACCACCCCGTCGCCATCTTTGTCCGGCAAAGCGACGATCTGGCTTTTTCCCGCCCCGGCCGGCGGCTTAAACACCGAAGCACCACCGACCTTCATATTGGCCACGTGCAGCACACCCGCCGGGCTGAAGTCCATCAACCGCGGCCCTTCGAGCCCGGTGGCGGCGAAGACCTTGGCCGAAAAAACCGGTGGCAGATTCATCGTCAATCCACTCGGCACCAAACCGCGAAATTGCGCCGGCACCACCAGCGGCACCGGCTGCAAATCCAGGTCGACCTGCGGCGTCAAACTGAACGTGCCGGGGGGAGATTCCGCCGGATCTCCAGTGCGTGCATCAACGGGCATCAGCTCGAAATCGACCAAAAATGCGGCATTGGCAGCCATCTGCCTTTGGCCCGACAAACTCCAGAAGGCACGCTGCTGACTCGATCCGGCATCCGCATCCAAAAACGCCCAACTCAGGCCGATGATCGCCCCTTGCGTCAGGTCGTGCACTATACTGCTGTCGGGCCCGACCGGATGTAAATCATCGAAGGGCGTTAAATAACATTCGTAAATTACCGTGCCATCCGAACCGTGCTTCCCGTCGAAACGCCAGCCCACATCCGAATAAGTCGGATCATCGGTCCACGTCGCCCGTCTTCACATCCAGTGCCAATAGGAACCGTTGAGCGGCGGCATGTAGAGATGGTAATTCTGCGCGAAAGCGCTGCGCAGCCGCATCTCCTCCTCCTCGTTCTCCGAAAGATTGACCACCCGCTCACCGCCGTGATCGGCGTCGATGACGATCTCAAAAATATCCGAGCCGTGCACAAAAGCCCCGGTCCGACGGCTATTGTAGGTGTCGAGCGAGTCGATGTGGTCGGCGGGTTTTTCAAAGAGGTGGATATTGTCGGAAACCTCCGCCATAAAGTAGAGCCGGTTGAGCCGCTCGTTCCAACCCACCGCCACGCGCTTGATATGCAAATCGGCGGTATTGTGCTCGAGGCCCTTGCCTTATTTGACCTCGGTGTGGTACCGGAAATTAAAGGAATATTCGATCGGCACTTGATCCCAATCCCTCGCATCGCCGTCCATCTGCGGCACGCGGTCGTCGGTAAACTGATAGACCTTGTAGACGGTTCCCTCGGGCACGTGGGCTGCTGCGCTTACGACGCCGATGAAAAATACTGCACAAAAAACACGTATAGATCTTTCCTTCATCTCAGCCTCCTCCTATATACAGGAAACCTTCGGCAAAAGGGGCACGCGTCAAGACAAGTTTAGTGCCGTTGCAAAAAAGACTCGGACCAACTCGCAGGGTACGGTTTTCTTTGCGTGATGCGTTGAGATCTGCGACGACGACCCCCAATGAAAAAGGGCGACAGCTGCAATGCCATCGCCCCATCATCCAGCTAAAAGGATCGTGCCCCTCAATAGGCCACCGATACCATGCGCAACACTTCCGTCTTGCTGGTGCTGATCCCACCTTTGTCTACGGCTAGCCGCAACCGAGCGTAATAAATACCCGGCGGCACCAGTCCGCCGGACGCGTCTTTGCCGTCCCAGCCGATTGCGTACTCGCCCGTGCTGACGGCCCGCCGCTCCACCAGTCGCCGCACGACTCGGCCGCTCAAATCGTAGATCGTCACTTCTACTGGGCTGTCGTCGGACAGGCGCACCACTTTGAAGGCGAATACGGTCTCGTCGTTGATCCGATCACCATTGGGCGTAAAGACCCTAGGACGCACCGAGACTTCGGTCAGCAGGTCACCGCGTGTCGCATTGCCGACTAGTGTAATCGTATTGCCCTCGACCTCGGCGAGCGCGTCGCCCGGATCGACCCGCTGCCAGGCGTCCCCGCCATCAGCGCTGTTTTGCAATGCCGCCTGCAATACCGCCCCCATCCCGAAGAGCGTCGTCCTGAAATCAAGCCGCACCACTTCGATTCCGTCGCCGGGACGCACCGCCGTAAAAGCCAACTGCAAACTATCTGTGGCCGTAGCCACAACCTCGACATCGGCCACCGAAAGGGAGGCCATATCCGCCGCACCGGCAAAATCTTCGTCGGAACCCGCGTAGAGCCCCATAAATTCGAGCGGCATGTCCGACGGTGTCACCAGCAGCATTTGATCAAAACCCGGATCGCGGTTGCCAAACTCGGGCCGCACATAGAGCGAAAAGACCCGCTCAACCCCGAGTGAATCCACCCGAAATGGCGTCACCTCGCCCATCAGGCCCTGAGCCACCGGCTCGGCGAAGTTGAGCTTTAGCGATTTCAGCGTGGCGCTGATCGCCGGATCTTCGGACAGCATCGTTGCCTGGACTTTGAGGAATGCGCGCGGGCTCGGCGAGGTGATCGAGCTACCCGCCATGTCCTCATAGGGCGCACTCCAACCACTCCAATCGTCGCCCTCGACCTCCTCGGGGACGATATCCCCCTTGAAGATGTCCAGTAGCGTCGGGTTATTGTATTCCGTTTTGCTTATTTCGGTGCCATCGCTTTTGAAAAAGTGTAGCACCTCGCCCAACTCGTTGCCGGTGCGCGTCTGTATCAGCACGTTTGTGCCCGGCGGCGTATCGGCGTCCCACTCGATCGACAATAGGTTGCGACGGCCATCCAAACCGATCAAATCGGATTCCAACTGAACCTCTGGCTGGAAACCTTGCCCATAGAGTTGCACCGAGGCGGGAAAACCACGGTGTCCGCCGACCGGCACGATAAGATGCTCAAAGACCATGCGAAAAAAACGCGTCTTGATCAGCTCGAAGTCGTGTCCTTCGAATGCCTTGCGCGAACTCGACTGCTCGCGGCTGGCGACGGTGGTCCACTTGAGCGTCCCGTCAGCGTTGATCGCGCCATTGGATGCGTCAAGGCGGTAGGACGGAAACGAGAAGCGGTCGCGGAGCGTCTGGCCGCCATAGGCGATACGGAAGGTGTCCAGCCAGTAGGCCGAACCCAGATCGTAGGTTATATGTCCTTCGGGACTGCGGATGGTCTGCCGGTCAAAGGAGTAAATCAGGTCGACATAGGTCTGCACATTGCCGTCTACAGTGCGACCGACAGGCAGCCCCTGTGACGCGGAGACATCGCCGCCGCGCGCCAACGTCGCGAGAATCGCATCATCGCCCTCGTGCCAGACTTCGAGTTCGGCCAAGCGCGGTCGTTCTCGCTGATAATAGACCACATCGCCCTGCTGATCGGCCGGTAATGTGTCGTAATCTTCTGCGGCAACCTCGGTCAGGCGACCGTCGCGCTGCAACTTGTGGAAAACGATATCGCCCTGTTCGGTCGCCGACAATGCGCCGTATGCATCCTGGCTCACCACCCGACCGCGAGCAAAATCGCTGGCCCGCACTACCACCTGCACCAAACGCACTCCCGTGCCGGCGAACTCCTGTTGCACCACGGCAACCGAAGAAGTCGGCGGGGCGTTGAGCGGCTGGGAACTAAGCTCCTCCGCCTCGGCTTCCTGTGTCCCACCCAAGGAGATTTCCAACAAGCGTTCGGTCTTATTCGGCTTCAATGTCCGCCATATCGCGTTAAACGCCGGTTCATCAGAAGAGACGAACTTTTCTGGCACTTCGCCGTCGGAAATAAGCACGTCGTATTGCAAAAAAGGATCGCCCGCGTCTTCTTCGACAAATTTGAGTACGATGCGTTTAGCGATGACCAGTCGGCCCAAATCGACGGTAAACCACCATTGCGTGCCCAGTTCGACTTCGCTTTCGGGTGGATCCGGCTGCCAATAGGTGCTCATATCGCCATCTAATACACTGAGCACACCCAGCGCATTGGAACCGGCTCGAATGGCATCGGTCAGTGTGATATCCTCAGGTTCTTTGTCCAGTTTATTCGGTGGATGCAACCGCAAGAAGTCGATGATATCTTCTGTGGCATTGGTATTGCGCCTGAGGAAGAAAGGCGTGATCGTACCGGTCTCGTCAATCTCGAGCGTCCCCACCGGGAAATTCCAGTTGCGCCAGTGTTGCGGCCCATCGACGACGATCTGGTTGGAGGTAAGTCGATAGCCGGTCCCCTGAGCTTGCAATGCCCCGACGACAACCAGTCCGATCCCGAGCACAAATAAGATTCGCTGCATAGCGCGCTGCTCCTCAATACGCCAGGGAAACGATGCGTTCCCTGGCCTGAATACCGCGATCGGTATCGACTTCGACGCGCAGAATATAAATGCCGGGATCGAGCAAGGTCCCCGCCTGGTCGCGCCCGTCCCACTCCATTTGAAACTGGCCGCTTGTGGCCGGACCGCGAAATACCTCGCCGATACGCCCCCCGCGCAAATCGTAGAGCACCACCGCCACCTCGGCGCTACCGGCCACATTCACCAAATCGTACTCGACGCGTACGTGGTCGTTGACGCCGTCGCCATTGGGCGTAAAGGCCGGCGGCACCAGCTCCAGTGCCCCGACGATATCGGCGTTGACATTGCTCAGCCCGACACTCAGCGTATTGCCCTCGACCAATTCGTCGACCTCCCCCGCGGTCACCACCTGGCGCACCTCCAAAGGTCGCTCGCTGTCATAGACCCGGCCCGAGAACAGCGTGCCGAACTTGAATATCGGACTGCTGAACACCACCTCGATCAGCTCGCCGTCGCGCGCCTGGTCCACCCGTGGGATCGCAATGGCAAAGCCGCGCTCGTCGCTGCGCACAATCTCAAAGTTCACTTCCTCACCACTGAACCGCACCGCTTCTACGCCCTCGACCACTGTCGGCGTATCGATCTCAATGGTGTCGAAACCCAGGTCTCCGGTTTGCAACTGCGGCATTAACAAATAGGTGAACTGCGTGATCACACCACTGGGTGCCAGCGTCGGCGTGATTTCAGCGGCCACCAGTGTGGCCACCGGCGGCTGCGACACAGCGAATTGCACATAACCCAGGCGCCCGCCCGCTTCCACCGACGAGAGAAAATTCGCGCGAAACTGCACAAATTGGCGAGGCTGGTCGCCCTGCATCGCCGTGCTGACCGCTTGCAGGTCGTAGGGCGTGCTCCAGCCCTCCCATTTTTCGGTGTCCGGCGTAATGCCGGCCTTTTGGGCCGTTTCTAGCCGGTTGTAGCTGCGCAAAGTCATCATCCGACCCCGAGTGTCCAAACGGGTTCTTTCATCGCCCCTAAAAGTATTGCGCCAATAGGTATTGGGATCGTCGTCATCGCCGGCGCGCATGCTCAGTTCGATGCGCGCTCCCGGGTCGACCTCCGCCCCCCAACTCAACTCGCCCAGCGCGGCATTCCCTCCCAGATCGATCACATTCGACACATAGCTGGCCATCGGCGTGAACCCCTTGCCGTAGATTTCAAATTCGGCAATTTCCCAGATACCCTGGGTGTTTTCCGGGGCGTCGAAGAGCATCCGGCGGACCGGCATCGACGGCAGGTCGAGTTCGACGAAGGAAGCCGTATTTTCGCTCGCCCGATGTACGATATCGAAGTCGAATATATCGCCCTGATGACCGATGCTGTATTCCCGCGTGCCTTCTTTGAGTGGATCACCGTCGCTGACACCGATGACGAAGCGCTGCACGAATCGATCATCCGCAAAGCGATCGCGCGGAAAGAAGCGGATGCGTTCGATGGTAAAATTGCCACCGAAATCAAAGATCAAACTCTTGTTGCGCACCCCGATACCTGAAGTGGTCCAACTGCCATCGCCCAAGAACACGGTTTCGGGATCTTCGTCCCAGAGCACCCTGTCTTCCTTGGTGCTCGGCTCCCAACCGGTCCAACGCAGAGTCCGTACCCGGCCACCGCGCTCTTTGAGACGCGGAGTCAGATTGACCGACGGATCGAGCTGTTCAGGCTCTATGAGATCTGGCGTGACCGACAGTTGCTCGGCCTGGCCGTGCTGGGCGCTTTCGATATCTTCCCATTGCAATTGCACGAATTCGGTTCCTGCAGGCAGATCGGGCGGCGGCAGCGCCGCGCCGCCGATGCGATAGACCGTCAGCGCGTCCGATGGCGAGCAGGACGACAAGGCGAGGATTAGAGCGAGAAAACAGTATTTATTTTTCATAGCAGGTCACTTCCGCTGCAGCTCTTTGTCAAGACGCGATCTCCTTGAGCGATAACCCGCTCAAAGACTGGCGAAAATCGTGAGGAATGCCAGCCCCGCGGTGCGAGTTTCACGGTCTCGGTCTACGACTTCCAAGGATCTGCGATCGAAACGCAAACCCAATTGCGTTATTAGTTGATAACCTAGGTACGAGCGCTTGTTGGTCAATTGAGCCGCGTATACCGTGCCGCGAAAATCCCCTGTCGGCACATTGCCCGCCAATTCGCCCTCGTCCTCGGTCAACTCTTGGAATAGCCGCTGTTCGAAACCCAGCTCAATCTGCGAGTCGCGCATAAACGGCAACCGGGCGACTATCGATAAAATTCCGTCCCACGAGCGGCTCTTCTCGACTGTCAGGCTAAAGGGCACCTCGCGCAAAAACTCGCTTTTAAAGCGGGGGGCAAGCACCACCCGCCCCCAATCAAAAGTATAATCGATCTTGTTGATCATCCCCGTGAAGCCGGAGGTCCGACGGCCGTTGCGCCCCTGCGAACCGAGCGGGTCGAACTCCACTAATGGCAAAGCCTCCGCGTCGAGGATCCGCGCACCGCTATCATCCAACGCGAATACTTTATCGGCGGCGCGCTGGTTCCAGCGCTCCCATTTGAAACGGTGCTTACTCGACCAAAGCCGCGGGCTATTGTAGCTCCAATCGGCGTAGAATGTATTGATCCACGTATCCTCGGCCGCCAAAAAATCGGGTACCGGCACATTGCGACCGCTGGTCTGGCCGGCGGCGCCGAAAGCCAAACTGGGCATCAGCCACTGCGAGAGCGGGTCGACAATGGTATCCTCGGCCTTTTTTAACATATTGAACACCTGCACCCGGCCCCGGCCGGGGAAATCCTCGGTGTAGGCGAAGATCCCGTAGGCGGTGTGGTTATGCCGGTCGGCCTTGTGTTTGTCCTGGCGCAGATAGCCCAAGGTTATTTTCGCCTCGGGTTTGATCTGCGCGCTGCCATAGGCGTTATAACCCCAATGGTCCTTCTTGTAAGGATAATCCGGCAGGTCATCGTTTTCAAAACGCTCGGCCCAACCATTGTTGTTGAGGTCGATGCCGAAGAGAAATTCGGGCCGATCGGAATTGTGCCGCAAAAAAGGCTCTTCGTAATCGGGGAAGAAATTCTCGCGGTCGCCATTGCTGTTTTGATTGAAGTCGGAGATAAAATCGCCGTTTTCGTCGTAGCCGGGAAAGACCGCCGGGTCGGGCACACCGTCCGAGCGAACCTGAAAATTGCCCACCGAGGTCGACTGCGGCGGCACCAATCCGCCCTGGAACAGGCGCCGCTGATCCGGATGTCGGTCGTGGTCGTCGTTGTCGTCGATAAAATCGTAGAGCCGTTCGGTCGCCTCGGGCGCGTAGTCGACGAGTCCGCGGCTGTCGACCGGCTTATGGGTCGTCAGATAGTCGTCGTCCATGCCGAAACCCTCCAAGAACAAATGCCAGGGCCCGGTGCGTTTTGACAGGTTGAACATAAAACCCAACGCGTGCAGGTCGCCGTCGATACCCGAAACGGAGCGGTGCTGGTCGCGCACCGTCGACGGGAATTGCCGGTAGCGAGTGCTGAGATTGACCTCGCCATAAAAATCAAAACCTCGCACGTCACGCAATTCGGCGGTAATACCGAAAAGCTGTGTCGCCGTCGGCAAGCCATAGTCGAAGACCACCTCGCGCGGGTTAAGCTGATTTTGTACATTGCCGTCGGCTCTGGCCATAACGGCAAATTGCGGCGTGCCGATCTTGTCGTTATGGCGGTCCGAGGCCACTTCAACGCGATAGTCGTTGGCCAGCGTCAAACTGAAGCGCGCATTTTTAACTCGGGTAATCGCCTCGTCAGCCTCGTCGAGCGGCATATTCAATTGGCGCTGCAGCAATAGCCGCAACGTGCCCTCCTCGCTCTCGCCCTCTTCGGCCGCCAGGGTGTATCTCAGCAGAATGCTCTCGCCGCCGTCGGCGCGCAGGAAACCGGCGCCCTCCGCGCCCCCTTCAATCACCGGCAGAAAACCGATGCTGCTGCCGCTGATCGTCGTGTCCTTGGCCACCATCCGCATTCCGCCTGCCACCGGCACTTCGCGCAATAGGCTCGTCGTAATCGCTATATCAGCACCAAAGAGCACCGCGCCGCCTTGACCGTCTTCGGGCGAATCATCGCTTAGCCGCACGATCAACTTGTTGAGCCGCCGGCCCAACTGCCCCGAGGTAAGCTTGCCCTTGAGTGGGTTGCCCTGAAAACTCTCACGATTCCCGGCGCCATTGTGCGCATTGACCAAGGTCAGTCCCAAGGTCGCGAAGTCGGTTACATCCGCTTCGATTCGCCCGCCCATAAGATTGGTGAAATTGTCCTGCGACGCCGTCGGGATATCCGGATCTATCTCAACGATCGGCAGGCTGATACGCGAAAAAAAACCAGTCGCCCGCACCCGGCTGGAGGAAAAGCTGGTCACCACCCCGTTGAAACCCGCTTTGCGGAAGGTCATCGGCGTCAAACTCGCGAAGACCTCGTCGCCGACCATAATCGAATAACCATAATCGCCGCTCTGGTCGGAACTGACAATCAAGCGATTAAACCAACTAGCGTAGCGCCGCTCTTTCGTAAGTTGGCTGCTCTCAACCGTCCGCGCCTGGGTCTGGCGCCAGTCGTAAACCAGCCAACCGCGAGTAACCCGTTTGCCATAGGTATCGTAGAAATGCGAGCCTTCTTGGCTCGGCTCGATATAGCGCAGATAGGGATCGCGAGCGTAGTTGGTATAACTCCACTGGCTGTGCCGATACTCGCCGAAGAGTTCCTGCGGCAAATACCAACGCTTGACCGTTGGATCGAGCGCATCCATCAACACACCCGGACCGGTAGTCGTAAAATTAACCTCGCCACCCTGCCGCTGTCCCAGGCGGTAGCCATAATCGGTCTGGGCGCCGGCAGTCGTCGCCACTAACACAACGAAGCCCCAAGCCCCGAGCCGGCTTATCCACTTGACTATGTTGAATCCGCGGTCCGTCATCAGATCTTCTGTAGGTTTTCCTCGATAATTTTAACCGGGTATTTTTGCCGTAAATCGCGCACGAATTTCACATAACCCCGCTTGGACTTGTCAATATGCACATAGGCCCGCGCCCGGCGCTCGGCCTCATCGTTAAAGGGCGTCAACTCTTTAGTACGGTCGATCACCTTGAAAACGGAATAACCCGCGTCGATTTTTAGCGGCCCACCGACCTGTCCAGGCTGCATGCCCTGCACCACCCGGTAAATGTCCGGGAAAAAACTCTGCGTATAGAGATTGAGGGTGAGCGTGCCGCCGTGATGCAGGGCGCCTTCGCGCAAGGTATGGCGAATCGCCAATTCCCCGGGATCGGCACCGTCTTTCAATGCCTGCGCCAAACGCTGGGCCAGCGTGTCCGCCGCCACGAGGATTTCGATGGCGAGCGTGGTTTCCGGCATGGTGAATTTTTCCGGGTGCTCGTCGTAAAAACGGCGAATCTCCTCGTCAGAGACGCTCAGATGCCGGTCGACCTCCAGCCGCCGCAGCGTATCGAGCGCCAATTCCTCCCGCTTCGAATGCAAATCCGCGACAAAGAGGCTGTCCCGGCGAAGACCGGCGGCTTCAATCTCCGCGGCAAAAAACAGGCCGGGCAGGATCTGCTCGTGCAACAAAGCGGCGACCTGAGCGCCGTCAGCCACCCGCGCCTTGCGTTCGGTGGTGGCCTCGACCCTGTCGAGAAAACCCTGTAGCGTCAATTCGCGGTCAGCGTAAGTGCAGAGTAGCTGATCGCCATCGCCGGGTTTCAGCATGATCTCACCATAATCGGCGGCGCGCTCAACGAGCAATCCGATCGCCTCATCGCGCACCTTGGGCGCATAGGCCAAGCGCAGCGAATCACCCAAGGTCTCGAGACGCTCGGCGCGCTTGCGCAAAGTCAACTCTTCTACGACGGCCTTTTGTGACGCGCTTAATGGCGCCGGGATTTCATCGAGGACCTTATAGACGATATAATAATCCCCGTCGGGAAAAGTCTCGCGCACCGGTGCGGATATCTGCCCGACCTGCAACTCCAGCACCTGCTCCACCGTCGCCGGCGACATCTGATCGCGCACCTGGTAGGTACCGCTATCACCGCCATTGACGGCGGAAGATTCGTGCAGCGAGTGATCGCTGGCGAGCGCGAAAAAATCCTCACCCGCATTGAGCCGCTCGACAATCGCTTCGGCCTCCTGCAAGCTCTCTAGCATAATGCCGCCTAGGCGCAGAGCGCGATCGCGACCGCTTTCGCGGTAGAGTTGCTGCACTTCTTCGGGTGTGATCTGTATCTTGGCCACGACTTCCCGTTGCACATACAAACTCATCAGCCGCGAACGTTCATAACGGGCCAACTCTTTCTTAAACGACGAGTCCTGCTCGACCTCGGTCGCCGCCCCCTCCAGCACCAATAGCGTCTTATCGATCAGGCTTTCCAGTACGTTGCGTTTCACCGCCTCGTTCGACTCGCCTTGTTTCATCCCCTGGGGAATACGCGCGTTGAACGCCTTAAACTCGGCGATGGTGATCACCGCGTCCCCCACCTCGGCAACCACCGGTTCCCGCGGCTTCTGCAGTTCCTCACCGCAACCGCCCGAACCCAAAAAAGCCGCCAACACCGCCGCTGCCACTACCGATCTACCCCACACTACTGCACCTCTGCTTCGCATAAATATTCCCCAACCTTACTCAAGACCAGCGAAAACCGTAATAAACGTCGTCGTTTCATTTCTGCTCTTATTTCCCGTTTTAAAGACTCCGGGGCGATCATTATCCTCGATAACCCGTTCCGTTAGCGTGCGGCCAAAACGCAGGCCCACCTGCGTCGTCAGTTTATAGCCGAGGTAATCCGAGGTCGTAGACAACTGCACGGCGACATTCGTCGAACCCAAATCTCCCGTCTCCTGCAACCGGCCCGCAGCCTTGAGCTCGTCCTCGTCCTGCACCCGGTCGCTAAACCACAACTGCTCCAGCCCCGACTCGATAGTGGTGTGCTTCATCACCGGCAGCCGCCCGATCAATTGCAGGGTCATCGCCCACTCTTCGCGGCGGTCTTCTCCGGCGATAAAAGCGGTCTGGCGCAGGAACTCGCTCTTGAGCCGCGGCTGCAGATCCAAACTGCCCAGGCTGTAGGTATAGTCGACCTTGTTGATCAGCCCAAAAAAACTGGCGCTGTCGTTGAGCGGCAATCCGCTGCTGTCGCGCGGGTCTTTTTTGTTTTGGCTGAATATCTCCCACTTGAGCTTGTTGACAAAGCTGAGCCCCTCAACGCCTTTGTAGTCGAAACCGACAAAGGCCGTATGCACCCAGGTGTCCTGCGCCGGCAGGATATCCTGTACCAACGGCTGGATCAACGCCCCGACAAAGGGCGTCGGCTCGCGGCGCGCGTCTGGGATCGTATCCTTCGCCTGTTTGAGCATATCAAAGACCCGCAACCGCCCCAATCCAGCATAGTCCTTGTCGAAAGTGAACAAGGCGTAGTTGGTCTGGTTGAACGCGTCGGTCATCTGCGATTCTTCGTCGGTCCGCCCCAGTGTCAACCGGGCCTCCGGGCTCAGGTGCAGACCGCCAAAGAAATTATAACCGCGCCGGTCGGACTTATAGGGAAAATCGGGCAGATCATCGTCTTCGAAGCGATCGACCCAATTGTTGTTATTGAGGTCGATACCGAAGAGGAACTCAGGTCGGTCGACATTGTAGCGCAGGAAAGGCTCGTCGTAATCGGGAATCGTATTGGCCGCGGTCGCGTTGTCGTTTTGGTTAAAATCAGTGATAAAGTCGTTGTTCTGGTCCCAACCCGGATAGATCGCCCGATCCTGCGTCGAGCCGAAACGGATCCAGTCGGGGAAGCGGTCCTGGTCGTCGTTGTCGTCGACGAATTCGTAAAGATGCCGCTGCGAATTGTCATACTGGACCTCGCCGACGCCATTGGTCAAAAAGGCCGTCGTCGCATAGGCCGCCTCGATCGAATAGGCCTCGCCATAGACAAACCACGGGAAATCCTGGCGCTCGACATTAAAATGCCAGGCGTCGGATACTTCGGACGAGACCTTGTGTTTTTCACCCTCGTTAAAAAGCGCGGCATTGGGATACTGCAGATAACGCTTATTGCGGTCCCATTCACCGTAGAAGTCAAAACCCAGCACCCCGGTGCCCGCGAGAGTGAAACCGCCGACGAGATTGGCGGTCGGTAGCCCGTAGTCGAATTGCATCCGCTGTAGGTTGGTGATATCGGTGACATTGCCCTCGGCGCGGCGCAGGGTGATCAGCGCCGGCTGCGACGAGTCGATGACCTCGGCGGTGAGCGGCGCTGCCGGTTGCGCGCGCTGGCCGGTCTGGCGGTCGGACCACATCTCGATCTTGAAGTCGTTGGCGACAACATAGTCGAAATCGACGCTGACGATGCTGGTCGGGTTCGGTCCGACATAAGCCGGGTCGTTGAAGTCGTAGTTGACAATGATCCGCTCGGGGCCATCCGCCGCCAAAAAACCGGAACGGCGGAATCCACCAAAAATTATTGGCCAACGGGCGCCGGGGCGAACGACTTCCTGCAAGGTGAATACGGTCTCTTTTCCGGTCTCGAAATTGCGGCTGGTAATGTGCACATCATGCGAAAACAGCGCCGCGCCGCCGATCCCGTCTTCGGGTGAATCGTCGCTCAAAATTATGGCCACCGCCGTCAGCGGCGCCGTCGACTGCCCGGCGGTAAGACTACCGGCGATCAGGTCGCCATTGAACATGTCGAGCAGGGTATTGCCGTTGCTGGCGTCCATCAAGGTTGCACCCAACTCGATAAAATCGCCGACCTGGAAGGTCGCCCGGCCACCGAAGAGCGAGGTGATATTGCTCTGGGTTATCGGCTCGGTGATCCCACCCGAGGTCTGCGACGAACCGCGAATCGGCTCGCTGACTCTGGAAGCTAGGATCGTCGCCCGGTATTTGTCGGAGGAGAAGTCGATCTGCACTCCGTTGAAATCGGGTTTGGAAAAGGTCATCGGCGTCAACGTGGTGCGGATCCGGTCGCCGACAGTGATCGCGTATTTGTACTGGCCCTGGGAATCGCCGCTGATCGTCACCGCGTTAAACCAGCGGTTGAAGCGCGTGCTTTGGAAGATGCCGCTGCCCAAGGGCTGCGGCTGGAACTGGCGCCAGTCGTAGATCAGCCAGCCGCGGGTGGTAAAATTGCCGTAGACATCATAGAAGTAGTCGCCCTCGCGCGTTGTATTGACATAGCGCTCATAAGGATCTTGCGCGTAATTCGAATACTCCCGCTGGCTCCAGCCATAGTCGGTATAGAGCTCCTGCGGCACGTACCACTTCTTGACCGCCGGATCGAGCGCACCAAAGAGCACACCCGGCCCCTGGGGCTCGAAACTAACGGCCCCGCCGCGCTGCACGCCCAGCCGATTGCCGTAGTCCTGCCCCGACGCGGCCCCTGCGAAAAGGACGAACGCCGCCAGAGCGATTATAGTATGCGCGAGCTTCAACCTGATCCCTCCTGTGTGCTGTCTTGTGCCATCTTGTCGCTTCAATACGCCACGCCCACCGCAGCCAACACCTTGCGCTGCCCGATCTTGGCCGCCAACGTCACGCTGAATACATAATTGCCCGGCGGCACGACTTGACCCGTGTCATCCCGCCCATCCCAAACTCGGGCGAAACGACCACTGTTATCGAGATCGTCATACAGCCGTCTGACCGGCCGACCAGCCAAATCGTAAATCGCGATGGCCAACCCGGTCGGGCTGCCGACATTGGTCAGATCGTACTGGATCATGGTTAGATCATTGACGCCGTCGCCATTCGGGGTGAAGACCCGAGGCGCAACCGCCACGTTGACCAACAAGTCACCCGAGATCGGCACCTCTACCGACAAGTTGCCCTCGAAGGGAGTGCCCAATGGCTGCACATCGGAATCGCCGTCACCCAAGTCCGCTGCATTGCCGGCCACAACGCCCTGACCTAATAGTTGACCGTTCTCTGTATTGAAGACCTGACCGCTAAAAGTCGTGCCAAAACGCAAAACGCTATTGTCGAAAACCACCTGCAGCTCGGTTCCGTCCTCATCGACGAGGGGAAATTCGAAGACCACGCTCTGCTCTTGAAGCTCGACAATGGAAAAATCGCCCTGTTGCACTGGCAATCGATCCAGAGCCACCCCGGTGAAATCCGCCTCGAGCACTGTGCCGTCGGGTCGCTGGATGCGCATCGTGCCCACGGTCCCGACCTTGAGCGGCGTATCGACTTGCAGCCGATTAAAACCCCGGTCTTGTCCGGGGCGCAACTTGGCCAGCACCGCATAAGTGAAATCCGTCCGCTCACCCACCGATGCCCGCCGCGGCACGATCTCGGCCATCAACTGCTCTGCAAAAGGCGAAGCCAGCACGTCGAAGGCCAGCCCGCCGACGCCGGTCGCCGATTCGAACTCGTCGCTAAAAAATTCGATCATAAATTGCAAATAGCGCCTTGGACTGGGCGAGACGATCTCTACGCCGGAACCCTCTTGTGCCAGTAGGGCCATTTCGTCCAGTGCATAGGGCGGCGACCACTCGCTCCAATTGTCGACATCGTTGCGAATTGCACCCCGATCACCGCTGCTTAATTTTTTATAATCCGCCTCACTCAGCGCCAGCAGGTTCTGGTCTTCCGGCGAAAGCGCGTTGAAAATCTGAATCGCGTCGCGCAAAGTTACCGTCTCGTTATCCAGCAGCCCCTCGACCAACGCCTTCAATTCCTCATCCTCGATATCA
>Ga0233434_1001177_pt1 | contig 26704 bp, 50 predicted proteins | sample SI_122_August201_4_FD_182738 | JGI IMG/M metagenome (GOLD analysis project Ga0233434, IMG submission 182738) | Seawater microbial communities from Saanich Inlet, British Columbia, Canada - SI_122_August2016_120_MG | ecosystem: Environmental > Aquatic > Marine > Inlet | place: Canada: British...
TGCTATCTATACGTGAATACTATATATAAAATGGAGTGAAATGAGGGGTTTTACGGTTAGGTAGACTTAATAGTATTGCATGTGTAATATTGTTTATAGAGAGGATAGACCCAAGCTATAACTAATACCGTTACCATACAGGTAGCTCAACAGGAAGACTTGGCAGGGTTTTTGATTCTTGGATTCGTACCCTCATTGATTTCCTCTCTAATTCTTTAAATATCTCAAACACACTTTATATAGTATGGCTATTGGTACAGATGGACAAGAGATTAATTCTAAAGAATTTAAAGTTTATGTAGGTTCAACTGATAATGAATGGCGTTTACTTCAAAATGCTAGAGTCCTAGTTTCACATCCAGTGTTTAGAGAACCAACTACTAGTGGTGGAGTAAAGACATTTACTGGAGCACCAGACCATAATATTTCAGGTTCAATTTTATTTACTAGGGATGAGTGGTCAACTGCAGATGGTGGTACAACCACAACCACTTCTGGGTTAGCTGGATTATTAAAAATAGATGATGGTGAAGTACCATTAAAAAGATGGATAGTTAAATTTACTGATGTTAGTGGTATTTCAACTGGTACAACTTTAACTTTTGAGAATTGTAAATTATCAGTAGCAGATATTTCTAAATCTGTAGAGGGTGGTGTTAAAGTTGATATTACAGTTGTGTGTCCAGATGAGCCAACATGAGTGATTTAAATGAGCTTAGATTTAACACAGCAAAGGTTAGAGTCTTCTGTTAGAAGAGCAGAAGTATTCATAGACCAAAACATTTCTACATGGGCCACAGAAGAAATTCTGTTACCTGCACAAATAGATATGGCAAACTCTATTAATCAAAGAGCAGCAAACTCACTATCTATTGAGAAGAGTGGGTGGATGAAAACAAATCTTGTGTGGGATTTACGTGGTGATAATAATGAACCATTACATTTCTATTTAGAATTTGGTACAGACCCACACATCATAGAACCGAAAGGAAAAGATAATGGTGGTGCAAATGTCCTGGCCTGGAAAGGTACAAGTGGTGGTTTTGTAACAGGTGGTACTATATTTGCAACTAAAGTAAAACATCCTGGAAGTAAAAAACATGTTGGACTAGTACAAAAAATAAAAGAAGAGAGAGAACCAAGTCTTAGAGCTAGAGTAGTAAAAGAAACAATTAACTTTATGGAGCTTGAGAAGATATGAGTGCTGCAGGTGAAGATTCTCTTAAAATACCAATAGAGATTAAAACAGACGACCTTGATGAGATACGAGCACTAATCAATGAAATATCACAAGCAGAGAATGATTTACGTTCATTAAAAGCAACTCCACGTAAAGGTAGAGGTAGTGGTGACCAATCAAGTAGAAGTGCATTTACACCATCAGAAGATAGAGATGATAGAGGTGGAATCTTTGGTAATAGGGAAGGCCCAGCAACACCATCTTCTGCAAAGGATAAAAAATCTGCAACACCATACCAAAGAGAAAGTGAGTTTGCTAAATTACAAAATAAAGTACAAGAACAAGAAGCCAGGTCTGCTGGTGGAATAGGTGGATTACAAAGTGGTTTAAGTGGTGCATCACAAGCAGTTGGTTTTGCAGGATTAGGTGGTGGAACAGGTGGAGCAATAGGGTCAATAGCAAAAGTAGCAGGTAAAGCATTTCTACCATTGGCTGTTGTAACAACAATAGTTGGTATAGTGCAGGGTATTATTGATAATATGCTTGGGCCTGGTGGAATATTGGATAGAAGATTCAAACGAGTTGTGGCAGAAGAAATGGCAAGTGCTACAAGTCTAGAAAAGAAAGCAAAAATAAACCAGGGATTCCTAGTTGTAAGAACACAAGTACAACCAAATCTTAGAGGTGAGGCAGGTACTGGTTCAAGTCTTAGGAATTTACAAGCATATGATTTAGGAACTTCAAACAGTATGGCAGGACTTTCACCATAATGGCTATCAACGGTGACTCTGCTATTTGGCGTGATAATGTTTCTGAAACATGGGCAACAGATAAATTAGAATTTAACGAAGGTGTCATAAACACTGATGGTAATATTATGAACTCGTCATTTGTTATAACCAATGGTATAGCAAGAAATGAAAGGCCTGGAGCTATAGATAAACTACAGGACACTGGAGTTAATGGTGTAACACTTACATTAACTGGTACAATTTCAGACCCAGAAGGTGATGATTCAACACCACATACATTAAAGACATGGATGTTAGAACCAAAGACAGTTGATGGTACATTTCCCAAAGGAAGGTTTGGTTTAAGATTAAATGATTTTCGTGCATTTAATATGTCACCAAGTACAACTAAGGGCTATATGATAGAGAGTGTTGATTTTAGAAGAGATGGTGAAACTAAAGGTAAACTTTCATTTGTTCTAGTATTAAGATTCAATGGTGAAATTGGTGCAAAATCAGGTGGCGAATACAACTGGTAGACTCTAGTGCATCATGGTCTTTTGTAATAACACACTATGATAAATCAAGTAGTTGGTCAAGTACAGATTTATCAGATGATGCATTTCCTAGATTATTTACAGATACTGGTGATGGTAAAGTTAATGCTGCGACAATCAGAATAGAAGCAACTGGTGGCAAGTATATCACAAGTGGAACTATAATAGACCTTAATGATAGAGTTAGAATAGTTGGAGATGATGGTAATGGTGGAACGTATAACAGAGTGTTTGATATTATAAAATTAATACCAATTAAATCTAAAGGTGAAGGTGTAATGTTAGAGTTACAGTGTCTTGGTATAGAGAGATGGTTACAACAAGTACAATACTCTAGAAGACATTGGAGTAAAACACCAAAAGAGATACTAGCTGACATGATAGACCAGTATAATTACAACGCTGCACAGTCAAGTGAATTACCTACAATTAATCTTGTAACTAATGAAATATCTGTAAACGAATTACCATCCACAATGAAGTACCCTAATGACTTTGGTACAAATGAAAGTAGTATATTTGACAGAATGAATGAGTTGGTAGATGGAATGGCTACACCACAAGCAAGTGGTGGTGTTTTAGATTTCTTTGATATTAGATTCGTGAGTGATGTAAGTAATGTAACAAGTTTTGATATTGAAATATTCTCCAGTGGCAACTCTACAAGAAGTAAACCAAGTGTTACAATAGATGGTGATGGTGCTGATGCAAATCTAGAAGAGGGTACTGATGGTGGATTAGATGAAGTTGAAGGAACTATAATTAATAATTGGGGTGCAAATGGTGCAGGTTCATTACCTACAGAATATTCTAGATTTCAATCAAATAATTTAGAAATGCAAGATAACACAGGTAGTGGTTCTTTATTTGCAGAGTGGGATAGTACATTTGCATATACAATAGGTGCTATAGTAAAATATACTTTGGGTACTCCAGATAAATGTTATAGAGCATTACAAACAACCACAGGTGATACACCACCAACAAGTGGTGACACAGTATATTGGGAAGAATTATTAGTAGAAGATTATTATGGTGCAATTCAATATTCACCTTGGACAGATGGTAAGGCAACAGAATGGAATAATGGAGCAGTTGACCCACAAAATACTGCTGCAGCTAGTACATATGGTAGAGGTATGTTTGATGCAAATATTGTGATTACTGGTGATGATGCATTTAGAACATGGGTAGATGTTATAGCATATAATTCTGGTGATATTGCTAGTGAGTGGAAATATTCTGGTACTACGTTATATGATGGATTTAGGGTTCTTGTAAAAGGTACAGGTAATGGTGACTTTGCAAGTTTTGATAATCAAGTTATAGAATATGATGGTATAGAAGAAATATGGAAAACCAAATATGCTCTTGTAGCTGATTTCATGGTAGCAGTATTTGACACTGGTAATGTATGGCGTTATGATGGTGGTGGTTCTTATACTGATATGTCAGCAAAACATAATGGTTTAGACTGTTTCCATCCAATGTATACCAGTACAGTTGTACAATCAAGAAGTGCCATTCAAAACCGTACAACTGGTTCACCAGCTCCAGTAGATTTCTCTGCAAATGTACTTAGTGGGGTTACTGCAAATTATAGATATACCCCATTAGCAGCATGGCAAGATGAATGGACTGGTATAATTAAAGCAATACAAAATCCTCTTGGATGGGTATGGAAACAAGTTACAGGTGGGGTGGGTAGTACAAAATCTTCTGTTGATTGGTATTCTGCTGGATGTTGGTTAAGTATGAGATTTCCATTTCCAAGAAGTTCATTTAATTCAGGTGATGCAGTTGGTAGTATGTATGGTGGTACAACAGGTGGTAATATTGTTCCATATCTAGATGCACAAAACATGTCATTCTCAAGAGGTGGTCTATTTGGTTATAATAACGGTACACTAAGTGAAGACCTAGGACAAATAAGTAGTATTGATTTTAAATTAAAATTATCATTCTATTCTAATATGATAATAGGTGGTTCTGACCAACTATTACAAAAAGCTAACTTTAAGATGGCAGTATATTTTGGTGATAAAAATGACAATGTAGTAAAACAAGAGTTCACTGTTAGTCATAATGATATGTGGGATGATTACACATTACCGTTAAGTGGGTTTGTACAGTATAGAGGTAGATTACCAATGTATGAATCTAATTTCGTCACCTCTTCTATCATACCACCAAAGGAATTATCACATGTGTCACAATTTAGATGGCATCAGGTATCATGGATGGTTATTCAGTGTGAAGAATCTTATAATAATGAGGGTCGATATAGAGCAGCTAGTGGTAATGAGTTGGGTACAGGTGATTTCCTTTTCGATAGTCAACTACATAATCATATAGATTTCCTTATTCAGTTGGATGCTCTAAGGTTTGGTAAACCGTTATTAGTAAACAGTGGACAATCAACAACACAACATAAACAACCAGACTTTATACAGTCACCAGAGATAGAGTCCTACAATCAATTAAAGAATAACTGTTTAGCAGAGTTGGAAAAAGCACAATTCCAAAAGAAACAATATGATATAATATCAGAGGGTGACTTTACAGTAGAGTATGGCGATTACTTTTTATTTGATGATGATGATATAGTATATATGGCCAGCCCTAATGCTAATGAAGACACCAACAAAGTAGAGTTAGTAGCCAAACATATAGAGTATACATATAGTAAAGGTGATGGTGGCCCAGGTGGATATAAGAGAAGAATAATTGGAGCAAAGAGGTTTGTATAATGGGTAAAGCAAAGATAACTCCAACCAATATTGACCTGTTGAAAAAATTAAACAGTGATAGAAAGAAACAAGCTGGTAGAACTAGAGCAGATTTTAGTGGTGTTTCTGAAAATTCAATAGGTGCTAGAAGTTCATCAGTAGGTGTATCTACATCAACAGGTTCACCATTTAACACTGGTGGTGGAAGAATATCAGGGTACTTGTCATTCTTCCCAAAAACATTAACTGTTACAGCTAACACTATAGATTTGGAAGACCAAACTGCAGGTACTGGTAATGTTACTGGAAACACAAGTAATGTTAATGTTACAGGTGGTGGAATAATTACTCAAATAGATGGAGCAAATGATGAGGGTCAATTATTAATCATTAAAGCACAAGGTACTACAGTAACACTACGAGATGGTGTTGGAATTTCAACTCCTGGTGCATCAGATTATGTCATATTAGACGATGAAGCTGCTATATTAATTGGTGATGCAGTTGGTAGTAATACATGGGTGGTAATTGGTGTAGAAGGTGGTGCAGGTAGTGGTGGTGCAGACAATCTTGGTGACCATATTGCAACAGAAGCATTAAAGATGAATGATTCTGCAATATATTTTGACACAGCACAAATACATGCTATTATTAGTGGAACAAATGTAATGAGTTATGTAGTAGGTGATGCAACCAGTGGAGCACATCAGTTTTTTGTTGATGATTTAGGAAACCCTGTAATGAAAATTACAGAAGATGAAGTTGAAATAAATGCAGATATACTTGGAGTTGATAGAATACAGATAGTTGGTGGTACAACAAGTTCAACAAGTGTGAATGATGTCGCATTTTATCTAGATTCCAGTGGGGATTTGGTATCTAATGTTAACGCTAATGATGGGTGGATTTGGAGTTCTGGTAACACTATTAAAATGACACATACAGACTCTACATTACAAAAGAGAAATGTAACATCACCATCATTTGAATTATATAATACAAGAAGTGCAGCAGCAGGAACTGCTGGAAGTATTTCATTTTTAGCTGAATCTGCATCACAGTCAGGGGTAGCTATGGCTTATATTATAGGTGAAACAGAAACTGCTACTGGTTTTGGAAGTGGTTCTATGAAATTAGGTGTTAATGATAGTGGTTCATCAACAAATTATATAGAATTAAATGATGGAAATTCAGGAACTATTGAAATGTTTAAAAATTTAGATATGAATGATAATAATATTATTGATGTAAATATACTTAGTTTTAGTTCTGCTATATCTGGACAATTTTTTGGTACTACTGTAGGTGGTATACAATATCACGTACCTAGTAGTGATAGCCATGATTTCTATGTAGCAGATGATAGAATAATTGAAATTGATGAGTCACATCTTAATATGTTTGGTAATGAATTAGACTTTAACACTGGTGGTAGAGTTGACTTTGCAGATACCCAACAAACTATAGGTAGTAATGGATTAGCATCAGCATTAACAGCCAACCCAGTAGGATATGTAAAAGTTAAAGTTGGTGGCATAGAACGCATAATGCCATATTATAGAGCATAGGTAGATTTAAAAGTAATACTTGTGTAGTATTACTATGAAGTATGATGTAACAAAAGCAGAGCAAACATTCTCTACTTTACAAGCTGGTATAACACTAGCTGTGTTAAGTCAATTCCAAGAGTATGACAATCAAATAAAGGTACTAGTGGAAGAGATTAAAAAGTTAAGAGAAGAGAATGAAGAGCTAAAAAGTACAGGAGTTCCAGAATGACCAAAGAATGTACAAAATGTTCTGGTGAATTTACATGGAAACAACCCTATGATGGTACAAAAGTTCCATCAGGTAGTAACCCATGTAAATGTGCTCCAAAGAAAGCAGCAGCACCAAAGAAAGAAAAATCAGAGGATTCACAACTCAATTTTTCAACAGATGAGTTTGGTAGTTTTGAGGTATTAGCAAACAAAGCATACCAAAGACTATCAATACTTGCAGCAAGTTTCTGTGAAGAAGGAGCAACTGCAAGAGATAAACACATCTGTACATGTGGTCTATTACACGATTACTTTACTTGGAAAGTAAACCAATAAAGTAAATCAACACCCTTTTATATTTTGTTTACCCTATTATAGTATGGATTATTTAGAAGAATACAAAAAATACGAACAAGCAGGCCATGATGTTTTTAAATTAATATGTGCCTTGCATGAGTCTGATGTTGAATCAACACAACAATACATAAAACAACATCAAGAGATTGAACAAAAGAAATTGGAAATATACCAAGACTTTCTAAGAGGGTTAAAGTGAAAGAGTTCAAGCTGTCAGACCTAGAAGGAGTAGGCCCTATAGCAGTACAAAAATTAGAAAAGGTGGGAATTAAATCACCACTTGATGTAGTTATTAGAGGTGCTAAAGAATTTAGTAGAGTGTCAGGTATATCTACAGATACTGCAGCAAAACATCTTAGAACTATGAAGACAATGTTAGCAGAGTCTGGATTAGAAATTGAAGTAAAAGATATGAAGTCATTAAGAGCACTAAGAGCTAGACAAATCAGAGTACCATTAAAAGTAGATGAACTAGATGAGATGTCTAAGGGTGGATTTGAAACCCAGTCTCTCTATGAAGTGTATGGTGATGAAGGTAGTGGTAAGACACAACTATCAATGACAGCAGCAGCAGAATACCTAGGTAAAGGTCATGGTGTTATGTTTATTGACTGTGAAGGTGCATTTAATATTGAGAGATTTGAAGAGATATGCAAAGCCCGAAACGTCACCTATGATGAAGAGAAATTAGGCTATCACCTGTACAGTGACGAGTCAGAACTGGAGCATGGACTCCAGACCATGTGTGCAGAACTAATAGAAAGGGATGTTAAACTACTAGTAATAGATGGCCTAGTAGGGTTACTAAGACTAGCCTTTGAAGGTAGAGGTGAACTTGGAGAAAGACAAATAGAGCTTAAAGGTATTATGAAATACCTAAGAAACCTAGCCATCCTACTGGACATGAGTATAGTAATTACCAACCAAGTAACAGCAAATCCAGATGGTTTTGGGCCTAAAGTAAAGCCTATTGGTGGCCACATTATGGGCCATTATGTAAAGTACATCTACTGGATTAGTAAAGGTATGAAGAACAATAGAACTGTAAGACTGGTAAAGTCACCTAATAGTCCTAGTGGTGATTACAAGTGTTTTGTCAATGAGGAAGGTATCTCTCAATATGAGAAGATTACTGAAAAGATTAGAAAAGCCAGGTTTGATGAGATGGGTAGAGAAGATACTGCAGGACTAATTAACAAGGACTTGTTAGATGATTGAGATAAGAGAAGAGGGTGGATGTGAACTCTATTCCATTTACATTAATGGTTATTATTATGGTGATGTTAGTGGAGATGATGAGATAGACCCAGACACAGCAAGACTCTTAACAGTATGTAATTGCCAAGAACATAATGGTCTTTGGTGTACTTGTAGGTGTCATAAGAATGAGTAAGTCTGCATCATTCGCAAAGCACAAGATGCGAGAGAATAGACATAACCAGTTCAGACCAGAACAACAACAAATGTGTAGAGAGATAGGTAGAGAGTTTCCAGAGTATTCAGTTATCATGGAAGAAACAATACCCTACACTAAGGAAAATGGGGATAATACATGTGCAATAGTTGACATATGCATCCTGGAGATTGGTGTTTGTTATAGATTAAATGGTCAAATACATAACACTAACAGAGCAGAAGAACATGACTGGGAACAGAAACTCTATCTAGAACAACTTGGTTTTTTTATTATTGATGTAGATACTCAATCATAAGCAGGTCAAATCTTTTATTAAATAATTTATTAATTTAATAAAAAGAATAGTAGGGTTTTAATATCCCGATAGCGTATAGTAAGTATGTCAAAAGTTAAATCATTTAGTTTTCCTGACGATTGGAAATGTCTAGATAATCTTCTAGACAAGATGCCAAGAGCTATGGATGCAAGTAAAACAGTAAAGGTAGCAGTAGAACAAATGTTAGAGAAAGTCACTAACAAACCATATGTATCTCTAGATAGTTTTGGTACAAAGGATACTGTCGTTCCAGACTTACATATGGATGTAAAGACATTCAGTAAATTACTAAAGTCAATGGACATAGTAGAGGTAAGAAACCTACAGAAACTACTAGGAAAGAAGAAAACAAGTGTAGATGATGAAGTCTACAAGAGGACTCAATAATGGAAAACAGAACAGAGTCTGCATGGGTAGACTGGGTATCTGAACGATTACAGGTAGACCAGACAGAAGCACTACACAAACTAAGACCTTCACACACCTACACATACGTCATAGATGCTGATTCATTTGACATACTACAAGCTTTCCCAAACAAGGTAGAAGAAATCATCTGCAGAGGTGTAAGAAAAGCATTATGTGGTCACTGGGCCAACTGGAAGTGTCGTAACATCACAGACACAACACTAAAAAAACAACAAATAGTCAAAGACAACATGAATGGAAGAAACGACACTAATGCCTGGAATAGACTCACTGTTAAGATAGAGTTTTACCCAACAGTAACAATGAGAGAAATCTCACCAAAGATAGAGAAAGAGGCCATAGTAGTAGATGGTAGAATCATGGCTGTTTCAACTAAGAGAGGTTATCTCAAAGAAGGAACTGTATTCTGTCCTAATAACTGTGAAGATGGTACAGCAACCATATCTGCAGGGCCAACACTAAGGTCATTTATTCCAAAGTGTCCAACCTGTAAAACACTAATGCATCTTAATGCGAGTACAGCAGTAACAGACTATGTACAGACAATCAAACTACAGGAAATAACAGCAGAGTCTTTCCACAAACCAATAGACTTTGAGGTTAAAGTGGTAGGTGATGATGTGTTTAACACATGGATAGGTAAACGTGTTAGAGTAGCTGGTAACTTCATTACAGACATAATAATGAATGGTAAACAGCAAGAACACAAACAATTCATCTTTAACAAATACATGCATGAGATAGCAGAAGTAGAAAATGTCTGTATTACCAAAGAGAGAGCTGCAGAGATTAAAGAATTAATCAAAGACCCAGAGAACTTTAAAGGATTACTCAAATCCTTTGCACCTAACATAGAAGGTAAACTATTACAGAAAGAGGGTATCATGTATTCCTTTGTTATGGGTAGTAGAAGTGAGGTAAGAAGGATTCACATCCATGCCCTGGAAATAGGTAATGCAGGAAAAGGAAAGTCTGAATTAATCAAACAGATACCTAGAGTAATAGCCAAGAGTAAATTCATCCTGGCCAACAACTCTACTGCTGCAGGACTTGGTATTGGTATGGTAAAAATGGATAGTGGTACAAGTGAACCAGCAGGTGGCCCATTAGTAATGTTATCACCAGATGGACATTTGGCACTTGATGAATTAGACAAGATGCACCAAGACGACCAAAAGTCATTACTATCAAGCATGGAAAACCAAGTAGTAACCAAGAACGTAGCAGGTACTGATTTGTACTTGGATAGTTACTTGAGTATTATCAGTGCAGCCAACCCTAAATGGGGTCAATGGGATGATGGTCATGGAATACCTGAAAACATCAACTTCCCAATGTATCTTCTAACAAGATTCGACTTTATCACCTGTTCAGTGAAAAGTAATGCTATGCAAGAACAAGAGATAGCAAACAAGATACTTGGACTAGAACCAATAACAACACAGGCCATGATTAAACCATTAATCAGTGAAGCAGAGTTAATGCAGTACATCAACTACTGTAAGACACTAAACCCAAAACTAACTCCTGGAGCAAAGATAATGCTAAAGGACTTTTACAATCAAATGTGTCAAGCAACAACTGGTAATGATAAGGTAATTCCAATGACTCCAAGAGAACTAGAGGGTATGATTAGAATGAGTACAGCCAGGGCCAAATTACTTCAAAAAGATGAAGCTGATGAGGATGATGTCAAAGTGGTAATGGACTTGAAAACAGCAGCACTAAATTCATTCCCTGGAGTAAGTGTAGAGAACGCTGGCCAACAACTCAAAATAATGAGTGAAGTAGACGACAAGGAAAAACTCAAACTAGACATCATTACAGAGTGTGAAGATGAAGATGGTACAGTAGATAATGTTGAAGTCACAGAAAAATGGGTAGAGATGGGAGTCTACAAGAACCAAAAGACAGCAGACAGAGAGTTTGACAAAATGATAGGTGAGTCAATGTGGGGAAGGAGTGGAAGATATGTCTACAAACATTAACCCCATTATTTGTGGGAATGTACCTATATACCAGTTTAACGGTATAGTAGGTATGAGAAAACAATTTGCAGAAAAAATATTCAACCAGATTGCTTTAGTGGATTTTAATAAACTAAAGATTGAATCAAGTGAGTATAGATGTGGTGGTAATACCATGACCATAGACAGAGATAACGGTGACAGATATGTTATAACTGTAAACGTATTGAGGAAACACATACTATGAGTACCATAGCTAACGAGTCACAACAACGTATGACCAAGGCCTTTAAACTAATTGAGAATGGTGACGTAGTGCTACTACAATATGGTAGAGCAGTAGTACATGGAAGTGAAGAGAAACCATATGAAGTAAATTTCACCAGAGAAACATGCACATGTTACGACCACAAAGAAGCAGGTAACAAATGCAAACACATCTGGGCAGCCCAACTCCGACAAAGACAGGTGGTGGGATTACAATGACTAATGTAAACAAAGTCAATTCATCAGAAAAGCTAACTGAACAAATAGCTGAACTGGAATTTTATAGAAACCAGTTATTAGGAATACTAGAACTATGTTCTGACCACCCACCACAATACGTGGCCAAAACTAGAGAACTACTCATCAGAGTAGATGGAAGTCTAACACAAGCCTACATGGAGCTTGGAGCAACCATTCTTAGAGATGAGTTAATAGGTGAAGTCACACAAGACTTTAGCCCAGAACAAAAGGAGAAGATGGTATGAATACTCTCTACTCATCAGAAGGCATCAAAATCAAATGCCACCTGGGCCACTGTGAACACAAAACAGAGGTAATGGGAGACAATACCCATGACGAAGGACTCTGCTGGAAAATAACCCAGGAAGAGTTTAAAGACCAACCAACCAACGCCAAATACTGTCCATGTCAAAAAGACAGTAGACTCATCAGAACATATGCAAGAGTAGGGTACATTGAACGTGATGAACACGACCAAATGATACCTAGAAAATGTGCTACATGTCCAGAGATATGTCTGTTCAACATACATCAAACAAGATGTATAGCCTGCAGAACTATGGACTGTGTAATACCAGATAATGTGGAACTCCCACTAAAACCCTGCATACAAGATTAATAGGCAGCTTTAATAGGGCCAACACCCTATTACTAGTTGTAATGGTAGAACTAGAACAACTTACAGAGTTTAGATTTTATAAACTCTTACCAACATTTCCAACAAGATGTACTAACATAGTAGAAAACATCTATGAAAGAAAAACAGGTGGTACAAAGACATGTCATGGTTTACTAACTATGCATATGGTAGATAATAGTGTCAACTTGAGATGCCCTCATGTTGGCTGTTTTAAAGAATATGAAATACCTAGAGTATGTTCTGCATGTGGAAGAGAACATCTCTTTGAGGATATTACGTGTGATACTTGTGAACCTATTGTTATTAACATAGCAACCTGGAAGGTGTCAATAGCAGAATGTAACAAGGCCATTAAAAAGATTAACAGGGCCTTCAAACAGAACTTAATTCCAGAGACAGAGTGGAAGAGTGCCTTAAAAATACAACAGGATGAACTGGTAAAATGCGAAAAGGAACTAGACAAGCTAGACCTTTAGCTCCAGTTTATTCTATTATTTTTGAGCTAAGTAAACTATATGGTAGTGAGTGTGGAGTATGTCTAAAGAAGATGAGGAAACCCCAGAGTGGTTTTACTATCCATCATTTAGAGTATAAGAAAGGTGAAAAAACACATAAACAATTCCTGGATAGGCTAAAGTATTACAAGTACCTTAGACCTATAGTCAAGAAGAATACCAGTAGATTTGCTTTCCTATGCAACGCCTGCCACCATTCCATTGATGGCCCAAGAGGACTAAACAGACGTAAGAAGATGAATGTTTTACGACTAATCCTAATGTGGTATAGAACTAATACTTAAATCCCATAGTGGTGTATTAATAGTATGGTTCTATACCAATTCACATCAGTAAAGAAGGTACTAGGAGAAACAGGCAGCACTAATGATGAGAAGATTAGACATTATGGTGATATGGCTGACAAGGCTATCATAGCTGACACCATTAACGTAAAGAATATGACTAATCCACCTACAGTAGTAGTGGATGTACTAACATCAGAAGAACTGGAAGATATTAAATCCTTTGCTACTCAATATGCAGTAGGTTATTTCTACAAGTTTGAGTCTGGTGATGAGGCTACTCTAGCTGAATCCAAAGAAAACTGGAAGGTTTGGTTTAACAATAAATTTAGAAGATTCACCTTTAAGACCAGGGGTGGAGAATTAGCACGTTGACTAATATAGAATTTTGGTGGGATGGTGGCCCTTGGGCTATGGATGATATACCAATAGTAGGAGTATTTAGAGACACATGGGATATTCCAACAGTAGGAATGGAAGTAAGAATTAAAGGTAAGGTAGTTAGAATAACAAGACAATCACCAAATCCCAGTGTAGCAGATACAAAAACTATATTCTATGTTGAAAATATTAACGGAAACAAACCGTATAAAGAAAATAAATAGGTTTATTAGTACCAAACACCATATATTCTATATGATAAGCAAGAAAATAACAATCAATCTTGAAAAGAAGGATGATATTTTTCACCTAGAACCATTAGGTGACATCCATATTGGACATGCAGGTTTTAATGAAGAACTGTATAAAGAACGAGTCAATGCTATTGCAAAAGCTGACGACAGATACACAATATTCATGGGTGACCAATTAGATGCAATTACTGTCTATGACAAAAGATTCAATCCAGACATGAGTTTAGAACATGACGTAGACAATCAAAGAAAAACCTGGGATGAATTAACTGCACCACTTATTGCAGAACACCTGGCCAGTAAAGATATGAATAAAATCTTCGGCTTACATCATGGTAACCATGAGAGTAAGATTAGAGAAGCATCAAGAGCATACATAGAGAATCATTTCTGCACACCACATAAGATAGATTTCTTAGGGTACAAAGCATACATAGCATTAGAGGTTAGATATAAAAAGAAAATACTGGCCCAGTGGAGTATAATGTCAATGCATGGGTCAGGTGGTGGTGAACCAGAACGTATGTTAAAACAGCAAAAAGTAGATAACTACTGTGATGTATTCATGTCTGCACACCTACATCAAAAGAGATACATCCCAGGTGAAGCATATGAGATGGACTTTAAAACTGGCAAAGTCTACAGAAGACAAACAGCATCCATTAATACTGGTACATTCTGTGAGTTTCTAGTAGAAGGAACAAGTGGATATGGTGATACAAAGAACCAAGTATCAGGTACTCCAATAGGTACAACAACGTTATCTTTTGATGCATATAATGAAAAGATAACAGGACACGTATAATGGCTGATAAAATAATAGTATTAGCATGGAATGATTGGTTTGAATCTCCACCTACTAATTTCTGGGAAGACTTACTAAATGCGTAGAGAGAATATGTTCTTTGTTGAGGAAGTAGTACAACCAAAACATCCTTCACTAAGAACCAGGAAGGATGAGATTCTCACCTTTATCAAAGTAAAACAAAGAAGCACTAAGGAGATAACAACAAAGTTTGGTAATGGTGGAGCAATATGGGTAGCACTATCACAATTAGAGGATAGTGGTAAAGTCACCAAACCAGCCAAAGGACAGTATAAATGCTAGACTGTTCATTCTTTTGGGATAATCCCCTAACTGGATGGTATATGGTTAGTATTATAGATGGCCTGGCCCAGATAAGATTTGACCTCTATCTCTTGAGGCTAAGTTGTTAGTAATACTTTAATACTATAGTCACGTAGTAATATTATAAGCCTGACATGACTCTAGTGGGTATGCGTACCCATGCATTAATGCTAGACGAAAGCAGGTCGGTATCTTTTAATAAGATTTTAACGTAATAGATATATGGACAGATATGCCAGGTATACAGTATCTGCAGCATTATTGGGTTCAGTATTACTCTTCGCTTTTGGTGGTATGTATGGTGGATAGCCAGGACAGAAAGGCTATGGTATCAGCCATCTCGGCCCAGATAAGAGCACAAATTCTAGGTATATTTGGTGATGAGGAAGAGAAGAAATGTGTAGCCAAACTCCACAGTATGGTAGAACTATGCAACGCATTAAACATAAACATGAATGTATTAATAACTACAGCAGAACTAACAAAGTCACTATTACAGTACCAACAGATGGAGAAAGAAGAGGACACACCACCATGAACCCTTTCCCACTAGACCCCTATCCTAAACACAACCCATTCATACCACCTGATACCTGGGAAGAAGACGAAGAAGAATAGACAGATTTAATAATAGTGTTTACCATAGTATTACTATGAAAGCAATTAAACATGATAAGAACAAACCAAGGTTAGGATTAATACCAACAGAAGCAATACTAGCTGCAGGAAGAGCACTAACATATGGAGTAGACAAATACTCTGACTATAACTACAAGAGTGGTGATGGATTAGACTGGAACAGATACTATGATGCTCTACTTAGACATCTATTCGCCTGGATAGGTGGAGAAGAGAAGGATAAAGAGTCTGGACTATCCCACTTAGACCATGTAATGGCATGCTCTTCAATGTTAGCTGATGCAGTGAATAGTGGAATAGGTAAGGACACTAGGTTCAACACACCAGTACAATATGTAAGATATGAAGAGGTGACTATAGACATGGAAAGACCAGTAAATACTGCAGGTAATACATGTGATTTTAGCCATGATATAGCAGTAGAAGTACAACATATTAGAGAAGCAAAAGGTGAGAAATTTGATGCATTTGTATGTTCTTGTAGGTGTGGATGTAATAAGGGAAAGACTTCAAGCAGTTATGTATGTCAAGACTGTCTAACAAATACAGAGAATAGTGCAGGTAGAACATTAGAGAAGGAGAACAACAGGTTAAGATGAAGTCAATAAAATACATGCTATCCAAAGCATCATTCTCTTCATTAAGTGGATGGCCCATAGCATTTGCAGCTAACCTAGCATTTCTACCACATTTTGTAGACATGTTAAACAAAGACCCACTACTTGCATCAGTATTAATAGGTGTATTATTTGGTCTTATCAGTATCATTAGACTATTCCTAATAGACTGGGTAGAGGATAGATATGGGTTAAACATAAGACCAGACCACATACTAAAAAGGATGGTAGGTAGAGCATGAATAAAGAAAAAGATTATTCATATCTAAGTGGTGACCCAGATGATGGATTCACCAAGATAGACCCTACCATCAGAGAGAAGTTTAACAACTTACCAGATGATGTCAAGGCCAAATCATTAGCAGCAAAGACATTCATACTATATCCATTTGAGATGTATGAACAGATGAAGAAACCATTCAAGCAAAAGGATGCAGAAACATTAGAGTTTATAATGGAACACCTAAAAGCATTTGACAAACCATTCATAGCAACATCATTTGGTAGTGACAGTATTGTGTTAATGCATTTAGTAATGAGAGCATGTAAGAAGCTAGGTATTGAATACCCAGACATGTTCCTCAACGACACACTAAATACATTCAAAGAAGAGAAACAATACTGGGCTGACATGATTAAACTATGGGGTATACAAGACAAGGTTAGACTATTCAAACCACCAATGGATAAAGAAGGTAGACAGCAGACAGTGTGGAGTATAGCAGCCAAAGTAGGCCACTTACCTTCATTTAGAAGTATAAGAAAGAAGAAAGATGGTAAGAATAAGACAGCAGCAAAGATGGGTGGTTCAAAGGGTAGAACTCCAGAGTGCTGTGATATACTCAAAAAGAAATCAATGAAGAAGTTTATGAATGAACTACCAGAGAAGGACAGATATAATCTAAGCTTTGTTGGTACAAGAGCACAAGAGTCTAACGCCAGGTCTAATAGTATATTACAGAGATGTAGGACAAGTGTACTCAAGACCTTCTTAAAGTATAAGATAAGAAACTGTACACCATTAGGGTTTTGGACTATGGAAGACACTCAAATGTACTACTATGAGCATGGTATCCCAAAGAACCCTGCATACAAAGCACATGATATGGAACGCATGGGATGTGCGTCATGCCCTGCACATTTGGGATGGGCCACACGACTAGCCAAAGACCCAACCAATGAAGGATTTGGTATGTTAAAGCAGAACTTTAAGATACTCAAAGAAACAGAGGCCAATGGTACAGAGAGAGAGGGTAGACTACAAGAATCAGTAGATGAGTTAAAGAGATTCTTAAAGAAACCAGAAGGTAAGAAACTAACAGATATACAAAGGGATAGGATTAACAATCTTATTTCTTTATATACTAATATTACCTAAGTAATACTATGAATACCATAATCGACAATAATAGACTTTGGAAGAAAATAGAAAAAACAGAAACCTGTTGGAATTGGACAGGTGGAGTTTCAGGCCATTATGGATATGCTATAAATGATGAAGGAAAACCTGAGGGAATACATAGGATATTATTCAAAATATTCAAAGGTGATATATCAAATGGATTAGAGATAGACCATCTATGTAGAAACAAACTATGTTGTAACCCAGAACATCTAGAAGCAGTAACTCACCATGAAAACCTCAAAAGGGCCATGAAAACTCATTGTAAGAATGGACATGAATTAACTGATGATAATGTTACAACATTCCAGACTTGGAGTGGTATAGGTAGAAAATGTAAAACATGTAGGAGAAAGAAATGAAGAGAGGTAGGCCATCAAAACCTAAACAAACTAAGATAGAGAAAGACTGTCTAGAACATTATGAGAACTATGAGAGTGCAGGGTATGCAGCATCACAATTAAAACTAAACAGACATACAGTAGAGTCATACTTTCAAAAGTTTGCAGCTAAGGAAATAGAGGTAACTAATGAGATGTTTATCCAAAGACAGAGGGCCACAAAGGCCAGGGTACTAGTTAAACTAGATGGCCTGATAGCATTATCAAAGGCCCAGATAGAGAGAGTAACACTATCAGATACTGATTATTCAACAGAGGGAGTTAACCAAGAGAGATTATTACAAAAGAGTATTACTGATTTAAATAACCTTTACCAAGACAAGGCCAGTATAGAAATGACACCAACTTTAGATATACACATTGAAGCAGAGATAGAGAAGAAATATGGGCAGCCTAGCAAAGACAATTCAATCCGTAAATAGCATAGGCACTAAGGCTGTTTATAAGCACGAAGTAGTCAAGGTAACAACAGATAAACCCAACGTACCAACTAAAGACTTTAGGGCCTTTAACAATACTGTAGGGCCACCAATACATCCAGCTACATCAGAGCCTACAGAGATGTTTGACTATCAAATGGAGTATGAGAGAGTGTGGAATACCCACCATAAGATGCTACTAAACAAGAGTAGAAAGATAGGTGCTACAGAAACTGCTCTACGTATTATCCTATATAACTGCATGAACGGTAACTACAAGTCACACCATAGAGTGATGATAGTAGCAGGTAACAACCAAGATGTGGCCAACAGATTCTTAGGTAGATTCATCAATATCATAGGTGAAGGTTTTCACGACCTAGACGGTAAGTGGTGGGCCAAAGATGATATATTCGTAGAGTATCAATCATCCAAGGCCCTATTATTCAATGGTATACACATACAGGCCTACCCAGCCAACGAGTCAGTCAGAGGTGAAGAGAATGTTATCTGTGTATTCCTATCTGAATCAGCCTTTATCAATTTACTGGATGATAGTAAGGTGTATAACGCTGTACATCCTAACGTAGCTAACATTGGCCATGCAGACTTTGTAATGGAGTCAACGCCCAACGGTAAGCGTGGTTTCTTTTGGGAACTATGGGAAGACAAGGACAATGAGTACCAGAAGCTGGAGCAACCATACACTGTATCTATGGGTAAGCTATTAGATGAAAAGACAGTAAACAATGAGAAGCGTAACAAGAAGATTGACTTTGAGCAAGAGTATTGCTGCAAGTTCACCACATCTCTCTCTGGTGTATTCAAAGAGGAAGATGTACGCTATGAGGCCAAGGTTATAGATACATATGATGATTTATAGTAATACTTATCTACACTGGTGACGTATAGATAGTGAGTTCACTGGACACCAGTGCATCCGAAACAAGGGGATGATTCAGGGATACGCTTGTTATGCTCAAAACTGAATGGCCCAACCCACAAAATAGAGAGTGTTAGATTGGTCTTTGACTTTCTCTCTTGAGTACACTGTTGGATGGCCTTAACACTTGGGTAAGTGGGCGTACCAACACATTTCTTTATAAACTATGCTTGTATATATAGTGCATGGATGAATGGAAGTATAACGAACTAAAGGCCAAATTAGCTAAATCTAAAAAGAAACAAGATGAAGACGAAGACACTAGAGAGATGGATAGAGAGAGAAGCATGGAAAGAACCCAGCGTTCAATAGAAACTGGTGGAACTTAATGACATTACAACAAGACAGATTAAGAATACTAAAAGCCAAAATTATTAGAGTAGCACAATCATCCTTTAGACAAAAAGTACAAGGTGAAACAAAACCAGGTGAACTACCATTATCCACATCTTCAATCCAACCAAATGACCAGAAAGAAATTAACTCTATCACTGGTGTAAAAAGTAAGATACCAAAACCATCCAGGGCCACAGATGCACATCACATCTTTTCAGTTGAAGCACAACCAAAATTAAGAAAGAAAAAGAAATAATTTTTAGCTATCTTTAATAACAACGAACACCATATTATAGTAACAACATGACAGAAACACATACAACAATAGAAGCTGCAAAAATGCGTAGTGGCGTTAATGTAGTAGGGGAAATAACAAAAGTGTCTGAAACCAGAACTGTAAACCTAAAGAATGGTGGTACAGTCAACGTAGCTGATGCAACACTTACTGATGAAGTAGGTGAAATAGCATTGACTCTGTGGGGTGATGATATTGGGTTATGCCCACAAGGTTCAAAGGTAGCCATCACAAATGGTTTTACCAATGAGTTCAAAGGCCAAGTATCTCTTACCAAAGGGAAATTTGGCACACTAGACGTAGAGTAATCTACTCTTTTTTTTATTAACTAATCTTAAATACTATTCATGCGTAATACTATCGTGGTAGACTGGGAAGCATTAAAGAAAGATAATAACTGGACTGATGAAGAGGCCTGGGTAGCAGAGATTAAAATATCATATACACCAGATGAGTTTAAATCATTACCAGGCCCAATGGATGAAGCAGAGCTTAAAGTAGCTGATAAACCAGACAGAGCTGCATGTGATGTATGTAATAAGATAATGGTTCAAGTAAGATGTGAAACCCATCCTAAAGCAGAGGGATGCAGCAAATGTCATTTAAAACAGGAGCATAAAGAATGAATAGATGTACATTCCTGGGCCATGATAATATACATGATAGTGAACCTCATATAGATACCAACTCATTCACACCAATCACTGTATTAGACCACTGTAATAGATGTCATAAGATAACAGGTGCTTGGATATGGTATAAGAAACAATTCCACTATTTTAAAAAATGATATGCTCACGCTGTTACAAGTTATATAACATCATAACTGGTAAGCATCTTGATACTGGCCATAATTTATGCAAAGACTTAATTGACAAGGATGTGTAATATAATATACAATGAAACCCCCAAAGAGTGCAAGAGGTAGTACAGTAGCATTTGGTAGGCAACACTGTAAAGGCATAGTATGTCAAGAGGTTAAGGATAATCCCAAGGGCCATACTGAAAAATATAGACACCATGCTAGATGCAGTAGCTGCGAAGTATGGATGTTAAAGACTTCACTTAATGAGAAGAGTAGATGTCCTTGCTGTAATAGAAGGCCACGTATGAAGAACTTTAAACAGAACAGTGGTAACACCGTAGGAAAGGTAGAGTAATACTCTTATACTACATTCACGTAGTAGTAATATGCAAATAGAAAATGGATTCAAAATATGGGAAGTAACTCTAAACCCAGAAGAAGAGTTAGCTATGAATAGAGTAGTTTTAAAATACGCAAAAAGTAGCTTTACAAAACAACAAGCATTACAAAATGCTAGGACTTATTTATAATGACTCAAGACGAAGAGAATAAAATATGTGACCAGGCCCTGTTAGAGATGGATTTAATACATCTACATCAACAGATGCAGAAAGTAGAAGACTTGAGGGATGAGTTACAATGATAGAGATTAGTTTAGCAGGTTTTCTAATTACAGCATACCTAAGTGTAACAATATTATCATTCCTTGGAACACAACTGGATGAAAGAAAACATGATGATTTACCTCTAATATGTTGGGTTATATTTGGTTTATTCCAGGCAATATTCATCATAATAGTATTAGCATGGTTTTTTAATACACAGGTGATATGGACATGACTCACACACATGAATACAAGAACGTGGGCCTAGAACACATCAACTCTATCCCTATGACTATCTGGAAGTGTTGGAGATGTGACAGTAAGAAATACACACCAGCAGGTACAGTAGTGAGGACATTCCCATGAACTATTATTGTAATATCTGTGCTCTAGTACACTTCCCTGATGAAGTGTTGGCCAGTGGATGGCATGAACCAGTAGCTTTAAAAGGAAAGGATGTGTAATAGTGACATGAACGCTAAGAAAATCAAAGTATTAGATGATAAGAAAGGCTGGATAGAAATAGGAGAACTATCAAAGAATGAACTATGCAGAGGTGTAGCAGATATGATGAAGCAGGCCCAACAAATGAAATTACAAATAGACTCTATATCCACAATATACGGTAACCACTTGGCCAGTCTAGATGCATGTGATGTATTATACTTGGATGAAGCATCTGATAAAGCCAAAGAGAGTTTAAAGAGGGCCACTAAACTATGACCCACTGTATGTGTAATGAAGACTGGGATAAATGTTTATGTGAATACCATAACTGTCCACAACATAGTAAAAGGAATGATAGACCACATGTGTAAACACCTTCCAGCCTGGCATGAGTATTTCTATAGGTGTGCTGAATGTTATAAGGTATTCGCTTCGAGGAATCACAAATGATTAAACGCATCCCAATTACATATGAAGAGTTTGAAGATAGATTTGGTAAGAAGGTGGCCAAAGTAGGTGGTATTGCACTTACTCCAGTAGAGCAGATTATAGTGGAGAAGATTAATGAGATGTTAGTTAATGAGGAAGGTAAAGTTATAGTCAGTAAACTAATGACTGACCTTAAATGGCCCACAGATAGTAAACCTTAATACACTCAAGCACTATATATAAGCATGACAGACGTAATAGCAGTAACTAAAGAACTAATGGATTTATTTGAAAAACATAATCTAACTACACTCCAAACAGTCATGGTATTAGAAGCAGCCAGGATGTCTATCAATGAAGGTATAATAAGAGATGTAATAGATGATACTAAGAAAGGATTTGATGAAGGGCCAGGTATTCATTAATGGTCTTAATCTCTATCAGTAAAGAAACAGGACTACCACTTACTAGAGAAGAACTTGGAGAGTTATCATATGAGTACCATCATGGTATGGCTGATATTATGTCTGTAGAAGAGTTTATGGATAAACGACTAACATATGTTGACAAGAAGATAGGTGCAGTATGATATTAGATAAAGTAAGAGCAGAACATGCCAGGATTAAAGCAGGTATTATAGATGGTTCAATTAAATTAAAGAGGATAACATATGACTAGTGTAAACTTTGGTGGCCTGGATGTGGCACTTCGAGTAGATAATACAGTACTGCAGGTACTCAAACTAGAAGACAAGATGTTAGAACAAAAGGGCCAAAAGATATGGCCACATATGGGCTTTAAGGATATTGCATCAGATTTACTAAAGATACAACAACGAGAACGTATGAAAGCAATAGGATATGATAGACTTGGAGTAGGTGATGGAGCTAAACAATTATTCTCTAAAGAGATACCACTAAGAGATATAGTATCTTCCCAACCAAACAAACTAGATATGATTAGTTTAGTTAAAGGCCTATTTGACCAGGAGAGATTACTGGTACACGATAAAGATTTGTTTAGAGAAATCCTGGAACAAGAACGTAAAATATCAGAAGCAGGTAACGTATTATACCAACATCCAACAGGCTTCCATGATGATAGATTCTGGGCCTTGTGTTACGCTTGTGCTATGGCATCACATAGTATGGGTGGAGTAGTTAGACCTAGAGTAGCAGTGCAGAAATCACCACGTTCAGGTAACCTAGAACAGATGGCTGCTAAAGATTTAGACAAGGCCCTTAACACTGTTTAACCCCATTAATTGTAGGGAAGTGATTATATAGGATGTTAACTATAGTAAGGTATGTCAAACATTACATCCTACACAATAGAAACAGTATATGTTTATGTTGTAGTTACTCCTTTTGAAAACAGTAACCCAATCTTAAACTCTGCATTTGAAACAGAAGCAAAAGCATTAGAATATGCATCACCAGGTCAATATGTACAAAAGGTACATTTGAAGACAATACAAGTACCATGTGAGGTAGAGGCCCAATGAGAGTCTACGGTAAAGATGCAGAAGCCATCAAACAAGGCCAACAGTTTACAGCAGTAGTACACAATGTAGAAGGTAGAACAGTAGTAGAACTAGTACCAGTGGAGAAGGTTTACTCTTGAACTGTCCTAAATGCATAGATGTTCGTATGGATGTCTATAGAACAGGTGAGGATGAGTTTGAGGCCGAATGTCCAAAGTGTTACAAACTCATAAACTAAACTCTTAAATCTCTTGGTTGTGTAATACTACCATGTCCTGTGATAGATGTGAAGATATACACCAGGCCCAGAAAGCAGGTCTAAATGATAATGAGTGTAAATGTTCATGCCATGATGATAATGAATGTACTTGCCAAAGTAATACAACATGGACAGCACCATGCCCAACACATGGATGGTTAGTAACAGGTACAACTTGTACGACTGATGGTGGATGTTGGAATTTAAACCTTAATAACGTATAATAGTGTAATAATACTATGGCAGCTAAGAAAGTCAAATCTAGAGTAAAGTCTGCATCACAAGATAGACCTACTGCTAGACTTGCCACAGATTCTATGAGTCCTGGAAGAAAGGTAGATAAGAATAATTCCTGGAAAAGAGTTAAAGGAAGTGAGATGGATAAATTCCAGGGTATTGATGTTTATGCAGTTGTAGACCCAATGAAGCAGGCCCAACGTAAAGAACTAAGAAGTGCTATGAATAATCCTTATGTATACAGAGCATGTAGAATAGCTACAACATTTACTACAGGCCAGGGATATACAACACAAATTGTACCACGTACAGAGGAAGAACTACCAGAAGACCAAAGAGAACAGTGGGCCAACAGTGGAACATTACACGTACCTTATCTTAATAGAGATATGACACCAGAACAGATTAAAGACTTTGTAGATAAAATGGCAGTAGATATGGATTTATCAGTTAATTTATTTAATGGTTACTTTGCAGCATTAGAGCAGGGAAGATGTGTCCTAGCACTTACTCCACTAGCAACTGATGATGAAGGTAACTTTCAACTACCAGAAGCAATTAGATTAATCAGAGAAGAGTTTACAGAAAGACCAGTAGTTAATGAGAATACTAACGAGTTAGAGGGATGTAGAATCATAGGTGTTCATTCACCAGCAAAGAATAACATCCTACCAAAGAACAGAATGATATACCTAATGCATGGGTTCAACAATGAGTTATTCTCTGATTACTATGGTGACAGTAAAGTAGCAAGAATAGCAGATGAGGCCAATACATTAAACATTATTTTAAATCAAGATTACGAAAGAGCTGCAGAGTCTACATGGTATAAACCACCAGTGTATTCTGTACCAATCCCACCACAAGAGTTCGGTAATGAAGACCAAGTGTTAAATGAATTTCTAAATAACGCTAATGATAGTAAGGGCCAAAGTATAGCAGTTACTGGCCCATCAACAACTGATGAGGTAGGGGTAACTGTACTAAATACACCACCATCATCTGATATAGGTGGACTAGAGATTATTAGAGGTGGTTTAATCAAAGCTATTATCACAGCCTTTGGACTTCCAGGGTTTATGTTATCAGAAGGTGACATAGGTAAACTAGGTGGTAACGCAAACATTGAAGAGGTAGATGCTTATATTAATCAAGAGATTAGACCAGAGAGAATAGTATTAGAGAATATCGTAGAGAAACAATACTTTGATAATATCTTAGCTATCTTATTCCATCAAGAGAACGCAAGAGATATTCCAATTAAGATTAAATTCAAATTCAATAAACCTAAACTCACATCCTTAATGACACCAGATATGTTCTTAGTATTAACACAAATGATGCAGATAGGATTAATAGATGAGGATGGAGTTAGAGATATGTTAGGATTAGAAGAGTTAGACAAGGAAACAATGTCAAGAGGACAAGCTGGTGGTGGTATGCCTCAAGCTAACACCTGGATGGGTGGAGCACAACCAGTAGCAATTAACGTTAATCCAAATAACTTATGGCCCGAAGAACAGCGTAGACTAGAAGACCAATGGGATGAGTGGGAAATTAAAGATGAATGGATTCAACCAACAGCAGGAGAGGATGCCTGGGCAGTAGGAACACCACAGGAAATTACTAATAAATGGCCAACGCCACAGAAAGCTAGGTGGGCAAAGGCAGGACATGTACTTCAAACAGCTAAAAAGGATAAACGTGCTATATAGTGTATGAACATCACACAGCCACTAGCAAGAATCTTCGGAAATACAGGACTATACTTTGTGACTCCATACGCAGGAAGTGCTATGGCAGGCCTACCATCAATAGAAACTGCAGCTTTTACGGCCATTATTGGTCTGATTTTAACAACATCAAGGGAACTCGTTGAATATGGCAAGCAAAGAAAAGTGTGAGAAAATATGTTGGTGGACTAGAGCAGGTCACTGTTTAGATTATATACTACCTTTATGTCCTAGTAATAAGAAAGAAAAAAATACCTAGTTAGTTACTAGGGTGGTTTTTGTATTGTTTGTTAGTATCGTTTTTGCGTTCTGATACAGTAATATTTGCGTTCATACCATATTATGGTTAAAATAGTATATTAACCTATGTATAGTATGTCTGCACAGCCTTTAGATAGTATTGTATTAAGTGATATAGGACAAAACCCAAGAGCAATACATAAAGATGTATTTGGTAGAAATCCAACAATAGGAACAACCACAGAAGATGTGTGGTGGAAT